>JAAUXV010162760.1_pt1 | contig 16892 bp, 17 predicted proteins | sample 7278181 | NCBI WGS metagenome assembly JAAUXV01 (sample SAMN14350114, study PRJNA611818) | marine sediment metagenome | isolation source: surface marine sediment (2.1m) | place: French Polynesia: Moorea | collected 2018-08
CAAAAAATTTCTTGGTGTATGGGGGGTCCTCAAATCAGGTTTGCTGTAGGGGGGTAGGATTTCGGGCAGGTGTAGGGGGGGTAGGATTTTGCCCTGGTGTGGGGGGGTCCCATACGCAACCATAGGCGGGCGCACACGTATGGATGCGCCAAACTTGCTTGAAGTTCCCTTCAACAGAGAAAGTAAAGCAAGGAAGCAAAACATTTAACATTATATTTTTTATAAATGTTAAATTAAAAACATTTTTTAAAGCAAGAATCTAAAGCACAAAATAAACTAGTACTCTAGTAGTAGTACTAGGTAAGCAGCTGAATAAAAACACTTTTAAGGGGACAAACATCTGGTATATCTTTCGCCCCCGTTTTTGAACTATTGAGAGTGCCAGTGAGTGCCACATTTTCGGCTCACTAGAGGGTGGGGGGAAATTGGAGCTAAAGTAAACATACGATGTGCAATTCTGAAATTATTTTTTCGGCTCAGTGAGGGTGCTGGATTTTCACTCAAATTAGCTCCCCCACTTTGCCCTTGGGAAAGGGGGGGAGTTGTCATGGAATCATATGGGGCCGCCCATGTATGCCTGTGATAAATGGCTATAACCATAAATTTTTGCTTTCCGTGATACGTGAGGTTGAGAGCGAGTTGGACAGGACAATGTCAATCTGAAAGAGTGAAACAAGAAATTGCTGCTCATAACAAACACTCATCAGAGGAAGATGAAAAAGAATACCTTGTCGGTGATTAGGTCGCCCAGCTGCCCAAACCAGACTTGCCCAAAGCTCATGGAAGTGTACCAGTTCATTTTGTCATTGCGGAAGAAAGGGTTGAAGCCAAGCGACCTCGCCACTGCCTCAAACATGAAGAAGTCAAAGCCTGTTCAGAGTGAGCTAACGTGATTACATTGCACACTGTGGCCAGCACATTTATTGCTACATTCACCAAAATCATGCACTCTCTTATACCTGTTAGGTTCTGGAACATCTGGGTCCTGTTTTGTATGTTGTTGAACCTGTCCCCGTCCATGTAAAGTATGTAGGGAGAGATGCCTCCCCTCAGGTAGTTCCCCTTGGCCTCAAAGAGGGGGAAAAGGGAGGGGGGGCGAAAAGGGTCACCATATCTGAAGATCTATCCAAAAACAAATGAGGATTCCTCAGTACGGTATGTGAGAAGTTGTAGGTCAAGAAGCATGCAATCGGTACCTTCAAAGGCACTGCCTCTTTTGTCCAAAAATCCCTTATCTTGGAGAGCACAAGAAAGGCTGAGTCACCTGGACTGACATCAGCCAGTTTGGCGGCAACGGCCTTCTCATGTCTCTGGACGTACTTGTGATCAAATATCTGCTTGGAAGGAAAAGCTCCCCTTTTGTCTTGGTCCCAAACCTGTTGCCTTAATTGAGCCAACAGATCACCTGTCCTATCATGGCCGTGGCACCTCTGTCCTTCCTGCCCCTCCCGTCCAGCAAGAAGACGATGACGCTGTCTGGGGCGAAGAACCCGGGAGACTTGTCAAGGACACAGTCCATGACGGTCGAAGTCAGCAGGGACAAGACGCCTTCAGCGGTGGTATTGTCGGAACCCGTCAAGTCCTCCCCGCCACCAGAAATGAGATCAACCAGGATGAGCTGCATGAAGTTTATAAGAACTCTGTGTCACTTAGTTTGATTAATTTTTCACTCTGGGTCAAAGTTCTACATTACAACCTTTGGCCTCATTGGATCCATGTCCCTGTTCCTGCCCCCGATGAAGCAGGTGAAGTTCTTGTGGTCCTTTTGGGCGACGACATCAGTCCCTCCTCCTCCTCGTACCACACTTGACCGAGTCGCTGGAGAGGAAGGGAAAATCTCTGGAGGGTGCTCCCCCACCTAGGGCAAACAAGACACATGGTCGGAGCCAAAGAAAAAACCATGCAAATTAAAAATAAGTTTTCCCCTCACCACGTGGACATCGTACCCTTGGTAGAGCGACAGGATCTTGGAGACAAAGTCCAGCAAGACCGCCTCAGCAGGGTATCTCATATTGGCGACTATGCTTCCGATTCCCCACTGACCGAAGGAGCAGACTCCTATTAATTGAGTGGTATTAGCAACTCCATGGATGGTACCGTACAGTACCGGTATAGTACCACGAGTGCCATGAACTTTTCAAAATCCTTTTTTGTCTGACGACAGTGTCAGAGTCGACCACTGCATATGAAAATCCAACTTAATTTAACAGGTTTGCTTAGACAGGAGGAGGACGTGTGCCATTCACCGTCATCAAGGGAAAAAATGATTCGTGTAAAAAAGACACAATATCAGTGATTTGGCAATCCTCGTCATATTATCACCGCCGATCTTCGTCTCCAAAAAACACATTGTGATTGGCAAGAAGGGATGGATAGAACGCTTGATCAATTGTTGTTGTTTTAAATTTCGTTGGGGGTTGTTTATGCTACTGCGAACCCACCCACCCCTCCATCTTGCCTCTCCTCCAGTAGTTCAGTTTATTTAAGTACGTACCTGCTTGCTGCTGAGTTTCCGCCAGTACTAACTGACGACACCCCACATGGCAAATGCTAGCCTTTCCCAATGACCATGTACCAAATAGACCGGTCCTTGCGTTTATACAATAAAATATGTGTTGCGGTCTCTCCCCTCCCTTTGTCAAGCGGCCACGTCAATGCTTTATTGCGGGTTTTCAACGGTGAGCAAAACAAGCCACAATCAGTGTTTTTTCGCCTGGTTTGGCGCCCTCGGCGTGGCGCGGGGACTAAAGACTGGTCGAAAAAATACGAGCAGTAGTGCCACATTTGCCACATTTGGATGGCCTTTGCTATAAGCGTGGAATAAATATGCGCAGTGTGGTTTCTGTCATTTCGCAGGTTGCGAGTGTGGTTTTTTTGCGAACGGTTTCAAAACCCCAAAATTTAACTCTCCTCCTTGGCTGGGTTGGTGGGTATCAAATCCAGTGAAAAGTCAAATTGACTTGTCTTACGAGTTACGGCATCGAAGCAATAATATGATAGGTATAGAAATCAATTTTAATTCGCTGAAACTAAGGAAACGGCTTTCGGAAAACATTAGGTCTCAATCTTGCGCAGGAGTATTTAAAGTTGACAGGCACAATCATACGGGTTCGTCTTATCATGTGTTGAATTGTCTTTCAAGGAAGAACGCTTTTTTGTGCTGAAACAAGAACAGACTCTGTCCTCCACAGGGTTCGATCGTGGCGAAGTGTGGCAAGGTTTTAGGCAGTTTGACGAGGCAAAAAATGCTCAAAGTTTCAATTATGGTCTAAATAAAAGGGAAACACCGAGAAAGCAAGCTCGGCTTTCCAACTTTAGTGTGCGCGTGTGTCACAGAATACTGTGCCATTATATATATAGACGGTGAAGTAACAGACCGGGGGGGGGGTTCAGGGGGTGGCGGCATTGAATAATCCAAAGCACAAGTAAATGCATCAACGCGTCGATTTTGCATGCGTACCCCAAAGCATGCATGTTTTCTAACGGTGCATCAGGTCTGCCAAACATCTCCGCTCATTTCCTCCTCCTCCCTTCCTTTCCGACCCAACGACGAGCACTTACTTACTTCTCACTTCCCTTCCGCGTCTCTTCCCCGCCCCCACACATGGGCAAGGGGGATGGGGGGGGGGGAGCCCCCAATGCACCCCCTCAAAATCATACCCCCCATGCATGAAAGGCCGTACGAACCACCTATCCATCTCTTTTTAGAAAATTTCCCAGATATCCACCTACCAAAAAAATCTTATGTAATAGAGCCAAATATTAAAAAAATGAACTACGCGCGCAAATTTTGCTGTTTTGGAACTTTTTGGGCGAGAATTTATTTTGGCCTGGCATCCCCCTACCAATAAAATCGGTTGAGCCCCTCAGTCCTAAAAAATTACCTCGCATACACAGTCGAAAAAATACCCACCCAACATGTTCGCCCCTCGGCCACTTGTGCACGCACCCCCTCCATTCCCTTACACTCGCATAGTTATAAGTAAGCGGCGACGCTTTCTGCGTGTAAATCTCGCCCTCCCTCCATCCTTAGCTTAACCTCTCATTCATTCCAAAAAATACCTAAGCATTTAGTGTACATGCAAAGAAAAAAACCAAGAAAGACCCTGTATCTGGTACCAAAAAAGTTGTAAAATATTCACTTTTCTCCGTTTTAAATGTTTGTCGAATCTTATGCTGCTTTCTCCCTCGATCATCCCGCTCTTCTTCCAAAAAGAACCCTTTCCCATCCATCCTACGTTCATTCTGTACGGTATCAGAGCATCACCCATCCCATCACACAGCGTCCTCCTCCTCCTCCTCCTCTTCCTCCAAAGCTCTTCCTTCCTCCCCCTCTTCCTCCAATGGGAACACTCCGCTCAGACTCAGTATGGATAGCAAGCCGGCACCCCGCCACCGCCTCCTTCCCTTTCTGCTTCGCTGGGGGAGGGAAACTGAGAGAGCTGCGTCTTTTGGGCGAATTACATACGGAAGAGGGAGGGGAAACAAGAGTCAGCTTCCGAAAAAACCAGTTTCCAGCAGTTGTGCACTTGGTATCGTTTTATCGGAAAAGAATTGTTTTCCAACATGGACTCCTCCTCGCTTAAAATCCTTTTGGGCATCCTCTTGGGCGTCGCCGCCTCCGCCTCCGCCGCCCAGGACTCGCCCACCATCGGGTTCATCTCGCCGGACGAGCAGGTCGACGTGGGTGAGTGCTTTTGGGCAGGTGCTCATTACGCATTACAAAAAGAACAGGTTTTCCGACACTATTTATATTGACAGCCTTGTTCTTGAACACCCGCTTCCCGGTATATTTCTTACATACGTACGCATTAATTTCTACTGACAATAATAGCTGTAAATTTATACTGAATTTGTTACCAAATGGTTTATTTGTTCGTTTTCAGGAAGCGAGGTTGAGATGTCCTGCCAGATCAAGAACGGCAAGACTTACCCAATCATCTGGATGAGGCTGAGGCCAAAGGGAGACGACGACAAGAGGTTCTAACTTATTTGCTCATTTCCCAAAGAGAAAATAATTATGAAAATTTATAAAAAAATTATCCAAACAGCGGAGGAGGAGGAGGAGGCGGTTTCTCCATCTCCCTTGGCCCCAACCTGCTTATCTCAGACGACAGACTCTCTCTCAACCACGATGATAACGACGGCACTTACACGCTCAAGTAAGGATAGTTGAAGAAACTCAAGAGGATTTTAGACTGAAGGGTGCTAATATAAAAAATATCGGTTTTTTGATTGAGCTCTGACTGCTGCTAATAATCATCAAGGCTTGGAAGCAGGGTAGGAAATATTTTCTTGACTGAATTAAATCAATCATTTTTATCATTTGATTCACTGGCTTGCATTCCTTTCTCCATTGCAGGATCACCAACGTGACTCTGTCTGACGCTGCCACTTACCAGTGCCAGGTCGTCGTTGGCCTCAACGACATGATCACGGCTGACGTGGAGCTCCGTGTGAAGCGCGCTCCCTCCATGACTGACCTGGGGTCGGAGCCAAGCGTCAGGGCCAGGATGGGACAGGAGGCAGTCATCGAGTGCGTAGCCAGGGGGGTGCCAAACCCAAGGTAAGGAATCACAGGCAAGAGTGCCATTGCAAGAAAAGATGAAAAGGGAAAAGTACGAATGAAACGATATCACCGAAAGTCTGTCTTGGGTGGATTGTGTCCCGACTCTGGTTGCTAATGCTGTTGGTGATTTTGCTGGTGTTGCCTCCTGCTTGGAAGTATTTAGTATTTATAGCAGTACTGTAGTGATAGATATACTTGGCAAATGAAATTGGGACTTTATTGTCGTCTCTTCCAGGTTCGTTTGGACCCGCGCGGACGGTCGCCTGATGTACAACGGGCGCCCAAAGGTGCACACGCACAAGCTCACTATAAAAAACGTCAAAAAGGAGGACAGGGGTGAGTGAGGCAACTTCATTTCCTAATTATTTAATCAGTGTTTAGTGTCTTTAGGCCAGTACGTTTGCACGGCCGAGAACGGGGTTGGGGAGCCAGTCAACAGGAAGATCACCCTGGAGGTCGAGTTCCCTCCCACAATCACCGTTCCTAAGTAAAACAGTTCGGCGCTAAATAAGCAAACATATTTACAATGTATCATTCGAATTTCTGCTCAGGCCTCGCGTTCCGCAGGCGGAGCACTTTGACGCAGAGGTGGCCTGCAACATCCTGGTACGATAAATATTCAACACGTCGTTTATTTCCCCATAAAAATAATATTTCCTTTTATTTGTAGGCCTTCCCCTCCCCGTCCATCTTCTGGCGCCGCAACAACAAGACCGTGACCAACTCGGGAAACTACAAGATCCACCACTTCGCATCGCAGGGGGAGCTCATCACGAGCACGCTCAAGGTTGGGCCTTATTCTTGATTTATATTTTTTTTTAACAGCTGCATAGTAATACATGTTCGTTTTTCTGCATTTTCCAACAATAGCACGGTTTTTTTTCTTTTCTGGATGGAAGACACTTTTTTTCGTTAGCACTGAAACCTAAGCTTTTTCTGAAAAGACATCTTTGGCACATTTAGGAAGATTTATAAGGCAAACCGATTGGTTGTTTTTTCTTCAGATTTCTGAGACGAGGCCGGACCAGTTTGGCAACTACACCTGCGAGGCCCGCAACAGGCACGGATCGGCCAACCAAGTATAACAGCAGGATTCGCCAAAAAATATAGGCACATTCGATCTTTTCTCCACAGACCGTGGAGCTATACAAGTCCAAGATCGCCATCTGCCCCCCGGTCTGCGGAGACGTCGACTTGACCAACGGCTCCGAGGGCAAGATCAAGACCGCGGCCTCCTCCATCGTCCTCTCCTTCGTCCTCTCCCTCCTCCTCGCTAGAGGATTGTAGGGGGCAGCATCGGCTGCTGCTGCTGATGATGATGTAGCTGCTGCTGCTGCTGCATCAGCATGGGGTCCGAGGTCCAAGTCGATCCAGTGACGTTGAGATCCTGAAGAAGAAAAAGTAATTTTTGGAGATTCAAACAATTTGTGCAATGCGATCAAAGCCTTACTCATAAAGTATAACCTTTTTGTATCTAGAAAACACGCATTTTCGAAACATCCAACCCTCGCATTACAGTACATCTTCGTTCGATAAAAAGACTGAAAGATCTCAAGACGACGAGAGATTCCCTAAAAAAAACGTCCCGACATGTAAAAAATAAACTGTGTTCAACAACATATTTTGAAAAAACTCACGTGCGTGGGCGCGTTTCCTTGCTGCTTGTGGTACTTGACAGACTGGAATGGGATGGCCTCTGTGGCGGGAGGAGCCGTTTTCTTCTTGGACGGCGCCTCACCGCAGGGGCAGATGGCCCGGTGGAAGGAGAACCCGCCAAAGAGGTATACGAACGCGGCCGTGAGCATCCCTAGCGCGGAGGTGAGCGCCACCCTACCCAAAACCGCCGCACGAATTGCCGCTGCGCTGCCTCCGCCGGAAAGCAAGTCCTTGTTGAAGTACTCCACGCAGACGCAGGCAAGGATGAGAATCTTGATGACAAAGTATGAGGAGCAGAAGGCCAACATCCTCCTGTTTTCCTGCTTCTTCAAGGCCTTCCCCTTGGCGGTCTTGGGGGCGCTGCTACTGCTGTTGCTGCCAAAGGCGACTGCGGCCCCCACCACGGACAGCAGCAGCAGCTGTAGTGCGGCGGCGGCGGCCTCCGGGAACAGAACGAACCTGAGCAGTCCCCTCCGGGTCTGTCCGCCGGGCGCGCAGACCCCGAGGACCTCGTCGCCCTCTATGGCTGAGGGCGGACGGGAGGAGAGGAGGGCGGCGGCGACGGTGGCGGCGGCGGGGGCGCCCCACCCGAGGAGGTGGAGGAGAGGGGAGCGGGAGGAGAGCAGGCGGGGAGGCCAACACAGAAGCTCGGAGCACAGCCTGATGGGGAAAACGGAAAAGGAAAATTAATAAAAAAAATCTTCCATCAGGAAGACAAATTATCGAAAATGTTGTAGTACTAAAAGCAGTTGATGGTGAAGACATTTAAAAAATCCCAGTTCATTTAGAGAATACGGGAAAAAAATTGTACAGAGTAACAAAACCCACCACGCCGTCAAGGTGGATATCATCCAGGACGATGTGCAGAGGGAGAAGAAGTAGACTAGGACGAATGTGAGGAAGCATAGCGCGTTCCGGTGGCCTTCCACTGTCAGGTAAGACCCTCCTCCGCTCCCTCCTCCTTCCTCAATCCGCTGGCAGACAATGTCCTCCCTGGGCGCGACAGCGTGGAAGAGGAGGCCGGCGTTCAGGCCGGCGAAGGCCACAGAGAGGTACAAAAGGCACTTTTGAGGGTAGGGCATCTACGAGAAAAAGGACATATTTAAATTGAGAAAGGCTTTATTACAGTAGTCTTAGAGAGGAATTGCTTTGCATTTTTACCTCTCTTGAGGAGAAGGCGACGAGGAAGAGGCAGAGGACGACGAGGGAGGCGGTCACGGCGGCGCACACCGCTATCAGGACGTCAACTCTGAGAAAACGAAAATAATTCGTTAACATTTGTGTCAAACACACAGTTGTCTTTTCAAACTCACGTTGTCTGCATCTTGTCTGAGGCGAGCAGGACCCTCGCGCCGCACCGCTGGAAGCAAGGCGGGTCCCTCCCGGAAACGGAGGCCAGCCTGGGGATGTGCACGAAGTCGCCCTGGCTCGACAAATGGGCGCAGGGGCGAGACGGGTCCGGGCCGACCCTACCTCTACCCCTACCCCCGGTCTCCAGGAGCTCCTTGTAGTTGCGCAGATTTTCCTCTGCTCCTCCTCCAGTGCCGCTCCTTCCTCCCTCTCCCTTAGAAATCTGGTAAAGGTAAAAATAGTCATGTTCCCTTTCTTTTTCTTCTTTGTGTAAAAATCACTACTCACCTGCTCCTTGACCTTCTGCATGAAGAGCGGGTTGGTCTGCAGGTTGTTGAACAGCGACGAGGGCAGCCCTAGTCCCCTTCCCCTCTGCTGCTGCTGTCTCCCTCGTCCCCCTCCCCCGCCTCCCCCGCTCCCGTCCCCTCCCTCCCCTGGCATGCACATGTGTCTCTCGTCGTTGGCAGGGGGGAAGGAGGAACAGTTGAGCACCGACGGCCACGGGAACCCAAAGTCAAGCATCACAGGCGCGCACCTGGAACAGGATTTTGTTCATGATGATGCTTCAATTATTGCAACTTTTACATCTGATATTGTTGCTGCTGCTGGCTACTATTGCTGCTGCTGTTGCTGTTTTTGTTACTCCTTTTACTGCAACTATTGCTGCTGCTGTTCTGTTGCTGCTTGTGCTGTTACTATTGTAGCTACTGCAGCTGAGTACATTTGCTGCTGTTTTTGCTACTCCTTCTACTGCATTTTTTTGCCTTTGCTGCTTCCAGTGTTGCTACGGCTATTGTTGTTGATGCTGTGCTGTTGATGCTTGTACTGTAACAAATGCAGCTACTGCAGCAAAATCTTGTTCCTGCTGCAGTTCCCTTTATGTTTCGAAATAGCCCTATCCTCACTTTGCCTGCACCCTCTCGCATAGCGGCCTGCACGGCCCAATGGCGTCCTGGGAGAGGCTGCCCAGCGAGGAAGAGGAGGACGAGGAGGCCGTGACCGGCTGGGGAACGCACATGGGCGCGAACACCGAACACAGGAAGAACTGCAGCTCGTCGGAGCAACCGACCTGGGAAGGAACAAAGCAGTAAAGGAACAGTGGTAGTAGTAGACTTTTCTAAACATTTGTTCTTTACCTGCACGAGAGGCGCAAACGTATTTAGCTCCTTGTTTGCGTCGGCCTGCAGCCTGTGTCCAGCAAGGTTCGGCGTCCGCGTCATGTTGTAGCCGAGGAAGGCCGACTTGCACATGGAAACCTTGACGGGCTCGCAGGTGCCGAAAGAAGTGGAGGAAGAAGAAACCGCGGCAGACGCCGTCCTGCTACTTAATAGGAGCAGGAATGCTAGCACCACGTACCAGGGCATCTTGCTTTTTTCACGCTATCGGGCAGGTGCAAATTGGGTCATCATTGACGACTGAGGCGATGAATGAGAAAGAAAAGGGAAACTGACGCCAGTTTGCAGTTGAGTTCAGTAGTTGAGGCAGGTGGAGGAACAAGGCGAGGGAGGGAAAGAGGGCGAGTTGTTTACTTATTCTGGCTTCCGCCGCTGGAAAGCGCGCAAGGGGAAGATCGCAGGAAAGGGTCTCAAATGTCGGGTTTTCTTACTTCAAAGTGACCAGAGCCAACTTAGACTAAAGCGCTGAAATTGAGAATTAAATCGCCTACGCCTCCCATTGGGCGAGAAGGAAAAGTATTTTTGCTATGGAATGGAAGTACGCAAAATAAGAAAAGGGAACATATATCTGGTATGTTCTAGCATACACATCAAAACATTTCATCGCATTTATGACGAGGGATTGCGTTGGCCAGGTGGATGGAGTCCCCCTCCTTGCTGTCGTCACGTCTCCCCTCCTCTCCGGCGGAGCCGCCCACCGACAGAGCAGAAGAGCGTTCAGCCCAATCACCAAATATGTTGGTAAACGAAAGAACCTGTTTCAATTTTGTCGTAGGTAGTACTTTTGGCGCTATTGCAATCAAGACTACTATAATACTTGTAATTTATTCTAGGTCTTCCTTGAAACCTTGTTGAAAGTCCTTTTTTCGGAGAGCAGCAGCAACAGTCTCCGCGTCCGCAGGGCGGCAGCAGCAAGAGGCTTTCTCCTGTCTCGGGCGAGGGAGCGAGGGAGGGCGACGCTGACAGAAGAGAGAGAGAGAGAAGCAGCAGCAAGGACGAAAGAAAAGAGGAAAGAAAAGAGAGGGAGGGAGGCGAGACGAGACGACGCAAAGTCGGCAAAGAGCAAGGCCAAGGGCCACAACTTCAACTTCCACTTCGGGATCAGCCCGGAATACATCGGGGTCGTCAGGATCGCCAGGGGCGGAGCACAAGGATCCTGAGACCTCGCCAGTCGCTGCCCTGCGCCTCAAACGGGCCCTCTCCATAGAGGTTTCAGGGCGTCTTTCGCCTCGCCGCCACCCCCCATCCCATGGATGAGGATGGCCCTCCCATGAGAACCAGGAGGTAGCGCTCCTCCGCCCTCCGGGTGCCCTCGCCCCTGGCGGGGACCCCCTCCGGGTGCGCCGTCGCCGCCATGAAGCGCGCCGGCCGCGCCCAGCGCCTCCTGCGCGTCGGCCTCTACGACCTGGAGAAGGTCCTGGGCAAGGGCAACTTCGCCCTGGTGCGCCTGGGCGTGCACAAGCTGACCCGCACCAAGGTGGCCGTCAAGATCGTGGACAAGTCGGACCTGGACGAGGAGAACCAGCGCAAGATTTTCCGCGAGATCGAGATCATGCGCCGCCTCTCCCACCCGTCCGTCATCCGCCTCTACCAGGTGATGGAGACCGAGGCCATGATCTACATCGTCACCGAGTACGCCGCCAACGGGGAGATCTTCGACCACATGGTCAAAAACGGGCGGATGGCAGAGCCGGAGGCATGCAGGGTCTTTGCGCAGATCCTGGCCGCCGTGCGCTACTGCCACTCCAGGGGCGTCGTCCACAGGGACCTCAAGGCGGAGAACCTCCTCCTCGACTCGGAGAACAACATCAAGCTGGCCGATTTCGGCTTCTCCAACTACTTTGTTCGGGGCGGACTGCTGTCGACCTGGTGCGGGTCTCCGCCCTACGCCGCCCCGGAGCTATTCGAGGGGAAGCAGTACGTGGGGCCAAAGGTGAGGGCCAAGAGGGAAATTTGAACTGACGAGTGACGACACTTGTGATACCCTCATGTCGAACTGTAGATTAGTCTAGTTTCCTCTACCCCATACGTGGGTAAGGGGGGGAACGTGGGGATTCCTCCCAGGACGTCCAAAAAAGTGCTCTCCCCTTGATTCAAAAAGTTTTTTTACTAATACATCGAAAAAATGCTCAAATAAAGGGAAGTTAATTTTTTGCCATCAAATTTCGGAAACTTTTGCCCTCTTGTGACTTGTCCCACCACCTCAAGACCAAACCTTTTACCCCCCCGGAGAAAGTTCGTCAGATCCCCCCAGATGGCCGACCCCTCGCCCACGTATGCTCTACCCTCTCCAAAGAGGAAACTTGCAAATCCTAATTTGCACAAACTCATTTGTAGGAGAACCATCGTCGCCACATGTGGGAATGTGTCAGACGACCTTGGATTTTTATTTTCCCCTCTTTTTTTCAGGCCGACATGTGGTCCCTGGGCGTGGTTCTCTACGTTCTGGTGAGCGGGTCCCTCCCCTTTGACGGGGCCACCCTGCAGGAGCTCCGTTCCAGGGTGGTCGGCTGCCAGTACAGGGTGCCCTTCTTCCTCTCTACCGAGTGCGAGCAGTTGCTGAAGGGCCTCCTGGTCATAGAGCCCGAGCGGAGGATGTCGGTGGAGCAGATCGCGAGGCACCCATGGACGGTCAGGGGCGCAAGGCAGGATCAAAAGACAAAGGAGCTGCTCAAGGAGCTGGCGAAGCCGCTGCCGCAGGTGAGGCACGGTTTTGCACTTTTGCTAAACTACTCAGTGCACAGTGACAAAAATGTAGGGCAAGTCGTTGGTATATGGCTATTTCTTGCTAGGTGGTCTAGACAGCGGAATGCATTACAAAGTTTGCATTCCTGAGATACATGCTGCAATTACCGTGTGGCGGTCTTTGTAACTTTTTGTACTGTCTCGTTTTTCTGCTACTTTCGCTAAAGGGGTGAAATCGTTTGTGCACTTTTCCATGCTCAGAGCAGAAGTACTGCACAGTTTTTGTATCTACATAACAACACCTTTTCCTTTCCCCTCCACCTGTCAGACAACGAAACCTTTCATTTATTATTTTACAGCAAGGGCTCTTTGACATGTGTAGAAGTACAACATTGTACTGTCTTGAAAGCACGAAATCCACCTTGTTTTTTCCAGCCAGATATTTATTTTGTAATATTGCATTGTTTCATGATTTTTCCAGGACCCTGACAGCCTTGACGACGAGGTAGGCGACCTCCAGCCTGAGATCGTGGACTACATCGTGGGTCGGGTGGGCGTCTCCCGAGAGACGGTGGTGGACTGCGTTCGGTCGCGCAAGTGCGACGACGTCTCCGCCATGTACCACATGCTGGAGCACTCCATAAGGGAGGAGGAGCGCCAGGCGCGGAGGCAGCACGAGGCGGCATGCTCAGGCTCCAACGTGCCCTCCGTCGTGTTGTCAGCCTCGCCCGGGCCGCCGCTATCGCCAACATCAATGTCGCCCTTCTTCCAGTCGGGAAACAACCCTCCGGGCGGCCAGCCGAACCGGTCCGGGAGCCCCGTTTCTGGTGCGTCGTCGCCCAACGCCGTCGGGCCCACAGAGGTGTTCACGGAGGACTTTGCCTCCTCCCTCCTGGCCCTAGAGCAGCACCAGCGCCTGCAGATGGAGCAGGAGAAGCTGTCCACGGCTCGGCGACACACCATGGGACCGGGACAGACGCCAATGTACCTCGGGGACCCGCTTGGATACTCCGCCGCAGCCGCCGTCGACCCTCAACAGGCTGCCGGTCAATGCTCGCACCTGCTGGGTCTGCCGCCAGGGTTCCCCTACCAACACAACGTCCTGCCGCAGACCAACCTCACCATGAACCTCCAGAAGGTGATGAATCAGCCGCCGGAGCGATTCCTGGTCAAGGATCCGCACCTCCTCAAACCGCCAGCAGCATTATTAGGCGTTGGGTCGTCAAACTACAACCGGAGGGCTTCAGACGGGGGAGCAGGCTGGAGGGGGCCAGCGGAGGAGGCAGCAGCCGCTGCAGCAGCCGCGGCGGCGGCCGGAGGCTCGTCTGGAGACCCCTCCTCCGCCTCCCCCGTGCCACCAGTGTCGTCAGCCTCTTTGTCTCCTCCGACGCGGCACCAGAGCACAGGATCGGAGGACTCACCAGAACAGCTCTGCCTGGCGGCCCAGCAGACACTCATAGATGCAAACCTGGCGGCGGCAGTAGCCGCGGCCACCGCCGCCGCGGCCGCCGCGGACTCATCTTCCTCATCCTCGCCAAACGAGGTTGGCAATACGTCGGCATCGAATCCCTCAGCAACCGCACACCAACAGCAGAGGGCGGAATCCCCTCTTCCGTACAGTGTCCAAGTTGAACAACTGTTAAAACAGCGTAGCGGGACCCCCGACTCTCCTCGGCGGCGGCGAACGGGGCTGGACACAGTGCTGGAGCCCCCGGAGATAAGTCCTGAGCTGGCGCAGGAGGTAGAGACCAGGATGAAGCGCGACCGGCAGAGTCCTGTTCACCTCATGCAGCAACAGCACTTAGTGGCAGGAGGAGGAGAGGCCATGGACCAGTCTCCTGCGCCATCCTCACTGATGGCTCCTCCTACGTCGTCCTACCCATCCTCCTCACCAATCTCCCCATCTGGAAGCGGGGGAGGAGGGAGTCTGAGGACGAGGCGGACGGGGCTGTCGGGACTCTCCACAGTCATGGAGATAGGAAAGGACAACGGCGGCGTCAGCGCTGGAGGCAACGGAGGTGTTGGGGGCGGCTCCTCCGCCTCCTCCCACTCCCTCCACCTGCCCTACAGCCCCGTGCGGAGACTGAGCGACGGATCCCCCGCCTACCGCTCCTCCTCCGCCGCCACACCCTCCAGCGGAGACCCCTCCCCGTCTGACGTCAGAGCATTGCAGGAGGAGTGCCGGCGACTGAGCAACGAGACTGCGGCGGCATACGACCAGGGATTGCTCTCTTCCTCTGTTGGCACCGGCTCCTCCTCTTCCGCCAACAACTTCCTGCTTCGGCCTCCCTCCCCTGGCGACCTGGTGACGGCCGGAGGCGCTTCTTTGGCCCGGCGGTCCTCAGACAGCGGAGTGAGCTCGCACCTGAGTCCGGGCGGCGGCGGCGGCGGCCTCGGCGGCGGCCCAAGCGGCCCCCACCGGCTGCGGCCGTCGGTCAGCGCGCATTCTGCCACCTCCGTCCCCATGCAGCAGCTCTACGACGACATGTACAACACCGACCCGTCATCCTCTCCTGCCGCCACACCAGGGCCAGGAACGGGGAACCACCTCTCAGCACCTGGCGCGGCCGCCGCGGGATCCAGGAGGTTCTCCTACCCAAACTCCCCGGTGCACATGCAGCTCCAGCAGCAGCAACAGCAGCACCAACAACAGCAGCTGGCACAACAGCACGCCTCCATCTTTGGGACGGCCAAGGAGAGCAGCCCCACCCCCGCGCGGCAATCCTCCAGCTCACTGACGCAGCAGATCCAGTCTCTGAGCATCCAACAAAAGATCAGCAGGAGTCGCAGCTCCGGGGACGAGGCGTCGTCGTCTTTGGAGCGACAGGGCGGAGGAAGCGGCGGGAGCGGGGGGCAGAGGTTCAAGGGTTCCATTACCCAGGGGGTGCCAAGCAGGAAGGCCACCACGCCAACGAGGAGGGCCAACGCGGCTGCGGCCGCGGCGGCTGCGGCCGTCGCCGTCGGGGGAGGGCTCACCAGAGGACACTCATTGAAGGCGCAGACGAATCTGGCATCTGCCTCTCAGGTAAGAAGGAATTTTCACAATCTATATGAATTAATATTTTTGCTCTCAATGTCATCTGCGGAACGAAGGTCCATAAACTGGAAAAAAAATTATTGGTGTGTGTGTAGGATGGCAGTTTTGTTTATCTATTCTGTTCTCTTATAAAAGTATACTTCTAATGTATAAATTCACTTCAGGGCTGGCTCCAGAATGTTGGCCCCGGCCCTGTCAGGTTCTTCTTTTCTTACCTCAGCTTCATGAATTCACCTAAACGTGGGATCCTGTAACCAAGATAGTTTTGTTTTGTTTCACATTGCCTCCCTAAGTTAGCTTTTACTTCTGTTTTTACTCCAAATTCATATTTTTGTCCATGTCTTTAAATAAATTCTGTGTATTTTTCCACAGGGTCCTGCGCCCCTTCCGCCCTTGAACCTGGGCAGCTCTTCCTCGCTCCTGATGCACCTCCACGCGCAGTCTCAGAGCTTCGACGAGTCTGTGGCCATCCCCCCCGCCTCCGCCTTCGCCGCCGCCCCTCCGGTGCCCCCGTGGGGCCGACACAACTCCGTCTGCGTCGAGGACCTCCTCCCAGCCGTTGACACCTTCCAGCACAACCCGGAGATCTGCGTCACCAACTCCTCCGGCGACCTCGTCTCCATCCCGGCAGTCGGCGGACACGGGCACCTCGGGCTGGCGCGGCACCACGGACTTGGTGTTGGGGGCCTAGCAGTGGTGCCGCCGGCCACGACGGCCACGGCGGCGGCGGCGCTGGTGGCGGCGGGCGCCGCGGCGGCGGGCGCGGCCGGGGCGGCGGGCCTGGTGTCCACCGGCGGCCAGGCGGCCAACTACGGCTGCGAGAGGATGGACGAGTCTTTCTGATAACCTTATGTGGAAAAAGTGGACACTCAGGGAAGTGCAGTGAAGAACCGATTCTAGTTTTTTTCTTTGGCAATTTGTGGTGCTACTACCTACCGAGAAGGAGGAGGAGAAGGTGAACGGGCAGAGGAAGAAGAGAAGGGACTCTCAAAACTAGTGACATGCAAAGGAACTAGTCTTGGAAGGTGGAGTGAGGATTTAGGTTTGACTGACTTGGTGGCAGGGATAGGGAGGGAACTTTTGATGCATTTTTTGCAAGTCCCCCCCCCTCGGCTTTGGGGGAAAGTGTCTTTAAATATCCCTCCTCTTTGCTGCTGCTTCTGCCAAAATTAGCTCTCTTCTCTCTCTTCTCCTCTCTTCCCCCCTTTTGCTATCTTTTCCCCCCTTCCTGTTTCGAAAAAAGTAAAGGAAGGAAAAACTGAATGTATTAACGAATGTGTTCTTCTCTCTCGATATCCAAACCTTTTTGCCAGAAAGGGGTGCTTTGGGGCGGGCAGATACGGTACTACTCTGTGGTTTCTTTTCTCTAGTGAGAATATGGGGGGAAGTTTCCAGTGAGAGGGTGTTTGGCACTGACGGG
>JAAUXV010215935.1_pt1 | contig 16859 bp, 14 predicted proteins | sample 7278181 | NCBI WGS metagenome assembly JAAUXV01 (sample SAMN14350114, study PRJNA611818) | marine sediment metagenome | isolation source: surface marine sediment (2.1m) | place: French Polynesia: Moorea | collected 2018-08
TCGCAACAACGGGCACTGAAGTCGCTGGGTCGGCAAGTCGGGAGTCAAGTTAGGACTGCTGTCATGGAGATTGAATGATGTACATGTGCATTTGTGCTTTTAAACATTCTTTCTCACATGAGCCCGTATTAAACTAAACTAAACTAAACAGCCCAAAGAGCACAAATGACAATATTTTATTTCCCTTCTAAAACAGTTAAAAAAGTTGAATTGAAATTTCATCATTTTTCTTTTGCTTGTAGGAAAAATTTTGGGGGGCCAGCATGAGTAGGGATCGCTACTACGACGACTACCGGCGCGAGAGTTCCGACCGACGCCATCGGGGCGGCGGAGACGGCTCGTATGACGATTTCTATCCTTCTTCTTATCAGAGGGAATTAGACAAATACGATCACGACCGCCACAACAGCAGCAGCGGCGGCAGCAACCGCCGGCACCGTGAGCGCAGCCCTCCCCCCGCCCCGCCCCCCAGAGCACGGCTGTCCCCCGGGGCCCTTCTCCGCGGCGACATTGACTCAAGACGGCGGGATCGTGACAGCCGCCGGAGGGAGAGCGACGAGGCCGACTACCACCACAGCAGCCACCGCCGCTCCAGCGAAGGCGACCGCCACTCCTCTTCTTCCAAGCACGATCGTCGTCGCGAACACCGCCGCAGCGACGAGCGGGACCGGGAGGAAGACCGCCGCGAGTTTCGCCAGCAGCCTCACCGGCGAATGAGGTCGGACGAGGATGAATCCCACCACGGGAGGAGGCGCAGGAGCGACAGCGGCGGAGGAAATGTTTCAAAGAAGAGGAGGAAGGACGACGCAACAGAGCGCACAAGGTTTCTTATTTTTACAAAAGTCTTTTGGGGAATGAAATGGACTTTTTTCTCAGCACAAAATGTACAGGAAGTTATACCCCCTCCCCCTCTAAATTAAACTTTACCTGGTGCGCACTGAAGGCCCGAGGCGGAGGACGCGGAGGAAGGCGAGTGGAGGGAAGGCGACGACGAAGACGACGGCTACAACCGCCACCCTCAGCACCGTGACTACCACCGTGACCACCACCGCGGCCACGACAGCGGCTACCGTGCCAGCAGGAGGGAGGAGGAGGACCGCTACTACCGCCGCAGTAGCTCCAGGAGGGAGGCGAAGATGGAGGACGATAGGCCTTCGTCCCCGCTCCCTTCCTGCAGCTCCTACAATCCCAAGGAGGAGGGAGAGGAGGGCGAAGACGAAGAAGAGCAAGATGCGAAGGATGAGAAGAGGTCGTCTTCGTCAAGGAAGACCAGGGAGAAGAGCAGCGCGGAGTTGGCGGAGGAGAGTAAGTGCAAAGGAAAAAGACGCGAGAACATGTCTCTTGATCGGGAAGACGGCAAATTCAAATAATTATTCAATTAGCTGGGGGCTTATCACTTGAATAGTAGTTGCACAGGGCCGATCAGGGGGTTTTTTTTAAAAAAAACTAAATGGTGGTTAGCGAAGAAATTTGGCAAAGTGGCGGTAGGCAGATTTTTTATGCATCAACTTTTCCGTCTCCCTGATCAAGTGACCTCTGGTGCTGTAGTTCTCTCCGTCCGACGAATCGTTCTGGCCTCGCACTGCTACTTCGTACAGCATGCATAGCTCTGACTTTGACTTGCTAGGACTATGCGTGGTATCCGCGTAGAGATAATTTGTCTGCGATGAATTATCTTGCACACCTGAGGAACGTAACGAAAACTTAATTTTTAGCCTTTTGAAATATTGGCAGAAATCTACAAAACATTTAGTCTTTTTGGATGGGCAGTCGGGTTTAGCAGAGATTGTCAGGTGCCTAGTAAGTGGGGCCTTCCAACATTTTTGAAGTTGTATTTGCAAGAAAACGTAAGCGGCTAAAAATTAAGTTGACCAGCCAAGCCCTCGAAATGAGCAAAAGGTACACATACAGTATATTCACTTCATTTAGTTCTGAGAACCTTGTACTTTTGCATTTCCGTGACAGTTGATTTCAACCTCTTTTTGCGTTGTGCAGAGGAGGAGGCCCTTCGCCAGAAGCGCCTAAACATCCGAGAGAACTGCCGCGTCCAACTGCTGGACCGCCGCTTCACAACCCACCTCAGTGAGATGCACCCCACCTCGGGGCTGCACGAGCTGTGCACAAGGTTTGTATCAGGGAAAAAAAACAAATCAATTTTCAAGAAAGGGACAAAAAAAAATTTTGCCATTTGCAGGTTGGACTGGGCGCCGCCCAATATGACGCAGGCGTTCGAGTGCGGACCCCCAATGGACAGAAGATACATCTTCAAGGTGAGCATCTCGGCAAACAAATTAACTCGCCAAAAACATGTGTAAATCCATTTTCAGACCATGGTTGGCGGCGAGTCGTTCATGAACGCTGTGGCGGTGGACAACAAGAAGGATGCCAAGGCCAACTCTGCCTGGTTTGTCATGCAGGAGCTGGGATTCGTCAAGAGGGATCCGGCAAACCCGCTGTGAGGACGAAGAGAAGGAAGGCTAATGATGATTCTCTGTGTTTTTGTTTCGCGATCTACTATTGAACTTTTGTGTTCCTATGCTAAAGAAAATTATCGCGCGTTATGTTCACTGGATCGATTCAATCGATTAAAAGAGTGCAAGTTTAATCATAAGATTAGCGTTTTCGCCTCGCGGATATATTTTTTTGACAGTGCAGTAGTAAGTAAGTCTCGCTTGGTGGAGACTGCCGCATCAGGCGGCGGCCGAGGTGAAGATGCTTGGCATCCAGAATGCCGTCGCCCCGTCCCTCGCCTGGAGGTCCACCCAGGCGAGACCCTCCTTCACCAGCTGGTCTAGGGCACGCTGGCTCCTCTCAGAGTCCCAGCCAAGCTCGTCCTAGATATATTTCGTTAAATTTTTCCTTTTTTTCAACGGAAAATCACATATTCACATGTTACCTTGAGGCTGGCAAGCGTAACGCATCCGCCGCTGTTCTCGGCCCTCTGCAGCACGGCCGTCTGGTCCATGGAGAACTCCCCCGGTACCGACTGGACCAGGAAGCGCCCAGAGTCCAGCGGGATGACGGAGAACCCGCTTCCGAGAACCTTGAGCTTCTTGATGGCCCTGAGGAGGTCGTCGTGGGAGATCTCCTGGTGGTGCTTCCCCTTACCCCTGGCCCGCACCAGCCTTTTCCTGAGCTCTCCCAGCTCCATGAGGCCGCCCGTGCGGTGGGAGGAGGCCATGCACACCTCCACGATCTGGACGCCAAGCTCGTAGTAGAAGTCGCCCACGCCGAGCATCTCGGACCAGAAGCCCTTGCCCGAGGCCAGCGGGTCCACGCCGATGGAGGCGCACATGTCCTGGAAGTGCTTCCTGAACGCCGGGTCCTTCTTGATCTCGTGCTTGTGGTCCCTGGCGAACTCCTCCAGGTTGTTGCGGAACTTCTCCAGCTGCTTGGACATGTCGGCCAGCTGGTTCTCAGCGATCTCGGTGCCCTTCTCCTGGTACTTTGAGCTCTCCAGCTTCTTCTTCTGGATGGCTCCAACTCCGGCGCGGCGACGCATCGTGGAGGCGGGATAAGAGTCACTCGCTCACAAGATAGTGTTTTGGACAGAATCACAGGGTAGTCTTAGAAGTGCTTTGGGTTGTTCTTGGCCTCCTTGAGGATTCCTTTGAGGATCCCCGTCAGGGCCTTCTCTGCCGCCAGCTCCCCCCCGCAGTTGAATCCGACGAAGACCGGCTTGCCAAGCTGTCGGCTGAGCTGAGAGGCCAGGCGGAGGCTGGGGTCGTCGGGGGAGCCGGGGGAACCAAGGACTGGGGAGAAAGAATTATACATTGAGAGAGTGGATAGTGGAGAGTTGGATAATATTGACTCACTCTTGGTGCCGGTCCCCTCCGGCAGGTTAGGGAACGACGCCGCAAGCTGGTCCGCCTGCCCCTCCTGGTCCAGGATCCACAGGTTTACTGCCTGTCCCTGTCCGAAGGAGATGGCGAGGGCGTGCACCAGGGAGTCGGAGGGGGGCGGCAGGGGGCGGAGGCTGAAGCGGTGCACGGACAGCAGGGAGGGAGACTCTGCGGGGGGAGACATGCCACACTCTTAGCAGCCTCGGTCTTGGGGGACGACCGAGGACAACACACGGAGAACACCACCAAGAACGAGGACGAGAAGGAGGAGGACGTCAAGCCAAGGGCCCAATGAGAATTACGATTTACGAGTCCGAGTCCGAGCTGGTCCGAGAGATAACTCAGATAAGAAAAAAATGTAAAGACTAAAGAGAGGTCGCTTCAGTCGCAAACTGGAAATCCTAATTTTTGTCACTTTGCGGGATTTGTCGGAGATAAAGGAGAGAAAAGTCACGCCATGGTCAGGGAACGGGCAAAGATACTTTCTAAGAAGTTCGTAAAAAATGTGTAGGGTTAGCTAACTTGGCTTACAATTTGGGCTATTAAATGTCTAAAGTTGCAAAATATCACATTGCTTTTGTACATATAGCAGAATAGGACTTTCTTTTGTTTTAATTTTGGTCTATTTCTTTACATGAATCTGGTCACGATAAAAGCCGAAAAAATAAACAACCAGGCCAAGCGGGCGAACGGGGAAAAAAAAGAAAATGCATGAAAAACGCTAGGGGTGACGTCAATGGAAAGCAGTCAGTTTCGAGCACGCCAGGGCAGACACTTTCTATAACAATATATTGATATCAATAAAACACAAAATTATCATTGGTAAGAAGAAGAGCTGATTCCCATTCACAAGGGTAAGACGAACCAACCGTCTTGTAGTTGTAGAGTCGAGCCCAAGCTGTGCTTTTCTCCATCCCTAGTTGACCGGCGCCGAAAAATCAAAAGCGAAAAGGGGAAAATTTTGAAAAAGCGTGAAAAGATCCCGGAGGAAGAGGTCGAGGTCGTCCACCACGTCCACGTCGTTGTCCTCGCCGCCGCTGTCCCACTCCCACGTGTTTCCTCCGTCCCCTTCGAGGTCAACGCCACCTCCCCCGCCACCGCCATGTCCTCGTCCGCTTCTGCCGGCGCCAAGGGCGGCTCGCCCATCGACGCCAAGAGGGAGGAGTTCAGGAAGTACCTTGAGAAGGAGGGCATCCTGGAGTCGCTCACGCGGGCGCTCGTCCAGCTGTACGAGGAGCCGGAGAAGCCGGACAACGGGCTGACGTACCTGCAGAACAAGTTCACCGGGCGGGAGGCGCTCATGCTGGAGAAGGAGGCGCTGGCCAACGAGGTCGAGGCGCTCAAGAAGAAGGTGGATAGGCAGAGCCGGAGGAGTCATTGTTCGTTCATTGAAGTAATTTTGCTGTCTCTTTCTTAGATCTCCGCCCTTGAGAAGGAGAACGCGGCTTTGAAGAAGAAGGCCGAGGAGGCTGGAGACAAGTCGGCGGCCGCGGAGGGCAGCGCAGACGTCAACGGCAGCGCCACAGACAAGAAGGAGGAGGAGACCAAGGCCGCTAAGGAGAAGGAGGCCGAGGAGGAGACCCCCATGGACGTGTCCGACGGGGCCGCAGCCCCCAAGGAGGCGGAGGAGGCTCCGCAGGCTGAGAAGGCCGCCGCGGAGGCAGAGGCGACAAAGGGAGACGAGGTACGTTGCGACAATTGCCCTTGAATTGTTTTTTTCTGCAAAAGCTCGCATTGTGCTCTTTTCTCTAGGCCGCCCCGAGCAAGCCCTCCGAGGGCGAGGACGCCCCAGCCTCCAAGGAGGAGGAACCCGCCGCCCCTGCCCCTGCCGCGGCTTCTTCTGTGGAGGGCGGCGACGGGGCCGCCAAGCCGGCCGAGGCCGAGAAGGAAAAGGAGGCGGCTGAGGCCGAGAAGCCCGCCGCCTGAGGAGGAGGAGAGTGCCTGACGCCGACGGTCATGAGGAAGACGAGGAGATACCTTTCTTTCAAGGCGCACACGTGAGAAGAATCCGGTTGAATTTCAGTGGTATTTGAGAAAGGAAAACATTTTGTTCAGCGCTACTATGTCTGTCTCTTTGTATAAAACACACACATTCTTTCGCGTACGAAAAGGAACACCCGATTGACGAGAATATAAGTATGCTTTATCGCCAATTCGTTCTTTTCAAGCGCGACAAACTGAGATCTTCGTTTTCGATCATCCGCTCGAATTCGACATCTGACAGTTGTTTTTTGAGAATGCCCCTAGGAGGATTCCACCACGATCTCCTCTGAGACAACCTCCTCGACCGGCGGCTGCTTCGGCTTGTCCTCTTCGTCGCCAGTTTGTCCTGACGGAGGAGGCACCGAAGAGACAGTGATCTCCTGCGTTGTCGTCGTGGCTCCCTGCTGCTGGATTGCTGAGCCCCCTTTTGCCTTGTGACCCTTCACGTGCTTCCCGTACGCAGACAGTTCGGCATAGCCTGTCAGACGGAGGAGAAAAAAAGAGGAATCAAGAAGGCGCTTTCTCTCATGGGAGGACAATTGTCTCTAGTTATCTAGTCACCTTTTCCGCAGATCTTGCACTTGTGCGGAGTCCTCCCGTAGTGCCTGTTCAGGTGCTCCCTCAGGCTCTGTCGGCGGGAGAACGTCTTGACGCACAGGTCGCACGCGAACGGCCGCTCGCCTGAAAAGAAAACAATAAATAAATCGAAAGCTACATCCATTAATACTTTTTCAATACCTGTATGAACCTTTTGATGCCTATCCAGGTCCCCCTTGGTCAAGAACTTTACATCACACCTGTCGCACTCGTACCTGAGGAGATTTTTTTTCCTAGAGACCTGCGCAACATCTGCAACAACAACCCTGTCTCACCTTTTTACCCCCTCGTGCCTCAACGTGTGCATCTTGAGCTGGTTCTTCTGCCTGAACTTCTTCCCGCAGAGGTGGCACAGGTGGGACTTCTTCCCCGAGTGGGTGGCCAGGTGCGCCGAGAGCACCCCCGCCTGGGAGAACCTCTTTCCGCACTCCTGGCACCCGTAGGGCCTCTCCCCCGTGTGTCGCCGCGTGTGGATGACCAACGACTTCTTCTCGGAGAACCTGGCCTGGCAGACGGCGCACTCCCAGGGCTTGACGCCGGAGTGGGTACGCTCGTGGCGGCGAAGGTTCCCGCGCGTGGTGAAGCGACCGTCGCAGTGCGCGCACCCGAAGGGGCGCTCCCCCGTGTGCTTGCGACGGTGGACTGAATAAGGGGGAGGGAGAAAATAAATACAATCCTGAAAGTCCAGGATGTACAGGAGAAGTAAATGGAGGAAGGAGAAAATTAGCGCATTATGTATCAAGTAGCAAGAGCGAGGAGGGAAAATAAATTTGCATGATATTTTTTTTTATTTCGTTGCTTCACTTACTAATGAGATTTCCCTTTGCTGGGAACCTCTCCAGGCACTTTTCGCACTGGAATGGCTTCGTGTGCGTCCACCTGTGCGCCGTGAGCTGCGCCGCCGTCGACAGCGACTTGGCGCACACCTCGCACTCGTATCGCCAGGTGGGCGGCGAAGACGACTCGTCCTGGCGTCGGCGGGAGGACTCGTCCAGGAGCGGAGGCTGCTGGTCGAAGCGGACGGTGGCGGCCCCCGTCAGCCAGGGGGAGGAGGAGGAGGAGGCTTCGACGTCGGCGTCTCCTTCGATCGCCACCTCCTCGTTTGGGGTCATTTCATCATGTTCGAACGAAGGGCTCTGCTGGGAGGAAATGGGCTTACGGTTTACCTGCAAAATATGTAGCAGCAAGAGCATCTTCAGAAATAATCATCACTGCTCTGCGTTCACAACGTCGTGCTCCAATATACCTTTCCATCATCCTCGCTCTTCTCATATCCGCAGTCTTCGTCTTCCGGGATCTCCTTCCCTTTTTCCAGAGCCACCTCTCCTCCTCCTCCGGCCTTGCTGTTCGTTCCCCTCTTCCCCCTCGCCCGCCTTTTCCTTCTCTCCGGAGGAAGGACCTTGCTGGACGCATCCTCCTCATCCTTGCTATGGACATCTTTTGCCCCCTGCGAACAAGAGCAAAAACAGTACAAAAACACATCATGCATTCCGCCATAGAAACGGCATTTGCCAACTTTTCCCCTCCCCCTTTCATGTCCCGTGAAAGCAGCCCTCCTCCCTTTTGTGTCCGCCATGAAAAGGCGCCTCATAACTCACGGAAAATAAAGGGAGGAAGAGAGGAGGAGCTGGAGGGACTGGACAAATGCGCCAATAGCACGCCATGCAAAATGAAATGAGGGGCTATACAGTGCATGCTCTCAAGCCCCGAGGGAAATTCTATTTTGTCGGATTAACAGAAAATTCTAGCTTTTCCGTGATTCGTGGGAAGAAATGTGTTCGGAGAGAAAGGGATTTCCAGTCCATCCTTGACTATAATTTGACATTAAAAATGGCTCGTAGGGAACCGTGGCAGACGGGCCCCTCCCGTCACTCCTCCCCTTCTTCAATGGGGAAAGGGCCCAGCAAGAGAGACTTGAAGAGAGAGAGAAAGAGAGGCGAAAAGAAGTCGTGTCATGAATGCGACGAGGGGAAACTCCATTCTTGTTCTCATTCTGCTGCAGATACAGTCCGAGGAGGAGGGGGAGCAGCCAAAACTTTGTTCTCTCATTCAATTTTGCACGACGGAGGGACGGCTGGGGAGTGGGGAGTGGACCCTCGATCTAGGCGAGTGAAAAAATACCAAGCAGCCGCGAAATGTCAAGGGAGGAGGAGAATGGCTTGGCACTTTTTTTATCCGTCCCTATTGCGTCGTTTGTACCAAGGACATGAAATTTCCAACTGCACTCTGTACGTACACATGACGGTACGTAGGCGGTAGACACGGTGCATGCATCATCATTGGAAAATTGGCAGCAATTTCCGCGGTGCCCCACCCTTGAATCCAGGAGGAAAAATCCGACGATCGCTCTCCTTCCTCCTCTTTTGTTCTTGACAATGGCGACTCTTTCAAATCGATTGTGACATGGAAGCCCTTTCTCTGATCCGATCCCCCCTCCTCTCCAATTTTTTCCCTGGAAGAAGCTGTAGTAGGTAGGCCCTCTTCAATTTTTTCCTCCTCCCTCTTGACTAGGCTTTCTACAACCTTCGTCTGACTGGTAGCACGCTCGATTATAGTACTGGTTCTACTGCAGGATACTTGTAAAAATATGCTTGTTTTTTTCTGGCATGGTGTTATAATGAACTGAGATGCCTGTCCGTTGGAATAAAGGCCAGCCAATGGCAAGGGCAGCGGCAAAGGCCGAATGAGGAAGCTAGAATAAAAGGGAATCTAGGGTACAGTTTCAGAGAAGGGAGGGAAGGGGAGGCCAAAAGTATTAATCATTCATCTCTCATTCATGAATATTGGGAAGCGGAATAGAAAAATGGAAACATCTTTCTTCGGACTTTCCAGTCGAGTTTCCCCCCCTGAAGCTATGGAATCGACAAGGCAACGGTACGAGATACAAAAGGCCAGAGAACTCTAGTAGATGAAAATACAGTAGATTAGAAATGTATAGCCCTATAACTAGCTTTTCGCTTTTCATAACCTTTTGTCTCCTTTGTCGAATCCCCCTCTGCCACCTACTTTTTTCCGACCATCCGCTACCATCTCCCTCTCTTTTATACATGGCAATTTTTTCCTCCTTTCCTTCTCCCCCTCCTCCTTCTTCGATTTCCCCCCCTCGTTCCATTATACCTTCTCTCTACTACGTCCGGTAGGAAACAGAATGGACGGCAAATAAGACAAAATATAACAAAATACGGACATTGATTTTGTTCCGCTTGGAAACTAAAGTCGAAGAAAGGTTTTTTGTCTTCTATGTCTCGATTTAGTCCATCAGTCTACTCTTTCCAAGTCGGGAAATTTCTTCCCCCCCCCCGGGCGATTCAGCCTACATTTGTACTGTTCACGAAAAAGAGGGGGGGGGGAGAAAAGAAAAGGAGGATCTGATATTCCTCCTCTTCTTCCGCCAGTTTCCACCGTCGAAGCTTTCAAATTACTGGGTAGTGCGGACGGCCGTAGGTCGGTCTCTCGGCGGAAGAGCCAGAAAAAGGGAGAACGGAAGACGACGAAGGCTGCCATGGTGCTCGTTTCCTCGGCTCTCTCCTCCTCCCCCTCCGACAAAATTCCCGACCTTCCGACATTCTTTGGCGTTGCCGAGAGGGGCAAAATAAGCGGGACCGCCAGATTGTACTGGCAGTTCGGCATCAAGTATCAAAAGAGGCCCCCAAACCCCTCCCAGTTACCTGTTCTGCCCCTCCCTCGACTCCTTCTCCGTCATCGCAGCCTGCTCCTCCTCCTCCTCCAGGTGCTGGGTCCTTCTCCCCATGTTGTTCTTTTTCTCCCCCTCCGCCGCTGTCTCGATTGACCAGCTCCTGCAGCCTCTCCGACGCCCGGTTCCACACCTCCACCGCTCCAAGCCTGGCCTCACCAGAGGGCGGAAGACGGGCAAACAGGGACAGGGCCTCGTTCACCTGCAAAAAAAGGGCAAAGGAAGACATCTTGCTTCGTCTCTCAAGTCCTACGTTTCGATTGGACAGTCTCTTTCTCCATCTCTAACGTCCATATCGCAGTTTTTACAAGGGTTTTCCTTCTGTATATTGTTGGCTTTTTGAACGACTCTAAGCCGCTTTCTTTTCTTTCCCCCCTTGTTTGTCCTCTCCCTCGTTGAAAGCGAAGAGAGGAGGAGAAAAAGCACTTGAAAACATCCTCCCTCCCTCCTCCCCCTCCTCCCTCTAATACGTGCGTCCCCTGGCAAGGTAACGGGGGCGACGGCGACGGCGGAGTGTGTGCTGGAAGAAAATAGGGCAGCGCGGAGAAGCGGAGGACCGGGGAACGGGCGAATAAAATCTTTCTAGACAAAACATCCTTTGAATTTTCCCCAAGTTCTGTTACTGTTGCTATTCCAAATGTTGCGGAAGTAGTTACACCGTGCCCACCTAAAATTAACTACGACTACGAGGCATAAAGACTGATCTCTTTCCCTCCAGATTCTCCCACTGCAATCCAGGCCCGCGGGCGGGCAGGTCCAGAAACAACCCAAAAGCACACACACTCATAGTACTGTGAAGCACTTCCTATCGCGCACTGCCCAAATCGACAGGAGCTAGGAAAGGAGGAAGTCCGTTCCCCAATAAGACTGCATTTTGGGCAGAGCTACCGGAAACCGGGCCGAGCGCCCAACTCTGCGGAGGCACAGATAGATACAATGGGGCGTAGAAATGCCTGCCCGCCCAAAGGGGAGGAAAAACAACTTCACCAAGCCCAAGGTGCAAAAAAGCCAGGGGGGAGGAGGCAAAGATGTCACCTTTGACTGGATCCATCTTTCTTTACCCATCCATTCTCTCCGCGCGCGCTTCCCCCCTCCCCCCCCGGTCGGAGGAGGAGGATGAGGCGGTCAAGTCGGGAAACTTCCTCGGCGGGACTTTCTCGATCCACTAGCAGGCAAAGCAAAGGAAGGAAGGCATGCACGAGTGCAAAGTCCGTCCTCGCCTCACTCACTCTCGTGGGTGGGTAGGAGGGAGGGGGAGCTACTTGGGTCGGCCCTTTAGCTCCGGGGCAAAAGAGCCGCCGACGCAGCCGATGCCTGCCCAAAGGATCGAGGATCGAGAGGGGATGGGCCCAAGGAAAGCAAGGATACAACACATGGGCTCACAGGCGAAACACATAAATAGACAGCTCTCCAGTTTTTCTTTCCCCTTTGCCCACGTATGGCGAAGTGAAGTTGGCCGGTGGGAGCGGAGGAGGGAGGGAGGAGGAAGGGGCAAAATGAATCTTTGCCAAGAAATTTTTCGTCCTCCTCCTTCTCCTCTTCTCTTTGCACGAGGATTGAGCGGGGGAAGTGACGTACTTTCTCGATCGTCCCCTGCTATGAACTGAACCCACTTCCACTACGTACATGTACTGCGGCGGCACCAGAAAGAGAATTCGTACGAGGATCGAACGGAGTTTGTGCAACCGAGGACACTCAAGAAAAAAGTTCTGCTTTCTATACATACTAAGGATATTGCTGGAATGGAGAGTTTTCAAATTGAAGCCTCTTGCGTGCACCCAAAAACAGTTTTCCCTTAGGTAATTACGCTCTCCCGCTTCGCACCTGTGTTAGCAATAATTTTCCTCCCGCCCCCCATTTCTCTCCTCCTCGATCCCATGGGCGAGCGAGGCGAGGCTGCCTGTTGCTCCTCCTCAGCTTCCTTCCCCACCCCACCACGTCACAGCAGTCCATACAACAGTGTTGCGCTGTACAATAGCCAGCCCAGGGAGGACGGAAGGAAGGCCTGATGATGTAGATCCCAGGCCCTCTTTCCCTCTGTCTCGTCTGGCGACGGCGGGGAAAGGCCAAAATCAAACCCAGGTAGTCTTTCCTTTCGAGCTGTACAGCATAGCAATGGCGGTGGACTCACAAAAAAATATGGTACAACTTTCCAATTCACGGCACAAAACAGCCAGCTCCCTACGACGGTACCTAAATGATGGTAGAAGCTGCCCGCTTTGTAGGCCTTGCTGCAGACGTCTGCGGTAAAGGCTGACTACAATAAAGTGCAACACGTAGGAAAAGATACGTTTAACAATAGTTTCTACCGCAAACCGTGGAAGCCATACAAGGCCCCAAACATGGCATGCCGTCTTGCGTACAGTGTAATACCACCACCAGACGAGGTTTTAGCATGCCGTATAAATCAATGTCCTGCATCAGCAGTCGCGCAAATGAATATGCAGTTGTCTTCTAGTCGACGATGTATCTTTGGCCTTTCGTTCCGTCTTTGTTTCGGTTCCTTCATAAGTACGTTATGTACGTGGTACATACGTGTAGCAATAGCTATAATATAACAGCATGTACACATTGTAGATGTAGTGGGATAATATTTCTTTCTTTTTATGTGCGAATCGAGTATATATGCTGCTGCTTGTTTGGATGGATGGAGGAGCTGTGGCGACTTTTTGTAGAATTCATGCTCAGTGAAGAAAATAGAGGAATCGAGGGAGGATGTATCCAGATTTTTTTTCCAAACGTCTCTTTTCTCAGCGTGTAACAGCGTAAAGAAATCAATTGTAACCTTGATTCTCGTGACGAAATTGGCGAAAACCAATCCTATCTTCTTCATATTCTTCCTTCAGGTGGAATTATCCAAACGCACCACCCCAAGATCGAGGGAGGCTCTCTAAGAGCAATCGTAAGTTGTAGGTAGGTAGGTGCGTAGATCGCCGGAGGAGACTTTGGATGCAATGATTTTGTTCGACAGAATTTGTTGGCAGCTCCATCCTCCCTGTATATATGCACGTAGCTATAGTCTGTAGCAGAATTTGTGGTATGGCTCTTTTGGTATTAGGCACAAATAGCGATCGATTGGAGATTGGCGACGACGCACAACAGGACCGCAAATATAATTCATCTGAGTCTATCGGCGGCCCACTTTTCTATCTCGCACTCATTCTTGATCATAACAACTCCCCTTCCTCCACACCTTTGAGAAATAGTAGACGTTAAGTATCTTTTTTTCTTTCTCTCTTCCTTTTGCTTCTTATACAGAGTGTATGAAAACACAGCCGTGGGCGAGCGAGAGTCTGTCTATGTGTCTGACTGCAGCATCAGGCGACGACGAAGTAATAAGTAGGCCGGCCCTACTTCCTCCTCCTCCTCTTCATGTTGTTCCCCTTCCTCTCTACCTCGCCTGCGGGTCGCACTGCAGCAGCCTGACGATGGAGGGGTCGCTCTTGGCGCCCTCGATGAACTCCTCCAGGCTGAGCTTCCCGTCCATGTTCTTGTCCATCTGGCGGAAGATCTTGTCCGTGCGCTTCTCCGGCGTGGACTCGTCCTCTGGCATCTTCATCACGCTGCCCACCATCTTGTAGATGGCGGTGACGATCTCCAGCATCTCCTGCCGCGTGATGAAGCCGTCGCCGTCCAGGTCGTACATGGTGAACGCCCACTTGAGCTTCTGCTCAAGCTTCCCGCGGGAGGTCACCGAGAGGGCGCAAAGGAATTCTCTGCGGAGGAAGAGGAGGAGAAAATTTAGTTGCGGGATAATATGCGAGTGAAGAGGTGAAAGGGAAAGGGAAATTTACCTGAAGTCGATGCTTCCGTCTGCGTTTGCGTCGAACGTCCGGAAGACGTGCTCCGCAAACTTTGAGGCGTCCCCGTACGGGAAGAAGTTACCGTAGATCTTCTTGAACTCCTCCACGCTGAGCTGTCCGTTGGGGCAGTCCTTGAGGAAGCCCTTGTACCACTCCTGGATCTCCGCGTCGGAGAACTCAGTGTTGGTCCGGAGGTCCTCCAGGACCTCGGGCTTGAGCTTGCTGTTCTGCTTCCCCATGGCGGCTGGCTAGACAAAAGTCCTCTTCTTGGAGAAGGCGATCACAACGGAAGAAGCGTATTGATAATCGAACGGCACCGGCGATCGACGGATTTAGCGCTTCCTCAGACGAAGAAGGATCTTGATATCACTGTAATGGAGAAGGGGAATCACACGCGACGATTATTTCCCCTCTTCCTCTTCCTAGCACGTACGCGAATGTCCATCTGGATTCATTCACTCAAAAAGTGCTGCAGGCAGTCCGCAAAGAAGCACTATTACACTGATGTGAATTAGAGCGTTCTTTCTTGATGGTCCCTCGCCGATCGCCCCTCGTCCCTCGGTCGGTGGCTCTGGTGATGTACGTTTGATGGGTGTTGTTCACTGCGCTGCGCTCCTCCCCCCGCTGTCAGTGTCCTAGGCCGATAAGATAAAAGGTGCTAAATGACTTGACACCACGCCTAAACGATCCTCGCCGACTATAATACGTAGGCTGTGGAGGCTGCCTGCCTGGATCGAGCTGTCTGTCTATCGCTCCCCGATTCCCTCCCTCCTTCCTCGATCGGTCTATCTTCCTGCCGATGAGACCACAGCCAGAGCTCAACAGAGGAAGAGGAGGATATTATTGGCCTCCCCCTCTTCCCTCTCCTCCGACACTATCTGCTTCCCTTCGGTCTGTCCTCCTTCTCTCCCTCCGCCACCGGTATTTGCCTTGTAAACAGGAGGGGACCTCGGTCCTCCGCCTGCCGCGAAATGAAACGCCAATTGGCTCCGGCGTCCGTCGGCTGTCCCACAGACCGACCGCCCGTCTGCGGCGTTGGTTGGGCTCAGGCGGCGGCGGCGGACAAGCTATACCTCGACCACCGAAAAGCGCCAATTCTTTCTCTTTTTCTCCGATGGGAGTAGCAGAAAGGGCCTTCTTCCCTCCACGCCGTTTCCTTCCTTCCTTTGCCGGTCGAGGCCTGGCTGCCTACTAAGACCGAGGGAGGGGAGATGGAGGAATTGGCCTCCCTCTCAGCTCGCTTGCTAGGGTAGGAGGAGGGGGAGGACACTCGATGGGAGGAGGGGGGAAACAGAGAGAGAGGTGGGGGAAAGCCGCTCTCTCTATTCGTGTTGACACCACCCCTCACCAAGGAGAAAGCAAGGAAGTGAGGGACGGCGGACGGACGGACGGAGGCCGAGGCGGATAGCAGGAGGAGGAGGAGGAGGGAACAGACAGCGCAGTAAGCCGCGAAAAGAAGAAGCAGGAGGGCGGCGATAGAAAAGGAAAGGTGTGGGAAGTAGTAGTATGCAATCCCCACCTCTCCCTCCTCCTTCTCCTCCTCCTGGCAGCCATTCTTCTGCTCCCCTTCTACGCTACCTACTACTACTTTTCCGCACTTTGCCCAAAGGAGGGAGGAAGGGAGGGAGACGTCTTTTCCGTCCGACCCACCCACCCATAGCCCAACGAAAGAGACTCTCCCTCCTGTTCCATTCTTTCCTGGCGCTTTGCCCACAGCCAGGGGCGATTTCTACGGAAGGGGAGGAGGAGGAGGAGGGGACGGAGAGGACAGACAGGTCCGGAGGGACGGAAAAACGAAGGAGGGAGAAACTTCACGATTTAAACGATGTTCTCCCCCTCCTCACCTTGGCTGAGCTCGCCGCCTCCTTTGCCAATTTCTTCATGCTGTCCATTTTCTCTCCTTCCAATTAAATAGCGTCGGGTTTTTTTCTAATTCTTCACTTTTGGGGAACTGTTCTAAAGCAGAATATTTAAAATCTTAGGTTGAGCTAATTGGGTGGATCGTGGATTAGCAAAGTCAACGATTGTATCTGAACCAACGGCAATATCATCCAGGCTGTACCAATTAGTCGAGCTGCTGGCGGAATACGAAGGTCCAAGCAATTCCTGCCACCGCCGCCTTGATCGAGAAAGCCTCCTCCTCTTTTCACACGAGCTCCCTCCCTCCCTCCTCCTGTCGTCCCGACCCTGCCCGACCCACCGACAGAACCCACCTTACAAGAAAGGCCAAACGCGGCCTCCACTGCGCTACGCCGCAACAGGTGGAACTTGGAGATGCCACCAGCAACAACCAAGTCGCAACTGACCTGGACACTGACAGCAGCACACCTTTTCTGCTGCACTTGGGAGTGAGACGTAAATCTTGTTTGGCAAATCGGCCAGTGTTCCCTCAGCATCACTTTCATATCAAATTGCACTGAACACTGCACCTCCAATGGTTAGCCCAAGGGGGAACTGTAGGTGAAAATGTACCGTAGCTTCCGAAATCCGTTCTTCATAGCCACTCTGCGCTCACCTCCTTCTCCAGCATTTCATTGCACGTTAAGGGATTCACCAATATCATAGCGGTGCTAGCCTTGACCCACCACAGGCGTTCGAAAGCTTGATGGTCACACGGGCACAAGATAAATATAAATCAATAAATTAATTAAAGGGAGGGGAATTTTGCTTTCTGCGTTGTAGCAGATTTCCCCCGCCGGAAAAAGGCCAAAACGTGGCCTCAAATATATTGAGCAAGTGGCCAGTGCCCACGCATGGCTTAGCACTAAATTTATGAATTTAGGAGAGTAAGACAAAGTTTTTCTCTAGTTCTGGGAGCACATTTCTACAATTTGGAATATAGCAACTTTTCGGAGCACCAACTTTACATGCTCACCGCGGAATGTACGTACTGTACAAGTACTTTGAAGTACGCACCTCAGCTGTTGTCAAGATTTCCAA
>JAAUXV010020164.1_pt1 | contig 16826 bp, 23 predicted proteins | sample 7278181 | NCBI WGS metagenome assembly JAAUXV01 (sample SAMN14350114, study PRJNA611818) | marine sediment metagenome | isolation source: surface marine sediment (2.1m) | place: French Polynesia: Moorea | collected 2018-08
CAACATGGTGGTCTGATCATGCCCCACCGTCCGACTACCGCATCCGTCTTAATGCCGATATCGACTTGGACATTCCGCACGACAGAACCTCGTTGAGCCGCTACAGTGCTACGCTCGCCCACAAGGTCAGTCAATTGGTTCTGGATGTATAGTCCAGTGATATTGTGTCTGTAGGATATGGTATATTTTACGGTTTGTAGCACAGATAAAGAAGTGCAACAAGAATCACCTGGGAAAGGGAGAGCATTTATCACGCAGAGAGCGAAAAACATGAAAATATGCCACGTGAGGGATCTCAACAAACTAAATGTTCTAAATCATCCTAAATACCGAAAATTAATACAAATTCACGTACTGTAAGTGGATGCCATTTTAAGCCTCCTGCCTGATTTCTTTTCGGAGACTGCTTTCTGGAAACCAGCCCATATGTTTCGACTTGTGCCTTTGGCCGTAGAGCCAGTTCCCTTTCTTCTTGTACACCATCACCTTCTCCCCTGCCCGGACGTCCAGCGTCGGCTTTAAATGTTGAGGGAGAGGCTTAGAATTGTAGTCAACAAAGACCTTCACCAATGGGGCGGTAGCAGCCGGAGGATTCTCTTTGACAGTGTTTGATGCCATTGTGGTGCTCCTGGCTTGGTTTGTAGCAACAGGGGCTGCTCCTCCACCCATTAAAGTCCTCCTCAAAATCTGATAGATGTACTTTTGGGTGCCTTCCCTGATGGGGAAGTCCACGCCTTCCTCGCCTCTCTCGTTGAACAACGGTTGGAAACAGCCCATAATATCAGCAAAGTTTGAAACTACTCCAATATTATACGGGTTCCGAAAGGGCCTTTGAGTGTCCTCAGCAACATCCGAGAGGAGCTTTTCGATGTAGGTTTGGTTTGTCCAAATACCTTGGGCCTGTGCAAAGACAAGGCTGGCCACACCAGAGCCTACCAGCAGAAGCAAAATCTCTGCAAAGATAAGGATCTTGTAGCCAAGAGGGTCAATGAACTTGGCCACCCTGCCGTGGTCATCATGAAACCGCCACAGGACGACTGAGACAGGGACGATGCCGGCAGCGATGGAGAGGAACGCAAAGAATATGCAGAGCAAGAACATACTGTGGTTGCTGTACCCAACACAGTTGTTGATGAACGGGCAGTGATGGTCCATTCTCTTTATGCAACGGTTGCACCTCCTGCAGTGGTGGCTGCGGGGAGGCTTGTAACCAGCGCACATCTTGCAAAACTCCAGGTGTTGCCTGTCTGCATCGTTGAACGGCTTCCACTGCTGAGGAACGAAACCCGGCTCAGATATCATGCAGGCAAAGAAAAAGTAAAGCGTCATTGCCACAGATGACATGAGGAACATGCAATAGAGCTTGTTGGACTCGCTGAGCTTGGGCGGAAAGGCGTGGAGAGCACAGTAAAAAGAGCAGGTCGTGAGGAATGCAATTATCAGGAGTGTTATAAATGGCCAATGCTGCGACATTTTCACCATTTTGACAAATTAATTTCAGATGCCTAAACCAAGTGTTACCCAACTTTTTAAAAAATAAAAGTTCAAGTTTAAATTCAGTTTTGAATTTTTAATTGTCAAAAATATGATGTCGAATGAAATTTGGGGAACACCGAAACAGACGTCTCAGACGACTCAGACGAGTTGATTTCATTGAAAAGGAGCGCTCACTCACTTCTTTAAAGCGGTCTCTAATAATCCAGCCAAGATCAGGCTGCTCAGGCATCTAAATCATCGAGGAAATAACGGCCGCTCTCCTCAGATTTCTTCGCACTTTTTAGGGGGAGCTTCTTGCATGGAGTAGCACTTCTCATTCCGAAAGTTGCGAAGAATTTTGTTATGGAAGTCCAAGTGAGCTGTGCTAGCAGAGAGGAAAATATGATCCAATGACAAAAATGAACAAGGCAGAATGGAAGAGAAGGAGGAAGAAGAGCCTCCAGAAAAGAAAGGTCACGTTCTTCTTGCTCACTCTGCTCTTTGCAACTGCACCAGGGCAAAAATTGGAGCTACATGATGGGGACATTGGTACGCGTCCGCTTACGACACTATCTTCCCCGAGTTGACTCTTTTTACTCCTTTTTGCACAACAGTAATCAAAAGACAAGCGGGAAAGGCGCCCGAAGTAATTCGGGTTAGAAACGGCGACATCGCCAACCGCCATTCGGAGGAGTCTTCGTTCAGGGAGACTCCCGTTAAACACGTCGGTACATCTCGTGACGGAGCGGACTCCCTCCATCACCACTTTATAATGGGAGGAGGGCCGCAGCTTGGCAAAAATGCGAAGGTAAAGAAAGATACAGTCCTGAAAGCAGAGAAAGCTTATTTCCCAATGAAAGGCCAGTCCACCTCCCCAATCTGCCAACGAGGGGCTGAACCGAATCCTGGAGCGCCTGGACAGTGCTGACGACGACACCCTGAACGACTTCCTGGACTGGGACAAGGAGTACAGTGACCTCCTGTCGGAGCTCGACAGCATCGACCTGACTAGTCTGGATGGAGTCATCGGAGTGGGGAGGAGGGGGCGGGGCGGAGCAGGCATCGACTTTGGAACGAGGCGCCAGCAAGAGACGCACCACCATCATTACCACTTGTTTGCCATTGGTGGCGGAGGATCCGCTCCAAAAATTAAAGGGTTCGTGTCGGAGGAGCGAGGGGAGGCTCGGGTCCACCTGACGGAGGAGGCGGAGGGCGGAGAGACCAAAACCCGGCAGTTCACCTTCAGATTTGCTGATGACGTTCCCGGCGGCGGCGGCGGCGGCGGCGGCACTCATCTGCACCACCTGCATATTCACTCTGCTGGGATGGACACCAAGAATTTGGCATCATTGTCGACTGCCAATCTTTTAACAACTACAGTAAGTACAGAAACATCTACAACTACTTCTGCAAGGACTACTACCACCAACACAGAAGTAACAAAAAGGCCAACGCATAGCGACAACAGCCATATCTCAGTGGAAAATATTGTGCTGGAGCCTACAAATGCAACAAAGTCCGAAGATCTGGTGCTGGTCTTGGAGAGACCAACATTGGCAAGAGAAAGACTCTCCTCCCAAGATTCTTTCAGGGTGACAAGAAGACCAGAGGAGATGCTGTCGCCGCGAGGGACTTTCACAGCAGCACCAACATCCATCCAGGCAACACCTTCGGCAACCAAATCCCCTGCATCCACCACTATGATAATCACGAACACACCAGCAGGGACTTCCTCATCTAAAAATCCTACGGAAGATAAAAACAACAATACCTTCTCAACCAGGAGGCCAAGTCTAATTCCACCTAATGTCAGAGGATGGACAGCTCAAGTTAATCCAACTTTTGGAGGCGAAGAGGCGGGGGGAATCGGAAACCAATCCGAGAGTACTACGCACCCAACAGGTGAATAAGAAGCGGGAACTTTTGCTAGGTCAATTTTATTGCGTAGGTCGATCAACGGTATGACAGTTTCCTCGCAGAAGCCACAGTTTCTCCTCAGAGAGAAGGTTCAAACGCCACAGCCAGAAGATCAGAGCCAGCAGCAGGGCAAATCCCTTCTACAAGTAAGATTCATTTGAAGAAAGCATAATAGGGTAGAAATAATTTGTGGAATTCCGTTGACAGGATCGGCATTTTTCGTCGGCGGCACGAATGCAAGCGGAGCAGGAGTGAGAAGCATCGACAAAGTCAGCGAATTGGGATCATGCCGGACGCCCCTGGAGATCCCGGAGCCGAGGAAGGAGCACTCCGCCGTCCGGGCGGGAAGGTTCCTGGTGATCTGCGGAGGATTGGTGGAGATGGATAATTCCACTTTGTCAGACAGCAACAACAACAGCAACAGCACGGCTCCGGAGACGGACAAGTTCCTGGATTCCAGGCGGTGGCGGATGACGGACAGCTGCCACCTGCTGGACCCTTCTACCGGGCAGTGGTACCAGATGCCGCCCGTCCCTGTGTCGGTGGCGGGGGCGGCGGCGGTCTCTGTAGGGAGAAAGATATTCCTCATCGGGGGGAGGACCGAGGAGGAGGGGCCTTCAGACAGGGTCTTTGTCTACGACCAGGTTGAACGGGGGATTTTTTATGGTGTTGCAGCTACTAGGAAATTATTTAATGATTTGGGTGGGTATAGGGAAAGAGGATGTGGACAGAGGGGCTGGGCCTGTCCACGCCTCGCTACGCCCCCTGCGCTGTCAGTGCAAACGGGGTCATCGTCGTTACCGGTGGGATGAACTCAGACCTGACTGAGGCGAACAGCAGTGTCCACTATCTGAACTCCTCCGAGATGTTCGACACTAACGGAAAAGGAGGATCGGGATGGACCGCTCTTCCATCCATGGATGTGGGGAGAGGTCGGCACGGTTGCGCGGTCGTGGAGGGGGGAGGGTTGATGGTGGTCGGGGGGAGCGGGAGGAGCAGGGAAGCGGAGAGGTCGGTCGAATTTCTATCCTTCGGGGAATCGGTGCAGGGTTGGAGGAGGATGCCAAACATGAATGTTTCAAGGTGTGGAACAGGACAGGGGTTTTTTTTAAAAAAAACCTTGTTGTCCAGCAATTGTTTTTAGGTGTTGCTGGCCCTCCTTGGGCACAGTGGGCCAGAGCCTGACGGTGTTGGGAGGGGATTGGGAAGAAGGGCCCTCCGTACCCACTGAACCGTCTTCGGCGGAGGTGCTGAGGGGAGCTGAAGAGGGATGGGAGAGGGCGCCGGAATCTTGGATCTTGCCAGGGGGAGGGAGGAAAGGAAGCGTGGCCGTTTTCGGGAGAGCAAAGAAAACTGGATGCTGAAGAGGAGACACACGTTAATTTAAACGGAGGATCTATTTCGTATTTTCTTTTTTCATTGCAATTCAAGAACTTTAAAACACTGACATTTGTGCTACTTCTTCCATCAAAATTTCTCGACTTGAGAAAAAGATTAGGTGCATAAATATGCATACTTCACACTTTTCTTTTCCGAAGTATCTATTTAGTCTTTCCAGTCAACGGTCTCTCCTTGTCTGCCTTCAGGGCCCCCAAGCACTGAAGAAGAAAAAAATAAGTTATCATTAGATGATATTAGGTGACATGAAAGCTCACCTCCTCCTTGGTGGGCGCTGTTCTGTTCGCCTTCGACTCTACCCAGAATGTGGTCATCTCCCCCTTGCCCTTCACGTTGATCTTCCCCCTCTCCTTAGTCACGAAGGACGGAGGGAGGAGGTCCTTCGTTGAACTGAAGGAGGAGGGTTGTTGAACTTAAGTTATTTTTACACTTTTTCGTATGTGTCACCTGGATATGTGTATCTTCTGCTCCTCCCCGAATGACATCATCCTGGAGGAGGTGTTCATGGCGTCCCCGAAGAGGCAGTACCTTGGCATCTTGTTTCCCACGATGCCCGCCACGACCATCCCGCTGTGGCTGCCCAGGCGAATGCGGACGTGGTCTCCCTCGCCCTCCTCCTTCTCCGGGCGAGGGTCGGGCACGAAGGTGACGGCGTCGCGCATGTCCAGGGCCATGTCCATTATCTTCTCCGCGTGGTTAGTCACCTAGAGCAGCAAATTATCGTAATTGTTCTCTATTCAATACAACTAAATATTTGCCCTGTCCGGCGCTCCCGACACCCCCACGAATGAATCCTTGACGGTCTCCACCTTGTAGACCCCGTTCTTGTCTGAGAGGTAGTCGAAGATGCCGAAGACTGAGTTGAGCATCTCCACGATCTTCATCCCGTCGCACTTGGCGCAGATGTCGAGGAACCCTGGGACGTCGTTGAAGACAATGGTGACCTGCTCGAAGACCTCGCAGGTCTCCACCGGGTTGGCGCCGGACTTGACCTTCTCAGCAACGGACTTGGGGATCATCTGGGAGAGGAGCTCGTCCGAGCGCTTCATCTCCTCGTCCAGCCTCTTCATCGACTCCTCCATCTCCTTGGTCTTGGTCATCTCAGCGTCCAGGGCCTCCTTCAGCTCGTTGGATTGCTGAGAACCTGAGAAAGGGGGAAAAAAGAATCCCTTGAAAAGCTCTCAAATGGACCTTTTTTGGCGTTTTTACTGGCCAGCAGCAGGTCCCTGGAGAAGTCGTGCATGGACAGGTCGTTGATGAAGAGCCCTGAGAAGGCGAGGGTGTCCAGGTCCGGCAGATTGGGCGAGCAGAGGAACATGATGACGTTCCACTCGGCCATGAACATCATCTGCCCCTTGAGGTGGATGCTCCTGTCGTCTGAGTCGTCCCCCAGGGCGATGGGGGCGTCCTCCTGCTCCTCCTCTCCCTCGCCCCTCTCGGCAGTGCCGTGCCCCTTCAGGAGGACGTCGATGGGCTCCACCGACATGACCTCGAAGATGTTGTTGGAGCGGGTGAGGACGGCGTCGAAGCGGAACTCCACCAGCGGGCGCACCAGGTCGAAGAACTCGTGCATCTTCTGCCCGGGCAGCTTGGGCAGGATCTGGGCCAGGGAGCGCCCGATTGTCTGGATGACCATGTCTTCGCCGTAGACGATGATGAAGGGGAAGATCTCGAAGAGGATGGAGGAGGAGACGGCGGGGAGGCGCGCCTCCTCGCGCACAAGGGCAGAGTTGCGCAAGTTGGCCGGCTTGTTGTCGAACGTCAGCTTGGATACGTAATGGGAGAAAAAAAAACCTTGAATTTTCTGGTTCAAATGGTCGCCACCGCCACAGTGTCTCTATTTGTTTCAATTGACATTTGTTTGCTCTTGACCATGCTGCTGCTATTGCCATTTTTGTTGCTGCTATTGCTCTTGATGTTGTTGCTGCTGGTACAACTGCTGCTGCTGCTACTACTACTAATATTGTTGGTGTTTTCTTCTTGTTGTTGTTGCTGTTGTTGTTGTTGTTGCTGCTGCTGTTTTTGCTGTAACATCTATAGCCATTTACTGCCATTGCTGCTACAATTGCCGTTGTTGCTGCTGACAATGATTGCTTTTCATTTTTTTTTTTTTTTGCGCATTCGCCGTCCTCACATTGATGCTGACGTGGATGGTGTCAAACTTGACCTCCTGATCGGCCACCTCAATCTTCATATCCAACTTGTAGAAAGTCTCGGCGACAGACCTGCGGTGATATCTATTATTGTTTTTATCATTGACGTGAAATGATCGAAACCGTGCCTGAGTTGCCCTATGGTGTAGTGCACGAACCCCCTCCTCTTGCTCCTGTAGTGCAGGACGAGCCCGTTCTCAGTCTCGTTGTCGCAGAAGTACGACGGTGCCCTCAGCCTCGGGTAGGAGAACCTGAGGTACTCGTGCAGGTTGTCCAGACCGTTGAGGAAGTCCCTGAGCTGCCTGCCGAGGAGAGCCAGGACGTCGCCGTACCCGAACTGGTCCAGGAAGTTGACGAAGTGGTAGCCCATGCCCTCGAAAAACTCAGAGTCGTTGCACCCCAGGAACTGGAAAGCCTTCTTGGACAAGCGGGCCATCAGTTGCTCGGGGTATACCTGAGACGGAAAATATTTTTCATTCAATTCCCGCTTTCAAATAATATTTTTTTACGGTGTGGACGGAGAATGTTGGCGAGTCGATGTTGGCGAGCCTCCTGACCTGGTCCCAGGAGTCCTCGCCATACTTGTGCTTGAGGTAGGCGGCAAAGTTCTCAAGGATCAGTCCGTACATGGCGGAGGAGATTCAGGGAATGAGAAATGGGAGTCGTTTCATGAACGCCGAGAAATATCGGAGAGGGAGGAGAGGGAGACCACGAGAAAATTCAATTGGACATGAAGGATGGAGCTAAATGTACCTAGAGAGGAAATTGCTTTTCCGATATGCTTCCCCTCTTCTAAGAGGAATCAGCTCGACATCATAGTAACCCGAAGTTGAGTCATATTTTTTCCCTTCGAAATATTTTGGCTAATGAACAGTTTTTCATGCAAATAGAAAACATCTTTTGCTACTTCCAGGCCAACCACTCCAACGTTCCCAACGCTGAGTGGGCCCTTGTTGAGCACCCTCGCTTCGGCCTCATCCGCGGTTTGCGCGCTCAGAGGGAGATCAAAGAGGGAGAGGAGGTGCTCGTCAACTACCACATGAACCTCGCCGATGCCCCAAGGTGGTACAGGCAGGTCTGGCTCGGCCACCAGAGGCACTTCAAGAAGCTATCGGACGAGGCCATCGCAAGGTAAGGAATTCGCCCAAAAAAAATCCCAAGACACTGCTATTTTCTACCCTTTCCAGGGTTCTCGCTCGCTACGCCGACAACACCGCCAAGAAGGTGGACGTTTCCCTTGACCTTGACGAGGACGACCGCGGCGAGGGATTCACGGTGCCTGATCCGGTGGGGGTGGCGGGGCTGGAGGAGGTGCCGGAGGAGGAGGGGGAGGAGGGGGAGGAGCCCACGGGGGAGGCGCTGCAGAGGATGAGGGAGCAGGCGGCGGAGCTCATCAACGGAAAGTGAAAAGGAATGTTTACTCGTTTTGCTTGAATGAAATCATTTGTACACATCGGTCAAGTTGGTAAATAAACTCCCCCCGGATATTTGGAACAAATTCAATTTTCCCATAAAATTATTAGGCAACACGGTTGCTCCGCGACAGCCGAGGAACCTGAAAACTTCTTTAGAATTAGTCGCTTGAAAAATTTGAAAAAAGGGAGGAGAGAGGGAAATAAAGTGACAGCGCATCCGTTGCCGACGAAGATCGGACAAGGTTGGGTTGCTCTGCAGAAAGAAAGTACTGTGCCCACTTGGGCCACGAAAGAGAAAAACGACGAGGGGGAGAAAAAGAAGCGGTTACGGAGTCTCGTCTCGTCGCCTCCCAGATTTCTCTTCGTCCCGTCCCCCTCCTCTTTCTCTTGGCAAGATTTTTCCAGGTGGCGAAGGAGGGACGGAGAAAAAAAAGTGAAAGCATAAATACGGGAGTCGATCTTACGTACGAGTGAGTCGTTTAGGAGGCTCAGAGGAGGAGGAGGAGGAGGAGGAGGAGGAGGCTGTGATCAAATTCGAGGCAAGGGAAGAAAGGTCGGACGTCAAAAAGGGAAGCGCTGGCTTTTTTGTTTACTTCGAAAGCCGGGGGGGGGACTGTGGAGTCTGAAGGAAGATTATTAGTCAGTGGATCTTTATCTTGCGAAGGAGTGGGCTTGAAAAACATATCATGGAGAGTCCGTCCAGAGCAATCCGCCGCTGGCTGTCCGCTGTCTTGAGCCCAGAGGCCGTCAGGCGGTTGCAAGACCAAAGGCAGGAGTGGTTTGACAAGACGTTCGACACAAGGAAACACAAAAAAATATTGGAGGAAGTATTCGCGGGAAAGGAATTTTTGAATGTGAGCAAAGAAGGAAAAGGGAGTGTGGAGATGGACGGAGTCGAGGTAGAAGGATATTTCCACGGGGGCGAGTTGGTGGGGAACGTATCCGTTACGAGATGGGAAAGCAAAAAAGGTCACACTACACCCGAAGAGAATCAGTCGTCAAAGGCAGTTGAGTTGTGCTTCTGCAAGAAGGGATCAAGGCACGGATTCTCCACGACCTTGAGGAGGGACTCAAAATCTCATCTTGAAACTGTCGCATTCGGCGCCTACTCAAACGGTGACAGAGAAGGGTTCTGGTGGGACCACTCGGAAGGGGGAGGATACCTCGTCAGATATTTCCCACCCCCGGGAGCGAAGAGAAAAGCCACCAGAGGAGTTTTTCTTTACCCTGACCTGGAGACTGCGGTGGCGGGAGAGTGGACCATGGACCCCGCGGCGGAGGATGCCCGTTTATCGGAAGGGGCGGAGGCGAGAGTGGTGGGTTTAGGAGCGGAGAGGGGGGTGCCATTCCCAGTGCTGAAGGTGGAAGGAAGCGACGGGAAAATGCTGTCTTTCGAAGGAGGAGGCGGGCAATGTCTGTCCTTGCAACCGGTTCGGCCTGACCCCTACGAGACGGTCTGGGTTGAGGTTCGCCCGTCTGAGCAGGGGAAGGAGGGAGAGGCAGGGGAGGGCCTATTCTGCAGGAGGGCGCTGGAGGAAGGGCGGGTGGCGGCGTACTTTCACGGAGTCAGGAAGAAGAAAAAGACGAAAGGCGGCGCTGGAGAGGAGGAGATTCCCAGCAGGGACTATTCCATCTCGTTCGGGAAGGAGGAGATGCTGGATATACCGGCAGAGTGCAGAAGAACGGATAAATACTGCGCCACCCTAGGTCATAAGGTACGTGGGGAAAGACATAATTTCTTATGGTGATAGTTTTTTCCTCATTTTTCCTCTTAATTAGGTTTGCCACTCGTTCTCCCCCAGCGCCCGCTACTCCTACGCCGTCCACCCCCGCTTCGGCCTGGTCCGCTCCGTCGCCGCCCTCCGCCCAATACAAAGCGGCCAAGAGATCACCTGCGACTACAGGTATTCCCTCGACCGGTCGCCGCCAGGGTGGTACTTAGACTGCCTGAGGAGGCACCTGGCGGCCATGGGGGTAGAGGAGGAGAAGATCGAGGAGGTCCTTTCCAGGGGCAGGGGGAAGGGAAAGTATTAAATGTCCTTCGTCTATATCTGAAATGTGATGTGAAGTATTTGGAGGTTATCTATTCATTGTGTGTATCTATTCATTGTGTGTACGAAAGCTGTGTATACACGTACGTACGGGGAAAAGATTGAGGGTCAGGTTGAGGAAACTGTGGCGAAAAAAAAAGTGAAAAGTAACATAGCGTTCTTGTTCTCCATTTTTTGCTCAGTCACCCTTTAATGGCCAAATAAAACAAGTTTTCGATCCTCTCCAGAGCCTCCGTTAAATGGCAGGCGACGATACAATATATTTTATCCTCGTCAACTTGAAACAAACTTGCTGAGGTGGAAAAAATTTGATAAATAATACATTTCACAGGAAACTTTTCTATACTGCAACAAAAACCTCGAGAAATAGCGGTATTTTTTATAAGTGCGTCTCGTACAATCATCAAATTGTGGGGGTTTGCTGTCCGATGTGGAAGGGAAGAGGAAAAGAAGGGGAGCGTGCGGCGGAATGCGTACTTTTTTTCACGCATGCACTGAACATACGAATTCCCTTCTTCCTCTTCCCTCACTACGAAAATGTGCTGCTTAAGTGCGTACACCTGCGTATAGGTAGGGAACAAAGGCAAAAAGAACACAACTTCTCGTCTGCGCTGGATGAATGAGTTGGCTAGGTGGGGTCGGCGGTCGGCGGTCGAGGCGGAGCCAGCAAAACCGCTTACTTTGTACGATCGCGCCGAATCTCATAAATAAAGCAGTTGCTGCGGCGGAAACCTCCCTGGCAGTTCTTTCCCCCTTTCTTTCTTTTCTAAACCTAAGAAAAAGAGCGAATCTGGTTTTTGCGAAATCTCCGTGTGTAGCCGTGCGCCGCAAGATTCGCGCGCGTTCTGGAAAGAATTTCATAAAGATTGTTGTACTGGTAATTACAACGTTGTGAAATTCCTTACCCTTCTGTAAAAAAAACCACGTCATTGTGATTGTTGTGATTACAACAAGAAATGTGTTTTGTTATAAAAGTTTGAATTTCCTTAATTTATAAAAATTAAAAAGAGGGTAGGCTTTGAGGATATTAAAAATTTCACAACAAAACAGACATTTCTCATTGTAATTGAAACGTTGTAATTCCAACGGGAGAAAATCACTATGGTGTGAATTTTGTTCACAACATGGTCAAGGAATTTCACAACGTTGTAATATAACTATCTTTATGAAATTTGTTCCTTGGGGCTTTAGCCAAGGTGCCGCGAAAATTAAAATTGAACAGGTGGAGTTTGAGCAGAAGGAAATTACTGAGATCGGATTAGTCCCCTTTCGGCCGGAAACCGACGACGAGGTTCGAGAAAAAAGTTTTCTGGTGAGCTCGGAGCTAGTCCGTTGCACTCATTATTGCATGGCCAAGCAGGTTGACTTCAGCGCACGATCGATTGATGCCAGAAACTTCTTGTTTCAAAATATGGGACACATGCTGGTTTTCCTATAGTTAGAAATAACGCATTTCCCCCTTAAAACTAATACTTTTGCAACAGACAATGCAGACACAGCATCGTAACATGACATTTCGATGGCTTACTCTTTTGAATCGATTGAAGTCCGCCCCAGTTTTATCCTAATTCGGTCTAGAGGACTTCTACCACACTTTGGCCTTGTATGTTGCAAATGGGAAGACCTGCTCAAAAAATTCGAAGCCAATGCATTCTCTCCAAAGTAGGGCATTGCTGCAATAAATTGTGGGAAACAAGGGAAAATTTCTTCACTAAGCGACCTCCGACCCCCGAGGGAAAATGGCGAGAAATCCATGTGGTTAGTTCTAGGCGGCGGGCCTCTTTATCGCCCTTTTCTTTAGTAGCCGTATGTCCTAGTTTCGTCAAGGCCGGCTCTCCTTTCTCTTTTCATACCTGTGTTTTGGGAAATTCTCGGCCGGAGGATATTCTCAGGACGGGATAGAGAGCCCGCGAGTATTCCGGCTAGTTTGAGATCGAGCGGGTGAGCCAAAAAGAGTCGTCCAAAAAATTCGCCGACGCCCTCTGAGCAGCTTATTTTTTGACAACTTTTTTTTGGAAAACGGATCTTCGATATTGTTGGAAAACGGATTTGCCGATATTCGTTGAAATATAAACGAGATTAAAAAGGACATCGCCACATTCCATTTGTTCAGGGCCTCACCCTTCTCATTCTCGCGCAGTAGGCCGCCGCATAGAAACCACCAACCATGTGGACCAGAGCCTTGGCCCTCACCCTCGCCTCAATGGCCGCCGTCTCCTCCGCGGAGAAGACGCTGGTAGGAGACCTGAGCGAGCTGCAGTACGAGGTCAGCGGCAAGGTCTTCATCCTAGACGACACCAGGATCATGATTGAGGACTTCAACTACAACGGAAAGGTGAAAAGAACAATCAGTTGATAGGAAACATGGGGTGGTATATAAAAAATTATTTCATGTCAGGGCCCAGATGCCTTCTTCTATGTGGGCAAATCTGGCTCACCAAGCAAGACTGGCTACCGTGTGCCCTACCCAAAGGGGGACAATGATGACACCGTGCTCCCAAAGTTCACCAAGCAGGATGTCACCATAGAACTGCAGAATGGATGGAAGACATCGGAACTCAAGTGAGTAGCTTTTCCTCCCCTTTCTTGTAATAAATGTATATTTTAGTTTGTTCTCCTGAGGTGGCTCTCTGTATGGTGCCGCCAATTTGAAGTAAACTTTGGTGATGTCACCTTCCCTGATCCTCCCCCAAAACCAACACTAGTGGGGAGTCTGAGTGAACTGCAGTATGAAGTCAGTGGAAAGGTCTACATCATTGATGAAACAAAGATTCTGATTGAGGACTTTAACTACAATGGCAAGGTGGGAATACAATCTGCTAGCCAAAAAAGGTGCAGAAGTATACTGGTAGTATTTCAAACTTTGGTAGGGCCCTGATGCTTTTTTCTACGTGGGCAAATCTGGCTCCCCAAGCAAGACTGGCTACCGTGTACCTTACCCAAAAGGGGACACCAAGGACACTGTGCTGCCGAAGTTCACTAAGCAAGACGTCACCATAGAGCTGCAGAATGGATGGAAGACTTCAGAAGTCAAGTGAGGAAGCAGCTTTGGCTTTTTTCCAATATTCATGATAATTTTTCTCTTGAGGTGGCTCTCTGTGTGGTGCCGTCAATTTGAAGTAAACTTTGGCGACGTCTCCTTCATTGACCCTCCCAACCCTGCCCCTACCCCTGCACCCCCTCCCAACTCTAACCCTGCCCCCTCAACTGCCAAAAAGACACTTGTGGGAAGCCTCAGTGAGCTGCAGTATGAAGTCAGTGGAAAGGTCTACATCCTTGATGACAAGAAGATTCTGATTGAGGACTTCAACTACAACGGCAAGGTGGTGCTGAGGATAGGATATTGTTAGCTTTGTCAATATGTGTAAAGTCTTTTTTGGCAATCCAGGGCCCTGATGCATTCTTTTATGTGGGCAAGTCTGGAGAGCCGAGCAAGGATGGATACCTTGTTCCTTACCCCAAGGGAGATACTACCGGCGCCATTTTGCAAAAGTTCACAAAAGAGGATGTTACTATTGAGCTTCAGAATGGGTGGAAGACGTCGGACCTCAAGTGATTTCAAGGAGGCCTCGTTTGAAGCTTGGATGAAAAATGCTATTTATATTTATTTTTCAGGTGGCTGTCGGTGTGGTGCCGCAAGTTCGAGATCAACTTTGGCAGCGTCATGTTTTGCAAAGACGACCTCCCCTGCGGCGGCGCCCCTGCCCCGGCTGGGTCCTCCCTCGCCCTCCTCCTCCTGCTCCCGGCCGCCGCCATCGCCCTGGCGATGCTGTGAAGCGAGGGAAGGGGTCTTTCGATCAACTAAGAGAAGAACGAAGAATCAAACGGTCCGAATGGAATCGTACAAAGAGATGCTTGATTGTGATAGAAATGTGTCTTTGTGTTTGATGCCAGTCGCCCGCTCATGCCGCAGTTTAAATTTAAATTTTGGTTTCTTGACGCTCAGACGATCGCATTATATTAATAAAGCTACGGACGGAGATCGTTTCGGCTCGTCTCTGCGGTGGTTTACTTTGTCCAAACAATTCTGGGTTCAAAGCGGTTGGTAGTTCAACCAGCAGTCTTTTTGAGGCTCTCCTCCAAAAAACTACCCTTTTCCATATCCCGGTTGCTATGCGCGCAAAGTTAAGTGGCCGTCACGTTCCTTCTTCCCAACTATTACTAAGTGGGTACATAAAATGAAATAGCTCCTCCCTAATTCTGGCATGGAGCTGGGCAGACGGCGACGGCCTAGACACTAGACAGGTATGGACAATGTGCTTTCGGCGGCGGCGGCGGCAATCGTACAAAATTTCCCCCCGTCCAGTTTGCCCGTGTGTATGCCGGCTTTTTGGTCCAGAAAATACGTTCGCCGTGTGGCAAAAAGTGTTGCAGCAAAACTTGAATATATCTTAGGGGGAGGACAATAAATAGAGTCTCTTTATTAAGCCCTTATAGTACACCGATGAATGACCGAATACGTCCGTAAGAAAAAGTGGCCGAAATATTGCTACAACAATGTAGGGGCGGGCTAAGTAAGATGGGTTCGAGTCTATTATAGGTAGTCGTACAACAGTCGGTATAAAAGTTTCTCGTTCGATAGGTTGGTCCTACGCTTCTTTTTCTAAAACAACATGAGAAACCATCTCCGCGTGCCAGTAACACAACATTCACCCGTTCTTGACGTTTCAAGCATCCGACATTCAATGATTTATACCTTCTCTAAGAGCCCTCTTCCAGTTCTTCTTCTAAATTAGATGGGTATTCTCTTTTCTTTTCTACCTAATTTCTCGCAAGAGAGAACGAAAGAGTTTTGTCGTTATCACTTCTGGCTTTCACCTTAAATTGGAGCCTTTTCTCAGTTAGGTCGTTGTTGCCGTCTTAATTCTTCAGCCGCCGCATTTGCACACATTGAGTCGGAATAAAAAAAAGTTAGATCCTTGATTCACAGAGAGAATATCTGGACGGATATGAGCAATCCATAATAATAGCTTGTTCTCTTTGACACTTGAAAGTCTTCCTTCCACCACCAATTCTTCGATACTTCTTTCCAATTTTCGTTTTAGCTCGAATGGAAGCCCTTGCGACTTTTTGAAGTTGCCCTACTATGCTGTCCCAAAATCAGAACTTTAGCTTTACGCTCTCCAGCGTCATCAGCTCCACCTGTAGGTCCGACAGGTCCGTCCTCAGCTCTCTCGTCCGCTTCTTTGCCTTCTTCCTCCCCGCCTTCTTCTTCCCCACATCCTCCTCCTCCTCTTCCACCCCCGTCAGCAGCGTCCGCGTCGCTTTCTTCACCTTAAGGTCCGAGAAGGCGATCCCTCCCGGAACGGCGCTGGTGTTGTTTGCATGTCGCCGGCAGGAGGGCACCGGGTTGAGAGCGCAGTCAGAGCCCTGTGAGTGCAGGATGAGGAGGGCCTCGTCTCCGGGCGCCTCGTCCGGGCGCGCAGGGTCGCTCAGGGTGCGCAGGTTCAGCAGGTGCATGTCGCAGGGAAAGTCCGAATCGGAGCCGAACATTTGCCGCCTATGAAAAACAGCGTGATAATTATTTGAAGAAAAAAACCGTGCGACAAGCAGAAGGGCAAAAATAGGAATTTTGTTTTTCTCACCGCGGCATGAAGTCCCTTGGACTTGATCCGGTGTACTGTACCACCGGGCTGTTTAACCTTCTGCTGAGCGCTGCCGCCGCCTGAGAGGGTAGACTCAGCACTTCCTCTCCTGGATGTCTGTCGGCAGGGTCCCTGGGCTCGTATAGCAACCAGTACCTGTGCTTAGTCTGCCTGTTGTCCAATACCCCCTCTCCCATCCCCCTCGAGTCGTCGAAGGAGGACCGCCTGTCCACCATCACCTCCAGCCATCCTCGCTCCCAGGCCGCCGCCCCCATCCCGTGGTCCACCACCAGCGTCAGGCGGGCATCCTGGTCTTCAAGATAAGTCATGGTGCTGACGGGGAAGTAGTTCCCTTCGATGTTGACCTGGCGGACGAGGCGGCGCCGCTGCATCTGGAAGCCGTTCATGTCGGTGTAGAACTCTGGTCGGTCGCGGTCGGCGCCGTTCTTGATGCCGGTGTTGAAGCGCATGAAGAGGTCCACGTCGTTGTGGTTCTCGGCGCCGCCGAAGTCGAAGTCGTTCTCCATATAGATGCCGCGGTTCAGCAGACCGTCGCTACATAAATTTAGAACATTTTTAGTTCCACAAAGAATATTCTCTTCATTCAAAATAAGAAAAAAAACATGTCGCTTTAGCAGCAGCCATACCAATAGCAACAACAATAACAACAGCAATATCCAAAGTAGTAGCAACAACAACAACAACAGCAGCAGCAGCAGCAGCACCAATAGCAGCAACAAAAACAAAAACAAGATCAGCAGCAGCAATATAAATAGCTGTAGCCGGTACAACTGGAGGTACAGCTACAGCAACAACAAAACGAGCAGCAGC
>JAAUXV010180786.1_pt1 | contig 16823 bp, 25 predicted proteins | sample 7278181 | NCBI WGS metagenome assembly JAAUXV01 (sample SAMN14350114, study PRJNA611818) | marine sediment metagenome | isolation source: surface marine sediment (2.1m) | place: French Polynesia: Moorea | collected 2018-08
GGAAGGAGAGTAATTCGCCCATTTTCTGCTTACAAAGAAAGCACTTGCCCTGACAAATATGGCAAGAATACTTCTCTGCAATCTTGTTTTCACATTGCAAGTGATTGAAAATACACCGGAAGATTCCCTCCTCCCTCTTGAACCTCCTCCTTCTCACTTGGGGCGAGGCGGGAATGCTTGAATTCGCCAACGTACCGTAAATGCGCAGGACTTGGCCCAAAAAATGGGTTAAAGTGAGAGTTTCTATTGAAAGGTAGGGTAGCGTTTGGCGAATCTTTCTTGGGGAGCTGGGACTGAGTTTGCCGAGGCAGCGGCGGAGGCGGATATTGAATGAATCAATCTGAAGAGCTGGAGGGGGAGGAAGGAAAGAGGAAGAGGAGGTGGTGGGGTTAGAGAAAGATAGCGAGGGGGACGGAGAAGAGGACAGAAAATTCGCTTTTTCCCGCAAAAAGGGGGAGAGAGGCCATAGCAAAAAAGGGCCCTCTTCGTCTCCCCCACTTCCTACAAAGAAAAATCCAGAATTGACTCCTTTCTCTTTCTCTCCCCCAACTCTCTTCTCCCTTCTTTGGGGCAAAATAGGTGAACTAAAGAGCCTTTTTGCCCTCCCCCCTTTCCCCTCTTCCATTCCTTTCCTCTGGCCACACTCCCCTCCTTTTCCAGTTGAGAAAGGCGTGAAATGGGCTTAAATTTCTGGGAAAGGAGGGCGCGTGCGTGCGTCGGACCTTCTTCTGCTTCCTCCTAGCTTGGCTGTGAGCACTTTTCAAAAAGCGCCCGGGGGGGGAGGGAGGAGGTCGGAGGGCGTCGGAGGGCGGACGGACGGTCCGGTTGGGGGTCGAGTTTAAAAGGAAGGAGGCGTCCTCCTCCTCTTCCCGGGTTTGTGATATTAAATTCCCCTTTTCGCGGGCGGAGCAGGGGGCCGACAAAAGGGCCGGGGAGGGATGCTGAGTTTTCTCACCCTTGGGTTTTGCTCAAATACAACCGCTGTAAAGTACGACGGAAGTAGCATTTGTACATGGACTTTCCCTTTCCTCTTGAATTTAGTTGTTCTTCTCAGCATTCATTCATGCCATGTTTGCTCTCTCACCATGTCGTCCGGCCCCTCGCAGGAGTGCCTGAAGGGCATGTCCTCCGGGACGATCCTGTTGAGCATCATCTCCATGTCGTCCCTCACGTCTGGGTCCCAGTTCTCGTTGATGGCCAGCGACGCGGACGTGTGCAGCAGCTGGATGTGCATCAGCCCAACCGTGAACTGAGACAACTCGGGGAGCTAAAACAATAAGAACAACAAGAAACAATAGTCGAAATATGACCTGATGGCGGAAGAGGAGCAAAAAAGGACGGGATAATATTTAGGTATGCGACTCACGCTCCAGCAGTTTGCGGGTTGTACGTAAGAGGGGAAAGAGCCCAAGTGTTTGTCCAGAAGCGATTTTCGGGTGGGTGGAAGGAACAGGGGCTATAAAAAACTTTTGGCTCCCTTGTTCCGGGGAAACGATAGAAACTCAAACAAGAAGCCTCACTTTTTTGGCGGGCTTTTTTCTGGGAAAAGCGGGGATCCTATTTGCGTCCCACATACGAACCTGTCTAAGTATCTCCTCCGTGACGAGGTGGACGCCGCGGTGCTGCGGACGGAGGTGGATTTTGCGCTGAAGCCTGAAAAGATTGGGGAGAATCGAAAGTAAGTGTATACGAAAAAAAAACATGGAAGCACACAGAAAATCCCGACAGCAGTATTTTTACCAGGCATGAAATTGTAGCCAACAACAACAGCAAGGAGAAAACGGCACTAATGATGAGACAATAAACAGCAGGTACCCCACATACCAAGTCCTTCTGCCCTTACCATGCCGGCTGTCCGACGATAATGCCCGATGTGGGCGCGGACCCGACCCCGGCCGAGCCGGAGCCCTTGCTGTGGTTGGCGGAGCAGGCCATTCCCCTCTATGATGGAATGGGCCTTTGAGCTCCCGCCTTCTTCGTAGTCCGTAGGCGGCGGTTCCTCGACTCCGTTGGGCGTCGAGGGGGAATGTGGCAGTCGGGTAGCTGCTGAGGTCGCAACTGGACGGACTACTACTACTCGTGGTAGTCGCCGCTGTTTCTGTCGTCTGTGAGTTTCTCCTCCGCAGTCGCGGCGGAGGCGGGTGAGGGTGAAGCTGCAGGTGCAGCTGGTGCAGAAGAGGGTGAGGACAGAGGTCGTCTGTCCCGGGAACCTCCTCGGCTGCTGCAGCCCACGCGGCAAGGGCTGCTGCGGGGTATCGCTGCTGCGGTGGGGAAGGATGCAACTGCAGTTGCAGTCGCAGCTGCAACAGCCGCTGCCAGTCGATCCGCTGGCGGAGGCGGTTACTGTTGCTGCTGCCGTCGTCGGCCGCGGCGGCTTCTGCTGAAGCGGCGGCGGCGACCGCGGCGGCGGCGGCGGGTCGGCCGCACGGGCCTCCCTCGCCTCCCTCTTGTTGTCCTCCTTGTCTTTGTTGTCCTTCTTCCTCTTCTTCCTGAATTCCAAGCGTTGGTTCGGTTCTGGTAGTCGCCGGGACCCGCCGGTCAACATTCCTCTCCTCCCCGTACTCGCTCGGGACCGGCCGCAGCTTCCGCGGCAGCGCCGTCTGCTGCGGCTGCGGCTGGCGGCGAGGGCGCGGCTGCGGCCTGCAGCAGCCTCGGCGGCTCTCCTCCGCGATCCTCAGCCGCCTCTGCTGCCAGGTGAGCCTCCTCCTCAACGGAAGCGGCCTGCTGCTCTCCTCCTGTCCTCCTCCTCCGTCCCCTCCCCCTCCTCCGAGCAGGGCCAGGGGCTGGGCACCCCGCCCCTCGCCTCCTCCTTCTCCTCCTCCCCCGCTGGCTTCAATCCCGTTCCAAATATGTCTCCAATTCTCGATGGTGGGAAGTCGCCTGGCGGGGAGGTGAGCCATCAACTAGAATAGATACAGGAGGAGAAAAAGTTTGTTAACAAAAGGCACTTTATGACGACCATTTTCATTCAACTTCTTTCTGACGCCAACGGAATTGGGTGCGAAAACGAGGGAGAAAGAAAAAGGAGGAAGCAATTTATGGCTCAATTTTGTACTTTTCTTCTTGTCTCTTCTCTCTGCATGCGGTTTCTACCACTGTACGGTTGCAGCCCCTGCTCCTCTTCTTCCCCCACCTCCCTTTTCGCAGAAAAAGAAGTCTTATGGCTTGGAGGGGGGGGGGGATGGGAAAGGGAAAAGAAAGGGGGCTTCGTCGTCGCTCTGGGGGAAAAGGATGCTAGGACGTGAGAAAATTATGACAAAAGGAGGAGGGGAGGAGAAAAGGGGAGTTGGAAAGTGGCGGAGGAGGAAAAGGTTGTTTCCACTCCTCGCTCCTCTTTCTCTCCTCTAGGTAGGCAGGGAGGAGGAGAAGGGTCCTTTATGGCTTAGGGCGGGCAAAAAAGGGGGAGGGGATCGAGGCGGAGGGAGAGAGGCTGTTGTGCGGCACCACTACAGCGAAAGCGAAAGGTTGAGGTGGCGACGGAGGAGAAGGAGGAGGGAGAAGAGACTGGGAAATGAAAGAGGAGGAGAAGGCGACATAGAAAACGGCTTCTTTCCTTCTTCCTTTTTCCGCCTGTTTTTACGCACGTTTGTTCATGGCACGCGGCAAAAAAGGGAAGGGAACTTTTTTTTAGTGGGGAGGGAGGTGTCCCGAAACTTTGACGTCGGGCGATATTTCTTCATCCCTCAAGGGAAAGGAGAGGAAAGGAGGAAGAGGAGGAGCCGCTACAACAACCGACGACGACGTTCTGCCAACAACGAAGGCGACAAAATTGGCTGAGGAGGAGGAGGAGGAGGAGACAGGAGGGGGGAAGTGGGGAAAGTAGAAGGTCCTTCTACTCCGCTGGAATTGGAGAGACCGAATTTTTTTGGCTCAAAGTTTCCCCTAACCGCTTTTCTCTTCTCATTTTCTCTCTCAGCGACCTTCCACCCACTTTGGCACTTTACGTGAGTAAAGCAGTTTTATACAGAGGAAGAGGAACTTTTTTGCTTCCCTTTTATATTCCTCGGTTCCTTGTCCAACAGTTCGATTCTCCAGTACCTATAGACTACGCATATCCAGTGTGCATTTTTCCATCTCCTTGGAACTTCTCTTTTAAAAAGTGCCTCCGATACTATTTCCACACAAAAAGCCATCAAATTAAGTGGATTAGGGGTTGCTTTTTCCCTTTCCCCCTTCTTTTTCTGAGAACCCCCTCCTCTTCTCCTCCCCCGGGGTCCTTCCAGCTTGTTTGGATGTAGCAGCGAGCAATTATCCGAGGTATTTCGGGTTTAGTGGGGGAAGGGGGCTGTCTAAAAAGGAAGGGGGAGAGGAATGCCAGGAATTTCGCTCTCCTTCCATCAGTGACGACGACTTTAGAAAAACCTAATTAGAGCTACTGCAGCAGGAGGGAAAGCCAGAGAAATCCCAACCCTAGGATCAGGTACATTTCTTGCTCTCCAATTTTTTGCACACGTGTCTACACAGCACGATACTCAAAAACAGGTTCATGGGGCAGTCGTTGCTAATCTTTTTTTTGTTTTCTGACTGGCATTTCCAGACCCCTAGGAATATATATACACAACGGTCAAAATAAGTCTTTTTGCAGATTATGTGTGTGCGATTGCTCCCGACTTAATAGTGCAAGCTCATCGAAGCGCGAGACCATGGCCCCAAAGCCGAAAAAGGAGGAGTCGAACTGGGTAAATCCTCCCTTGGCCCCACGCCACGCCTGATCCCCTCCCCCTCCCTGGTTCTCGATCCCCAGGCCCTCCCGAGCATTGCTGGTAGTGGACCGACGTTCGTTTCTTCCGTTCGTCTTTTGGCCGCCGCCTGAGTCGGCTTTTGGCTCTACACTGCGGTAAAGTGGAGGACGAGGAGGGAGAGGAAGAGGTGGCTACCGCAGTATACTAAGGGCGGTGGGTGGGTGGGTGGTGAGGGTATAGTCTACTCAGAGAAGAGGAGGAAGAACAGACGGTCGGTCGGTCGGTCGGTCGGCTCATTGGGTTGAAACTCGGAAGGGAGGAAGAAGGGTAACTCAACTCTTGCGAGGCTGGGTGGGTGGGCAGGCAGGGGAAGAGGAGATTGCGGTTGACTGCGACTGGGGAGAGAATAGTAGGAAAAGGGGAGGGTAGGAGAAGAAGGAAGGGGGAATGATTAGGATCGAACATTTTAAGTGCCCTCCTCTCCTCCTCCTCCTCCTTCCTCGATCCTGCTGTCTCTTCCGTTTATGGCAGGGAGCAATGGGCGGGCGATCAAGGTCGTTGGAGGGGGAAGTGAGCAAATTGATCGGGGGAGACCAATCGGTGGATGGGGTCAATAAGGAGGACTTTCCATGCTTGGTTTGTCGCCCAGCAAAAACACTTTTGAGTTGCTTGTTGAACCGTCCCATGGAGCACACAGCGAGGAGGGACAAAGGAGGAAAATGCATCTCGCGGCGTCAAGATGCAGTTTCTCAGTCGAAGTCTTCCTCGCTCTGTTGGTCGGTCGGTCGGTTCCTTCCGCCGCTCACACACACACAGAGAGAGAGAGAGACGATTCCGGTCCTCCTCCTCGCTTCATCCACGTCCTCCCACGTCCTCCCTCCGTTCCCTCTTCGATTGCTCGCCACAAACATCACTCTCTCTCCCCCCCCCCCTTTCGTTCGTCCGTCCGACCGACCGACCGTTCTCTTGCGTTCCCTGAAAACGGCGGAGGGAGGAGGGGGCGAACAATGCCTCCTCCTCCTCCTCCTTTTCTTCTCCGTGACTGTCCCCTCCTTCGCCATTCTTTGCCGCGCGTCTTGGGTCCCCCTCCTCCAACAGAGGTCGGGGTATGCCTCCGTTTCCCCCTTTCCTCCAGCCGCAACTGCATGCGCACAACAGCCCGACAAAGAAGAAGAAGGAGCCGTCTCCTACGTACGTACATAGTACTAGGCGCAGCCACAGGAAACAATCAAATAAGGAAACATGGAAAGGAGAAAAGGAGGAGGAGGAGGAGAAGGCGGCGGAGCGAGCGCTGTTCCCTCCCCCTCCTGTGGCGTATACAATACATGTCGCCGGGAAGGATGGGAGGGAGTCGATTCCACGCGAAAGCGGAAAAGAGGGCGAAGAGAAAGGAGGAGGAGGAAGAAGCTATTTTCGGCCCCCTCCTCCTTTTTCTGGGAAACAAGTAGCTGTGCAGTACTGTATGTAGCCCCGTAGTATCCCGTCTCGCATTCTCGCCCTCCCCTCGTCCCTTTTCTCTTGTTCCCCTTCTTTTTCTTTCCTCTCCCTCAGTACTACACGCCAGTAAGTGCCTTTCCTCCTCCTCCCTCGCTCTTTTGACGGGGGATACCGCATCACTGCCGAAGAAGTAGCAAGCGCATAAAAAGGTGAAAAGGGGAAGAAAAAAACCACTCTATCCATCCCCACTTCTTTTTACGGACGCCGTAAAGGTTTCACTCATGACACTTTTCCTCTAACGGTACAACCAAGTGTGGGCTGTGAGGGAAAGACCTCAACTTTCCCCTCGTCCCCCTTCAAAAATCTCCTTCCCTCGATCCTTCTCCCCCATTTTCGCATGACCCGAAACAGCAACAAAACTTCCCCTCCCCCCTCTTCTATCCCCCCGGAAAAAAAGTTCTCCCCCTATTCTCCTCCTCCTCTTGCATTTTCTCCCCCTCATTCTTGGGGACCTCCCTCCCTCGTAGGAAAAAAGGAAGCAAGGGGAGGCAGCAGCTCAAAAGCCTCTTCTTCGCTCGATGGGCCCCCCACTCAACTCCACTCTTTCCAGGATTGGGGAGGGAGGGAGGGAGGGGGGTCTGCGCAAAGCGGGAGGAGGAGGAGGAGGAGGCCGAGCCCAGAAAGAGAGCTCCGAGGGAGGGAGGGACGGGGAAGGACGAGAGGAGAGGAGAAGAGGGGCTCCTTTTCCTCCTCCGCTCGGGACACACAGAGAGGAAGAGAGGGGGGAGACTGGGGACGGGCGCCCGCCGCTTCGTTCTCCGCCGCCGCGTCCGCCGCCGCCGCGCTCGTTTGGTCGCTCTCGGCGGCGGTCGTCAGGCCGACCGACCGACCGAGGGAGGAACAGAGACCTCCTCCTCCTCCAAGTAAAGTACAACGGCTTTGCCTCCTCCTCCTGGCGCGGAAGAGGAGGAGGAGGAGGAGGAGGGCGATGAGCTGACTTAAGCCTCGACTCTTTCCCTCTCCTCCTTCCAAGCGAGGCCCCCTTCTTCCCTCCCTCCTTTTCAGTCTGCCATGCACCGAAGGGAGAAAGAAACGACGACGGGGCTTTCCCTCTTCTTCCTCTGCGGTATATATCCACCCTCCGCCCCCTCTCCCTGTATTATACCTCTCTCTCTCTCTCTCCCCTGTCCCCTTGCCCCAACAAACCCAGGGAAGAGGAGGATGGTCTCCTCCTCTTCCCCTTTTCTCTTCCCCCTGCTGCAATTCTCGATCTCTACCGCCGCCGCCAGAGGAGGAGGCAAGAGGCATCGTCCCTCTTTTTCCTCGGGTCAGAACCCTCAATCGCTTTTCGCTGCTGTCTCTTGTGCTTCCTGACATCGAGACACGCACAGTGCGTTGTAGTACTGGGCCTACCGTACTACTACTGTGCCATTTCACATCCTGAAGAGTCCTCCGTATGAATGCGGGGGAGCACACCTACGGGGCGCGCCTCGTCCTCCCCCTCCTCTGTTTTTCAGTCCCCTTCCCTCGGACCCCCCTCCCCCTTTTTCCCTCGTGCGCGACCACCAAAGAGCGGCGGCGGCGGCGGCGGCGGCAGAGGCAGAAACACGACCGCTCAAAAAGCTCGACTGGAAAAAGAGGAGGGAGAAGAAAGGGGGAGATGCTGCTCAGTTGTACGTAATACTACGCACTCCTCCTCCTCCTCCTCTCTGCCGAAAGCCTTCTCTTTCCACCGTACATTTTTGCTTTTTGCCCCCTTCTCTTCCCGGGGCTGCAGCGAAGAGATACTCTCTCACTCCTCCACTTTGCCTGTCCGCCGTGCAGTTGGGTATGGGTTCGCTCTGGGTTTTGGGGAGAGGGCAGCGATCGAGGATGAGGCTCCTAAAACACAACAATGGGACGGACGGACGGACGGACGGAAACCCTCTTCTCCCTCTCCACTCTAGCTGCAGAGAAAGGAGAGGGGCCTTCATTCCCTCCTCCTCCTCTCTCCTCAGGGTTTGAGTAACAACAACGTACGTACCCAGAGGAGGAGGAGGAGAGCGAACACTTAAAGAGGAGGGAGGGGAGAGGAAGGGAAAAGAGTCCTGCTGGGTAAAGGAGGGGGGAGTACTGAGTACTTCTTCTCCTCCTCTTCGTCCCTTCTCCCTATACCTCGGACGGGGGAGGGTGCACGTAGTAGTAGTACCACGTTGTGAGTGGGCCCCCTTTTCCTCCTCGTCCTCCGTTCTCTTGGGCTGCTGCTGGCCCCCTCCAAAGGAGAGAGAGCAGTGGAAAAGGAGGGGGATAGCACGGAGTGAGAATGAATGGTGGAAACGAGGATGAGGAGGAGACGGAGGAGACGGTCTCTCGGTGTAGTGTAGTATATGAGGAATGCACTAGGCCGACGACGCCCGAGATCGGATCGAGACGCCTTCCCTCCCTGCTCTTTCTCTCGCCTTCTCAGCTGAGCGGAGAAGAGGAGCTTACGAAAGGGTTGTTGGAGGGGGATTGGATCTTGGGGTTTCCGTCCTATCTCGGCTGCGGCTGCGGTTGACGGGCGGGAAGGAAGGCGAATATACCCGAAAGCGAGACGGAATGGGGATGGGGGGCTGATTTGGGCTTCCCCTTTCCTTCATTCCTTCCTTGCTTCATTTTCCTCCCCCCTCCCTCCTTGGATCGTGCGAATGGGCTTCAATGCCATGAAGTTCGTCAATGTTTTTCGAACGGCGGATGGACGAGGCTCCACCTCCTCTTTCTGGCCCTCCCTTGAGCGGGAAAGGGGGAGAGGAGGGGAGGAAAGATAAGAGAGAGAGAAGGAAGGCCCTTCCTTCGGCTTTTATCTCTAGGACGTAGGAACAGGAGGAGGAAGAGGGAAAAGGGGGGAAGGGAAGGGGCCGCTTTGCTTTGTATCACTTCCGCTCCCTCCCTCTCTTCCCCCCTCCCGTCACAGAACCAAGCCAGGAAACTGGAAAAGATAGAGAGGCGCTAGTTCGCAAGGAGAGAAGAAATCCGACCATGTTTTCTGCTCCTTGTTTTGTTTTATTGTGGTATTTGCGCTGCAGCCGCTTCCGCTGCCAATGAGAGTATCTGTGTCGGGGTGTTTCTTACGTAGAATCAACCATCGAAGCGGGGATAAGACAGCGGCTCAAAGTTTCGGCTACACATGTATGAATGCAAAAAGGGAGAATATACATAGCAAAGAACGACTGTTCAAGGAACATGACAAAATACAGTGGAATACAAGTTGCCTTCGGCTGCACACTTGAATTTTTGGTTGCTACTTGGGTTTTTATTTCAGCAAAAAAATTGGCCAATGTTGTACCAGACGTCGCTTCTCTCTTCCTTCGATCGCGCGGCGGGCGAGAAGGAAGGCCCTCTCCCTTCCTCCCCTCGATCCCTCTTCTCACTCGAACCACGCGGGCGTGAAAAATCTAATGAATGCCAGCAGAAAGAGAGGAAAGAGAGTGAGAGAGGAGGAGGGATCGACAGTCATGAAAAGACTCTCTCTCCACCAAGGGAGAGTGGGGGAGGGAGTCGGAAGCATACGCTCGGAGGTTGCACGAGTAGCATATTCCACACACATGTAGACGTGGGAAGCCGTGAAAGATTTTTTTAAACCCAAGCAGAGAACTTTTGGCAAAATGCGCTGCCCATCTGCTTTCTCGCACGAATCTAGTGCATACGGTATGTGGTACAATGTGTGTGTTCGCTGGGTTGCGAGGAGGGCGAAAGACGCCATAAAAGAAGGCCAAATGTATGCTGCGAGTCTCTCCCTCCCTCCCCCGTCCTCTTTCTGACATTTGGCAAGGGGCATGAAAATGTAAACACATGTTTTTGTGTCCCGACGACCTCGCTCTCCCTGCGGAGGAAGGGGGGGGATGGATCCCTGTACGAGCAAGGAGGAGCTTGGCTGGCAGGCATGGGCGGAGGATGGAGGGAGAGTGGAGAGGGGGACTTTCTCCCTCTGTCCTGCCGCCCTGACTTCTTTGCCCCAGTGCCTCCCTCCTACATGGCAAGAGATGAATGACGGAAGGAGGGCAACGAAGCCTTCGACGAAGGAGGAGGAGGAGAAAGGAAAATGAAAAGCACTCGAATTTCCCTTCAATGAACAAATATGTTTCTAGACTAGTCCAGATGGATCCTTTGCCTATCGCGTCTGATTGGCAACATCGTTGAATCCAGTCCCTTATATGGAGAGCAGCGGCGGACCATACTGCTGCTCTCTCCCTCTCCCCTCCTCCCATTCTCGCGGTTAATGAATTATTCTGCAAGGGGGGGAAGAGAGACCCAGTGTGTGTATCGTGTACAGAGCAGGAAAAGCAAAGAAGGGCAGGAGGATGGATACACGGGGAAACGGAGAGAAGGAGGGACCGATGGAGTAAACGTAGACCAACTGCAGCCTCTTCCTATACTTCCAATTCCCACACGACTTAAAAAAGCTGGAAAACTAAGTTATCTAGGCAATAATCTCATGGTACAATCGATTGTTTCCTACCTCGACTTACGTCTCCTAGGCGCGGTGAAAAAGGCCGGATTGTGTGACAGAAGAAGTCTTTCCTCCCGAGAGGAAACTTGAAAGAGCTCACTCAGTCAAAGAAAAGGAATAGGAGTAGTTGGATCTTTGCTTCACTTTTCTTGTTTTCGGAGGTGGCATTGTAGCCTTTTTCTTCCTCTTCCTGCAACCACCGCTACACATCGTCGATGCTTTTTCACCCCTCGATTGAATCAAACTCCCCTTGGCACTCCGAACAAGAAGAAGCTTTTCCCCCCTCCTCGCATCCCTCCTACTTCCTTTTCACTCCCGCGGTTCTCTTCCTCGTCCACTGGTTTCATTCGCACCTGGAAAACAATAGAAAGGAAAATAGCGATGATATTTTGCACGGTGGCACTTTAGTACGCAAAAAACCTCATATTCTGCTCCCTTTCCCTTTCCATCCGATCGATTAGGCGAGATGGTCGGTTCTCCTTCCCCGCTCTCTCTCTCTCTCTTCCTGACTTTTGCAAACGAGTTATGAATCCCCCTCCCCTCCTTCTCGTTCGTAAGCTGAGGGAGAGAGTCCTTCTTCCTCTCTTTTGGGACAGAAAACCAACGGAGGGGGGAGGGAGATCGGAGGGAAGAGAGAGGATCCGCCGGGAGGAGAAGCATCGGTTTTATCGAAATACGATCGGGAAAGGGAGAAAGAAGAGGGGGAGGGCGGGGGAGCGCCATCCTGGTCCGCCATCGTGCCAACTCCCGCGGACGACGCCAAAAAAAGTATAGGGAGAGGGAGAGGATGTTACGTGTGTCGCCGAGGGTTTTTTTGGGGGGGGGAAGGCGAAACGGGCGACTGAGGGAGGGAAGAAATAAATGTGGCTGGCGGCTCAAGAAAGACGACGTTTGGGCTAAGAGCAAAAAAAAGTCAAGGTCGTGTGGTCTTCCACCTTTTACGTAGAAAAAGGCTCCCACACTGGACTTGTCTATTAGCAAAAGTTGGCGCCCAAGACTATATATATAGGAACGAAAAGGCCACTCGCCCACATTCAAAGCCAAAGCAGATGATACACAAACAAAGTCAGGCTTTGTCACTCACGTACTTTTTATGATAGGAACATTTGCATTGTAGGGGTCGTCATCAACATTGGTCTCTCTCTCTCTCTCTCTCTTGGCACAAAACTGGGAATCTTTCTCCGAAAAGAGGAACTAGAGGAACCATGAATAAAAGAGAAAGACACACGATTTCCCAGAATTTTCCTCCTCCTCTTGTGTTGGCGTTGCTTACGGCAGCATTTTGGGGGTTGGAGGGTCCCTCGCCTCCCGACCACCGCGGCCGCCGTCCTTTCCCCTCTTCGCCCCTAACCCGGCCGCAACTCCCTTTCCCTTGTGTGTCCAAGGGAAGGGATTCTACAATGCTCTAAGACCAAAAACACCCATAGGAAGTTGTAGCTCTGAAAGTCAAAAGCTTGCGTCGCTTTCAAACTTTCTTTAGCCACGTCATGTCGGTGATTCTCGAACCACCCGCAGCCGCAATATTCTCCTCGTCCTCCTCCTTTTCGTCGTCTTCGTCGTCCTTATGCAGTGGACATTGGGGCAAAAGGAAAGAAGAAGAGGAGGAGGAGGTAAAGGAGACCTTTCCCTCCTCCCATTCTCTTTCCCGTCGTCAGAGTAGGAAGGGCACAGATGCGGCGACGGAGAGGGACGAATGCGACGTCGGCCCGTGCACTGCACGACGTCCGTCCCTCCGTCGGAGGAGGAGGAGGAGGAGGAGGAGGAGGGATCGAGAGGAGGAGGACCTCGGTATATTGTCCGTCCGTCCAAGCAGACTGAGCGTAGAAAACCCCTCATAGAATATTGCGAAAAATGGGAGGAGGTCGAGCAAACCTCGAATGAAAACCTAGTCAGGTTCGGAGATGAGAAAAGCTCGGGATGATTACGGGAGGCATTTTCAGCGACCACGTACAGCGGAGGCGGAGAGGATAGACACAGCAGGCAAGCAGGCAATTGTGTCCCTCTGTGCAAGGGCGGGATTCGACAAAGCACCTCGTGGCTATTGCGTTGTACAGTACAGATCCACAAGTGAAGCATTCGGCGAATCCCTCTTTCTGCCCTGGACCTGATACACTCCTGCAAAGCGGAGGAGGAGGAGGAGAGGAGGGATAAACAGTCGATATATTGACAGGGGGAGAGGAGATAGGCCGAGCGAGGGGAGGCAGGTACGGTGGGCGGAATCACGAGGGAGGATGCATCGCAGCTGGCACAACATATCCAGAGAATCCACTCTCTCCATAAGAGGTAGCAGGTTCGAGATTGCAAGGATGATCGGGCTTCTCCTTCATTCAAATTGTTGTCTGATTTTTTACGCTGTTCGAGATAAAAATGGCAGAAGCCACCAAGTGCGTCGGTCCGTCTGTCGCCGTGATGAGGATGAGGGATCTGTTTTGTTGGTAGGGTGGAGAGGGGAGCAGAAGAAGCAGACCCCTCTTCTCCTCTTCTCTCACTGATCCTGGGAGAGTTGCCTAAATTTTTTATGCCTGTTCCCTCCTCTCTCCCTTCACGCAGCCAACTCAATTTCCCTCCGTCCCAGCGCGGAACAGAGGCTTCCCTTCCTCTCCCCTCCTTCTGTCTCCGTTGGTGGCCTTTTGTGCATGAGCACCAGAGACAAAATGTCTGCAAAAAGCTGCGAAAATAAGGGGGATTTGCCCGTTGAAAGGTCATCATAGGCCCTGCTTAGTTAAAATTGGCGAACGCTTTGCGAAGAAGGAGATTTTTTTGAAACTGGTAGCAGAAAAGTAGGGGATGTGTGGAAGAAGTGGAGGAGCCATCAAAGCGGGGGACGTCATGTATATATGCCTTCAAAGGTCAAGTTTCGGCCTATGACGGAAGAACTGCCATCAGTCGGCAGGCTATTTGGACTTGCAAGTTGAACGTGCTGCTTTTTCGCCGGCACGTTTTCTTTGGTTTAAAAAACCTGAACTTCACAAACAGTTTTGGTATTTTGTGAGCACTGACGGCCTTCCTCTGTTTTACTCGGCTTTTTCAAAGGAGTGCATGCACGGGAGGCTTGAAGGGAAGGTCATTTGAGCACGAAAAGATATAATCTCTCTCCGCCCATCCCATCTCTCCAATATAGTACAATATTGTCCCAGCTACAATCCCCTCGCAATCGGACACTCCTCTTCCTCATCTGTACTCTTCGCACTTTTCTTGGGAAAATATTTGTGAAAAGGTGTGCTCGCTGCCTATCATGTTGTTGTAAATGCCCGAGCAATTGCCGGAATCCTCTCTTGTCCTCCTTCCTACTCTTTGACAAATCCTTTTAAGCGGGACGTAGAGGGGGAAACGCACAGTAGTGGCAAGAAGACAAGGAGGGGTGGGAATGAGGATTGAGCACTGCTGCCCGCCAACGATCCCTCCTCTCCAGTATTCTCTTTCTCTCCCTCCTGAAGAATGCAAGGAGGAGGAAAGAGTTTCTTTTCTTCGCTCCTCGTCTTAATTCATTCTTTCCCTTCTTTTTAACTTTTCTCCTCCTCCTCCTCCTCCCCCCACCCACCCGGAGAAAGAGAGAAGAAAGAAAGTCGTAGTTACGACTTCCCTTCCTCCCCCTCTCTTCACTGCTCCTCCATCCACCCGTTTTTTCCCCGCGGGAGAGGATCAAAATTCACCAGCAGGAAAGTAGCCTTTCCATCAAAAAGACGTGATTTAAAACATTCGCACTGGATGCTATATGTACGGAGTAAGACTATTTCTCTTTCTAAAAAATGTTCGAACTTGAAGGCCATGGAGTGAAGTGAACGCTCTCCTCCTTCCCTCCTCCGACGCCACCCACCATTAGTTCCCCCCTCGCTCCTCCTCCTCTTTCTTCTCGGTATCATTGCCCCTCCTTTTCTCCCCCTCTCCCTCCCTCCCTTTCCCTCTCCGAGTCTCAACCAACAATGGGGGGGAAGAAGAAGTAGTGTAGAAGAAATCTCTTCTGGAAAAGGAGGGGCTGGGGAGTAAGCGGGGGAGAGGAAGAGAAGAAGAGGAAAGAAAATTTTGTTGACTTTCTCTTCTCCCTCTTTCGCTCTCGGGGGACTTCTTGTGTTCTCCCTCTCCTGTTTCTCTCGATCCCAAGTTGTCCATCTGTCGTCGCCTTCCTTTTCCCTCCCCCTCTTTTTCTTTCGGGAATGGCTTCTTGGAAAAGTTTGTCTATTCGTGAAATATATCCCTCTTTATCTCTTTCGGGCCCTTCCCGTTTAAAAAGGGGAATCTAGTAGTACTCCAGACATGACTGGTGCGATTGGCTTTGGAGAATCGGGGGTGAGGATGACCCATATGAGATTGTTAGTACTGCCCTTGAGGCATGCAGGCTCCTGCAGCCCACAGCCTACCCACAGCATTTCCCTCTCCGTGATACCCACCCGTGTGCCTCCTTAATAACTTTCTCTTCCTCCTCCCACGCGAGTGAGTCCCGCCCTCTCTCCCTCCTCACGTCACCGACTCGCCTACGCACCACTGGTGTTGCCCACACATGCATACACACACACGGCCTCCCCCCCTCCGCACACACAGAATGTACACAAACTCAATCCACGTGCATTAATTTTGGCGCAAAAACCGTTGTCCACACTTTGACATAGCTGAAGTCCGCGATTCGTCGTTTAAAGAAGTTTCTCAGAAGGAGAGAAACCCTTTACTTGTTTGGTGAATACTCTGAGAAGGTATACTCCTAGTGAGGAGAGAGGGCGGGCAGGTGGGTAATCCATCAAGCCAGCCAGGAAAAGAGAGAAGAGGGAAAGAGGGGGGGGGGGGGAGATGAAAAGGACGGTCGTCGTCGTTGCATGGACCAGGAAGAGAAGGAAGGAGCAACAACAACAAAACAGATTTGCCCCCCTCCCTCTTCCTTTCCTTTCGGCGAAAAGGATTCCAGGAGAGATGGGAGGGGGAGAAGAAAAAAAGCATTATTACTATTCCTTCTCGCATGTCCCTTTTTTCCGTGCATGTGGCCAAGGAAGGAAGACATGTCTGTAGGGAAGGGGAAAACATGAAGAGGGGGGGAGTTGAATGTCCCTCGGGCGTAGCTACAGTTCGGTTCAGCTCTCCTTATTTCGGCAACATGTCATTAAAAAATAGGGGAGGACAAAAAAGCCCTTCGCGATCCCTTTTTTTGGCTGCCCCCCTTGTTGTCCTCTCCAGCCGCCTGTATTGAAGTACAGTACACACCAACTGTGCAAGTACAGCATGGCGCTGCCGTGGCCTCCTCCTCCTCCTCCTCCTGGTCCTAATAGCGCCGAGGCATGCACCCACTCAGAAAGGATAGGGAGGAGGAGGGAGGAGGAGGACCTACGGCCATTACCGACAACGGAGAGGAGCTGAGGTGAATCAGATTCTCCTCCTCTCCCTTTTACTTTCCAACATGCCTTCCTTCTCCTTTTCTCCCTCTGGAGCAGCGCGGTGAAGGTCGCGGGAGGAGGAGGAGTCTTTTGTAGCCGAGGGGAGGAAGGAGAAAGGAGAGAAGGGTGGACTTCAGGCACGAGAGAAAGTGTACGTAGTACAGAAAAGGGGAGAGGAGAAAGAAGCTAATTTCGCTTTCCCCCCTTCTCCTTCCACCCACAAAATGTATTGCTCCCCTAAAAACTGGCGGCGAGAGGAGGAGGCTGAGAGGCTTGGGCGGCGGCAGTCCATTCCAATTACTCCACTGTGGCGGCGGCGGCGGCGGCGGGCGGCACTTTCAATTACCGCAGCCGCCTTCCCCTCTCCCTCTTCCCGGGACCTTTTTTGTGTGTGCATGGCTGAAAACCCTTTCTCTCTTTTCGCTGCTCGCATCCTCCTCCTTTTATGTGTGTTTGCACTTCTCTCCTTCTTTTCTGCTGAGTGAGCCCTCCCTCTTTCTCCATTCTCTCTCTTTACCCTTTTTCCACCGCCGTGTAATGCTATTATTCCCCCTACCCTCACATACGTACAACACACACAGAGGCGGTAAGCGTCGTGTGCCTATAGTACTTACAAGACGAGAGAGTGAGTAGACGGTGCGGGATTCTCTTAGAGAACAAGAACAGACTTTGTTCAATGACCTGCGGCATTGACAAAAATAAAAACATAACAAAAGGGGAAAATATTTTTCTTAAAAAAAACGTTTGCACCATCTTCTTACAATCAAGTATTGAGTATCCACCTCTTTAAGTAAGGGATTAAACAGAAATTTTATTAAGTCACAGATCCCACCCCGAAGAGAAATCTGGTCAAAGAGCTATGGATCCCACCCCGAA
>JAAUXV010085406.1_pt1 | contig 16784 bp, 16 predicted proteins | sample 7278181 | NCBI WGS metagenome assembly JAAUXV01 (sample SAMN14350114, study PRJNA611818) | marine sediment metagenome | isolation source: surface marine sediment (2.1m) | place: French Polynesia: Moorea | collected 2018-08
ACACCCGGCGGAGGGGGTTTGATCGCAGGCTGGTTGAAGGAGCTGGTTGGAGCTGGTGTTGCCTGGGGCGGCGACGGCCTGACCGGTGTGGAGGCGGCGCCAAAGTTGGCGAAGGAAGGGGTGGCAGAGGGGAGGGACGTCAGCGAGGACACTGGCTTGGGGGCGACCTGGAAAAAATGGACATTGGACCAAACTTGACGAGGAAAATGCCTCCAAAAAGGCTACTCAGTAGTCAGTAATACTCAGTATTCAACCCATCTGCAAGACTGCTTTTGTACGAACTCAAAAAAAACGTACGGCAGTACGTACAAAATTAGAGCAACTACTCTCGGCTCGCTAATTCTGCGTAAAAGCACTCAGCTCAACTAGCGGATTTAAATCCGTCCCTCTTTCCACTCACCTGTCCAAACTGTGGTAGCGCCGCCGGCGTCGGCGCCGGGGTCGGCGTCGGAGCTGGGGCTGAGGCCGGAACCGGAGCAGCCTTCTTCGGCATGGCGACCGTCCCTCTCCTCATCCCCTCGGGCGAAAGCGGGGACGGAGGAGCGGTGAGCTGCTCGAGAGGAGGGGGGAGGGAGGGAGAATGGTTTTAAACTTACTGATATTCACGTTGACCTTTCTATTCGTACAACACGTGCCTGCACGATGTTTTGCGCCTGGTTGACCACGTAGAAACCGCAGAGGAGGCCCTCCTCCGATAGCACGAAAGCGATGGGCATTGGAAATGGGTGGAACCTTGGAAAATTATATTTGTACACAATCGTTTCCCCAAATCATTAAAGGCGAAATTTTTTCCTCACCTCCCGTCCTCTATCTCCAGCTTCCTCTGGGAGCATAGCGCCACGGCGAACCCCGTCGGATACCTCTCCTCGTTCTCCGCGTCTAGCGGGACCTCTGCGCGCCCGGAATCGGACAGCAGCCACTGGTGCCACACCAGACGGTCCTTGTCAGCCGAGCCAAGGACGCCGAGCTGCAACGAAATACATAGAACGCGTATTCAGGCGGAGAAAACACACTTCCGGGGAATTACGGCAATCGTCAATTTGCATCTAGGTAGTAGATCCATTTCCTCCCCCTTCTTTGTACCTTTGTACTGTTCCAAAGAAAGACTACCTTCAAGTGCTTGTAGCAAATAGGAGGTCGTATTTTCGAAGCTCACTTCGTACCTTTCAAGTAAGCGAAACCAAAGAGTACCATTCAGACCATTAAATTTTTTTGACGCCCCTGATGGGCAGATGTCTGAGGATCCCAGGACACCCACGTTGGGCCTATCTAGGCGGAGATTTCCGTGGAATTACAGACATCGCCAGTTTGTGGCGCCATTTCCTTTTTTTCTTTTTTAAAATTTACCCAAAGACAGTGGTAAATTGGAAGTCGTATTCTCAGAGGTATCTGCCGTAACGTACCTTTCAAGCAAGACGAGACACAATGAGGTTTTTTCCTCAGAACAGACGAGCAACATCCTTAGGAAGGGGGGAGGGGGTCTCGACGGCCTCTCATCATATAATGGAACTCACAAAAAATGCTAAAACCGCAGGCATACTGTTGTTACTTACAATTTGGTCGGTGGATCTCCAGCCCCCCCCCCTCTCTCTCTCCGATTAGAAACAGTAGCGTCGAGCCAGGTGCCGAGCGAACTCAGAGGACATTCCCATGGATACCCCCAACCACCTCCCAACCACCAAGAGTGCGCCAATTCTGCATCGACATTGCGCCAACTTTTATTAAGAGCAATTTCAACGCAAAACTGTAAAGTGAGCAAGGATTGCGTCGAATTTACGCTTAATATAACTTTCCCCTTTTCTGCGCAAATTAGACGCAAGCGTCGACGTGTGCAGCGAATTTGCGAATTAATTTTTCCGAAAAATTAATTGCATGCGCAAAAAACGGGGGGGGGAATGATTAAGCGTAAGGATTCGAACCTGCGAACTTCCAATTACTGTACACTCAGCCACTACTTACATATTTCACTACTTCATATAGATACATAGATACAAAAACACAGTTTTGGCGCATACGTCGGCGTATACGTCAACGCATGCGCCAAAAAGGCGAGAAAAGGAAAAAATAATGTCACATGTAAAAAAAACTATAATTGCGTCGACGCATGCGTCAAATGTGCAAAAAAATTCAATTAAGCCAATTTGCGAACAGTTTGCGCAGATCTGTGACCCTGAGCCTTAAAAAAATCACCATTTTGCGCCTTTAATAAGGTGTGCCGGCGGTGGGGCACCCAGCTACGCCGACCAAGTTTCCCGTCCTAACAAACACTTCAGTTTTCACTTTTCAGTCCACTGGGGAGTATGGATGAAGGATATGCCTACGTTACTACGTACCTACTGCACAAGTGGTAGTGCGCAAACATCAAAAGAAATGACGGAGGAAGATTCCTGGGCGGTTGTGATGACTGCGGCCAAGCTCCTGTGGACCTTCTTCTGTCTGGGCATCCTCAATATCCTCATGGGAACGGTGGTGGGGCACGTCAGGGCTAAGTCTCCACTACGGGTAAGCCAATGGGACAACCTAGCAACTAACCTGACACTTTCTTCAAATAATTAATGACTGGCAAAAAAATTAAGGAATATCTCAGTACCAGAAACGCCGGAAATGCGCGTAGTCATATTCAGTCATTTAAAAAGCAGAGCTACCCCAACATATTTTCAACAATGCTTCTCAATTTTACTGCAAATTCTTATTGTAGTTGACGCTGGTGGACCTGGTGAACTGCGACCTGGCCTTCTTCTACGGACTGGAGATGTCCGTCCTGTGCGCCATCCACGCCGTCCTGGCCTCTAGCATCCCTGTCCCCGTCCCTGTCGCCAGGATCACCACCCTTGCTCTCGACGTCTCCGCCTTTGTCTTCCTAATGTACCTCTCCGCCGGGGTTATAATTCAGTACGCCTGCCTGCGCCTGGGGAGGGTCTGCCTGTCGGAAGTCGTCTCAGATGAGGACGCACACAGGGCGATTCTTTTGGCAATCACTGCGCTCTCTGTGGCCCTGACTGCTGCCAAATGGGGCCTGGAGGGGAAGAGCTTCTTCTACCTGAAGATGGTGGCGGAAGAAGAGGAGGAAGGAGGAAAAGACGGCAGGTTGCGCCTGCTGCTGGCGGTGGCCGCGGCGTCGGTGGCGGTGAACCTGGTCCTGCGGTCCCTGCTGAAGCTACACAAGAGGGGGATGGAGAGGAGACTTCCCAAGCAAACTGAGCGGCATGAGCAACAACGCCGCTTCCCCCTCGGCTGCTACGCCCTCTCCGCGGCGGTGACGTTAGGCCTGTTCTCCCTGCTGGCGGCCTCGCTTCGCACGCCCGGGGAGGAGGAGGCCAGGTTCGCCCTGATGGGCGTCTGCTGCATCGCCGCCCCCGCGTGGGCCGTGTTCAGGGACGGGAGGATGAGGGAGTACGCGGGGAAGAGGCTGGCGAGGGCAGTCTCAGCATGGAGGTGGAAGGGAGGAGGGGCCAGAGTGGGGCCGGTCAAGACGGCGTGACTTGTCCTCCTCCAAAACAGCGCTAATGTGAGTGTAATCCGATTAATTTTCTAATCTTCAAAGTGGAATACAAATAGATTGTACAGGCAGTATGCAGCCTACTTACATGGTGTACGAATTGTTTCGTAGCCACTAACCACACACGTTCTGCGGTACTGAAAAAAAGGAAACTACTTGAGAAATAATGTTGGTGTTTTTGGATTGTGAAGTATTTTTCACAAACCAGCTCCACTAAGCACCGCTAAAACAACCAGAGTCAGTGTAGCGTGATACTGAAACTGGAGGAAATGCCATGGAAACCAAACGGGCCTGCAACCAACCAGGCTACTCATTGAACTGCAGTGGAGTGAAACCCCAAACATTTCAAACCTTTGTTTTGGAACAGTCTACGTACGTAGTTCGCCATGTTTCCCTTCCTGGCCACCTTTCTGTGGACCTCCCTCTGCCTTTTCCCTCTCACCCTCCACCTCCGCCTGCTCCTGGGCCGCCTCCGCTCCAAGCCCCCCGTCAGGGTCACCCTCATCGACCTCACCGGGTGCGGTGTCGCCAAGTCCTACCACGGCATGGTCACCGCCGTCGCCGTCGCCCACTGGCTCATGGCCCTGGAGTCCCCCGTCCCCGAGGTCATCGCCTTCCCCGCCGCCTTTGCCGTGGACCTCTCCATCTACGCCTTCTTGGCATACCTCTCCGCCGGGGCGGCGCTGCAGTACGCATTCCTGCGCCTGCGCTCCACATACCTGGCAGAGGGCATCTCGGACGAGGCTGCGCACAGGGCCGTCGCCATGGCAGTCTTTTGGACCGCACTCCTGGTGGCCGCCGTCAAGATCATAGTGGGCAACCCTCACATCTTCTATTACGAGATGATAGGGACCAAGACGGAAGGAATCTCCGTATTCGGGCTCTACCTTCAAATGGGCTTCGGAGGCATAAATCTCACCGTCAACCTCGTGCTGAGATTCCTAATCAGGCGCGAGAAGAAGAAGGCCGCGGCGGCCATGGGGATCGGACAAGAGAAGAACCAGAACAACCTCGAGTTCAAGCACTACCTGGCCGCCTGCTGCGGCATGCTGGCCCTACTCCTGACGCTCTGGATCACGAACAAGGTCTTCGGGACCCGCCACAAGATGGTGAGGCTGGTCCTGCTTGGTCCCGTCTGCACACTGGCTCCTGCCTGGTCTTTGTACAGGGACGTGGGCCTCAGGCTCTATGTCTACAAGGAGTATCCCATGCTGAAGAGGGTCTACGAGGCTATGAGCGGAAACAAGGTTCAGCCCCAGCAACAAGAAAAACAAAGCTAATTTAGATTCAACCTTGATTTTTCTCCTTTGTTGTGCCCTGACTGTGCTAGTTGTCAAGATTATTTAATTGTAAATGTACTTTTGGAGAGACTTTTTCAAATAAACTGAACGTAGCTGAAACATTCGATTTTCCTCACCTCCATTGCGTTGGCCGATGCGCAGAGGACGGCGCCCCAGTCCCCCAGGTTGCACATGGCGAACTGCGGCCCGTTCCTCTCCCCTGTGCTGTAGCACACGTCGTCGTAGTTGGTGAAGGTGGTGGCTCCGGCCTTGGAGCCCTGCACGAGGTAGAGGCCAGGCCTCCCCTCGGGGTCCGAAGTGTCCTCGTACGCCACGGCGAACTGGTAGGTGGACACCCACAGCACGGAGACGGCGGACAGCTTCAATCCGGGCGGGGGCCTGTATGTCTTGGCCTCCTTCAGATCCGGCTTGTACTGCGTCAGAGATCCGTCCTTGCGCCCGGCCACCAGCTGCTTTCCCTTTGGCGACCAACTGACGCACCTGACGCCCTCTGCCGGGGGCAGGGTGGCGCAGTCGGGCTCCTTCGAGGGGTCATCCGTGCTGAGCATGTACAGGGCGAGGGACCCGTCTGAGTAGACGGCGGTGGCCATGGAGGGGAGGACAGGGTTGAAGCACAGCTCGGACAGGGTGACGCCCGGAGGGATGTGGGCTCTAACTTCGGTGAAGGGCTTGGCATCACTGCCTCCGTTGGCAAAGGCCCTGACGTCGAAGAAGTACAGCCTTGGCTTCCCCTCCACGACGCAGGCGACGCACAGGGTGAGTTCGTCCGCGCCCAGGGCAAGGTGGGTTGGGGCTGAGGGCGTGGAGACGCGGGCACTTTGGCCAAAGTCTGATGACTCCTTCATCCGGGCGTGCTTGTCCACGTCGTCCAGGGTCTCCATGTGCGACACGTCCAGGCAGGCGAAACCGTCGGGGAGGCCTGGAAAGAGGGACGAATGTCGAAGGAACTTGACAAATATGGCAAGAGTAGTTGCTCACCTGCAAAGATCTTTCCGAACTTTGATGACACTGCAAGCCTCTGCCTGGGCGGCCTCTTTCCGCCCGCGGGGACTCCATCCTCGTCGCCCTTGAAGAGCCTGAGGAATCTCATGCGGCGAAACAGGAGATCCTGGTTCTCCTTGGGGTCTGGTGCGGTGCCCACGGTGGCCGGGGGAGGAGCGGCGGCGGCGGCGGGAGGGGCCGCCATGGTGATGCCTGTGGTGTTGGACCTGAGGACGACGTTGATGTCGGAGAACACGTCCCCGTCCTTGCAGATCCGGTCAACGTTTGTTTTGATTTTTCTTTTTTGAGTTTTTTCCCTTCTCTATGGCGGGAAATGCGAAGACACTCTCGCAACCTTAAATCGAGCATGAAAAAAATCTCGACCTTGTTAATGAAGAACTTGTTGAGTGCTTTAATTAGTGCTTTTTATATTGTGCATTTATTTCATGATGCGTCTTATGTACTGCGTTGCACAGTAAATTATACTTTTCTCTTTGGGAAAGCAATTAAATGCCCAAAAGAAGGAATGAGAAAAAGCACTTCCTATTTCCGAATGACTCCTCTTAGTTTCCCCGTAGATGTATGCACACAGATATTCGTCGGACGATTGCGCACCTTCACCAGGTATCAAAAATTACTTTACACTTATGCGCGGTTCTTGATTGTGCGAGTCCACCAAAAACACTTTCATTTTCTTGAGACGCCACCACAATACGTTTTCTCTTTTCAATCACAGAACATTGTTCTCTTGAGCCCTTTCCCTTCATCACGCGCTTCCTCCGCTTTCCTCCTCCTTGTCCGACGGCGCAGCCGAGACCTCGAAGTAGCTCTCAAAGTTCTTGGCGAAGCAGAGGATGTTGAGCCAGGCGAAGGCGGCCAGGGAGAGGTACACCATGCGGTACGTGGGGGACACGAACATGAAGTTGCAAGCCTGAGGATCAAAGAAAGGAACAAAGAAAAAATCAGACATGTGTCAAAGTAAGACGTTAGAAATTATTGCTTTCGAAGTTGACGGAGATATGAAAACGAAGATTTATCTGAACGTATGTCTAGGAAAACTCGTTTTTATCTCGTGGTTTTAACAAATTTCCAAGTACCTGCACCGGTATCCAGAAGATCGTGTCCAGCGCGAACGTTGGCAGGAACTTTTTCCTGCACTCCTCCGTGGGGTCGTCCCTCCCCTCCATCCCGCTCATGGCCAGGTAGAAGAGGGCGAGCGAGGGCGGGCCAAGCACGAACTGGTCTATCAGGCACTTCTTGGCGACGGTGGCGGCGGCGGTGCCCACCAGCCGTGAGTCTAGCCAGCCGTACCACCCGTGGAAGAGGGGGCCGTACACGGCCGTCCCGAGGAAGGAGTACCTGGAAGAGAGACCAAACAGTGTGACAACACAAAACTGGAAAAATAGTCGAGACACGCTTCAAAACATTTCGTTGCTGGGGCATATTTCTTCCAATGGAAGTCAATGCAGCTTTTTGGTGTATGGGTTGGGTAATTGATGGCTCGCACTAGCGATACATAAGGGACCAGAAAATTCAAAGTCCAAACTGTTTACTCTAATACCTCTTTATGCTGTCCGTGTCGTACCCAGCGGCGAACTTCCCTACTGTGCCCGAGAGCGACATCCCCGCGGTTGAGGTGGTGCAGCAGGCGAAGGCGTCCGAGAGGAGGTTCCCGAACTCCCCTCCCTTGAACTCCCTGTTGATGGTCTGTTGGGAGATCTCCGCCGCGGTGTACAGGGTGCCGAAGAAGGCGCAGTTGGTGAGGAGGGGGCGGCGGCGGAGGGAGGAGAGGGCCAGCCGGAGCACCCCAGGGGTGGCGGCGGAGGCCATGCCGCGTCTTTGAACAATGTGTTTGAGTGTTGGGCAAACCGGAAAATAACACGAATGTTAAGGAGGAAACTCAGGAAAGGTGGAAATGCGAGTAGTGGGCAGAGTGTTGCGTAGTCTTCTCTTTTATTCTAGCGTCATACAACAAATGTATAACCATGTGAGCATTAAACAAGGATATGGCATAAGCTTCTCTGACATGATTAAGGGGAAAGAATAGGGAGCATCAACAGGTGAGGAAGAGTCAGCAGCAGTAGCAGGATCAGGACGACTCACCTGACCCGCACCTCCCTCCTCCTGCACCCCCTGGCGCCCCTGCCAATGCCTGCTTCGGTCAGTGGCCGCGGCCGCGAAGACCCCAGCAGCGGCGAGAGCGGCTGGGACTTTGAGGCGGCGGCCGCGGCCGAGTGCGGGTAGCCCTCAGCCGCGGACGCCGACGCCGGGAGGGCCCAGGTCGACATGGAGTGTCGCCTGCTTCCGAAAAGGAGGTCCATGTCGATGTTTTTGACCTTGTGGTTTGTCTGTCCTTAATGCGCAGTTTGGAGGCCTTTTTGTTGTGGGAAAGAAAGTCCAGGTATGGATATTTCAAACACTTTTATACTCAGCGGAGAAAGGGAGCTCAGGACACTCCAACAACACTCTTTCTTCAAATAAGAAAGGCAATGGAGGGACTTCGTCAACTCTTTTCCTCCTCCTCCTCTGAATCTTCTTCCTCCTCTTCTTCGCTCGAATCGTCCTCGGACACTTCCACTACTGGCCTGTTGGTGTTCTTGAACAGGTCGTCGTCGTCGTCGTCGCTGCTGTTTTCACTGTCGCTGTTTTCCTCCTCTTCCTCCTCCTTCTTCTTGCCCTCCTCCTCCTTCTTCTCCTCTTCGAAGACCTTTGGCCAAAGGCCCTCGGACTTGATGTACTTGATCTGCAACCAAACACCCGTTAACGTTCATGCCAATGAAACAAGAACTATTGAGTTTTTTTAATTACCTGCTCCTTGTACAGGACAGTGGCTATCTCCCCCTTGACCTTGTCCCCCTCCTCTATGGGGGCCACGATGACAAAGTCTCCCCTCTTGACCCACACGTTTTTCCTGAACTTGTTGGGCATGGACACCAGGAAGTTCTCTGTCTGTTGCTGCTGCTCTTGGTCCTGCTGCTGTTCCACCGGCGCCTCCACCTCGTGCAGGTTGTTGCCCCTTGGCGCAACCAGGCGAACGATGCGCTCGCCCCTGGTGAAAAGGAGTAGACAAAGACACTCGGGTCAGGTGAGGTAAGATATGAACTTGTGGTTTTTGGGGAAAATGTTTACGTTTTAAAGCAGCTACATGGACAACGTGTTCATGAGCAGGTCAATGAATGCTCGCTCGCTCAGATTGCAAAGCATCAGCATCATCACTTACTTGTCCTTGTCCGGCAGTACGTCGAAGGAGTCCCTGACCTCTGCGGTGACGAACTTCCTCTTGGTGGACTTGGACATGGCAGAAGACGAAGACGAAGAAGACGCCCTTGCTGGGGGCGCTCCTTACGAAGAAGTCATGGCTGGAACTCACTTTTCGCTTCTCTGCACTCTTCGCTCCTGGGCTAGTCCGTCTAGAGGTCAGCCTAGTTTAAAAGCACGAAATGAATTTTTGCGCAACGTGATGTTGTTGGGGCTGCTAGCTGGCTGTTTGGAAAATGCGTCTTTTTTCCGCCGCTGTGCGCTGTGGCTGCTCACTGCGCTCCGCGTGCGCGCAGCACGTTGAGGCATAGACAAAACACTGTGTCCTTATACCTGGTTTTCCCATTGGTATGTTTTAAATTTAGAAAATTATTACTTAAATTTCAATTATCGTTTGTTTCTTGGCTTTTTTCGTCATTTCTGTTAATGACTTGAATTTCAATTAAAACTCTATGAACATTGAACAATGGGAGGCTTTGCAGCGCCCTCTTTTGTCAGGGTTATAGAACCGTCTTCTCCTCTCGCCACAAACTGTTCCGAACAATAAAACTATTTTTCCTATTTTAAGTTGAGCCCACGTAGTCCACTTTCCTTTGGGGGAGGGAATACACTTTAGGGACACTTGTCTGGTCTATGTTATTCAACAATGAAGCAATGAACAAGAAACTAATGTATCGAGGTTGACAATGAGAACAATAATAACTACAATACAAACTGTGTACATATTGTCGATTAGGAGAGCAGTAGCACAGAAAATATGCTGACAGATCGGAATCGAATCACTTAAAAGAAATAGTGTTGCCGCGAAGACAGAAAATTTTGCGCTTGGAAAGAAACACGTGGGATATATATGTTGGCGCGGGGACATTATTTGGTAGGTGGGGGATTTTTTTCCTATGCATGGGGGAAACTTTTTCTAGGTACGTGGTGCCTGGGGGTCTTTTGAAAAAAAAATGGTGGGGGGATGGTAGGTCGTAAAAATTTTTGTCCAGCAAAGAGTCTGATTTCATGCCTTTTTTCACTGTCTCCAGGCCAAAAAGTTAATAATTTAGCGCGCGCAGAGCAAAAATTTTCCAAGAGAAGTAGAATGTTCAAGAAACCATTCTTTTAGTGGATGGTTGCTGGGGAAATCTGAAATTATTCGTGAATGTTGTGTCCAATTAACGGAGACTCTGTTCTAGTGATTTTAGGAAGGAAAATGTTTGAATGTGAGTAAAAGCATGATAAAATGCGAAGTAATGAAATACAGTATCCCTTTTTTTAATTGGCCTGGCCTTCCCTCCTTCAGTTTGCCCAAAATTTTGCCTGGGTGTTCTTTGCCCTCGAGAATTCTTGTTTCTTTGCTGATGTCGTGAAAGCAAATCTATGCGCAAAAATGCATGGAATGCACTTGCACACTACAAACTGGTTCATATTTTTTAAGAACCAATGAAACAAGAATTTCTCAACCGTCGATTTCGGAGGCATCGTCTTCACTCTTTGGCGGTTTTTCCACTGTAGGATGACCTGTGATTTTTTTTGGCCCCGATTGAATATTCCATCGCTGCTCCACCTCTGTAGGCCGCTTTTTATTGGCAACGACGGCGACTTCCCCGATCTCGCGCTGGCATCATGAATCGCTTTTGTTAGCGGGGAGAAGAAGTAGGAAATCCTTCCGCCGTTTTCCGGGCCCGACACAGCGCGCGGCGGCCCAACCCAACATCCTTGAGTGGTGGATGGAAGGAGGGGGGGAAAGGGGCGCCCAAGTCATCGCGTGTTGTTGCTTGGGCTGGTACGTATAGGAAGGAGGGGAGGGCGGCTCCATTTTGGGCGTCGGTCCGTCGGTGGGTCGGTGCTCCATTTCCCCTGGCCAAACCACTTCTTCTTCCTCGTCGCCTTTGTCCGTGTCCAGTTTTGTTGCCCCCTACACGACAACGAAGCAGGAAAAATCAGACGAGTTATGGGGGGCGGACGACAGTGCACCAGATCCAATTTTCTCCGATTTCAGGTTCTGTTTGATCTTTGTTTCCTACTAAGATTTCTTGCCGGAAGGTACACGCGACGATCGACGGTGTCAGAAAACTGACAAAAGTGCCACCATTGCCAACAAAACACAAACAATTGTCCGTATATAAAAATATTTGAATTCAAAAAAAGTAGAGCGCGGCCAGAAATAAATTGCCAAACTGTGAGTTGCGGGTGTTGGAAAATTTTTATAGCGCGCCTGGCCGGCCGCGGCCGAGTCGACGACCTTTTTGCTCGAGCCACCGTGATACCATAAAAATATTTTCCTCTCCGCGCCACACTACGCTACATCGCGGTGCAGTTGAAAGTGCTTACTACTAGCTACGGCTATGGACTATGGTTGACATTATATCTGGAGGAGGTCCTGGAAGCAAATAACCGGCTACACCTCACACGGGATCGAGGGAGGGACACGCAAAATGCCAAAGCTCCGGGGTCGCGCTTCCGAGGAACTGTTGCCGCAATGTTCCTCCGAAGCCAGCAACATCGCCGAAGAACCGGACGTTTAATCGTCTGGTAATTGGAGCCACCGCAGATATTTTGTTGATCGGCGCTTTGCTGCGAAATAGGTATGTAGAGGCTTTTTGCTAGCGACGGCTTCCGCTACTGCCAATCCTCTGGTTGCACCAAGAATGGATCGCAAATGCCCATTTTTATGGCCATTCTCAAATGCATAAGATTTGCCGTAAAATAATTTTGACAAAGCTCCTTCAAGTGCTCCTTTGAGTGCCTTTTCTTTTTCCTCCCATTTCGTATTTTGTCTGAGCGAGTGCGTTGGTTTTGGGGGAGGGCGTCTCGAGATGCAGCATCATTTTCTTTCCTCCACTCCACTTCCGTCCGTCCCACCGTCCGCGATCCCTCCACCCTCCCTGCTCCTTCCACCACCCTCCTCAGTTGCGTCGCGGGAGGCGTCGGGTCCGCACGCACCGCCAAAGGAGCTGAACGACGACGACGACCACCGCATCGCGGAGGAGGCTTCACTTTGCCAACATCACGATTTTAGGGTAAGTGCTGAGGAGGGAAAAGGAGCGTCCTTGCGCCTCGATCCTTCATCACAGCAGACGCTTTGGGATCCGCAGACAAGGACTATCGGGAGATTAGACAGATGATGCCACTGGCAATGGGGCTGTTGCATTTGCAAAAAAAATCTGCAAAGTTTGTTTACGAAAAGAATTGGAATACATAGCAAAAGAAATAAAAACAAATAAAAATTATTCAAATGATTTACCCCAAGAAATATTCTAGAGCAAAGGAATCCAACAGTAGATTTTGTCCCATGAAACGGGCAATGCAAGATGTTGGGCGAACCATAAACTTCGTCCTTGCGTTTTGCTTGGGTGCAGCTCAAAGGCCCGGTTGGTGTATCTTGCGGTAATTACGAGCCGTTAGGTAAGACGGTTTTCTCCCCCCCCCCCTCTTTTTTGCTCTTTCCTCACCCCGCAAATCTTCCAAGCCACAATACCGCACTCTTCGAAAAATTGCATCCCTTTGGCGCCGCTCGCATTCACCCACTATAACAATTTGAGCAAGCCCACTCACTCCGGTTTCCCCTACACTTGCTCCAAAGCGACATGACCTCGAATCTCGAGAAGGAAAAGAGAAAAAGAACCTAGAGGATGCTTCGGGGTTAATTATTTTTCTCCTGTTCTTCACTGGCGGAAGCGGAATAGATGAGGAAATAAAAAGTAATCTGTTTTTCTTTCTTCCGAATTTCAGATAATTGTTCTACAGTAGGAAAGGATTTGAATCGACAACATGTTGCTGTCGGCGCTGCTGCTGCTGTCGTCGGCGCTGCTGCTGTGCAGCGGCGAGCTGGACTACTGCGAGCAGGGCGTCAACTGCAGGCTGCCCGACTGCTACTGCGGCGGCATCAAAATCCCCGGTAATTTAAATTCCAATATGATGTTAAAAATCCTTGTGAAGGAAAAGGAACGCTGTGAAAAAAATAATCGCGGAAAATTATTCAAGGTGGCCTGCCCAAGGAGCGGACGCCGCAGTTTGTGCTCCTGACGTTCGACGACGGCGTCAACGGCCTCACCAAGCCCCTCCTCGAGAAGATCTTTGGCAACAGGACGAATCCCAATGGTTGCCCCATCAAGGTTACGAGGAAAATCGCATTTGGCATGGGGGTTTCGATAAAGAAATATTTTCCCCCGTTTTCCAGTCCACTTTCTACATCTCGCACGAGTGGACCTACTACTCCATGGTCCAGGATCTCTACGCTGCTGGTCATGAGATCGCCAGCCACACCATCACCCACAGCCACGGCACCAACTTTGATGGCGAGAAGTGGGCTGATGAGGTCATTGGTGAGGCAGAGATGCTTGTCCGCTTCGCTGGCGTCAAGGCCCATGACATCAAGGGAATGAGGGCACCCTTCCTTGCTGTTGGTGGTGACACTATGTTCAAGATGCTTCACCGCTACGGCCTCACATATGACTCCAGCATGTCTTCCCTCACTCCCTCCTGGCCTTACACTTTGGAGTACAGGACGGACCACACCTGCTCGGTCAAGCCCTGCCCAACAGAGTCCCACCCGGGCATGTGGGAGATTCCCATGAACATCCTCAAGGATGTCAGAGGAGGCACCTGTGCCATGGCAGATGGCTGCTACTACAAGGAGGATGCTGCTGCCATCCAGAAAATCTTCACCCAAAACTTCCTGGAGTACTACACCAAGAGCAGGGCGCCCTTCCCGCTCTTCTTCCATGCCGCCTGGTTCTTTAATCGGCCGCACAGAGTGGAGGGCTTCACCCGCTTCCTCGACTCCATCCTGGCCCTCCATGATGTCTACTTTGTCACCAGCCAGGAGCTCCTTGACTGGGTGAGGCACCCGGAGCCGGTGGAGGACCTGCTCAAGTCCCCGGTGGTGGGGTGCAACTTCCCTGAGAGGCCGCGCAAGTGTGGGCGAAAGGCCAACACCTGCCGCCTCAAGCACCGGGGCGACAAGAGGGAGTTCATCTCCTGCCAGGTCAAGTGCCCCAACAGGTACCCCTGGGTCAACAACCTCACCGGAGAGTGATATGTCAATTATTATGGTATTACTACTGAAGTTTGTTACATGCACGACCTTGTCCGCACGCCTCGAGAAGTATTCTTACGTTCACAAATAAAATTAACGAAACTGATAACGATGCGGTAAATGAGTGTCCGTCCGCCCGCCTTCAAATTATTGCTGATTTCTTCCGCCAGATGGAGACCTCTTTTCCTTCTGGATGATTCCACCGCCATTTCGGCCTTTCTCTCTTTTCCCTGCTGCCCAAAGCGGAGGATTTTTCACCGGCTGAAAACAGTCTTTCTCGCACATGTTGAAAGAAAGAAAGAAAAGCCGAACAAAAAGAGTGAAAAGACAAAGTTGATCCTCGCCTGAAGCCGCGCCCCTTCCTCATCCTCACCAAGATCTTGTTCGTCCTCGCCCCCTAGTCCCCCCAGCAGCTCCACGATGGCCCTGCACGTGCCCCGCGCCCCCGGGTTCGCCTCCATGCTGAAGGACGGCGCCAAGTTCTTCTCCGGGCTGGAGGAGGCCGTCCTGCGCAACGTGTCCGCCTGCAAGGAGTTCTCGGCCACGGTGGCTTCCGCCTACGGCCCCAACGGCATGAACAAGATGGTCATCAACCACCTGGAGAAGCTGTTCGTGACCAACGACGCCGCCACCATCATCCGAGAGCTGGAGGTGGAGCACCCCGCCGCCAAGATGATGGTGCTGGGCTCGCAGATGATGGAGCAGGAGGTGGGCGACGGCACCAACCTGGTGATCCTGCTGGCGGGCGCCCTGCTGTCCGAGGCCGAGGAGCTCATCCGCATGGGCATCAAGCCCACCGAGGTGGCGGACGGCTACGAGCTGGCGTTGGACAAGGCACTCGAAGAGCTGGAGAAGCTGGTTGTGGACGAGGTCAAGGACCCGAGGGACGAGAAGGAGGTGCTGAAGGCGGTCCGGACTGCCGTCATGAGCAAGCAGTACGGCCACGAGGACTTCCTCTCCGGGATCATCTCGCGGGCTTGCCGCAGCATCCTCCCGCCGGAGCCGGAGGCCGAGGCCAAGAAGGACACCAGGGTCAGCTTCAACGTCGACAACGTGCGCGTTTGCAAGATCCTCGGCTCTGGCCTGCTGCAGTCCGACGTCGTCCAGGGCATGGTGTTCAAGCGCCAGGTGGAGAGCGACATCATCAAGCAGGACAAGTGCAAGGTGGCCGTGTACACCTGCCCGGTCGATCAGGTAAATTAGCTGACTCATACGGTAGTACTACTTCTCCCACAACGAATTCGCCCACAAGACGGCGTTGTTTCACCCGCGGTTGGACTATTATGCCCATGTCCCCGCGAGGGTTCTTTGCGCCGAAGATCAAACAAAGCGTCGATGTTCACCCGGTCCTGCCAAACTGTGGCTGGCACCGGTCTTATATTGACGCACAATTATTAGCCACTAACTGTTTCCTTGATAATATTCAAAACATGAAAAATGACATGAATTTTTGATTCAAATCATACAGACCCAAACGGAGACAAAGGGCACGGTGCTGATCAAGTCCGCCAAGGAGCTGTCTGACTTCTCCCGCGGCGAGGAGGAGCTGCTTGAGAAGCAGATCAAGGCGGTGGCGGACTCCGGGGCCAAGGTGGTCGTCTCCGGAGGCAAGATCGGGGACATGGCCCTGCACTTCCTCAACAAGTACGGGCTCATGGCCGTCAGGCTGGCCAGCAAGTGGGATCTCAGGTAAGATGAATTTCCCAAATAAAAATTGGAAAAGAAAAAATGTTAATTTGAATTTTCACCGACGGATCGTTCCGCCGAGCGTGGCCCTTTTCCACGCTTAGGGCTTTTAGACCGTCGCAGAGAAATCCATATCAGCACCCGTAGACAACAACAACATTGTTCATGAGTCAGATCTGGAGGGGGCCCGTTTCAACAGCCGGGGCCTGAGACATGGCCCTGGTCGCAATAAGGCCGACCACAGCAGCAACATATTTGAAATTCAAAATATTTAGAAGATACTTTTTTTGGGAAATTCATTGTTTTTGTAATATTTCAATTCAGGCGCCTGTGCAAGGCCGTTGGCGCGACCCCGCTGCCCAAGATGACCGCCCCTACGTCCGAGGAACTGGGCTACGCAGACAGGGTGTACGTTGACGAGCTTGGCGACACCTCCGTAGTGGTGTTCCGCCTCGACGCCAAGGAGAGCCCCATCGCCACCGTAGTCGTCAGGGGATCCACAGACAACTACATGGACGACATCGAGAGGGCCGTGGACGACGGAGTCAACACCTTCAAGGTGCGTGGTTTTGAAATGATATTCGGGTACAGTCCTCGAGCAGCTCCCCAACAAACTTTTCTGTTCATTTTGCTTAGAAATGAACAATCGGAAGTAAGCAATTCCTTCCCCGGCCTTTCGATAAATGCAGTGTCAAGTTCTGAGCCAGTTATGCTTTGCTTTGATTAATTGTTTTCTCTTCGAATTTTATCCCCCCAATTATGTTCACACATGAACAACTGTGTCTTTTTCAGGGCGCCTGCCGCGACGGCCGCCTGGTGGCGGGCGGGGGCGCCTGTGAGCTCGAGCTGTCCCGCCGCGTGGCCTCCTTCGGCGAGACCCTCCCAGGGATGGAGCAGTACGCGGTGGCAAAGTTCGCCGAGGCGCTGACCCACGCGCCCAGACAGCTGGCGGAGAACTCTGGCGTCAAGGGGCGGGAGACGGTGGCGCTCCTCACGGCGGCCCACGAGGAGGGGAAGGAGACGGCCGCATTCG
>JAAUXV010236655.1_pt1 | contig 16769 bp, 18 predicted proteins | sample 7278181 | NCBI WGS metagenome assembly JAAUXV01 (sample SAMN14350114, study PRJNA611818) | marine sediment metagenome | isolation source: surface marine sediment (2.1m) | place: French Polynesia: Moorea | collected 2018-08
GGTTAGTCTACGGCAAACAACAAGAGAAACTGAAATTGCAAGCGAAAAAAAAGCCCTTTGCGTGCCAAACTGCCAATGCGGTGCGGGCGGCATTTCTCGGAAATCGAGTCTCGCCTTTCCTCCTCCGTCCTGCACTGCACACCTGGTCCTGCTCATCTGGCACCTGCTGCTCATGCCTGAGGCTGAGAGGGTCTCCTCCGCCGACCGCAATTAGTTGAAGCCCCGCTGGCGTGTGGCGATGTCCTCTCCGCCGCCGCCGCCGCGGGCCAACGGGGTGGTCACCGTCACCGTCAACGGGTGCGGAATCGGGGTGCAACAACCGGTGGACACGCCCGGAGGACCGGTCCACAGCAAGGGGGCCCCCACCTTGCCCGCCGCCGTGTCCAACACGGAGCTTCGTCGTCGCCTGGATCTCCTCCGGCGGTGGTTCGCAGACTTTGACGACGCTCAGCGAACCATGGCAGTGCAGGCAATACAGGTAGGCAACGTTATAATATACTGTTTAATGTTACTAATTTTTTTCTTCTCTTCCCTCCCCAGCCGCACCTTGGCCCGTCCCAGCTCCACGCCCTGTCCCTGGGCCTGCCCTCCCCGGACCTGCACGCCCTGTGCCCGCCCGGGTGCTCCGACGTCTTCCGCGTGGTCCCCCTGGACGTGGCTCTCAACATCGCCTCCTACCTGGACCCTGCCTCGCTGTGCCGCGCCTCCCAGGTCAGCCGCCACTGGCGGAACCTGCTCAGCACGGACTGCATCTGGAGGAGGCTCTCCTTTCTGCCTCCCTGGCGACTCTCGCCGGCGGAGTCCTCCGAACAGATTGAGCGGAGAAAGTCCACGGACTCCACGCTAGAGGAGGACGTCCCTGGGGAGGTTGACTGGAAGAGCGTCTTTCGCGAGAGGTACAAACTGAGGAGGGCTTGGCTCAGAGGGACTTGCCATGTCAGGACTTTCGAGGTAGGAAACATATTTTTTAATTGGTCCATCCGGTCGCGTTTTAAGTTATTTTACTGTTCAAAAACCATATCCCACGCGGTTCCCTCCAGCTTCTGCTTAATCCAGGGGTCCCAGTCCTGGTTGTTCTCCTCGTCGAAGTGGTTCCTCCAGTCCCCCACCACGCCCTTTCGCATAAACCTCTCGTCCTTGTTGCTCGGGTCGTGCGGCATCTCCTTCTCCTTGTTGACAAACTTGTTCTGTCTGAAGCTGTCTAGCGTTGTTCTCTCCTTGAGGATTTTTCTCTTCTCATCCGAGAGGGTCACTCCCAGGAATTTCAGCAGCCTGTCCAGCTCCGCGTCAAAGTCCTTGTGCAGGTCTTCATATGTGACAAAATGCATGTTCTTCTCGTTCCTCTTGTTCCACGCTTCAATCATCGTGTCGAAGAACGGACTGTTTCGGGTGACGCCCTTCTTGTACAGCCTTGCATAGGCGTTAAAGCCAGCATCTTTAAGAGTTGAATCCTTGCCCTTCATCAGCAGGCAGTTGTGGTGGTAGTATGACACGGCGGCGTCCTTAATGTTTCTGGCCACGTAGATGACCTTGCTCGTCTCGAGCAGGTTGTCCGGCAGGATCGAGAGCGGAAGATGGGTCTTGATCATCCTCGGGCGGGGCATCTTCTCGGCGAAGGCGAAGGAGTGATGCATGAACTCCCTGACGTGCTCCTCGTCGTGTGGGGTGCCCTCTGTCGGGTAGGGCTTGTCCGTGGGACCCAGGATGTACTCGAACTCCAGGAAGGGGTAGCGGTAGAACTGGTTCCTGTCTGCGCCCGCCGTGTCCACCTGCGATTTGGCAAGCCAGGATATCTCCTGCATCCAGGTGGTGCCGCACTTGGGAGGTGTCACCAGCCAGGTGTCGTCCTCGTACACCTTGAAATTTTTCATCCTGGCCAGGTCGAAGCGGGAGGAGAAGATGAAGCCGAGCTCGCCGAACCTGAGGTAGTCCCCGCTCTTATACTTGGGGAACAGGGTCTGGAGCTCCGCCTCTTCCTCCGCCGTCAGCGGCTTCCCGGCATAGTCCTTTCCCTTGTCCATGATGATACAGACTAATCTAAACGCGGCTAAGAGCTCAACTCGGTATGGAAGAAGCCTTCACTTTTTTATACCTGTTACAGCTTCCCCTAGGAGGCAAAAATGTACATAGAGACGAGAGAGCGTATTGAAATTGTGCGCTACAGAGCAAAAGCAGCGCAAGCATACGTGGGCGAGTAAAAGTCCGATTTTGGGCTTCAGGGGGGGAACACAGTACATAAGGAAATTTTGGAATTCGTACTTTACTACATAAGGTTTGACCTTCAGGGGGGGGATTTCCCCCCCCTGTCCCCCCCCCTACGCCCACGTATGAGCGCAAGGCACCGCCGGCGTTTGCAAGCGAGCCATTGGCTGCAGCGAATTACGTAACCAAGAGCAAAGAGGATGCCTGCTTGTCTCTATGTCATGGCACGGCCGCAAAGATACCGAACTCCCCACGCCCGCCCATCCCGCTTTTTGTGCAATGAGCGTGAAATAGTGACTAGATTGTATGATTTAGTACGTACAAAGATTGGGGGCGTGCACAAATTTGACAAGTCTGCACGTTGCTTCATTGATGGGGAAATTCTCTTCTTGGTCTACAAGTTCCTTCACCTCGTTGCCTCCCTCACCGTTCCCAGGGCTAGAAAAGTTGTACCTCAACTGTGTTCATTATACTGTAAAGGAGTACAAATTGACGTTGTAGACGGATGAGGGGAATGTTGATTCGATCCTACTTGCTCCGCGCATATTAGTACCACATCAGGGTCGAAAAGCAATTTTCTGCTTTAAAATTAATGTCATTGTCGTCATCTTTCTTGCAGGGCCACTCTGGCGGCATCAGTTGCGTCCAGTTCGACAGCAGCCGCATCGTGTCGGGCTCGCACGACAAGACGATCCGCGTGTGGAACATCAAGACCAACAGCCCCTGGTCTGTGATGACGCTGGCGGGGCACTCGGGCGAGGTGCGCTGCCTCCACCTCCACGGCAGCAGGCTGGCCAGCGGCAGCAGGGACGCCACCATCAAGGTCTGGGACCTGGAGACCAAGCCGGAGTGGTCATCGATAGGGTGCAAGGTCACCATGGTCGGGCACCAGGACACCGTCAGGTGGGGAGGGGAAAATAGCTTTTCTGTTTATTTGCACATGTTCAAAGTCTTCGAAACTTCATTTCTAGATGCGTCCAAATGAGCAGCCGGAGAGAGTCTGTAATCAGCGGGTCTTATGATGCCACGTTAAAGGTGAAGAATATTTTAGCAATCTGCTTAAATTGTGTGAAACACGTTTGTGCACATGGCTCTTTTCAGGTTTGGTGCTTGAAGACCGGGAACTGCTTACAGACCCTCCGAGGCCACGAGGACAGGGTCCTCTGCCTTTTCTGGGAGGAGGGCGACCGTCTTTTTTCGGGCTCCACCGACAACACCATAAAGGTATTCTTTAGTGGACCTCCCCAGAAGAAGAATATTCTTCATTTTTTCGCATTTGTTCCTCAGTTGTGGTCTCTCGAGTCCGGCGACTGCGTGTCGACCCTCCGCGGCCACTCCGACGCCGTCACCTGCCTCTCCCGCGAGGGCAGCAAGCTCGTCTCCGGGTCACTGGACCAGACCATCAAGCTGTGGGACGCCGACAGCGGGGAGTGCCTCTCCACGTTGGACTGGATGTCGGCCGAAGGGCACACGGGCGTCATCCGATGCCTGCAGGCAGACCCGTGGAGGATAGTCTCCGCCTCGGACGACAAAACGCTCAAGGCATGTGATAAAAGTCAATCATTCGCAAAAGTTATGATCGTAATTGTTCGCCTTTGCGTTTAGGTATGGTGCTTGGAGTCCGGCCAGCGCCTCGTCACGCTCAGGTCTCACACGGACGGCGTCACCTGCCTCAGGTTCAACGACTTCCACATCGTCTCCGGCAGCTACGACAAGACCGTCAAGCTGTGGGACTTCACCGTCTGTTAACATACAACGATATTAAAGGCAAGTTACGACTTTTCATTTTACTGCCGTATCGCAGCGGCACATTTTCCCCGTTATCGTTGCAGGGAGGTTGTCCCCGTTTCATGTCAGAGGAGAGGAAGAGGCGGGCGGAGAGGAGTTTCAAAAACGGCGCCGCCTGGCGACGGGGACTGCACTGGGGCTGTGACGTGTTGTCATGTTATGCTGGCGGCGAGAGAGGAAGGGTTCTTCTCCGTGCTGCAGAATTGGCCCCCACGTAGAGCGATCGCCAGAAAAAGGAGAGGCCGTTGCTAAAGTGGGGGATCGAGGAGAAAGGGCTTTCTCTACTATTCTCCCAACTCATCTCTGCATACCTGCCTTGCCGCAACTACGCGCAGTTTAGTACTGCACACACCTGCCTTAGTCGGAAGGAAGGAACAGCGCAAAAAGAAGAGGAAGGGGCACTTAGGAAAAGTGAAAATGTCCGCTTCGGAAGGAGAACGACGCGAGAAACTCCACTTCGCAGCCTCGTCTTCGTCCGCAGTGGCCCCGGCCAACTATGAGGTGAGTTTCAAATTGACCGCCCTTCTTTTATCTGGTCCGGTTTTTTGCCATCTGATGAGGGAAAAGGGAGGAGTAAGAGATATGCTGGGTGTCGGGGTCGCTTTGCTACAATGGGCTTTGTCCCACTCAGCTGCATTCTGGGAGCAGAGCGGCATAAAACTTAGTCTTGTTTGGCTTGGTTTGTCTTGCGCAACTCATCCTAGCTTTATTTGAACTATTTTCCGTTTTAATTGTGATGTAAAATGTGGGAAAAGGAAGACAGTGACGTACGTGTTGAATTTGAAATGTCTGAAATCACTGAGAACGAAGCCATGTTTTTCCTGCTGCCTAAGGAGCACGGGGAGCACAGGAAAGAGGTAAGTCTACATATTATACTTATTGTGTGCAATATTTTTATTCACTTCGTGCTACAACGCTTAAAAAGACATTACATTATCACACGGGCGGGTCCTTCTGTTACCATGTTTTCTTTTTTCAGTCAACCGGTCGCAAGGGCGGCAAGGGCAAGAAGCGCGTTCGTACCCCTCGCCGCGTCCTTCACTTCAGCGACGGCGTCATCGAGGAGTACAGCACGGACGAGGAGGAGCGCGACCGCCGCAAGGAGGAGGAGAAGCGGGCGAGGGAGAGGGCGCTGGTGGACCCGCGCACGCTGACCTGGCTGCCCTGGATGGTGCACTACACCTGGGCGGGGGGCGCAAAGGCCCTGGAGGTGTGCGACGCGCTAGGGGAGAGGATCGCATGGTTCTTCGGAATCACCAGTCCAAAGTCAGCACCACAATTGTTTCCATAATGATTGTCCTTTGCAATGTGTTTGATTTCGTCTTCAGGTACTACTACGAGATAGAGGACTACAAGCGGTCGCTGGCGGAGGAGGAGAAGAGGAAGGCAAAGGAGGACGAGGAGATGCGCGGGTGGAGGGATTCGGACCTCCGTGCGGCGGCGGAGGGCAAGGGCAGGGAGGCGCCCATCGAGATGGAGCAGGGCGTAGACAGGGGAAAGAACAAGGAGATGTCACAGCTGGACCCGGCCAGCCTGAAGCAGCAGCAACAGCAGGGACCCGGAAAGAGCGTCGGCACCTGAAGCAACAAGAAGCACCAAAAATACGGCACGTAAATGAGTCTGTGATATGCCAAGACAAAGAAGAGAAAACAAAGCTTTTTGGCAACGAGTTTTGTCAGCGGCTTACTTTTTTGCACCTCGTCGTAACTATGGTACCGTTCAGTTCAGCTACGGGCTGACAATGTTTTTCTCAATTATCCTTCTTCTGCCTCGCCGCCGCAACCACCCTCTGCTCCATCTTCTCCAGCCTCTTCCTCCCGAGCGACCCCTCCGCCTCCACCCGCAGGCACCGCCTCGCCTCTTTCAGCAGTCCTCCTTCCTCGGACGAGCCCATGTCCAGCCTAGCCCTCAGCAGCTCCAGCAGAGTCAGTCCCCTGTCGAAGAAGAAAGAGATTTATGTTGAACAGTTGGAGCTTTTCATTTCGAACCTACCTCGATTGGGAAAGTCCTGGATCCAACACGTCGAATATATCGAGCAGGTCCTGGCTCAGTTCTTCTCTTCTTTTGGGGTGAACCTGTCTCATCTGTGTCAACATCCTTTTGGCCAGACATCTGAAAAATATTTTTGTTCTGGACTTATGCGAAATTGAGAACTCTTTTGGAGGTACTTTACCTGAGGTAGTGATTTTGATGCAGCAGAGTTCCGGTGACGGAAAGGAACTCCTCCAACGCCTCCTCGTCACTCCCACACCCTTCCAGTCTCTGCCTGAGCACCGCCACCAGGTCCCTGACTGGCGCACCGCATACCCTCTTCCCGCACTTGGCGCACCCCCAAACGCATTCGGCCACGTCTTCAACGCAGTCGTCGTCTTCCTCGTCTCCCTCTGCCAGCTCCGGCAGCAGGTGACCAACCTTGCACCCGGGGCAGATAGGGGAGCCGACTAAGGTGCCCAACTCGTCAGGCATCAAAGTTGGGCCGGAGCAGGAGGAGGAAGTCGTGCATCGCCGGCAGCGGCAGCGGAAGAACCAGTGCCTAAGGAGTCTGGAGCGACGCTCGGGGGTAGAGGAGAGGAGGGAGGAGTAGGCGATCGTCACCTCCTCGCCCTCGGAGATTGAAACCTGCAAAAATATCATTTCAATTTATTCTTTCTTTTGACAAAATTGTGCGAAAGCCCGTGTTTACCTGACTGTAGAGCCTTAGTACAAACCCGCTCTTGCCGTTGCTTGGCGATATGACGTGTCTGGCGTTGTTGGCGCACGAGTGGGAGGCGAGCGACAGGCGCGGGAAGAGGGCGCGACCGGTCGAGGTGCGGGAGATCTCCACGGAGTTTACGTACAGAATTCCCATGTACCTTTAAAAAAGTGGTAGCTTTCATTGTCGATTTTTTCGTGTGTGCTAGTTTTCGTTACCTATTAAGGAGGTCTTGTACATCTTTTGATAGCTCTTTCCGTAGACTGCCGACCACCAAGCGGCACATCTCCTGGTGCTCTTTCAGGTCCCGCCTCGCCTCCGCGTGGTCCATCAGGCTCGCGACCATTTCGCCCATTTCTGTGAGCAGTCATTGTGCCAAATGGAACATCCTAATATTATTTTTTCCCGGTGATTCTCTCACCAGGCCTTTTCCTTTGAGCAAGCAGCATTCTGACCGGTGCCACCGAGGACAGCCTGACTGCGTCCGAGTCAGAGACCTTTGCCCCCTTGCCTTTTGGGATGAACGCCCGTTTGAAGATGCCGCATTCTTCCAGCGCTTGGTGTGCGTCGGCGCACTTGTTGGAGATGAGTTCGGAGCACAGGGGCATTTGGCACCCTGCGCACCTGGCCGCCTCCCCCGCTCCGCCCAGGAGGCGCACGCAGACGATGCACGGGCGGGGGACGTCGGCGCCAAGGGAGGACGTAGATACTTCCTTGGGCCCGAATGTCGCGCTTGCAAACATACTTATCATGTACATAACTTATTTTTTGGTCCCTTCTCTGTCGCCTCAATTACCAACACTCTAATTGCGTCGGTTGTTGGATATGATACGATTGCTTTGGTTGTCAGCGGCAATGTTTTATCATTGTCCAATCCTCTTTTGAGCTTACCAGTGATCCTCCAGAAGAAGTTCTCCAGGCTCGATGTCCTTACTTGCTACTAAGAATCTTCCGACGCCCTCCGCGGAGGAAATTTTTAACGGAAACCGCTCCATAGTTTTTAAGTAATTGTGTTCTTGACTTGTGTACGTACACCCTCTTCGAGCAGACTTTGTCAACACGAAATGGCACCTCGCCAAAGTTGCCGAGACCTATGTGCCACAAGAGCCGGAAGAAAGAGAAAGCCGCGCGTGGAAAAGACAGTTTCAAAAAAGGCCCGGTCCATGTCTGTCAAAATAAATTGACGATTGCTCCTATTTTTAATAATCATATATATTATATATATTCTTCTGGTCGATCGGATATTTTTTTCCTTACACACGTAGTATGTAGTAGTTTTATAGTACGTAGACATTGGTGACTGATAGTAGTAGTAGTATAACGTAGTACAGCAGGTCGTATACAGGTTTTTCTTTGAAGCTCATCATCTCGACAATGGGAAGGAACCAAACTGTTTTCTTCTTCTTTTCTTCTTCCATATGTGGAGGAGGGGGAGGGAAACAATATTTTTTTAGACTCTTGCTTTTTCGTCCTCTTTTCGGCCTTCATCCATTGGTCTGTTTTACGCAGAAGTCTCTCTTTAGCACAAGCGGTCTTCGATATATATCCGCACCCTCTCTCAAATCATCTCATTTGCTACCATTTCTCCCACTATCAACTAGTGTTTATCACATCGCATATATAATCATCCTGACAAGTTTTTTTTTCATCACAACAAGCCTTTACAATGGAGACTTTCTTTTTCACTCGGAAAAAACTCCCGCTGCTGCTTGCGTTCTCAATTTGGAGGGGGATGTCAAACGGCACTGCAATGTATGTAGGTTCACTCAGGAGATGAAAAATATCAGTCACTCATGGGGCACAAAATAGTCTCAAGTGTACTATATCTTAACATCTTAGTATAGTGTCTTTTGCTTCCATTCCCTCACAGGGCTGCTAGGACAATTCCATACATGGTACGGCAGATGGGTTTTTTCTTACGTACTTCTCCATACCAAAAATGCATACGGTAGAAAGAGGGAGGGGGTCATTTCTAATCTCTCAAGCTCTAAAAACCTGGATATGGCTTCTGTTTGCTAGCAGGAAAGTCAGAAAATTTCTAGTTGGTGGTTCATCCAAGCAAAAAACACAATAGATAAAGTTCTGATTCTTCTTCTTTAGTATTTATGTACAGTCGCGGCTGCTGCCGTCGCTAGCTCACTATAATTCTGGACTTAGAGCTTGATGATAAAGAAACATAGATAGGGCGCCTGTCTTGAGGAAATGTTGCATTTTCCTTCTTCACTTTTCCGGAGAGCTCTCGGAGTTTGGCGCCAGACTTGGCGAGGTCCCCTGTATCTTTGGCGAGCAGAGCGAGGCGGAGGTGTTGCTCCTCGGGGAGCCGAAGCCGGAGTCCACCGAGTAGGGGTTGTTGTTGCCGGTGCCGGTCTGCGTCTGGGGCTGTCCCCCCTGCTGCTGCTGGAGCGGGGGCTGGCCCTTGCCCGACGCACGGCGGGCGCCGCGCTGGAGCTGGCTTCCCGCCGAAGTGGCGGAGGAGGCGTTGGGCGGAGACTTGGAATGGTCCTGTTCTGATGAGGGCGGGCCGCCCTTGGCCGGCACGGAAGGCGGGCTCTGAAAGGGGAGCGGGGCGGAGGAGGAGTCTGCCGACGAGGACGTCTTCAGCTCCGAAGACATGGAGTTGGTGGTGGAGGTGGAGGAGGTTGCAGATGAGGAGGAGGAGGCCGGGGTTGAGGAGACGGAAGGAGTATCTGACGGGGCGAAGGTGGAGGAAGAGTTGTTGTTGCCGATGCTGCTGGCTGGAGGGGCGGAATTTTGTTGCTGTGACGGAGTGGAGGCTGCTGCTACTGGAGAAGACGACAACTTTGGTGATGAGGACGGATTGGCCGCCGACGTGGTCGTCGTGGAGTCGGCGGCGAGATTGTCCTGGTCCCCTGCGTTGGAGCAACCGTCGACGGAGGAGGATCGGGGAGGGAGAGGGGCGGAGGAGACGGCCGGCAGCAGTTTGGAGAGGATGGGGTTCTGCTCTGACAGCGAGCGGCGGGTGGATGAAGAGGATGCGGAGGGAGAGGAAGCGGAGATGCTTCTGGGTTGCAGCGACGCAGGGGTGGATGGGGAGGAACCCGAGGCCGTGGTCGTGCTGAGGAAGTCGCTTCCTCCCACTGGTTTCTCCGCCGCCTCCACAGCGCCCTGTAGCGCCTCGGTGGCCGTGGCGTTCAACTCCTGCGGCAGCAGGTTGCCGGAGGTAGGAGATAGGATGCTGCTGTCGCTCATGCTGCCGCTGTTGCTGTTTCCGCCGGCCACTAAATTATCTCCCCCTTCCCCTCCCTCCTTGTTCGGTAGGGCGCCCCGCTGGAAGATGCCAGCCAGCCACACTGCGATCTCCTGGTTGTAGGCATCCATCGAGTCGCACCTGGCGAAGGCCTCCGTCTCCACCCTCTCCGCTTCCGCCGAGAGAGACTCGTCGCAGCGCACGGCCTCCTGCAGGCGGCTGCGCATCAGGGATCGGTGCTGCTGGCCCTCGCTTCTTGTCTTCCAGGACTGTTGCTGTTGTTGCTGCTGTTGGCCGCCGTCGAGGCCGCCGAAGCCGGGATCGTCGAACATCATGGACTGTTGCTGCTGGCTCTGCTGGTTGACATCCCCTCCTCTAAAGGCCATGCCGCCGCCGTTCCCTCCTCCACCTGCTGCTGCTGTTGACTGAGCCACCGAGCCGCCGCTCATCCTTTCTGAGTCTGGGACGGAGGTGGGAGGGAAGCCGGAGCTCGGGAAACCCATCATATTCTGCTGGGGAGGTTTCTGGTCTTGGCTCATTTGCTGCTGCTGCTGCAGGAAGAATTCATTCGGCGTCTGCTGCTCCTGCTTGATGAAAGGCTGCTGACACATTTGCTGCTGCTGCATCTGGTTCATCCTGGCGGCGGCGGCCGGGCTCATTGGTCCGGCCTGCATTCCCATAGGACCCATCGGGCGCATACCCATTCCTTGGTACATACCGGTGCCGTCCATCATACTGCCGCTTGGCATTGGGCCAAAGCCTCCTCCGGCGGGCCCTTGATGTCCCATGAGGGGCACCCTCCCGGGGCCAATGGCTGAGGGGCCCATGCCGCTGTAGCCGCCCTGCATGGGGTATTCGTTCTGGTAATGCTGGCCCATCTGTTGCTGCGGCATTTGGTTGGGCATTCCAGGTCTAATTCTTGGACCTCCCCTGCCGCCGTATGGGTAGGATGGCGGTGGGACCTGCTGAGGCTGCATCCCCATGCCGCCGGCCCCGCGACGAAACTGCTGCTGCGGCTGCTGGTACTGCTGTGAGTGGTCCCACATTGCACCGTCCATCCCACTTCCATTCATCAGCATCTGCTGCTGCTGCATGGGAAATCGCTGCTGCTGCTGCTGCTGCTGCTGGGGCGACATGAACCTCTGCTGGTTCATCTGAGGCTGCATCATCCTGGCCGCCATACCATTTCCATTCTGATTCCAAGGCTGGTTGTTGTTAGCCACGTTGGGCACTCCACTGCTGCCGTCAAAGCCGCCGTTGTCTCCTCTCATTCCAGGGTTCATCCCTCCCATGTTCATGTTGTTCATCCCGTTGACACCGTCTCCAGCTCCTCCCCCTCCCATCTGCTGCTGCTGCCCCTTGAGCTTGATGAGGGTCCGGTACACGTCCGGGTGCTCCCGGATGATCTTGTTCAGCTCGTCCGACCTCTTGCGCTGGTCCAGATTTGGGTTCTTCATGATGTTGTTGATCCTCTGGAGCTGCTCCCTCTGGTCCTTGCTGATGCCGGCCGACGCCGCCGCTGCTGGGCCAGGGGGGCTCTTGATGCTGTTGAACCCCCCGCTGTAGGGAGGTGAGCGCACGTTGAGGGTGGTAGCCTGCGTCCTCGGCCCCTTCTTCTCCATGAGAGCCTGGGCGAGCAATCCGCCGGAGGAGGCCTTGTTGGGCGGCTGCGGAGGAGGGGGATTGTTGTTACCGTTGCCGTTGCCGTCTCCATTCATCATCCCCCCCACTCCGCCGCCAGCGCCTCCTCCACCGGGAAATTCGTCGAACGGGTTGTTGTTGTTGCCGTTGTTGCTGCTGCTGCTGCCGAAACCTGCGTTGCCGGCGAAGGATGCGTCAGGGTCAAGCTTCTGCGCCTTGGGAAAGGCGGAGGCTGGGCTGCCGATGCCGTCGTCGCCGGGCCCTCCCATCATGCCGCCCATGGAGGGAAAGTCCTCCATTTTTCTCTTCTCGGCAGCACCCAGGTGATTCCTTCATGTAGGACAAAAATATATATAGATAGATATTTTTTTTTTTCAACAAAAAAAGTTTGTATAGATTGTTTAGATTCTCGTGATCCCCTTCCTCGTACTCCAAAAGTGGTGAGTAAATTTCAGTGTAATATGATTCTTGCATACTTCTATTAAAGGGGGTAGCAGCGTTTGGAACAGGTGTCTGGACCTCACCTGAGGTGCTCCCTAGTGGCCGCGGTCATCATGCCCGGCTTCTGTTGCTGCTGCTGCTGCTGCCTGGGGTTTCCACCGGCTGCAGCGACGTCGCCGCCACCGTAGCATGTGCCGCCGTTGTTTGCGTAGAAGGTGCCGTTGCCGCCGCCGTTCTTGCCGCCCGCTGCCGTGGTGGTGCTCGAGACGCCGTTGCCGACGGATGGGATGCTCTCGAGAAAGTCTTCTATCTCTCCAAGAAGGTTGTTGGATTCGAGAGCCATGGCATAGTAGTACGTAGTACTGCGGTAAGTACTATATGGAGCGCGGGTTTGTCTTTCTCGCGACTGTCTGATATTCCCCTTCCTCGAATAGTCAATTTCGCCGACGTCTGGAGACGCGAACCTGCAAAAAAGGGTGGAGACACAACGGTAAAGCTGTGAGTAATATGGAAGAAGAACATATCACACAATTCTCCTTGTAACTGTGCGGGAAAAAAGGGGGCGTCTCTGGTTCAAATTGACAGTTCAAAGAAAGAGGTTCGCTCATTTCAGAAGCAAAAGCTCTTTACGCCTGAGGTCAGAGTTGGCTACAGGACTGTGGAGGAGGCGATTTAACGGAGATAAGATAACACTTGCTGCTAAGGAATAACTCTTTTGAAACTTTTTTATGAGGAGGGCACTTGTTCTCCCAACCTCGAAATGATGGGGATGTTCGCCATAGTACTCTATCTTACCTAATAGTCCTGACCCCAGGTAAACTAAAAGTAATTTTACATGTTATTGTACCAGCAAGGGCGACAAAATGTGTTGGTAGTCATTACTACCCCATTGTACTGATAGCCTCATATGTTCGATTTCAGGATCCAAAAGTACGGCACTGTAAATTTGCTGCTGCTACAGCAGCAGCAGCAGCAAATGGCAGCAGCAATATAGTGGAGGAACGGTATAGTACGACGTTCGGAAAGCGATCGTTGCACAACCGATGGAGGAAAGACATCTAAATACGTATGATATTCGTACACCACTCTTTGTAAGCAGTTTTAAAGATTGTCATCTGATATCTTCTGTACGAACAGTACCTCATATTTGTTCTACTGCAATCGACGGAGCGAATTGTGCTTGTTGTCTCAAATGAGTAAGTTTTCCGTCCCAGCAGGTATCAGCGATTACTTTGACATGTTTAAAGTTCGATTCAAGGTTTATATGCTGCCCATTACAAATTAAATTAAGTGTCTTTAACGACAGAAACCTTCTACGTAGGTACATACTCTATAGGGATAAAGTTTGCAGCACGACAGCAAAAAGAGAGAAAACACCCTTGTTGTTACGCAGCAGCACAGCAGCTCAGGTGAAAGAAAGGTCTTGATGCAACGTACGAACGAGCGAAAGCTTTGTTGTGCGGAAGGGAGGTCCTCTAATTTGGCAAGACAAAAAAATATTCTCGATTATCATACGCCCCCACGTCACCTCCCAAACTTAAAGCCATTTCACTCAAAAGGAGAAGACATGTTGCATCGGACAAAAGCGAGAAAACTTCCCTTCCTTCCAGAGTTGAAGAAAAACTCTACCGCCAAAGCTTAGCAAATGATAAGAGGGGTCTTACCTTGTTTCTTTCGAAGGTGGACGGTTTGAAATCCACCATGGCGGTTGGAGGTTGGAGATATTCAGAGACGGACCTGGCTGTCACTCACTGTACGGACCGGAGCAAGCAACACGAGGCCTTCCCCCTCCTTTTTCCTCTTCCTCCCCCGGCTAGTCCCCAACGGCACTGTGGTCCTCCTCTCGGTACTTCCCGAGAATGCGTAAAGGTGAGTAATCCTTTCTTTTCCTCCTCCTCCTTCCTGGAGAAAGAAAGAGAGATGTGTCGCGCCGCGGAAGAAGATATTGGAGCGGCAACAACAGTCACACACGGTCTTTTTGTGCTGCAAAAGACACTGTTATCTCTCTCTTCTTGGAGCACACCAGCAAGAGTATAATAAGTGCACGCTGCACCTCTATATGTGTATGTAGCCTCCCCTTCCACCACCTCTTCTTCAGTATATGACGGACGGACGACTGAAAAAAGGAGGGTTTTTCGGAGAGAGGGGGGGGAGGGGAACGAAGTCGAGTAGTAGCAGCTCGGGTCTAAGAGGAGGAGGTGGAAGAGTAGCGGTCGCTTTGCGACGGACGGACGGACGGACGGGGAGGCGAGGGCGGTGGAGGAGGAGGAGGCGGGGCAGCAGTAGAACGAAGCAAGGATGAAGATAGAGGGGGGAAGGGTAGGCACACAAAGCTACTAGTTGGAACGGCCTCCGTTTTTCGAACGGGCGCCTCCCCGACCGACGGACGGACGAACGGAGCTCGCGAGAGCAGTCGCAGCAGCCCCGGATCGGAGCCCACCGTGTCCGTCCACTGCGAGAAAGAGAAGGATAGAGCGGGGAGGGGGGAGTTGTACTGTAGTATCGAACAAGTGCGCCGCAAAACGGAGGAGGAAAGAGGAAGGCACGCGCGGGGGGGGAGAAGCAAAGAGGAGGGGGGAGGGGAGAGAGCCGGTCCTCACACCAGTTTATGTGTGTGTGTAGTCCTTCTTCTTCTCCGTTTCCCCCCTTGTTACCGACCGCCGTTTGTTCGTTTGCTGGCTTTAGCTTCGCTCTTTCTCTCCTCCCCCCTTTTTTCCATGCCCACCTCTTCGCTACAGACCGCCTCCGAAGCAGCGGCACACACACTGCGCAATCTCCGTAGTACCCTTCCCAAAGCCCCCTCCATCAGTCAGGCCCTCAAGTCCCCCCTCCTCCCACCCTTCCCTCTTTCTGTCTTTCTCTCTCGCAGCTCACTTTGCCCACCCACCGACCGATCGTCAAGTCTCTGTCTTGCTCCACTCTGCGGCGGGAGGCGGCCTAGTATAGTGCAGCCCCTCTTCCTCCCTCCTTTTCTCAACGGATGACGTACGTCTCCGAGGACAGCCAGCCTGGGCCAAGAGAGGGGGAGGCACACCGCGGTACGGTGTACGTAGAAGGCCCCGCCGACGTGCCTCCGCCGCCGCTCTACTCCACTCTATACGCAAGGAAAGAGGTAGCGATGCGACGTTAGGGCGCGAGGAAGAGTTACAACAGGCTGCCGCGGAGAACACCGCCGCCGCCGCCCCCGCCGGGTGGGAGGGAGGTGGCATGGCACCATCCCCCCATCCCATGCTGCCTTTTCGTGGGCTCCTTCTCGCTCTCCCAGGGGGGGCGAGGGAAGGAGCTTCTGCCGCCGGCGGCAAGTGAAAGAACGTCCGTTTTACTCCCTCCTCCCCTCAGGTCGACCCAACGCTCTTCTCGGTCTGTGTGGGTCTCTGTCTGCCCGATGCCGCGAACGTAGAGGGAGGGGTGCGCATGTAACCAGACCGGCGACGTCGCCGCTGCGAAAAAAAGGGGGGAAGGGAAGAGAATGAGGAGTGTGTGAAGCCCCCTTGCCGCCTCCCCACCAATAGGCCGTCGCTCTAGCTCCGTTTTTTTTCGCGGTAATGTGTGCTGGCTTTGCTGTACTGTAGATATTCGTGCTGGGCATCGCTGCCTGTCTTTCCTCCTGCTGTTGATATTTCTGGTGCAGTCCAAAGCCGCGTTTGGTTGCCCTGGATTTGTCAAAAAAAATAAGGATAGAGCTAGGAGTAATTAGATTTGTCTTGGTTGGGCATGAGAAGCAAACGTACAGAAATCGAGGGAGGGTCAAACAGAAAGAACGGAGATAATCATAGTAGAAACTCAGGCTGAAGAGGACAAGAAAGGCAAGATGTCATCGATATTAAAAGCGGTCTGCACCTTTTGCCCACACCCTTCCTCCTCTTCCTCCATCTCTATGTCCTGCTCCTCCTCCTGTTTCTCAGGAAAGGCTGAAAAAAAGTGTCTTCGCATGGTAGTTTCCTCTCTCTGCAGCGTCGGTGGCAGCACCAATTTCTTCTCCTTCCAGCTATCCTGCTCCCCCTCCTCCCCCCCCTTTTTGCTGGATTGTCCCATGCCGCCAACTGCGATTTCTTTCTTTGTCCGCCTAGGTAACAGGCCGTTCGTGGGAGGAAGGGCTCCTACGTCTCCCCAACCATCCCAAGCCAGGGAGCGCGCGCACGTTTTGAAAACTTGCAACTGCATTCCCACGCCATGACAGAAGGAGGGAGGGAGGAAGAGTTTGGAGGAGGATTCTGCTTAGTGGGCGGAATTTTGGAGGTTGTGGAGTGAAAGAACTGGAGGTTTCCCCCCTTTCAAAGTAACTTCTTATAAAAATATTCTTTATTCCAATAATATTTTGTATAGAAGAGGTGATATAGGTACTATAACGGTATAATATTTTGTTGTGTAAAATAATGCTTTCAGTGACAACTTCCAGTGGCGATCGCTCTTATACTTTACGTACGAGGAGTTGCTTACACTGAACGGAAGAGAAGAAATAATGGAGAGAAATTTCTCGATAGTAAGGTCTGTATCGAGAGTAGCAACGTGTTCAAAAAGCCGATCTGATGGATACGCCGCCGACCCATGCTGGAGCTAGCCGTGGCTTATGTCACGAAAGGAGCTCCTCCCTCCGCCGTTAACTACATCCTCTCCGTCCAACGAATCCTACTGTTAGCAGGCATGGATCGGCGGATGACAGGGGGGACGGACGTCGCTTCCTCCTTGCTTGGTAAAGGGGAGCGGGGGGGGGGGGGGGACGGGGACCCCCACCGCGCAACCCGGTATTGCACGTTAGGACCCGGGGGGGAAGAGGATCGCCGGGGGGGGGAGGGA
>JAAUXV010000990.1_pt1 | contig 16684 bp, 19 predicted proteins | sample 7278181 | NCBI WGS metagenome assembly JAAUXV01 (sample SAMN14350114, study PRJNA611818) | marine sediment metagenome | isolation source: surface marine sediment (2.1m) | place: French Polynesia: Moorea | collected 2018-08
CAAGAAAAAGAGGCAACAGCAACAGCAACAGCAACAGCAGCAGCAGCAGCAACAACAACAGCAGCAACAGCAACAACAACAGCAAGAGCAGCAACAGCAGCAGCAGTAGCAGCAGCAACAACAACAACAAACACAAACACAAGCACAAAGAAATGTATTTTGGGGGGACCTAAACAACCTATTAGCACAAAGTCATGGAAATAACTTAGATAGTTCTTCAAAAGTTATGACAACAGCTGAAATGATCCCTCTGTGTAATCAGCAGGTTTTGAGAAAACCACCAAAAAAGTTTTGTTGCAAATTTAATGTTCAAGGTGCTTTGGCATATTTTTTTAAAAAGACAAAAAAGATAGCCCATCCCTAAATTATACTTTACAGATAAGGTAAAATTAAAATTTTTAGGTCATTTTGGAGACCAAAAGGACTAAAACGGTAAAATTGATAAAAATCATATCTTTTTGCACTTTTTGTTTAAGTCCTTTTAAACTTTCTAAATCTTTTTGACAATCTTCTGTAAATCTTCGCCGCAGGTCGTAGAACTTAGTCTGTTCTTGTTCCTTTTTGCGCTTGCGCAAGAGGACCGACAGACACCCAGGCAAAAAAATAAAACAATTCAACGAAACCTCCTTCACCTGCTCGTTCGTTCCGTCTTCCATGTCGCACCTGCAAACACACTCTTGCACCTGGTCTTGAGGAGGCCATCACCACCTGGCATGACTTCAACTCGGATCCTGATGACCTAGACGGGAAGACCCTCACTATGGAGTCTGTCCGCGCTGCCCGCGCCAGGCTGGCGCGCTACCCGGCGCAGTTGGCGCTGTGCTCGTCCGAGGCCGGCGCCTACGCCCGCTGCGTGACCGCCGCCATGGCCGAGGTGCGCCGCGACGAGTGCGCCAAGGAGTTCCTGGCCCTGCAGGAGTGCGTCAGGAGGCAGGCGCAGGCAAAGAAACTCAAGTGAGAGAGACCGAGTGGGACAGAGATTGACTCTTGAGTGCAGTGATGATGGCGACGGCGGTGACGTGGAGCAGGACGGCAAGACTCTTCCGGCGGACTTTCCTCTGTTCGGGTACCTTATTGCAGAGACAGCTCTTGTTCTCGTCCTGCCCTGCCAGAATGAGCCCTGGCAAGGACCCCGAGGAGGAGAAGGAGCGCCAGAGAAAACTCATGTCTCGGGGCCTTCCAAAGCGCCGAGCGCTGCCCGGTGTGGACAGGGTCATCCTGGTGGCCTCTGGCAAGGGCGGTGTGGGCAAGTCCACCGTGGCGGCCAACCTGGCCCTGGAGCTCTCCCGGTGCCCTGACCGCCCCAGCCGGGTCGGGGTCCTCGACGCGGACGTGTATGGCCCCTCCACCCCCATCGTGCTGGGGCTGCAGGGTGCGGACGCGCCGGCGGTGGCCGAGGACGGAAGGATGATCCCCCTCGTCAACTACGGCATAAAGTGCATGTCCATGGGGTTCCTGACGAGTAGAGGGTCCGGCGCGGTGGTGTGGAGGGGCCCCATGGTGATGGGGGCGGTGGAGAAGCTGGCGCACGGGACGGACTGGGCGCCGCTGGACTACCTCATCGTCGACCTGCCGCCGGGCACCGGGGACATACATCTCTCTTTGGCACAAACGCTACAGGTATTTATAGTGCTGGCAACTGTACAAGGTAGCAAATAGTACCTACATTTTCATTTTTTTTAGGTAACGGGAGCCGTGATGGTGACTACCCCTCAGAATGTGGCCCTGTCTGACGCCCGCAAGGCCGCCGACATGTTCGACAAGGTCGGGATCCCGGTGCTGGGCGTCGTGGAGAATATGAACTCCTTCGCCTGCCCAAAGTGCGGGGAGGTCACCAGCATCTTTGGCAAGGAGGGAGGGGAGAAGTAAGCTCGAGAAAAAAAATATTTTTTTCTGTTAGGCCAACTTTGATTACAATGTCTTTTTTTTTGGCAGGCTTGCCAGGGAGTTGAGAGTGCCTCTCCTCGGATCCGTCCCCATCGACCCCCAGGTCATGGTCCACGCCGACTCGGGACAGCCCCTCTGCATAGACATGCCAGACTCCGCCTCCGTACAGGCCTACCACCAAATCGCCGACTCACTAGTCAAGCTCACATCCTTGGATGAGCCGGCGGCGTTGTAATGAATAGAAATCCCAGTTTCCCCAGAAAGAAATACACGCAGATTGTTATGGTAAGAAGCTTTTGTTACTTTTTTTCATTTTATTACTCATAGCAAAAAAGTCTGTCATTTGTTCTGCTTTTGATCAATCAACCTTGGGTAAATCAATTGTCAAGCAATTTTTCTTCTTCCGTTAATTGCTTTTTTCACAAAAAGCAAAATTTTCTTCTTTGTTAGGCTAGGCGTTCTTTTATAACTTGCGTTGTTTTTAACCTGACTTGTCAAAAGTCGGGCTTGGGCACTTGTTTGAATGGTGATTTGCTCTCTTTTTTCGGATTTCGTACGTAGGCTGTTGACAGTTTTGGGTACAAAAATAGAAAGGGGGAAGACGATGTCTTAGGTCACTCTCTTTGAAAAAGACAGACTTACTTTGATCAGAGAAATACTCCAGGGAGGGATTGAAAAAATTACAATTTCGAGTCAATTGGCTGGAAGATCAGGAGATTGTTCCGTGTGAAACCAGCAAAAATTAAAAAGCTGGTGGGGTTTGCATAGAAACCAAGATCCAGTTTTTGTGTCGCGAAAGAGACATGACTAGTTCTCCGAAATCGAATAGAAGAAACAAAATTGTCCAAAAACGCTACTTACATAAAATCTTTTTGCAGCTGCCGCTTGATAATCTTCTCACTCAGAATTATCCCAGAGAAAAAAAACGAAAATAAGGATATCGACTATTTCATAAAACGACATAGACATAGCACGAAGAAAAAGAGACGAAGTTGACGGAAAAATAATGTGAAACCCTGTCCTATGATGGACCGCCGGCCTCTTCTTGTTCCTCTTCCTGAGACCGCTCAACTTTGACAGCCTCCTTCTTCCTCGACGATCCCCCTTTCCGCCGCCGCGACGGCTTCTTTGCCTCTGTCTCCAAGGCCGGGACAGCCGCTGCAGCCGCTGGGACAATCCCCGTGGCTCTGCACTCTGTCCGGTGAGCCCGAAGAGCGGCCTCCAGCTCAACTCTTTGTCGCTCCAAAGCTCGGACCTGAACAAGAAAGCAAAATTGACTTGAGGGAGGCTGAGAAAACTGTAATAGTTCTGAAATAGTAGTTGAATCATATTTTTGTCAGTCAAAGTATTTGTTAAACATAAACCGCTATAACAGTACGACTTTTGGAAAAAACCCACTTCTCAATGCTGCTAAACCCCAGTCTGGGTGACCTAATCGTCCAGATATTTAGCGGTTTATGATAAAAACACTTAATTAGTTGAATTCGTGCCATTTCAGACGTAAAAAAAAAGTTTGCATTTGTAAAGAAACAAGCTTTCAAGTCAGCTTTGCCTGTGCCTTTTATTTCTACCCACCTCCTCCTCTTGCTCCGCCTTTGCCGCTTCCCACCGCTCAACCTCCTCCTCCAGCGCCACCGTCTGGTCCAGCCGCCGCTTCCGGCACCGAGCGGCAGCCTCCTTGTTCCTCTGGCGGCGAAGGAGCTTCTTCTGCTCCTCCGCCGGGGTCAGGTGGGAGAAGGACCCGCCGCCCCTCCTTCGGCCGGAGGACGACGAGGTCTTGGCCTTTTTGGCGGGACTCTTTAGCGCGATCCCGTTGACCGGCTCGGTGGGAAGCGAAATGACTGGCGGTGGATTGGAAGACGCGCCCCCCACGACGACGAGGGAGAGCGGGTCCTGCTGCTGCCGCGGAGGAGAAGGGATTGAGGGAGGCTGCACCACGATGGAGGAGTCCGTCACCTCTCCGTTCAAGACCACAGGGGGTAAAGAAGGTTTGTGCAGGATGGGCACAGGCTCGGTTGGGAGCAGCCTCAGGGGCACGGTGGGGAGCTGGATAGTGGCGGCGGCCGGGGTCGGAGGGGGGGCGATGGGGAGGTGGGAGGGAGGAGGGGGAGGTATGCTGGTTTTTACGGCTGCCTCCTCGTTGCTGTGGGGCCCTGGAAGCACCGAACCGTCCACCACCTGGGGGACCGGGGGAGGAGCGGGAGCGGACGGGAGCCAGTGCTGAGGAGGAGGAGGAGGAGCGCCCTCCTGCTCCTCCGCCTCTGCCTCTCCCTCCAACTTCACGAAGGCTATCGCTGCCGAGCCCACCTCCTCCTGTTGGATCTGGTGGTGGTGGTGTACGACGCTGACGGCGGGGGGTTCGAAGCGGGCAGAGTTCTCGTGAGGGTCCGGGGGGCGGAGCTCCTCTGCACCGACGGCGCCGCTCTCGGAATCCAGGATCTATGAGTTGATTCGTATAATTTAGCTATTGACCCTTCTTTTTTAACTGCCAATTCCGTACCTGTTCGATGTTTCTCAGGGTGGTTGGAGTCAGCGTCGGGGTGGTGAGGGTTGGCGCGGCCGCAGCAGCGCTGCTGCTGTTGCCGTTGCCTCCGTTCACGGTTGCCACCGCCATGGCCGCGTCTGCCAGAAGCGGCAACCGGAGTGCGTCCCGTGAGGGCATCTGGGGGGCGGCCGCCGCCGCCGCGGAGGGGGCGGCCGCCGAGGAAGCGTCCGACATGGCCGGAGAAATTCTGCGTGTACAAAAAAGTTCTTGGTTACAGACGTGGAAGGGCAACATTTGACAAAGGTGTGGTGGATTTTTTTTTTCAGCACAAAAAAAAATAAAACTGAGATACTTGGTTCGTAACAAATACGTCGGGTGAAAACAAGTGTCAATATCCAAAGAACAGCTTCTGGTCTTGCTGTTGCTCAGGCTGATCTCCTCCGCCTCCAGTGCCACCTCCTCCATAATACTGCCCTCCAGATCCCCCTGCTCCTCTATCCTCGCCCTCTTTCTTGAGGTCTGTGGCTCCTCCGCCCCCCTTGAACAGAGAGTCAATGGCCGACTGGAGGCTGGGGGCGATGGAAGAAGAGGCGGCGGAGGAAGGAGTCCTCTCCGGGCGAGGCTGCTGATGCTGTTGGGGCATCTCCTCCTCAGGCGGCTCAGACAAGACTGCAAGGATCTTAGCCTTAAACTCCTCCTCCTTGGCCTTGAGGTGCTGATCGGCCTGCGCCCCGCCGATGGGGGGAGTCACCAGGTGTGCCGGGATGTCGTCCCCGTACTCCCTCGTCAGCATCTCCCTCCGCCGCTGGGAGAGGTAGCGGATCAGCTTGTCGTACTCCATGACGGACAGCGGGCGGTTGTCCACCAGGAAGTCCACCACGGTCATCACGTCAGGAGGGTGGCCGCCACCGGGGAAGACGCGACGCTCTTGCTGGTCCGGCTGTTGTGGTTGCTGCTGCTGCTGCTGGCCACGGAAGGGGTTCTGAGCGGGTCCTCTCCCTCCGTATCCTCCACCGCCGCTATGGCCACTCAAATCGCTTCCTCCCCTGTCCGGTCCCTCGTCCATGGGCACCGGCGCCTGTTGCTGCTGTTGTTGCTGCTGCGCCGGCCTCACCCCGCTGCCAAAGTCGTTTGCCAGCAGCTTGAGCGCGGCGTCGACTGGGATATTGAGTTTCTCGGACTGCTGCCCCTGCAGCTTGTTGACGGTGACGGTGCCGGCCTGCTCGTTCTCCGGGGTGACGAGGACGGCGTACATGACGCCGCGACCGATAATGTTCTCCAGGATCTTCCTAAGCTGGACGCCCGGGGTGGGGAAGAGCACGTCCACCGTCATCCCAAGAGCCTTCAGGCGGGTCTCAATCGACTCGCAGTAGAGGTGGTTGGCGCGGTTCACGCACACAATCTCGCAGTCGCACACCTTAGGCTTGTTCGTATGCTGCTGCTGCTGCTGCTGCTGCTGCTGCTGCTGCTGTTGTTGTTGTTGTTGTTGCTGCTGCGGCGGCGGCGGCGGTTTTTGTTGCTGTTCCTGCTGAAGTTGCCCTGGCGGAGGCCCTCCTTGGCGTTGAGGAGGTGGGCCCTGTTGGCCTCCCCCTCCCATCATGGATCCTCCCATGGGTCCTCCTCCACCACCGCCAAAAGGTCCTCCACCGCTACCCCCTCCCGCATTTCCAAATCGTTGTTGCTGCTGACCAAAGTTGCCAAACCCCTGCTGCTGCTGATTTCCCATGTTGAAGTTTCCCTGTGGATATTGTTGAGCGCCTCCTCCTCCCATCATGCCCATAAGCTGCTGCTGTGGCTGCGAAGGGCCCCTGTTCTGCCCACCCCCGTCTCCGAAGGGGAACCCAGCCGGGCCAGGGCCCATGAGGCCCTGTCGCTGTTGCTGCTGCTGCTTTGGTGCCATTCCCATCAGCCCAGGTCCCCCCTGGTCCTTGGTCCTGGCCGGCTTGACCGCCAGGCTCTTGCCCATGAAGTTCTTTCCGTCCTCGGCCTGCATGGCGGCCCTGGCGCTCTGCGGGTTGGAGAACTCCACGAAGCAGTAGTTCTTGAGCATCTGCACCTGCTGCACCGCCCCGTACTGCTGGAAGCGCTCCGTGATGGAGGCCTGGTCGGCGTCGGCCGTCAGGTTGCCCACGAACACCTTGTTCTCCATGGCGGACAGGACAGGGCACTCGTGACCGACCTGGTCTCCAAACCGCAGCCTGAGATAAGGCGCCTTCGTCGTAGGGTTGCAGATAAGAGTCTGGCGAAGTATTGCTTGTCCACGGGATCAGTCCACTTGAGACAGAGTGCAAGGCCGAGACCTCCACGCTGAGGACGAACCCGATCTGGAGGCACTTGCTTTGACAGATCGCCCTGGCCTTTTTCGCCAGCCTGAAGCCACGCAAGCCAGCCCTCTTCTCTTTATTTCTTTGTGGCTTTCGACAGCTGACTGATGAGTCACCATTGTTGTGATGGAGGCGCTCAAGGCGCAAGCGCTACAACCACAAAGCTGTGCTACAACCAAGGGCCTCTGGAGTCTGGACCCAGGGGGAAATTATCCGATGCTCCTGCACTGACGCTATGACGGATAAAAATCTCAAGGTCAACTTGTCAATGATAATCAGCATTAAAATACCATCCCGCCAATCCGGGCCTCTTACAATAAAAAAGTTATTAGCGCCCCTGCTTCAGCAAATTTATTTTTAGACGTAGACGGAATTTTTTTTCGTGAAATTCACGAAACTTTACAAAGCAACCTCCCTCCCCACGGGCCACGACCTCGTCATGCCCGCCGACAACCCCGCCAGCAACTGTGCCGCGGCCTGCGCCGCCATGGAGGTCTTGGAAGACATCGAGGACGACGAGGACGAAGACGCCATCCCACAGCTGGTTTCGACCACCGCCGAGGCGGACTCCCCCGCGGACAAGAGGAAGGTGCCCGTGACGGTGATCACGGGCCAGCTGGGCTCGGGCAAGACCACTCTGCTGGACCACGTCCTCAGGGAGGAGCACGGGAAGAAGATCGCCGTCATCCTCAACGAGTTCGGAGAGGGAAGGATTGAGGAGAAGTCGCTCTCGGTCAAGGACGGCGCGCGGGACGGTCAGGACGACAAGCTGTACGAGGAGTGGCTGGAGCTGCGCAACGGCTGCCTGTGCTGCTCCGTCAAGGACAACGGCGTCAAGGCCATTGAGAACCTCATGGAGAAGAAGGGGAAGTTCGACTACATCCTGCTGGAGACGACCGGACTGGCCGACCCCGGGCCCATCGCCTCCATATTCTGGCTGGACGAGGAGCTGGGCAGCGACCTCTACCTGGACGGAGTCGTCACCGTTGTCGACGCAAAGTTTGCTCCCGTGCAGCTCAAGGAACAGGGCGACGAGATGCAGGAGGAGTCGGTTAGGGGGATTTTCAGGGGTGCTTCGGTCGGCACCGCGGTAAAGCAGGTGGCTCTGGCGGACGTCATCCTGCTGAACAAGACCGACCTTGTCAGAGAGGAGCTGCACGAGGTGACTTCCCTCGTCAGGAGCATCAACGCCTCCGCGCCGCTCCTCCACTCAGTCAGGAGCAGGGTGGATCTGGATGGGATCCTGGACCTGCACGCTTACGACGGGATGGCCAACAGCCAGCAGCCCACCAAATTCGAGGACCAGGTCTGACGAATTAAAAAATCTAGCTTGCGATTTTATCCAAGTTTCAAGGTATTTTTTATCTTGTGCAGGATCCAACTCCACACCTAGACAGTTCTGTGGGCACAGTGACCCTCCGGCACCCGAGCCCGGTCCGCCTTGAAGGCCTGGAGCTCTTCTTCCAGCGCCTGTTGTGGGACGGCGCCTACTCCGATGTGGAGGGGAACCCGGCACAGGTGCTTAGGCTCAAGGGCCTTGCGCGGATAGAGGATCAGGACAGGGTGGTGATTGTGCAGGGCGTCCACGACACGTACGACACCTACGAGAGCGGCGCAGAGTGTTCGGACTGCACGGTGGTCCTTATCGGGAGAAACCTGGACAGGGACTCACTCCAGAGGAAGTTAGAGGAGATGCTCAGGACAAAGTAACGGAAATGGTGGTACACATGATGCGACGTTCGATATGTTGTAACTTGTAATTCACTCTAAGGTTGAAAATTAAAGGGCTGTTCACAGAAAGAGTTATGCCTGTTCGCTTAGTGTCCCACCATGACGTTAAAGAAGTGGTAGACTTCGTCCTTGTCGTAGACCCCCACCTCGGTGGAACACTCAGTGCACCGGACCGGGTGGTAAGTCTCCTCATCTCCCTCTTCTACGGATGGAGCCTCTTGCTGTTCCCCTCCGCCGCCACCCTTTTTCCTCTTCCTCCCCCCCTTCCTGGCTGCCCTCTTTGACAGCGGCACTCTCAGCCTCTCCCCCGTAGCCACCGAGCAGTTGACCACGAACATGGCCCGGAACTGGTTGTCGTACAGCTCGTGCCGCTGGCAATCCAGGCACAGCAAGGAGAAGCAGCCAGGGCAGGTCAGCACCGCGTCGCTGTTGGCCGCCTTGCGGTGCCTCTGCTGCTGTGGCTGTCCAGTTTTCTTTATGCTAGTCGTCGTCTGTTTGCCCCTGTACCCCGCCCTCAGCTCGTCGACGAACCTCTGGTTCTCGTCGTCCTCGTCAGGATCGTAGAAGAGGTCCTCGTCGGCCACTACGGAGCGGCGATTCTGCCCCTGGCTACTCTGTCCTCCGCCTTCCTCTTCCTCCTCGTCGGAATCAAAGTAGATGTCATCGTACCTAGCGGACTTGGCCCCGGAGGATGAGGTTGCTGCCGCCGCCGGGTGCATCCCCCCGTCCTCCCTGGCCTTGTTGGCCCTCCTCTCCAGCTCCTCCTCCATCTCTCGCTCGAACGGGTCATCCTCCTCCTCCTCCTCGGGTTCGTCCGGGTGCCTCTCCGGGGCGCACTGCCTCCTGCGGCCCGTCCCCCCCGCCACCTCCCTGTAGGCGAAGCCTTGCGAGGTCATTGTTAAATCAAAGACCAGTAACAAGAGGAGCTGGAAGAAGACGGGAGACCACAACTTGGACCTGATGCCGACGTTGACGTCCTCCTCCTCTTCGTCGACGTCGACGTCGAGGCTCCTGTCCCTGCACTTCTTTCTTGGAGTTCCCCTTTTTTGTTTTCCTTTCTCGCAACCTCCTTCCGTGCTTGCTTTCTTCAGCTTCAGCTGTCGAAAAAATGCGTGCTCAAAAAAAGACTCTCGGGCGCGGTTGGGAGGACACACCTGGACTCAGTCCGGGTGCACTCCGGGCCTCCGGGTTCAAGCCAGGCCTCCCTCTTTCACAGAAGCACCCTCCAAACATTCGCTTCCCCCTTCTTGCCTCCAGTCAAGTTGATCGAGTGCGCATTCAGGTTTACAGACAGAGGAAGGAGTTTTGCCGCCGCCGGTCCGGTCCCAGGCACCGGGTGGGGCTTGCCCGGGGCCCCAAACCGGTCAAACCGGATTGACGGCTTCCGTCCCTTCTCTCCCCGTGGGCCCTGAATGTGGCGTTGTCTGGCCGTCTTAGCCAGACGCCCTTCGAAGCTCGAATCGAGAACCCCCTTCTCGCCCATCTCGTTCTGCTTCTCCACCTCCTCTCCGTCCCCCGTCGTCATGAAGCTTCAGTTCGCCATCGACCGCGGCGGCACCTTCACCGACGTGTTCGCCCGCCGCTCCGACACCGGGGCCGTCCGGGTCATGAAGCTCCTCTCCGTGGACCCCCAGAACTACCCTGACGCGCCGCGCGAGGGGATCCGCCGGGTGCTGGAGGCCGAGACCGGGCGCCCGCACCCCAAGGGGGAGCCCATTCCCACCGCCGCCATCGAGTGGATCCGCATGGGCACCACGGTGGCCACCAACGCCCTCCTGGAGCGGAAGGGGGAGCGCTCGGCGCTGCTCGTCACCAAGGGCTTCCGCGACCTCCTATTCATCGGGAACCAGGCGCGGCCGGAGCTGTTCAACCTGCACATCCCCCCGCCCTCAGTCCTCTACGACGAGGTGGTGGAGGTGGACGAGAGGATCCTCCTGGACAACCCGCGCTGCCAGCTGGACAAGGGCTCCTTCCGCAGGGAGACCTCCGTGACCGAGGAGACCGTCTTCGTCACCCGAGAGCTGGACGAGGGCTCCGTCCGCCAGGAGCTGGAGGCGCTGCTGGACAAGGGCATCCGCAGCCTGGCCGTCGTCTTCATGCACTCCTACATGCACCCCAAGCACGAGGAGAAGGTCGGCGCTCTGGCCAGGAAGATGGGCTTCCGCCAGGTGTCCCTCTCCTCCCAGGTGATGCCAATGATCCGCGTGGTCAACCGCGGCTTCACCGCCACCGTCGACGCCTACCTTACCCCTTGCATCCGAGCCTACGTGGACGGATTCTCCTCCGGCTTCGAAAACAAGCTGCGCGGCGTCAACGTCACCTTCATGCAGTCGGACGGCGGCCTCACCCGCATGGATGACTTCTGCGGCTCCCGCGCCATCATCTCCGGCCCGGCCGGCGGCGTCGTCGGCTTCGCTCGCACCACCCACGGCCGCGAGACGGACCTCCCGGTGATCGGCTTCGACATGGGCGGCACCTCGACCGACGTCAGCCGCTTCGCCGGATCCTTCGACCACGTCTTTGAGTCTAGCACGGCCGGCGTCACCGTGCAGGCGCCCCAGCTCGACGTCAACACGGTGGCGGCCGGAGGCGGCTCCATGCTCTTCTTCCGCGCCGGGCTCTTTGCCGCCGGGCCTGAGTCGGCCGGGGCGCACCCGGGGCCGGTCTGCTACAAGAAGGGCGGCCCGCTCACCATCACTGATGCCAACCTGTGCCTGGGCCGCATCCTCCCGGAGCACTTCCCCAAGATCTTCGGTCCGAACGAGGACGAGCCGTTGGACTCTGCCTCTGCCAGGCGGGCCTTCGAGGCACTGGCGGAAGCGGTCAACGAGTTCCACAGGAAGGAGGGCGGAAACCAAGGGGACCTATCTGTGGAGCAGGTCGCCATGGGTTTCATCCGGGTTGCCAACGAGACCATGTGCAGGCCCATCCGGGCCCTCACCCAGGGCAAAGGGCACGACACCTCGCACCACGCCCTCGCCTGCTTCGGTGGAGCCGGAGGACAGGTGAGCAGTCATAAATTAATTACGGTATACGGTATGAGCGAAATCGAAGTGAGAGATTTCCGTTACAACTATTTTAGCATGCCTGTGCCATCGCCCGCGCCCTAGGCATGTCCGAAGTTTACATCCACAAGTACGCCGGCATCCTGAGCGCGTACGGGATGGCCCTGGCCGACGTCGTCCACGAGGAGCAGCTGCCATGCTCGAAGGAGTACGCGGATGACAACTTTGCCGACTTCGCCTCCACGGTGGAGGGGCTGAGGGGAAAATGCACGGCGGAGCTGAGGAAGCAGGGGTTCCCAGAGGCCATGATCGAGACGGAGGCCTTCCTCCATCTTAGATATGACAAGACGGACTGCGCCCTCATGTGCACGGCGGAGAGCGGCGAAGGGAACCAGAAGGGCCCCTTCCCGGACTACCTGTCCACCTTTCTCCGACGCTACCAGACCGAGTTCGGGTTCACCCTCAGGGACAGGGCTATCGTCGTCGATGATATCAGGGTTAGAGGGGTCGGAAGGTACGTAAGTGAGAAAGGTTTTATGAATTGCTAAAAATCAATTTCGTTCTCCTCAGAACTGAGGCTCATAGCGAACTAGAGATCCCAGCGGAGGCGGGCGTGCAGCCAAAGCCGGCGGAAACGACAAAGGTGTACTTTGAGACCTCCGCTTCTTCCCCGTCCGGGGGTAGTGACACCGACAGCGGATCCTTCCTCGAGACCGGAGTGTACATGCTGAAAGACCTTGGCGCCGGGGCCAGGATCTCCGGCCCCGCCATCGTCATGGACCAGCTCAGTACCATTCTGGTGGAGCCGGAATGCCAGGTCATTGTGAGCAAGCAGGGCAACCTCAAGATGACCGTGGGCAAGAACACTAGACGGAAGAAGCTGGACACGACAATGGCGGACACGGTGCAGCTATCCATCTTCTCCCACCGCTTCATGTCCATCGCCGAGCAGATGGGGAGGATCCTCCAGCGGACCTCCATCTCCACCAACATCAAGGAGAGGCTGGACTTTTCCTGTGCCCTTTTCGGGCCTGACGGCGGGCTCGTCTCGAACGCCCCCCATATACCCGTCCACCTGGTGAGTGGCTAGAAGAAAAGAAAGTTTAATCCATCATGGCAGAGTGCTCCAACTTGTTTTTTTAAATCGCCTTCCAGGGCGCTATGCAGGACACCGTCCGCCACCAGATGCGCACCCTGGACGAGAACCTCCGGCGCGGGGACGTCATCCTGGCTAACCATCCCAAGGCCGGCGGCTCTCACCTGCCCGACCTCACCGTCATAACGCCGGTCTTCTACGCCGACATCGACCGCCCGGTCTTCTTCGTTGCCAACAGGGGGCACCACGCCGACATCGGCGGGATCTCCCCGGGGTCTATGCCCCCGCACTCCAACTTCCTTTGGCAGGAGGGGGCTAGGTTCAGGAGTTTCAAGATCGTCGACGGGGGAATCTTCCAGGAGGAGAAGCTTGTCGCCGCTCTGATGGAGCCTGGGAAGTACGAGGGGAGCTCCGGGACTCGCTGCCTACAGGTAAAAAAAATAGCCATCCCACTTCCAGTTCCCACATACCAGTTAATTTGTTGTGCCTGTTCAAATTTGAATCTCCTTCCCTGTTTTCCCCTTCACTATTTGTGGCAAAGTTGCGTACCGTTTTAATTTTGCTGTAAAGTGGGCCCGGCAAAATGACTTCCCTGTATCCTCTCCACGTCTGCTCCGTTGTGTGCCAATTCTTGGCCTTCAGCATCGCCCTCTCCGTGGGAATCGTCTACCTGCTGCTCTCGGACCACTTGCTGGCCACGGAATCGCTGGGGAGGGAGCTCGGCGGCAATCCGACAATTCACCTGAGGAACAAGGAGGACGGGAGCCGCGAGGAGGAACCGCTGCGGGAGGTGTACGTCATGATGAGGATCGTCGGGGCCATCTCTCTCGCCGCCGCTGTCGTGATCTTCTTCAACCTGACGGGCGTTCTGACCCTCCTCTTGGGTCCCACCTCCAGCCTCGTCCGCTACTGCCTGTGCACAGAGGCGCTGCGGGACGGGATGGAGAACGAGCTCGTGGATATCATGAGAAACAAGGATCCAAGCGGGTTCAGAAGGAGGCTCCGCAGCACGTACGGCCTATCCCAGAAGCTGTGCCGCCACGACAAGAACACGCCTAACAGAAGGATCCACCGGTCCCACGTCGAAATGCCGGACTCTCGACATAGAGGGTGGAGGAGCACCACGTACACTGGAAGGGTGTCCACGGACATACGGCGGCGCCAGGCAAAGTTGGGCTTTGCAAACAGAAGCAGCGCCAGTTCGCCCACGTCTGCCTCTCCCGCTTCGGACAGGAAGAAGTACGACAGCGAAGTCAGGAGCCAGATGAAGAGGCGTGCAGCTTCAGCTGAGTTGAGCTCGTCACCCAGACGGAGAAGACGGCCGAGCTACTCGACGCACTCAACTACCCCACCCTCGGCGTCGCCGAAGGAAGATACAAAAAAGTACAGAAAAGACATGAAGAAAGCGATGATGAGCACAAGGAGCACTCAGTCTGAAATTTCTGCTGCTTCCGCTTCTCCCAGCAACGACCGGAAAAAGTACTCCAGCAATTTGGATCGCCTTTACACTACTACTTTGACAGGAAGGAACCATCCTGGTAGACATACTAGAGTCCGGCAAATCAAGCATGTCAGGAGGAACAAGCAGTAGTGTTTTTAAGCCCCATTGTCGCGACTACTTCCTTGATTGTAGTGCTTTTCTTTGCTATGCTAAAGAGAATATTGAATACTCATTTTCCTCTTTTCTTTTTTTCTTTCCACCCAGGACAACCTGTCTGATCTCAAGGCCCAGATCGCCGCAAACCAAAAGGGGATCCAACTCGTGTCCGAGCTCATCGACGGCTATGGCCTGGACGTCGTTCAGGCCTACATGGGCTTCATTCAGAAGAACGCCGAGGTCGCCGTCAGGGAGATGTTGATCGAGATGGGAGGAAAAGTGAGTATTTTTTTCGAAGATGCGTAGCAGTCCCGACACTTTGTTATGTATTTGTAGACGAAGGCAAAGACTGGTCAGAGCATCCTGGAGGCAGAGGACTTCATGGATGACGGCTCTAAAATCAAATTGCAAGTGAAGATCGACGTGGAGTCCGGATCGGCAGTCTTTGATTTTACAGGCACTGGGCATCAGGTATGATCGACTTTTTTTATAGATGAAGTGAGCTTGAACTCGATATGCAACCTTTCCTTAGGTCTGGGGCAACACCAACGCTCCCCGCGCCGTTTGCTTCTCCGCCATCATATACTGCCTCCGTTGCCTGATCGGCCACGACGTGCCGCTGAACCAGGGCTGCCTGGAGCCGGTGGAGGTGATCATACCCGAGGGCTGCCTCCTGGATCCCTCGGAGGAAAGCGCCGTCGTCGGGGGGAACGTCCTCACCTCCCAGCGAGTCGTCGACGTCGTCCTCAGGGCTTTCCAGGCCTGCGCTGCCAGCCAAGGGTGCTGCAACAACATCACCTTCGGGGACGACCAGTTCGGGTGAGGTCTCTATTGAGCCCTCTTTAGCAAAAAAGAAGTAGTAGCAGCAATCGTTGTCATCCTCTTTCCAGCTACTACGAGACGGTGGCTGGCGGCTCCGGCGCAGGCCCGACCTGGCGCGGCCGCTCCGGCGTCCACGTCCACATGACCAATACCAGACTGACGGACCCGGAGATCCTGGAGCGTCGCTACCCGGTGGCGCTGCGCCGGTTCTCGCTGGCGCCGGGCACCGGCGGGCGAGGCAAATACGACGGCGGCGACGGCGTTCAGCGGGAGATCACCTTCCGCAAGGACCTGCTGCTGTCGGTGCTGACTGAGCGGAGGGTGCTGGCTCCTTACGGCCTGGCCGGTGGGTCTCCGGGGGCGCGCGGGGTTAACGTGCTGCTCAAGGAGGACGGCAAGAGGACCGTCAGCCTGGGCGGAAAGTGCTCGGTGCCGGTTTCAGCAGGGGACACCTTTTGCCTGAGAACCCCGGGCGGGGGAGGGTGGGGGGCGCAGTCTGAGGAGGAGGACGAGAAGAACGGCAAGAAGGAGGACGCTTGCCCACCGAAAGTCAGAAAGTTCACGGCCAAGGGGAGCCTGCATGACTACGAGCAGACCCAATACTCTGCTTAGTGGGAAGCAGATGTGAACTTTTTACAAATTGTGACAGTCGGCAACTATAGTCCATCCATATAAGAATCGATTGTGGTGCAAAATTTATTCCTTGTTGAAAAAGTCGAATGAAAAGAGATCTGATTATTTTCAAAATATATTTTACGCCGTTGATTTACATTGTTTGCCTTCTCTAAATTTCAGATACGCGCCCACATATAATTTCCACCATGTCTGGAAAGGGGAAGCCCGGATCCGGACAGCAGCTCATCGACCTCACCAAGCTGAACCTGATGCAGCTGACCCAGTTCAAGAACCAGCTGGACCAGGACCTGCAGTTCTACCAGGAGTCCCTGCAGAACCTGAAGCACGCTCAGACCAAGTTCTCAGAGTCTGGCGAGGCTGTCAAGCAGATCCCCACGTCTTCGGACAGCAGCGACATCCTCGTCCCGCTCACCGGCTCCATGTACGTGCCTGGAAAGCTGGCAGATCCAGACAAGGTGCTGGTCGACGTCGGCACTGGCTACTACGTGGAGAAGAAGAGGGACGCAGCAAAAGAGTACTTCACCAAGAAGGTACCTTGCGTTTGTTGTTTCAATAGGCCGGTTTTAATCAGATTTTTTACAGGTCAAGTACGTGTCTGAACAGATGGAAAATGTTCAGGCTCTGGCCACCGAGAAGATGAAGATCCGGGAGGCAGTGGCTGACGTCATGGAGGTCAAGCTTCAGCAACAATTTGCGCAGCAGAGGGCTGCCGCCACTGCCGGTGGAGCTTCGTCGTAAGGAAGAGGAGAAGTGTTTTCTACTGTTGGCTACTCTATGACATGACCTTTGGAAATGCGTGGAAAACGGCTAATAACTGCTGTAAATGACTATCAACATAACGTCAAGTTTTAATTACAAGTACATACCAAGCTACTGTAATTGACTCACGACGGCTTTTAGTCATAATACTGGTATTGCGAATCGTCTTCCTGGGTACATATTGTTCCGTTAGCGAATTTCCTCGGACAAGACGAACTATCTGAACTGGATGTATCCTCTTCCATATAGTTGTAGTTGTAGCTGCCGTGATTGTTAATATCATTAGGTTCGTAGCATGAAGTGGATGCATAGGAATTCCCGTATTGGGATTTTTCCGTGCTG
>JAAUXV010037322.1_pt1 | contig 16681 bp, 24 predicted proteins | sample 7278181 | NCBI WGS metagenome assembly JAAUXV01 (sample SAMN14350114, study PRJNA611818) | marine sediment metagenome | isolation source: surface marine sediment (2.1m) | place: French Polynesia: Moorea | collected 2018-08
CTAAGGGAGATGTAGAGACACTAGAACGAGCGCGCCCGCGTGCGCGCTCTCTGTATGAATGAATACGATAGAAATATAGTCAGTCTGCTTTCGAAACTCTTCAGGCGCTTACAAAAAAACTACAATATCTGCTTGCTTTCCGAATTCCCAGCCACAAAGAGTAAGAGAGGATAAAATATTACGCCTCACTAGCATACGGTAGGTGGGAAACAGTTTGCGGCGGCAATTACGTCAAATCCGTCTCCAAAGCCGGAAACAACATCACGGATGGCCATCATCAGGGCAACACTTCCAGGGGTGAGTATCACTACATAGGTATATTTTAACATGTTTTTTGCTAAGTCAAGCTGTTTGGTCCATTTTTCACCATCTGCACCACTCAAATCCCCCCCCCAGTCCATCCTCAACCCGAAACTACCAGAATTTTTATGCTCACCAAAAGGGGAAAGGAGAAAGAAAAAAACCCGCTGGACCACGTGCAAAGTAAAATTTAAAAGAGCCTGTTGGTCAGACTCAGCAGCAGTTGGCCCTTTAACTTTTAAGCTTGCTTGCCTGATTTCCCCGTAAAACGAAGAGGGAAAAGCATAAAAAGTTTTGAATACGTTGATCGTTGACCTGAACTGATCTTTCTCCTCCGCCTCTTCTTCTTCCTTCCATCCCAGCCACCTACAAACAATAGTGCTATGGCGCATCCGCCTCCTCCTCCTTCTTTTTTTGTCTTCACTGCCCTAAAAAAGTAACCCCCTCCCTCCCCCCTAAAAAAATACGTGGGCGTAAAGAAGAATTTGTTGTTGCTGGAGAAGCGAGTTTCCTTTCCTCCTCTCTTCCAATCCAAAGCTTCAGTTTGGCTTCGACTCGCCTCGGCATCGGTCGATGGAGAAAACATCAAAAAAAGCTACTCAAAGTCGTTTCCCAAATTCCCGCGGGGATTAAATTGGGCAGATATTTTTAATGTATTTTTGGGGGGCGGAAAGAGCAGTGAGTTCGTGGGGGCCCTCTCTGCTGAAGCTCAGATAAGAAGAGGAGGGGGATTCTTGTTTGCTGCGCACAAATATTCTCATCCTGGTGCCCCTCTCGATCTCTGCAGCTCTCCCTTGTGTGTGTGTGCTTGCGACTAAACCCAAAAAGAAGAAGGGGAAAGAAGAGCCCCCCCCCCAAAAAAAAACAAGTTTATTGGAAAATTGTCTGTCGTTTTCTCTTCCTCCCTCTGCGAATTCCAGCAGCCCACCATGCTAGCTGCACCAATTGCACAAGGGCAATTGGAGCAGTAAGTGCCGAGGAGTAATGTAGAATAGCGTGCGTGTACGGTGGTCCAGTTTGACACATATGGAAGAGAGAAAACATTGGAGACAGAAAATCAACAGGTCCTTCCTTCCGCAACAGAGTGACAAGTGATTTCCGCCTTTGTGCCAAAATTGTGCGTGGAAGTGAGTCATCGGCGCTCTGCAATATTATCATGAGGGAGAAACTGAATCAGAGGGTGAGTTTTGTTGCGTTTTTCAAGGTGGGAAAGAAAGAGGTGTCGCTAAATTCAAAACCAATAATATTTGTTTCTTTGGCCTGTCCGCCGATGGTGCACATTTTCTCTTTCTCTTTTGTTCTGAGAAAACGCCCAATCCTAGTTACAGCGTCGCAGGAAATCCCCCCCAGCCACCGTAATGTACTTCCCGTTTCCTCCTTCCTCCCTTCCCTTTTCCTGCACTGTGGTGTCAAATGAGGCGGACTCTCTCTCTCTCCATTCCCCACACAATACACACAGCAATGCATCCGGCTTCGGCATATTTATCTTTTCGAATTTCCGCCCTATACTCTTTTATTCGAAGTGTCTGTTTTGGCGCTGATTACAAAACATGGAAATCCAGACGCCCGTTTACGAAACAAATGTGAGTGCAATTGAAACCTCGTTCTAATTGGGGAGTTTGTGTTTTCCCACATTGAAATGAATCGAACATCATGCCACTCCCCCTCCCATCTTTCTTCCACATGCAGTTTATAGGCGAGGGAGAGGGAGAGCTCAAAACAAGACCCATGTTTGAATGAGCGAGAGAGAGAGTCCGCGTTAGTATGTGGGAAGGAGGAAGGAAGAGGGCTTCTCTTCTGATGTGGGCAAGTGGGGTCCTCCTATTCCTCCCCACCTCCGTCGTTTTCCCACCAAGCTGCTGCGTCCTCCTCCTCCTCCTCCTCTTCCTCTCTTATTTCCATGCAGGTCTCTGTTTTCCACAAGAGGAGGAGTAGGGAGCCTGAATCAAGGTGTGCCCCCTCCCCACCTCACTACTCAGATTCGAGCACTCACTCCAGGCAGCGACGGAGGAAAGGAAGGAGCTGGAAAATTGTTGTTTGATTCAGTGCTAGTGGAGGAGCTTTTGGTAGTACAAGAAGGAGGAGGAGCTGTCAAGTCTCGCTGTGCGCTGGGAAAAAAAGGTTGGAAAGAGGAAAAATTTGTGCCTTTTGTGTGTTCGTACATATTTTGGGGGGATATCGACCTTATCTTATCTCTCTCTTGCATTTGCCAGCGAGAAAAATCGGAAGTTTGGGGGAAAAAGTGTTGTCGCTAAAGAGTGGAAGTGAAGAAAGATCTCCTTTGAAATCCAACAGGAGCTTTTGGGCCTTGGCATCGATCTTCCTGGGATGCCCAGTCGAGGGACGCTGGACAGAGAGGACGCGCTGCCATCCACGTTCGTATCATCCTCATCCTCGGGCAACGACAACATGGCAAATGCCAACGGATCTTCCAAGGAGAAGTCTTCCTCCTCCTCCTCGTCGGTGAGGCTGAGGAAGACTCTGGCGGTGAGGCCGCAGGAGGATTTGGAGGAAGAGGAGGAGGACGAGGATGCCATTGAAGAGGAGGAGGAAGAAGAAGACAGCGATGAAGAGGACAAGGAGGAAGAAGAGGAGGAAGATGGCAGCGACGTCATAGAGGCCTCGGTCGTATCCAGCGTCACTGACAGGTGAGAATATTCTTGGATCGTAAGGTGTTGCTGCTGTTGCTGGCACTGCTGCTGCTGTTGTTGTTCCATATGTTTTTGCTGCTCTAATTGTTGTTGTTGTTGCTGTTGCTGTTGCTGCTGTTGCTGTTGTTGCTGTTGTTGTTCTGTTGCTTCTTCTTACTGGTGCTTACTACAGGAGCCATGGATATGCATTTTTTCCACGGTCCATTTTTTGAACGATTTTTTTATCCCATTTAGGTACGGATTCATGGGCGGCGGCCCTCACGACGAAGGAGGCGGAGGAGGCGCTGAGGAAGAGGAGGACGGGGAGGAGGACGATTCTGATGGGGCAAAGAGGAGGAGGAAGCAGCAGCAGGAGCAGCAGCAGCAACAGCATCGGTCCTGGGCGGAGCTGCAACGTCGGCGAGAGGCCAAGTGGCTGGACATGCTCGACCACTGGGACGCCTTCATGATGAGGAACTACAAAAAGGTATATTATTTCAAAAGTAAATCTTTCATTTGAAACATTTATGTGAATCCATTGATTGTTGTTAGGTCCGTGAGCGGTGCCGCAAGGGCATCCCGTCTTCCGTCCGCGCCAGGGCCTGGCTCCACCTCTGCGGGGCAAAGTACCACCTGATGAACCCGGAGAACAAGACAGAGTTCAAGAGGCTTTACGTCAGTTTCTTCGCAATAACTTTTTTTAAAAAAAACTCTAGTAGTTGTTCTTGTATTCCCTTTGAACAGAACCAGCGCGGTCAGGCCAAGTGGCTTGACCAGATCGAGCGTGACCTCCACCGCAACTTCCCCACCCACGAGATGTTTGGAGGCGCATACGAGAGGATAGGGCAGGCAGAGCTCTTCAGGGTGCTGAAGGCCTATTCGGTGCTCAACCCGGTGGACGGGTATTGCCAGGTGAGGAATGAGGATGCCGCTGATGATGATGTCATGGTAGCTGTTGCTAGTACTGCTGCTGCTCCTGTAGATGATGTCGCTGCTGCCGATGTGAAACTGTTTTTGTTTTTGTTGTTATTTTTACTGCTGCTGTCCCTTTACAATGCCGGCACCAACACCAACCCCTTTGCCTTCCCCAGGCCATGGCCCCGGTGGCGGCGGTGCTGCTGATGCACATGCCGGCCGAATCCGCCTTTTGGTGCCTGGTGTCCCTCTGCGACAAGTACATACCCGGATACTACTCCCCCGGGATGGAGGCAATCAGGCTGGATGGGGACATCCTATTCGGACTGCTAAGGAAGGTGTCGCCAGCAGCGCACAGGTGAATTTAAAACAGTATGAAGCGGAATTATTACTACAAGGGGAATTGAACCGTAGCAGTTCAGACCAGTCTATCTTCGTGAAAGTTAAAGCTCCCATTTCAAAGGAAAACAAACTATGCATGATTTCCCTCTTTTGTTCCTGCTCAGGCACCTCTTGAAACAGGAGATCGATCCCGTGCTGTACATGACTGAGTGGTTCCTCTGCGCGTTCGGGCGGACCCTCCCCTGGCCAGCCGTGCTCAGGACGTGGGACATGTTCATGTGCGAGGGCGTCAAAGTGCTCTTCAGGGTCGGGCTAGTACTCATGAGGACGGCGCTGGGCACCAGGTTACGCGAAGAAAATTCAAATGGAGAATGAAATATCATCTGTCAATTCATTCGTCATGTTTTTTCCAGGTCCGCTCGGAAGAGTTGCCCCTCCATGTACGAGACCCTTGAGGCCATCAAGGCTGCCCCCTCGGCGTACAAAGACCCAGAGCAGCTGGTGGAGGAGGTGAATTTGGAGGAGGCATAACTCAGTTTCCCAGCGAAATAAATTAGAAATTCGGATTAAATTACAGGTGGTGAAGCTGAACATAAGCGAGGTGGACATGGAGCGGGAGCACCGGAAGCAGCTCAAGAAGAGGAAAAAGGCGGCGAAGCAGAAGGAGAGGGAGAAGAAGATGGCGGCGGCGGCGAACAAGAACAACAACTGATTCCCCACACTTCTTTTTCTTTTGACGAATATCCGTAGCACCAGGCTGTGACGAGAAATACTAATCTGATGAACTGTATGTCTACTACTCCGTGTAAAAGTGCAAGTCAAGTTGTCGAGACGAGAAATTCATGTCATTCTTTAGGAAGCGCCAAAACAAAACAAATGAATTAAATCCAGCAAGACAAGGAAATTCGCTTAAAACTATAATGTATTTTGTTTGCTGGTAAATACTGCGTCTTTCACGTCTGCCTCATGGCCAGCATGGTGTTTATCTCCCAAATGATTGTCCTCATCTGGTCGATGACCTCCCTGAGCTGTCTGTTCCTCTGGGTAAGGTGCTGGGCCACCTCGGTGTGGTCCTCAAGGGCGCTGCGGTAGGCATCGCCTGCCGATAACCAGAAACGAATTTTGATCAACATGCATACGTTTGACACTAATATTTCTTCATTTAAACAATAATTACCCTGTCTCTTCTCATGCTCTGCCCTGGCGTCCTTCTCCCCCTGGTTGGACAATGTGTCCCTGTACGGTATGAGAGACTCTATCTGCGCCGCGTCCATTCCGGCAGTCCCGTCGGTTGCAGTCCGCCAGCAAACGTGCAGCCGCTTGAACAGCTGAAAATTCAAATATATTAAATTCAAATTTATCTTTGCTATTAGGGAAATGTGTTGTTTTGTGCCTGTGAGATTCCCTTTAGGACCTCTTGAAGCCTCTGCTGCTTCTCCATGGTGGCCCTGTCCTGGTTTGCGGCGCCCACAGGAGGCTGGAGAGTCTTCAAGTAGCTGAACACCTCCTGGATGCGGCTAACGATCTCTTGAACAGACTCCTGATGAGGGAAGGAAAACGTACTATTAAAATGACGCAAAAGTTCTAGTGTTTAAGAGATCTCTTGCCTGCCCGATGCGGCAGACGGTGGCCGTGTTGATTTCCTTTCCCTGCTGCTGCTGTGGCTGCTGCTGCTGCTGTTGGTGTTGGTGTTGTTGGTGTTGTGGCTGCTGCTGTGCTGGGTGATTGGAGTGAGAATCTCCGTGCTGCTGCTGCTGCTGTCCGGCCGCTGGACTAGGATTCGGAATTGGAGTTCGCCTGACAGAACACAGTTGCTTAGTTTCCCCCGAATTGTGAAAGCAAAATATGGCTAACTCACGGTCCAGCCTGAGGAGTGGCCGGGTTCTGTTGCTGCGAGGAGGCATCTCCGCCAGGATTCTGCTGCTGCTGATTTTGCTGCTGTTGAGTGGAGGAATCTGACTGTGCACCTGAAAGCAGAAGACTCATTCTTATTCAAAGACGTCTGTTTCATGAACTTGTGAATGTTTGTGTGCATGTTTTTAGTGTAGGCTGTAGCGGTGGTGTTTACTATTATCTTTATCGTGCCTTGTCCTGAGTCTGGCTGCTGCTGCTGCTGCGTAAAGGATGAGGATGCCATCATGTTAGGTTGCTGCTGTTGAAGAGACTGTTGTTGTTGCTGCTGCTGCATCTGCATCGAGTTCTGCCGCATCATCTGCTGCTGCTGTTGCGAGAATGCCCCTCCCTGCTGCTGCTGCTGGTGCATTAGCTGCTGCTGGTTAAACTGCTGCTGCTGTTGCGGATATTGCTGAGGTGAACCCATCATGGGAGATCGCATGCCTTTAAAAATGGTTTAAATGTAATTATACTGTATTTGTGCTGGTGGTTTCAAAGCGAAATGGCGTGATGTGACGCCTTTGACTCACCCATCCTGACGTTTCCCTGCTGCGGGTTTGGTCCCTGGGCCCTCATCTGCTGTTGCTGGTTGAACATTTGCTGCTGTTGCATCCTCTGTTGGGCCATCATCTGAGGAGGAAAATGCTACTTAATTCAGAATTTTGTGCAAAATAAGGGCGGGTGTGTTGCTCTCTTGCTGCGAAAAAAGAGGCCTGTACATGCTTTGTATAGTACTTGATGTTGCTGCTGTTGTTGCTGCATGTTTCCTCCCTGCTGCTGCTGCCCTGCGCCGCCTGGGCCTCCGCCCTGAGCGCCGCCGGCAGGTCCAATCTGGCGCATAGGGTTGTTGGCGTTGTTCATGTCTTCGGTGCAGCTCCCACTTCCAAGGATTAGGAGAGGTCTCTACCCCGCCTGCTGCTGTGTTCAAAGTATCTGTTAAAAGGTGTTTTTCGAGCAGGTCTTTTTGCTGTATTTGTCCTAGTCCGCCGTGAACCACTTGGCCTCCTTCCTGCTCCTGGGCGACGGACGCACAAAAAAAAGACGCCGACACAGTCAGCTGACGCCGGTTCAAAGAGTTCCCAGGTCATGACGAAGGATACATTTTATAACTACACTTTGAAAATCGAATCTGTGTGCCATTTTTTTATTCACATTATTTATCTATTAGGTCTATCGTACATGTATGAAATACTCTTTGCTGAAAAACGCCTTAAAACACTGCAATACTTTTTTCCGTTTGAAGTGTACCAAAATATATTTCTTTGCCCATTTCGCAACTCCGGAAAAAGGAGAAAAATCAAAACAAAAGACGGCGGCGAAGCGAAGCACACGTGCAGCGTCAACAAGGCGAATCTCCGCATCCTGGAGAAGAACAGCTCAGTGGTGGACTTCACAAACTAGAGCATCATGAGTTTCCGCGGCCGCGGCGGCGGCGGAGGTCGCGGCAGGGGCGGCGGCGGCGGATATGGTGGAGGAGGGGGGCGCGGTGGTGGCGGCTATGGAGGAGGAGGCCGCGGCGGCGGCGGGTTCAGGGGCGGCCGCGGAGGTGGGGGCGGCGGCAGGTGGCAGGACCAGGGCCCACCTGAGCACGTGATCCCACTGGGTAACATGGCCCACACCTGCCAGGACGACCTGGTACTCAAGGTCACCCAGACTGATGTGCCCTACTTCAATGCACCTATTTATCTGGAGAACAAGCAACAGGTAATTTTGCGCTTTCTTGTAGCGTCAATTTCTGTTCTTGAAATTGTTTGGATTGGCAGCAATGTACACATCCCACTTTACTCTTGCAGGTCGGCAAGATTGACGAGATCTTTGGCACCCTCCGCGACTACTTTGTCTCCGTCAAGCTGCAAGATGACGTGAAGGCCCCCTCCTTCAAGAAGGACCAGATCCTGTACATCGACCCCGCCAAGCTGCTCCCACTGCAGCGGTTCCTGCCCGGTGGCCAGACCAGGGGCAGGGGCGGCCGCGGCGGCGGCAGGGGAGGGGGCCGAGGCGGCGGCAGGGGAGGGGGATTCGGCAGGGGCGGAGGAGGAGGCAGAGGGGGCGGAGGGTTCCGCGGTGGAGGAGGAGGCCGTGGCTTTGGTGGGAGAGGCGGGGGAGGAGGAGGCCGTGGCTTCTCAAGGGGAGGCGGTGGAGGTGGATTCCGCGGCAGGGGCGGAGGAGGAGGAGGAGGGTTCAGGGGAAGGGGAGGATACTGACCTGATGTCTGTTGTACAGTGTACACACCACGTGTATGAAACTTGTGCTTCAAGATTAAGTTGCTGCTACAAGGCTTAACATGCTGATCAGTATAATGCGTTCATGCTGAATAATGAAGCCGATGTATAAAATCACCCAAATTTCTTTGCGTGCGTGCGGGTATGTCGATCGATCTATGTAGGTGGTGCCATCGAGCGGAACAGAAATGCATTAGATTGTCGCATCCTCTGCAGACATCTCTCCTCCGATCTAGCGAGACGAAAAACCTTTTTTAGTTGCTTTAGGGATGTCTCGTAAGACAACAATTTGTTAATTGCCTCTTGCTTCGTGCCTTCGTCGCTATCACTTCCATCCCGCTCAAATGTCAAGTTTCTGGATGCTTTGAATCTCCGTCCAGACAGTGCCTTCTCAGTTTCCAAACCACGGCACACACCTCCAGGTCTCTAGGCCGCCGAAACTCTTGAGAACTTCTAACTCTAATATTCCAAAGGAGCTTTCCCCCTTGGATGAGGTGAGGTTGCCTTTTCTGCGTGAGAAATACTTTTCCGACGAAGGAAAACAAATCGCTCAAATCAGCTGGAAAAAAGTGAAAGGGAAATTATTTTTGAGGTTAGAGGTCAGAGGTCAGAGTCCACCTGGGGATCTTATCCACCCTGAACAGCCCTAGAAGGGGCCCCTAGACGAGATCATGAGATCGTAACGACTGCTTAGCTTCTGGGAGAGCCTGAACCATGATGTCGCCTCCAGCCTCGCCTTTGCCGGCGGTACTCCTCCTATTCCTGGGCGGCACCTGTTGGGCCTCAGAGTCCTCCTCTCCCAGGTCCACCCTGCCCTTGCACCACCAGGCCAGGTCTTCCTGCTGGGGCCACGAGAAGGGCTGCACCTACCGAGAGGCCTTCCGCGCGGGACCACAGGGCATTAAGTGCGACCCCGCCAGGGACCCCTACTCGGGACGGAGCGCAGACAGGGTCTTCTTCGAGCAGGCGGACTTTGGATACCTGGCCAAGATCAGGGAGACCGTGCAGGAATTCTGCTCTGGTGGGGACTCCAGGCTGTCCTGCTCGAAGAATCTCCAGTTCTGTCAAGGTAGGAACATCATGGTGGACCTCAGGGACGTGCAGAAGGAGGAGAGGAGCCTGAGATACCAGATGGACGTGCTCAAGCAAGGAGAGATCGGGGGATCCTGCAAGAGCTTCTCCCGTGAAGCCCTGGAGCGGCATTTTGAGTACATGGCCCCACTGCAGTCATGGTCTCCTGAGCTCAGGAACTTTGTCAACATCAGCTCGCCTTTGGGGGAAGACTCTGATCACTGCGACGTGGTGATTGAAGAGCCCACGTACGTGATGAAGCTGGACGCCACCGTCAACTACTACCACCACTTTTGCGACTTCTTCAACCTCTACCTCAGCCTGCACCTCGTGGACTCACTCCAGGGGGACGACGGCAAGGACCAAGAGTCTGGAGGAGACCCCAATCCCTTCTCCCTGGACAAGCGGGTGCTGATCTGGGACAACGACCGCTACCACTCCAACTTTGGCGGCGCCTTCCGGGCCTTCACCAAGTTTCCCCTGCTTGATCTAAGATCTTTTGGCTCTGCCAGGGTCTGCTTCCGGCGTCTGGTGATGCCGCTGCCGCCAAGAATGTTCTTCGGGCTCTACTACAACACCCCTCTCGTCCCAGGGTGCTCAAACTCTGGACTCTTCACGGCCTTTTCAGAGTTTATGATGCACCGCTTGGGCATTGCTCCAGACGAGAAAAACCCTGAGACGACAGACTCTTCCAAAGTCAGGGTCACCTTTCTGTCGAGGGCCACCAAGCACCGCAGGATCCTGAACGAGGACGAGCTGATAAAGGCCCTGGAGTCCACTGGCAGGTATCGACTCTTAGTGGCCAGGTTCACCCACGGGACGGACTTCCTGCACCAGCTGAGAGTCATCCGGCGGCAGACTGACATCCTGGTGGGCATGCACGGCTCCGGACTGACGCACCTGCTCTTCCTTCCCCCCTGGGGCTCTGTCTTCGAGGCCTTCGACTGCGGAGACCCCGAGTGCTACTCCGACCTGGCGCGACTGCGCGGAGTGCCGCACGTGGGGTGGACCCATGGGGAGGGGCCGCTGGCGCCAAAGTCAGACGCCGACCCGTCAAAGGAGCCAGACCCCAGGACGGCGCACGAAAAGTTCGCCTCCTACTCGTTCGACGTGAAGGAGTTTGTGCGGAAGGTGGACGAGGCCGCCGGGCACGTCTTGAGGCACGAGGAGTTCGTAAAGAGAGACATTCGGAGGAAGAGAGCTCCGAAGGAGGAGCTGTAGTGATAGCAATCGCAGAAGAGTGATATATTTGAAAAGGAAAATGTCTTGCCACACCGCCGCCCCACAGACTGTCTTACCAAGTTACCCCCAAGCACAACAATCCTAACACAGAGCTGTGATAGCGCACATTCCTGGAATAGAAGAAAACCAGCTGACCAAGATGTAATATTTTTAACGTCCCCGATCTCTCAATATTAAACCAAGAAACTGTAACTTTCTTGATTTTTACGGTAGTAATTTTTACACTAAGTCTTAATCTTTTCTCTCACTAAACAGAAATGACCCAGATCCGGAAGTTCTTAGCATCGTCTGCTCCGTCGCTGACAAGAACTGCCTTCAGGATGTCGTCGGCTGCCGCTTCCAGCATAGAGGACCCTGTTCAGCGTGCTCTGATGGCTGAGCGGTGTCTACTGGTCGACAAGGATGACAAAGTCATCGGAGAGGTGAACAGAAATTAGCGATAGTCAAGAGCCACTTTGTTTTGCCACCTGTCAGTTGTCACTTCTGTGTCCATCCAACCATTTTATCTTTGTTTAAAAATGTGCAAAATCAAATGGTTAATTTAGCGGTAAATTATTTTTTAAAACCAACTGGCAAATGGGGTGTTGTTGTTTTAGAGAAAAACTAACTTTGATTGGTCATGCTCATGTTTCACCGACTTCCCCCAGGCCTCAAAAGAAGACTGCCACCTGCTGGACCCCGTCACGGGCACCTCCCCGCTCCACCGCGCCTTCTCCGCCTTCGTCTTCAACGATAGAGGGGAGCTCCTGCTGCAGCGCCGCTCGAAACACAAGGTGACCTTCCCCGGGCTCTGGTCCAACACCTGCTGCAGCCACCCGCTGGCCACTCTGGACGAAAGAGACGGTTCCCTTGGTGCCAAGCGGGCGGCCAGGCGGAAGCTGGGTCACGAGCTGGGCATCCCGGAGGGGCAGTGCGATATCCAAGACATGGCATTCCTCGGGAGGATACTCTACGCCGCGCCATGCTCGCAAAAGTGGGGGGAGCACGAGCTGGACTACATACTGTTCCTCAGGAAGAAAGGGCCGGGTGAGACAAAAAGCCGGACTTGTGAATTTTATTTCATTTCCCCCTACCATTAGTCTCCTTTTTTGTTTAGAAAACAGAAGTTGTCAAAAAAAAATATTTATTCTCCCAGACTCCCTGACGGTGTCCCCCAACCCTAACGAGGTTTCCGCCACCCGCTTCCTTCCCCGCTCCCAGCTGTCAGCCCTCTTCAGCGACCCCTCCGTCAGCCTGACCCCATGGTTCTCCCTGGTGGCCAGGGACCCCTCCATGCTGCCGCGCTGGTGGGACGCGATGGAAGAGGGCAGGCTGGAAGAAGTCTCCATCAAGGAAGGGGAAGACCTGGGGAAGATTGTGGACCTAAGATGAAGTATCGGCTTGGAAGAATTACTGTTTTGTATCACGTACATCATATTTTGAATTGTTATTTTTCTACGGGATCATGTTCGTTCGCCGCTGCTACTTTAAATAAGTGAAAAATACGGCATCAAACTTCTTTGGTTGAGTAAAGCGACAAGATTTTTTCACTCGGAAGATACGTCAAAATCCCAGGCACTTTGTTCCTCGCTCTACATGTCCACATTTCTTGGTTTGGGGAAGAGGAGGGGGGAAACGGGAAGGCAAAAATCGATTTTGACTGACTTTCGTGGCGGCCTCGTGGATGGGGCAATCGATTCGTCCGTCCCTAAACTCCTTGTTCTCTCCCCAAAAAAAGAAAGGAAAAGTGGCGAAGGACGTTTTCTGGACTTTCAGGGCAATCCAATGCATTTTTGACCGGTCTGGGCGTTAATTATTAGAATTTTCCGCTACGTGTAATTGAAACGATGTCTTCTGAAACCTCCTCCTCTCGGCGTTGTTTCCTGCAGCAGAGGGCGGCGCTGGCGGCTCTCATCGTACTTTGGTGAGAAGTTCTAATAATTGAATTTTGACATGCAGTTTTTCCCCGCAAAATTATACGTTTCATTATTTCGAATGCTATGCTTCCCCCCACCCCACTCAGGCTTCTGTCCCTGCTCTCCTCCCTCCTCCTCTTCAACCAGGGTTTCCTCTGCGGAGACGGAAAGCCTCCCTCCATCATGCAAGTAGGATTGAGTTACCCTATTGCATTGCATTTTTTACAATCGGAAGTTAAATTCAATTTTCCAGCCGTCCTCGTACTTCTCTTCGTACTTTTCCGCCTCGGACGAGTCAGCAGAGTGCAATTACGGGACTGTCGACTTGGTATGCCGTGGGTCATGCCCGCGAAACAAGAGCAGTTAATTATTTCTGTCAATATTTTCCTCATTCAGGTTCCACTTCGAAAAACCTGGGACTACGATCGCGGCTTTCAGGTAAGAAACATGGCGAAACATTTGCAGATGAATGAATTATCAAATTTAATTTGTAGCAACATCAGGTATTTCACAAAAGGGAGAAGTTTTGGGAAACTGTAGTACTTTTACAGGAAGACAAGGTGTTCCTACTGGAGACCTCCGGCCGCCCCCGCCTGAACCCCCGCCAGGCCTGCTCCATAGAGTCTGCCCTGGCCAAATCCGGACTTGGGTCCGTCATTGTTATGATGTGGAGCCCGTTCGTAGATCTGGCAGATCCTACCACTTGCAGGTAGAGAAATTAGAATCGTTGTTATTACTTTTTTATAAATGTACGCCAAATTGTAGGTGTTCCGCAAGTTCGGAAAAAATTATCTCATTTTTGCCAAATTCCAGGTTGTACCGCCTAGGAAGTAGGGGCCGGCTCCACTTCCACCGCATCGACCTCGAGATGGATTTCAAGGACACCCCTCTATACGACGTGTTCAAGAACGGGACCCTGCTCAACAGCAAGCACGTTGCCACTCACATGAGCGACGCGCTAAGACTGGCGTATCTATTCAAGGTACAAAAGAAGCATTTCGGCTGCATTCTCCTTTATTGTTGCTTAGTACAGTATTTGGCAATGCTCAAGTTTGTCCATGGTTTAAGCTTGTAAATGGTAAAAGTCGTTATTACTACAGTAGGATCGGGACGAAAGCATACTTTCCTATTTTTTAAAAAAAAAAGTTATCTTATACCCCCCCCCTCCCCCTCTAGTTCGGTGGTTGGTATGCCGACCTTGACTTTGTGTTCGTCCGCCCTCTGAAGGGCCTCAAGAATGTGCTGGCCTCCACCGAGGCCAAGGCGAACGTCACAGAGTTCCACCTCACCAACGGGATACTAAACCTTGAAAAGGTATTTTTCAGTTTCCGCAACAGGTGATTTCCCATAAGAAAATTCATTTTCAGCGCCATCTGCTCTTGAGGGAATACCTCAAGGAGTTCGTGACGAAATTTAAAGGAATCGGAAGGGCGGAGGTGGGGCCGATGACGCTCACCAGGTAATATAAATAAACATTTACCTTAATATGAGGGGAAATCGTTATTTTTCTTGAATTCTCCTTGCGCAGGACCGTAAGGGGCACCTGCCAGCGGCGCCTGAAGCCGGGGGAGCTACTTTACAACATTTCAAGTGGGAGATTATTCTCTTCCCGAAAATTTTATGCGCAAAACGGTGTTTTTCTCCAGAACCGAACCGGTGCCTTGGCGTCACCGCCATGGAGCCAGACGTCTTCCACCCCTTCAGACCATTCGAAATGAAGGAGCTGTGGTGAGTGTTCTTAGAAAAGAATATTTTCCCTTGGAAAACAAGTTGCGAATTCTGTTTTAGGCCCCTGGAGAAGAAAGAGACCCGAACCGCTAGCGACTGGGAGAAGAAGACCAAGAAGGCCCTCGCAGTGCACTTCTTCTCGTTCATGACCAAGTGAGACAAGGGATTCTTCTGCACCCCTATAGTAGTTGAATTCGGGTATTAATTTTTCAGAGGTCGGAAGGTGAACAGAAACGAGACCCTAGACGCGTACTCCTACTTCGCCCCAAAGTAAGAAAAAAGATGACCTTTTTCTTAAAAATGTTTTTTATCCTTTGTATTTTTATAGATACTGCCCAATCAGTTATTCAAGCCCAGACTTCTGATCTCATGAACCCATAATTATACAAAGGATATTGCTATTGTGTCACGAAAAATAATGATTGGTCAATAAACATACAGTGATAATTTAAAAAAAGTCCCCAATTTTAAACAAGGCCCTCATTCAGTGTTAGAACAGACCAATTTGCAGAAAATCCTATCAGAACAACCGTCGCTAGCACTTCATAGAAAAAAGTTTCGAGTTCGATGCCCACACGATTCTTTGGACTATTTAGTTCTCCCGGGCAAAAGTTGGGGCAAGTCTGTCGCTTCCTCCCTCTCCTCTTCCTTCTTTTCCTCCTCCTAATGCGTTTCCATACCTGGATGTTGGGAGCTACCTGCCGCCGCTTTCACAGGTAACAACAGACTCACAAAGGGCATCACCAGGCAGCTGAAGAAAAGAGGGAGGGGCGGGTTTGGTTTGCATTGCTTGTTGCTGGTAATGCCACTGATTCTTGGCGGCAGTTGGAGGATTTGGAAGGAACTTATTGCATTTTGCGGAAGAACAATGTGAAAGACACTAAAGAAGTGCCAGATTTGTCCAAGATGTTCCAGTCTCAGCCCCAGCAGAAGAAGGGGTCGGTGAACGGCATGAACGGGAACGGCGATTTTGACGGTGGCAATGGCGCCAGGGAAGAGGACGACATTCTTCCCGACACCGACATTGACCGAGAGAGGACCACCACCGGGAACTGGGCGCTACTATGCTTCGTAATCGTCGCCATCTCCACGTTTCTTGCATTCAGGTTTGAATTATTCTTAGAACTATATTGGTTTCCCAAATGTAGTAACTGAAATTTAAATTTCGAAATGCAAATTTCAAATTACGAACCCTCAATGTCGTTTTCCTTGCGATGAAGCAAGGACAATTGACAAACGGAGTTCGAAATTTTTTTCCTCCAACGGGAAATTTATTTTTTCTAACTTTTTTAAAGTTCAAACGTCAAACTTTGAGCCTTACTTTTCAGCACTCCGAACTGGATCCAGGGCGACCCCCGCTTCTACGGCACCAAGGTGGAGAAGGTTGGACTATGGGTGCACTGCTTCCGCTCGCTGCCCGATTACAACGACCTGTGGCACCAGAGGTACTTTGCTGGATGCAGGTGGATATTCAACCCCTTCACGGAGGGATACCCGGAGATCAGGGACTTCTTAGCGCCTCGTAAGTGAAAATATGGTTGATTTTTAAGTAATGATGGGGAAAAGGCACTTTTTTCTATTTCCAGCGTTCTTCGTGGCCGTGCAGTTTTTCTACACCCTGGCGTTCATCGGGATGCTAATCTCCGCCATCCTGATCGTGCTTTACCTAATCTTCATCAGCCAGGACAGCCGCGTGCGCGTGCTGCGCTGGACCGGCATCGTCCTCATCGTGTCGGGATGCCTCGCCGCCGTCGCGGTCCTCATCTTTGGCATCCTGGGGGACAACAAGGAGTTCATGCCGGACTCCGAGCACAACTACCTGTCCTGGTAAGGACAAAAAGGCTGCGGCATGTACATATGCTGTCGTTGTTCGCTTTAGCGAACCTTCTTCTGCTAAAAGGAAAACTGATGCTACTGCTGTTGTTTTTACCTGCGGCGAAGCCGTCAGGTCATACGTAGAACTGTGAGAGTTGTTGGGTATGGTCACACATGGGCGCCGTCAAAATTTCAGCAGGGGGGTAAGATTTTTTTCCTCAGGGAGGGGGACTACAAAAAATGACTTAGGGAGGGGTACTATTTTTGATATTCAGGGTATTGGTAGGGAGGGGGTAAAAAAAAATTTTTCTTCTTCCACAACTAACACTAAATATTAAAAAATGGAAAAAGTGAAAAATCTTTCTATTTTTCTCCTCTTTTTGTGAGACAGGGAGGGGATAGCCATGGAAAAAATTATTTTTTCACTAATGAGGGGGTCAAATTTTGTCTCAGGGAGGGGGACTGTGTTTTGGGGGGTCAGCCTATGGGCATCCCCCCCCCCTACCCCTCCCCCTGCCCCAGTGTGGCTGTTATACGATCGCGCGGCCGAGGGTGGGCGATTGCACGTCAAGAAAACCCAAGGCAAAATCGAAAAATACGTTCTCCACCTCAGCCCAATTAACCAACA
>JAAUXV010070619.1_pt1 | contig 16675 bp, 20 predicted proteins | sample 7278181 | NCBI WGS metagenome assembly JAAUXV01 (sample SAMN14350114, study PRJNA611818) | marine sediment metagenome | isolation source: surface marine sediment (2.1m) | place: French Polynesia: Moorea | collected 2018-08
AAGTCATTTTCCTCCGCCTGTCCGGAGCACGCCGCCGCGGACATAGAGGGGACACGAAAAGCCGCCGCCGCTTCTCCCCATCGCATGAAACATGACTGCCTGCGTTACGTGAAGCCATTAGCGGAGGAAGCCTAATGTGAACGAAGTGTGCCCTCGCCGCCGCCACGGACAGACAGTGACACATGTTGCCAGACATCCTGCCTTTGTCTTCGCAGCGCTGTATCTTCCAATGTTTGCGGAGCCATATTATCGCTAAGAATGCTACCACAGCGTTCTTTGTTCGCTCACCAGCTTTTCTGACTCCCCGCGGTACTTTGACGTGAGGGTGGAGGAGGACGCGTTGAAGAATGTCGTCTTGCACTCTGAGGCGACCGCCTTGGCCAGCATGGTCTTGCCCGTCCCTGGTGGACCGATCATGAGGATGCCCTTCCACGGGCGCCGAATGCCGCGAAAGAAGTCTGGCATAATGAGCGGGAGCACCACGGCCTCCTGCAGCAGGGACTTTGCGTCGTCCAGACCTAAGGACAAATATTTATTGCCGTAGAATAGGATCTTGTCGTGTGCTCTATTAATTTCTTCATTACCGGCAATGTCCTTCCAACTGACGCCGGGGTTGTGCGAGACTATGTCGTGAAACAGCTCCTCCGTCAGTCCCCTGTCCAGCTTGTGCTTGCGCGAGAACTCTGTGAAGCTTCCCCTGTCCTTCCTCCTCTCCCTCTCCCCGCCGTCGCCGCTCTTCCTCCTTCGCCTCCGCTCCGAGGTGGGCGTGGAGCGGCGGTGCGGCTGGTCCGACCTCCGGTGGTGGTGGTGCGAAGACTTGGGCGGCGAGAAGGCGGAGGTCTGGTCGTTGATGTCGGGCGTGTGCGGCGGAGAGTGGGACTGATGCGACCGCTCGTCGCTCTCCTCGCTCTCGTCGAACTTGCCGCCGTCCGAGGGGTTCCTCCCGCGCGCCCTCATCTTGTCTCCCCTGTGCCCGATGCGCTCCACCGACCTCGCTCGTCCCCTCCTCTCCTGCGCGCGCTGCCTGCCCTCGGGGTTGGGGATGGCCGGGAGGAGCTTCTCCCTCTCGTAGTGCCAGCCCGAGCGCAGGGAGTTCTTCCAGGCTCCCTCCGACACGGACGAGGCGCGGCGGGCGATGATCGGGTTGTGCTCGTACTTGGGAGCAGTGATGGCTCTGGAATAGGGACGATGTTTGCTACAAACGGAAAAGAGGATTATCTTGCATCGATTTTCTGCATCTATTCCTGTTGCAATTCTTCCAACGATACTGCAATTTACATGACCTTTAAAAGTCACAGGCAAAGCAAGAACCGTGCAATACCGCAGGTTGAACTTTTTTTACCTGGTATCGTTGCTCTGATTGGTGATCATCCGTGGCTGCCCTCCGGCGCTGGCCCTCCCTGCGGCGTTAACCAGCGCCCCCACGTTGCCAACGCTGCGGCACTTGAAGGTCTGCGTGCGTGAGAGCGCCACTGTGCTGACGCCGCCTCCGCCGCTGAAAGAGGTGTTGGTCTGGTAGGCGCGCACCACGTTGGACATCTCGGCGCCATTGGCGGACGTGGCCTGGTGGTGGTGGTGCGTCGCCACGGCCGTGGAGGGCGGCATCGAGCGGATCGAGGCGTCCAGGTCAAAGAACTCCCGGATGAGGGAGTTGAAGAACGGCATGCTGGGGCTCTTCTTTATGACGGTGCCGTTACTGCCGCTCGCTCTTCTAGGACCGCCAAAGACGCCACCGCTGTTGCTGCCGTTGTTGGGCGTAGACCAGGGAACGAGCGCCGTGGCCTTGCCGTTGTTTCCAACTGATGTACCCTTGTTGCCACCGCCGCCACCTCCAAGAGGTCCGCGTCCGCCGTGAGTCATTCAACAGAAATGATTTTGCGGAGAAAAGGACCTCCTACTCTGTTTTCTGGAGCTGGATTTCCGTCACACTCTGGTTGGCTGACGAAAAGGACACAAGAAGCCGGGAAGGTAGGGGCGGGGGATGTCATTTAACTTTAATCACTTCCGAGGAGCTGAGATCCAAAAACGGATATTATCTCCTCCCCATCGTTTGGCGCAAAGCTAGAGAAGCCGGTTCAGTGTTCTGTCTAGCACTTGTTGTGCGGAAGTCTGATGAATCACGAATGACGAGGTGTTGTTGCTTCCTCTCAGGTATCAATCAAAGGTTCTTCTCCTTCTTGAGGCCTTTTCGACCTTCCTTCTTTCCTTTTTCTCACGGTGCGTCTGTCCACAACGGGTCTTTCTCCTCTTTTGGGGTTGGGGATTTTTTTTTCTGCGCCTTAGGCGGCAACGGCGGTCGAGGACGCGAGAGGTAGATAATCGACGCTGATAATCGATGGAGGAACAAGAAAAAGAGAGAGTGACTCACATTTAAGGGCTGGAGGCAGCGGCGGCGGCTGCGCTATCGAGTTCGAGCCTTTCTTCTTGTGCATGGGGAAGGGGAGGGTGCATGGTTTCCTGCCTGTAAAGGAGAAGGGGAGGCCTTTCTAGAGTTTCTGTGTGGGAGGGGAGGGGGAATTCATTCCCGAGGCTTCTCTCCTTTCTCCTTCTCTCCCTCCCCGGGGAACCAATTTGCGCCGGCAAGCATGCTGACACGGTGGAAACCCATGATCTCGATGTCTAACGGCCGGGGGAAATTTTGCATTCTTTGCGCTTCTTCGGCTTTTGTGTCAATTCCGAGTTACCATCTTGCGTAAAAGGGGAACTGCTTTCTTCTGCTCGGCCCGTTTTATTGCCCTTGTCAGCTGGACACTCTCTACCTTTCAGGTAGGAAACCGTACCTGCTTTTCTCTTCCCATTTCACCTTGCTTTCTCGAATCGCTCCTGTTGCGCTCTAAAGCCCGAAAATCACCAACTTGCGAAATGCATCTAGCAGAGAAGTGGGTTGGCATACAAATGATATTTCGATCCGTGGACAGTGCACGGGTTGGTGATTGTTGAAATTAATGCTCTGGAAAGGAGAGCGAGAAGATTGAATGGAAGCGACAAACCCACTGTTACGACGGCACAAAGGTGCTTCTTCCACCGTTCTTAGTACCAGCACTCAACATTCATTTTCGTACAAACACGGGCCTTTGTGGTTTCTTCCTACAAGCGTCGAAATGGACCCTGGCACCATTGCGGAGAAGAGTAGAGTGGCCTTCCATAATTATGTCTTTGTCCCGAAGTGGTAGGTGGGGGCAATAGCGATTGGACCTGACAGCCAAGAAGCCCCTCTCTCGAGTGCTGTTGTCGCCCGCAGGCAGGGCAAATCGATAAGAAGCCGTCGCACAGATACAATTTTGTACTACTGCTGCAGAATCGCGAAGCCTGAATGGCTGATAAATAGTTTTTCGCCCACAGGCTCATAATGGGTTGGGCCCATACATGTAAGCCGTATTGATGGTAAGTGCTGGCTACAAACTAAACAGCACGTAGGAGGCCTTGAAAGTGATATTGGCAATATGTAGCGAAGTTAGAGTTCTGCAATAGCAGCTATACTACAATACAACTGCGCAGATCGTCATCCTGTATGGTAGAATTACGGAGCGTACTGCACAATTGAAGCAACACCTTGGGCGGGGGCGGAGCGAACCTGGATCCTTTCCAAATCGCCGCTCTCCTCCTCTCCATGTTTTGATACAAAGCAATGCGGCGTTTGTCCTTGCTCTCCAATTACACACAACGGCGGCGGCGGCTGATCCATACTTTCGTACTCCAAGGTCTATCTTGAGCCTAGGGCTCAAAAGAGCGGCTGCAGTGTCGCATGCCCATTGCCCATCCCCGCCCAAAGGGGAAAAGTGGAGAGTAGAGGAGTCAGGGCGTAGGAGGGCCTCTCAATATTTGATGAGAGGAGCTTTTTTCGAGCCGCGGTGAGGAGGAGAGACCGCCGCCGCCGCGGGCCTCATACGACCTCCAGCCAAAAATGCACCTCCTCACGGAATATGGCTCAGCCAGCCGCGTAGAAAGCGCAACAAAAGGCGCACTTTTTTCCGCGTACCCATGCGCCAAATTTCGCGACGAGCGGTTTTTCTGTCCGTCGGGCGTAAAATGCTCTTTGTGAGAGTCGGGAGAAGGCCGTGTTGTAAATCGGCTTTATACTGCCATTTTATGGCGGCGGCGGGACAAGGAAATAATTTCGGGAACAGGAAGTCTGTCTCTTTTTCGGGAGCGATCGCACGGACCGATAGGAGGGGACATGTAGCGGTGTATCTGTTTCAATCGAGTATCCCTTTTTGGCCGCGATCGGTTTGCCGCGTGTGCGTGTGTCCGGAAACTGCCCTACATTCCCCCCCTCGAAACGTAAAAGGCTTAGCGGTCTCTCTCTCTCTAATGCCCCCGATATAAATGACACACTTCTCGTGCGAGCGACTCGGGCTGAAGTATGGATCTGTTATGCTCCCCTCACTCACCCTCATTCTTGAGTAGTGTGCAAAGGGCGAGGCGAGGGCTTTCTCTCCTCTCGCGGGACTTATGAGCTCACGCCTCTTTCGAGGGGAAACCATTTTTCAAAACGCCCCACCTCCAATGTTTTCTTTTATGCCCGGGTGAGAACGTACTGTAAGGGAAGGCAGGTGTTGGACGTCCGAGGAAAAAAACGGCGGAGCAGCAAAAAAGAGAAATGGCAGGGACAAAGGAAGTGGTGGCTGGATCAGAGGGGGAAATAGTTGCCTGTCTGTTGTTCCCTTGCCTGACTGTTGTAGGTGTACAGTTATTTTGATCAAGGTCCTCATTGTTTTCCTGGAGAGACGTACATGTACGTACCCTTGGTACCCTACTTTTCGAACACGGTATGGTCCTCGAAAAGCAATCTCTTTCTCCTGTCCATTCTCTGCTTCTATCCGACCCGGATTCAACAAGGCTGCTCCTACGAACAAACTTATTTTGAAGGCCTTTGGTCTTCGGAGTTCGGTGAAAGCGGCCTTGGCAGCCGGGAGAAAGGACGACAAACTAGCCTTTTCATTTCCTCTGTTCTCTGTTCTCTTTTTTTGCGAACCGCCTCCAAACCAAGGCCGAGGCCGCCTCACGCGTAAAGAAAGAAAGAAAGACCTTGGATGTCACGATTTCCCCCCCTTTGAGCCATACTCTACGGTATGTAGCGACGGTGGGCTGTTTAATATTTGATCCAGCCACTTATGTCTGGCATAGCGGCAAAGCGGTGGCAGATGGCGGCGGGGCCGAGGACGGAGGGCGAAAATTGCCTCTGATTGTGTGCAGGCAATGGCGGGCTCTCTTTCTTTCTTTGTTGGATCAGGGCCTTTGGCTGCCTCATTTTTTTTTTTTTGCTTGAAAGACGTGTGGCAAGGCCACGAGCGATCGCGGAGATGATTGAGTGGCTGTTTGGAAAACCTGAAGGGTAAAAAAACTTTAATTGTTCGTCTTTCTTTTTCTAGGCTTCCATATGACCCCCTGGCTGCACAACATCTTCCCCGAGTCCTGCCTCCTCATCGTCGTCGGTATCGTCATCGGATTCCTCCTCATCCTCACCAGCGAGGAGGTGAGAGTAGAGCAAACAAAGTTTCACACCATCATTTAAAATTGAGTTTTTTTATTCTTTCAGGTTCCCACTACGCTGACGCCGGACACATTCTTCTTGTTCATGTTGCCGCCCATCATTTTAGACGCGGGATACTTCATGCCAAATCGGTACGGAATAATTGTTAATAATGCCTTTTGCAACAACTTTCACGCGTTATACCGTATTTCCCCTGAATTCCAGATTATTTTTCGACCATCTCGGCACCATCCTCCTGATGGCCGTCGTCGGGACCATCTTCAACATGTTGACCGTCGGTGCGTACGAACGGGGGGAACTACTTTATGAATACTGTACAGATATCGCTGGCTTACGAAACCCCATTACATCCTAAAAATATTACGTGAGTCGGACATGAGATTGTTTGGTACATCTCGCTGTCAGCGCCCGTGTAACAACAGGACATACCCAAACAGATTCGCGCTGACGAAGGGGTCAATGTGACAAGTGCAGTGTACGGCCCGAGGGTATTACTTTGCTTAGCTTAGGTTACGCAGTGTGAAATCTTCGGTACATCCTCTGCGTTATTTATAGGATCTAAGTACAACACTTTCTTTCCCCTTCAAGGAAACTTTTCCTTCCCTGAAAAGTTTTCCAAAAAGGAATGCATCCATGTCTAATCTCCCTCCTCTTCTCCAGGCTCTGCCCTCTATGCTTGCGCCGAGCTTGGCATCTTCGGCGAGGACCCGCCGGGGATCCTGGAGACGTTCCTCTTCGCATCTCTTATCGTCGCCGTCGACCCTGTGGCCGTGCTGGTAAAAAAGAAGACGATCTCTTATCGACTCCCACAATTCATTTACACATATTCTATAATTTGAATGCTTTTTTTCCGTAGGCCGTGTTTGAGGAGATCCACGTGGACGAGATCCTGTACATCGTGGTGTTCGGGGAGTCTTTGTTGAACGACGCCGTGACCGTCGTGCTCTACCACATGTTCGAGGCCTACGTCGACATAGGGGAGGGCAACATAGAGGTGACGGACATCATGAAGGGAGTGGCGTCGTTCCTCGTCGTTGCGCTGGGGGGAACCTTCATCGGAATCATCTGGGGATACCTAACAGGGTTCGTCACCAGGTGAGAGATACAAGTTCAGTGAACCATATGCCTGCTTCTGCTTGCTTACTATATTGGCAAGTTTGCTTCTGTTAAAGTTTGTTGCATTTTTGTGACACCTTCCGATGCTTCCAGACGCCCCCAATAATTAACATTTTCAAAGTCAAATAGTTTTGTCCTATCTACAGTACTTTATTCCTATGCCGTAGAAAACTTTTTAAATGTCTCTTGCTTTTTCCGTGTTTCCAGGTTTACCAACCACGCCCGCGTCCTGGAGCCGCTCTTCGTCTTCGTCATGGCTTACATGTCGTACCTCAACGCGGAGATATTCCACATGTCCGGAATCCTGGCGTGAGTCCAATTTCCCAAGCTGACGTGCCTACGAAGCCAATACTTTTGAAAAAGAGGCAGGATGACGGTGGAATTCAAGGGATTTATTTATTGCTGTCGAGTCCATTTCGGCATATTTTTCGACACTACATTGTGTAGACAAGACAAAACGTTTACCAGGGTGTATTCTAAATTTGAAAGCCCCCCCCCCCCGCTAAAAACTGTCTTTCTGGCGGATTTTTTTCTGCAACTCCCAAAGGGAAATTTGTATGTGGCTAGAAGGCTGCAGTCGGCCACGTCTCACGAGGTGTCACGCCCACTGTAAAATGTACATTGAACATGCTGTAAAGTACATCTTGCTCTTGCAACTTGAGAGTCGCAAGCCTTCCGTCTTGAAACTGTCTCAGCGGCGAAAGAGGATCCGTTTTTTGTTGGTTTGTTCTAACGGCAGACAGCGTTTCTCCCGCTCATCTCTGGCTTCAAGGGCCCTTCTCCCTTCTCTGCCTCCCCCTCCTCCTAGCCTTAATTAGATTTTCCAAGGCCTCCGCAGACTAAATCTTCATCCACCAGCGTTTTCCTCTTATTTTCTCCTGATGCAAATGCGACTCGATTATCACTCGAATTTCGCGCTTGACTCGTTAATTCCCGGCAATTTCGAAGTACGTACTCTTGTCAGACAAAATGACGGCCTGTGGCCTTTTACGGATTTTAAGATTTTGTCACAAAAATGAAAAGCAGTGGATTTAATTTCCAGCACTGAATCCCCCCATAATGAGCTTTTGACTTTCCTTTTTCAGCATCACTTTCTGCGGCATCACGATGAAGAACTACGTGGAGCGCAACATCAGCTCAAAGTCTCAGACTACGCTCAAGTACGCCATGAAGATGCTGTCTGGCTCCTCCGAGACCATCATCTTCATGTTCCTTGGCGTGGCCACCATCCACGACGACCACGAGTGGAACTGGAACTTTGTCCTCTGCACCATCGGCTTCTGCACCTTCTTTAGGATCATCGGCGTCATCCTGCTAGCCGCCATAGCAAACAACTACAGGCTGCACAAGCTTAAGGTCGTCGACCAGGTAGGTTTCCCACAAAATAATGCAAAAAATATCGTTCTTTAAAAAAATGTTTCTCTTTTCCAGTTCGTGATGATGTACGGCGGCCTCCGCGGCGCCGTCGCCTTCGCCCTCTGCCTCCTCATCGACCCAAAGGTGGGAGAGTAATAGCGAGAAAAAAACTAGTTTGCCACCGGTAGAAAAGGAAAACTTATTCGTGGGAAACCGAAAGGTGTACTTTCGCATTTGTATCTGAAGCACAGAAGGATATGTGACAAAACGTGGGTGGACCTCTTTCGGGGAAAAAGTTGGATGATGCCGGAAGTGGCAGCGTTTCCCACTAAAGAACGTCAAAAGGGGGGAAAAGATATATAGCAGAGATGTCAAACATTTTTGTCACTCGGTTGTAGTTATTGAGGAAAAGTACCGTAAGTGATATTGGTAGCATATTAACCTGGAATACCTCCCGGTATACGCGTACTGTATCACTACTTCTCCAATTAGAGTGACATTGTGTTGTTATTACCACTCATTTTCTACCCTTTGAGCAAGAGCACCATTCAAGGTGTACACTACGTACAGAGAAAGCCAAGAATTTACTGTTATAATTGTCATCTTTGCTTACTGTACGTACACTGACGGTTTTTTTGTCTGTTTTCCTCTTTTGCAGAAGGTTCCCCACGCGCCCATGTTCGTGACTACGACGATCGCTGTGGTGTACTGGACCGTGTTCGTGCAGGGCATCACCATCAAGCCGCTCGTCAAGTTCCTCAACGTCAAGACCATGTCCGAGAAGGACCCGACCATGAACGAGAGGATCGCAGGAAGGTTCATGGACCACGTCGTGTCGGGAATGGAGGGCATCCTAGGGGAGCTCGGAAATCTCAGGTGCGCACTTTAGTTTCACACAATAAGAGAAAAAAATAATTAATTTTGAAACAAACCAGTTGTCTTTGCTTTTTAGCTCAAAGTTATCAAGTTAGTGTAAGATACACATTACATTAACAATCTGGCAGTTTCAGCAAAGATGGTTATGCTTCCGGTTCCGGGCTCAAATTAAGACTCGCGTCGTTGCCCCAGACATCGTTATGAGAAAAATTCTTTCCGAAAAGCCACTTTGCATTTCCCGTACGACGACGACCTGGGGGGCGCATAATCGGAATTTTAAATTGGGTCGCTGGCTTCCGCGCCCCCTTAACTTCCCAAACTCCCCCTCCGCGTACACGTGAGAAGGGATCCCCATGCAGTCAGCGCTCACCAAACTCGTATAAACTTTACTTCTGTTCCCCGCCCCCACAACGCCGAAATTGCAGTTTATTTCCGCGCCCATTTCGTCGTCATCCATCTTAATTGAGTCCAGAAAAAAATGGCAAAGAGCGGAGAAGGGAGAAAGTACGCTTTCTTTTTCCGTACGACGAAAGTTTCCGCATTGTTTTGTACGAAGCAGCTACTTTTCCCTCTTCTTTTTTGCCAATAAACAGTACAGCAAACATGGTGCCTAGGCCCAGACCCGATTTCCTCAGAGTACTATCCCCAAACGGATGGAAAGGCTAAAAGCAGAGAAAAAGTCTGCACTATGCTATATTCGCCATTTTTTCCTGTTTCCAGGATGCGCGACATGTACAAGTACTTCGACACCAAGTACATCAAGCCGTGCCTCCTCAGGGAGAACCACTACAAGGACCCCAAGATCATTGAGACCTTCGAGAATCTAACCAACAAGGTTAGTCAAGACACGGAATTTGAAACACAAACATTTCCATGATACGACTTCTTCATTTCAGGACGCCGTTGAGTTCATGAAACGGAACCCGACGCAATTCGCCGGCCTTAAGTCTATGGCTGAGATGGGCGGACTCACCACAAGCCCGTCCACTGCAAGCTTCCTTAGGGCCACCAACCAGAGCATGCTGTGAGTTGACACTAAAGGAAACATGTCTTGAGATATATAGGGGCTTCCTGGAAAGCGAGGGCGGCGTACCCCGCATGAGGTGGTTCTTTCGCCTTTTTCTCATAGCTTTCTGCTAAATTGGTCAATACCCCGACCAAAAGCAGTCGCAAAATTACCTCTATCCGGCTCCGTATGCTTTCGTTAATTATCAAGTGTATTTTACCAGGGTAAGAAAATGAGTCCAGCCGTTTTCCTAGGCGAGGTACGCGCAGTGTCGTTTACCCCACCAAAGAAATCAGCAATTACGTACGTACGATACATGAATGGCGTGGGGAGGAACCTCCTTTTCTTAATCAGGCCGACGAAATATCCAAGTCAGTGCACAAAGTCGTTTCTCCCATGGGAGAGTCTGAGGGCCTTCCTCTTTTAAGCATGTTTAGTTTCCCAAGGAAGGGGTTTTTCGAGAAAAGCAGGTTACGGCGCAACGAGATGCTATTCAAGAATTATACTGTATGTGTACTACTACGTAACGCGATCGTACGTTTGGTTTATGCAGGGGCGCGAGCCAGGCCAACCTGGAGAACCTTGACATGAAGGAGATGGCTTACACGCCAACGCAGAAGGACCTCACAGAGACCAAGATCCACCACATGCTCTCAGAGAACCTCTTCATGCCCAGGGCAAGGGTGAGTACAACGCAACTCCCCATATATGAACAAGAATATAAAATGTCTATCTGTTCTATTAGTATGGATGGTGTACAGTAGGCTGCCCTCGAGTTTAATGCAGGAACTCTTATTACAAAACATTTTTGTATCAATTAATAATCAAACTTTCTCTCGCGTCGAACCACGTTCAGCGCCGCCACTCGTGCAGTCGGCGTCAGGAGTTCCTCGAGTTCCAGCTGGAGGATGAGGAGAGGAGGGAGAGGGAGAGGGTGCTCAGGAGGAGGAGGAGGACCATGGAGGAACAGAGCACCTTACTCCAGCTCAGAAGAGGTGTCTCATCTCATAAGGCCTATCCCCCAATCACGGAAATAGCTCCTCGCCCTGCATGAGTCTTCCCAGACAGAGCCAGGCACCACCTCCTTTCCTCCATTGAGTCCGTCTCTGTCCGTTCGTCGTCTCACTTCCGGTCCACATTTAGGTTTCTCTCTCTCTCTCTCTCCATGAATGACCCCCCTCGACCGCCACCAACCGAATTCCTCCTCAACCGTGAGACGTGCAACCAATAACTTTTTCCGTCACGTACCACGTCGCCATCTATACCCAGGTCTTGCAGTGCGCACTGCTCAAAAGGATGAGCCCCAGAACCTTCGCGTCCCTCCCTTTGAAAGAGGGAGTGCCAATGTGGTACACACCCTCTGTTCGGTGCAATTACTTGGTTTTGACCCCCACCCTACCTGTAGAAAAATATTTACTGTACATTCTTATACAAATACATACTGTATGTAGGGGAGGATATATCATTTCCTATTACTTTGACAGAGCATTAGCTGCACCTTGTCCGTACACCGTGCGACTTAACTATAGAAAACACATGAAACCTATAAATTTTTACGTGAGGAATTGATTCTCAATTTCTGTCTTTCCTTTTCCGCCGCAGCCCCGCCGCATGTCCTACAGCCGCCACGCGATGCAGGAGGAGGACCTGGCCATGGGCCACGACGTCAACTACCGCATGCACATGCACGTCCGGAGGATGGTCAGCGAGAACAAGAACGTGAGGAGGAGGAAGAGGCAGAACGGGAAGGGCAACGGAGAGGCGTCGTCGAATGGTCGCGGTGGCTCGACGTACGCGACGACAGCGAACGGAGGAGGAGGAGCGCGGGCCCAAGGATTGAGATATGACGAGGACGAGGCGGACGGAAACAGGAGCAGGGTGAGGACGTAGAGCACTAATGGAAGGAAGGCTATTTTGTTACGTGCTCTGTAGAGCATCCGGGAATGTGTGAAAGCGCCAAATTGTTACTGCATTTATTTATTTTCACCTTTGGGAGGTTTGCTATAAATGTAATTGCATGTGTTTGTACAGTTTTCTATTTGCTCTTTGAGTGTACCCTGTGTGAATTTAGTGTACTAGCTTTTTTAAAAACCGTACGACGCTGAGAAAGCAATATTTTTTTAAAAAAAACTTTCCCGGTCTTGTTCCTCTCCTAAAGTCAATATCACACATTTTTTTGCCTGTCTAAGCAGATGCTTTACGACACTTTTTTTTCTCAAACGCAATATTAGTTTCTGCTCTTGACACGGTTTCTAAGCGGCTCGGGTATCCAAAGAAACCTAACCCGAAAAAGGCCGTGTCACCCTCTTCCTGAACCACTGAAATGGCAATATCAAAACTGTATATCTATGTTTACTTTTTTCCGTGTCCATAATTCCCCTGTATTCAGTTCACCAAACATTGTTACAATTTCCCTATAACAGGTGACCTTCGAGTCAGACTTCCGTCAGCAGTCCGGCGCTCCCTCCGACGGCCTCCGCGTGGTAGGGTCCTCAAAGCAGCTCAAGGACGAGCACATCCACGAGGCGATCAGGGAGGAGCTAGACAACCAGGTGACAGGACAAAACAAAACTGCCTAGCTTTGTTTAAAAATGCCAGAGATTCTTTGCCTTCGAAATTCTCCAAATAAGGTTGACAATGCTTTCCCCATCCTTTCCCATCAGAACTCTTCCGACGACGAGGAGGGCGGGATCGTCCTCAGCGTTGGCCGCCACTCTCCCATCGCCTCCCCCGGCGGCGGCGGCGGCGCCTCAGCACAGCACGTTTCCGTCCTCAGCGGTGAGTATCCGATATGTATTTTAAACACTAACATGCTATTTATTTTTGGGGAATTCATGTCTTGTCCTTTCCTGTCTATTTATTTGTAATTCATTCATCCACTTTGTGGCAGTTTTTCCTTTGTGTGAGTTTTGTTTAAGCAAAAGTTTTTCCATGTCTCGGAAATAAAACCGCAGCCACATTTTTCTTCGTCCCTCCTTTCCACATTGTTCCTAAACAGAAGGCCCTCTGGAATTTTACCGCTGAAAAGTCGGGCCAATATTTATTCAAGTCCCCTCCCTTCTTGAGGGGCGCAGCAGCAATCTCCGTTTCTTCCTTCCACTTTCCTAAATTATTCAGCCAGCGATCCTACCACCCCCATATTTATTCCCCCTCCCCCTCCCATGTGTGCGTGTGTTATCTCTTGAAGTGAACGGTGGCGGCTCCTCCACCGCCTCCCCCCGCCCCTCCCGCCGGAGGAACCCGAAATCCGCCCTCTCCCCCAACACCCTGGACCTGCCCCCTCCCGCCTACTTCCAGTCCCCGCTGGTGTCTGACCTCGCCCTCGTCGACCACGGCAACGACGGCCCCCGCCACCCCACGGCCCCGCCGAACAGGGAGCCAAGTCCCGTCTCCACCCCTTGGCTCATCAGGGGTGAGTACGTCATGTCGTGCGTTTGTGGGGATGTATTTCTGATAAAATATGTTTTAATACCGTACTCCTTCATCTTATCTGTTGTTTTTGGTGATCGTATTTCTGGCGTAAATTATGTATCGTAGACGTAACCCAGATTATATCTAGGCCTACAATACGGTGTACAATCATATGCATGATTCTGTCACGGACGTATGAACATGCTACGCTGTTAGTACAATGTACAGTAGCAATAGCCAAATATCAATCCAATCATGCAAATTCGCTTTCTCCTCGCAATTCCCAGGCTGTTGCCTTGAGTGGGCCTTACCAGGTAAAGAGAAGAAGGCTGATTTTTTTTGCTCTGCAGTGCGATTTTTGACTTTTCCTCCCAATGCCACGCGCGTATGTATCCGCGCGACGAGACTGCAGGCTGTTGAATTATTCAGACGGGAGCTCGGGACCTTCAAAAAATTGGATGCCGTGCGGAGCGAGAGCGAGACCTGCCTCAATTTCGCACTCAAATTCTGACTCTGTGTTTTCTCCCTCTCCTACTTTGCAACCAGGCGGCCTCTCCAACCCCGCGTACGTGAGGGACCTCTATGACGACGGCGACGACCACGCAGACTCCTCGGGGGGAGCGGGGATGCTCTCGTACAGGAACGAGGAGCCGGCCGCGCCGCAGAAAGCGCTGGTGAGAAAAAGTTCACATCTGACACGGTGAAGATAATCGTAGAACTTGTCTTCTCTCTATTTCACTTCAAAATTACAACAGTTGAATCTTGCCTTCGATTGCAGCCCTGGAAGCGCACGAACGAGGAGGCCGAGATGTGCCCCGCGCCGCTGAAGCAGCGCGAGTTCCCCGCCTGGCTCAAGAACGAGGGCTACATCCCCCACGGAACGCCCACCGCCGAGATGATGGAGGGGATGGGAGGGACCATAGACTCTGGCTCGCAGCCTGGGTCCAGGAGGGGGTCCGTCCTCACGCCGCAGCAGCAGCAGCAGGCGCCGACGACGCCCTCGGCCCCAGGGGAGTCAGACTTCCACGAGCCGCCAGTCTCCGCAGACGGGAGCACCAGGAGGAACTCCATCGCAGAGTACCAGGTAATGTATACATAATAAATGTGTCAAAAAGTGTTTTGGGGGATTTTAATTTGGCGGCCCCGCATTCCGTAACGTACGTCCGTGTATAGTTATTTCCAGAGAAGCAGGATCCTTTTCAAGTGAGGCACAAAAGGAAATGCTAGAAGCTGAGGAAATACCACTTGATTACATTGTTGTACATAAGCGATATTAGGCATTATTTCCGAGTGAACCTACATATGCCAGCAACAGGCTTTTTTTCCAGAAAAGGTCATATCTACATATCCGAGCGTTTATTGCATTGCAACTTAGAGTACCTACTGTACTGTTCGTGCATGTCTTCATTCCCCTATTTTATTTTCCAGGAGCGCCCTCCGATGAACTTCAACCGCCGCTCCAGCCTCATCAGGGAGCTCAGGAGCCAGATGTCAAGAACCAGCGTCACAGATCAGGTACGTGGATTTTGTACTAAAACTCTTAACTTGAAATTAAAAAAAACTTTTTTCAAAATATCGCCTTTGTTTTTGCAGGCCATAAAGGAGGAGGACAAGAAGGAGGACGAGGAATGAGGAGGGAAGAGAAGGGATTTGGGGGAAATGCCAATATGTTAAGAGAACAACTCGGACAATTCGGTGAAACAGAAACAGAATGACTGTGTGCATTCCAATTTAGAGACGCTGTTTGGGCTTCATCGAAAAAAAATATGAAGATTGGAGCCCCAGAGGCAAGAAAAATACGAGCAGAATCATACTTTACTACGAATATGTCGGTGGAGAGAGCGAAGAGAGAGAGAAATATTTTGTACCATAAATATATGAAAGGTTTTTATGGGAAATGTGGGCGCGCGAGTGCGTGGGCGAAGTGCGATAGAGAGATGATTCTATTTTCAAGAAGGCAGTGCTGAAAAATGGCAAAAAAGAGAAGAGAGAGCAAAAAAAGTACGTTGATTCAATGAAAAAGAAACACGAAGAAACCATCACGGTGCTCAAATGTACACACAATGTGGTATGTGCCGAAAGAAATCAGAGTGTTACGATGTGTTGTACTTACAGTGTAACTGGTTGAGTGAGCAAAAGATACAACGGTTTTAAGGAAAGTTCGAAATACACAGGATGGAGAGAAAACTATGTTTGAGTACAGTACATCTTGCGCAGGTATGCCAGATGGTTGTTTTCCGGGAGTGCGGGAAGATGTAATTAATCAATCTCCAACTTACGAAACTTTTTCTGGTATAAGAAATTAATGGGAACAGCGCTGAGAAGCAGCGGCGCCTGAAGGATGTTGAAAGTTTTGCTTCCTACCCTCCTACTTTTTTGCGCTTTTTCGCGTTGAGTCATTACTGTGTTTATTAGATCCCTTCAGTCCCCCTTTTCGTCTGGGATTTTTTTTGTATAAATTAGATGCTTGTTTTCAAATAGTTAAAATAAATTTTACAAAGCAATTTCCCTCGAAAATATCTTTTGAAAATGCCGGCATTTACGGTACAATACTGTGCATAAAAAGTTGAGCTTGGCATAGGCTATTTCGGTGTACCGCTGATACCACCGAAGAAGCTTGTGTGCAAGGAAGGACACTTGATGTGCCTCCCATCTATTTTTCAAGAGGGCCCCTCCTCCTCCTCCTCCTCCTCCTCCTCCTCCTCCTCCTCCTCCTGCTCCTCGTACCCCTAATTTCCCTTTTCCAGTCGAAGGGGAAGGAGGAGGAGGGGAGAAATCTCCAGAAGCCGGTGATGATGGGATCAGACAAGGGCGGAGATGACGAGATTGGAAGCGACAGTTGGGTCCACACAGAACAGTTTTTTGCGCGTAAAATTGCGCAGCGCTCGCCCACCTTCCGGTTTCCCAACCACCATCGCCGTGCGCTTCTGAAACGGGATGCGCTCACATGCCCCAACGGACACACTTTTTTTGTTGATGCGTACTGGACTTCTCCGGTATGGAGTTTGCAAAATTGAAACTGTTTTAGTCATTACATCTATAGCGAATGATTGAATGCAACATTATCCAAAAATTACTACTCTTTAAATCTGAACATTACTTCTTTTCTTATCTGTCGAATCCTCTCCTTGCATACCAAACCAGATGGGAGGAAGACGAGAAGAGGAAAAATGCAAATTTCCCTTTTATTTTCTCCTCCTCCCCTTTTCCCGCAGGACGACTATTTCCTCCCTCTTGAAAGCCAGGCAGGGGACGAAGGAGGCGAATTAGGCGCCATAGGAAAAGGGAAATTATTTTCCCCCGGCAGTCCCTCCTCTCCCCGGCGGGCTATAACAAGGGATTTAAAGAAGTCGAGATTGTAGATCGTTAAGAAGAGTTACAATACAGCACACATCACCTTCTCCAGACATTATGAG
>JAAUXV010174750.1_pt1 | contig 16669 bp, 15 predicted proteins | sample 7278181 | NCBI WGS metagenome assembly JAAUXV01 (sample SAMN14350114, study PRJNA611818) | marine sediment metagenome | isolation source: surface marine sediment (2.1m) | place: French Polynesia: Moorea | collected 2018-08
AGGCAGGGCTTGTCGGGCCCTGCCCTCGGTGAGCCGTGACGCAAGCGGCGGTGATGCCTGTGATGCCGGTGGCGACATAATCTGTGATGCCGGTGACGGCATGACCTGTGATGCCGGTGACGGCATGACCTGTGACGCCGGTGGCGGCATGACTTGTGACGCCGGTGGCGGCATGACTTGTGACGCCGGTGGCGGCATGACCTGTGATGCCGGTGGCGGCATGATCTGTGATGCCGGTGACGGCATGACCTGTGACGCAAGCGGCGGTTCTGCCTGCGCTGCCTGTGGCTTGGTTTCCCTAGGGCTAATCTGGTCAACGATGGTCACAAGCTCGTCGATTTGGGGCCTGAGCGCACTTGAACGGCGAAGGTCCTGTGCGAGGACTTCGAGGCGCTTCCTTCCCTCGGCGGACAGCTGGTCTTGCGCCGTGGCAGGTTTGCGCTTGGCAAGGGTCAGGCGAAGTCTCTCCACCTCTTTTGACAAAGTGGCGAGCAAAGCACCATTGGCCTCGACTTTCGCTGCCAACTGGGTGAAGCCTTGCCGTTTGACGTAAGCCTCAAGGAGGTTTTTTCCTTCTTTGCTTGACGCAAGACGATTGAAGACGTTGGCCGCGGTCACGGCATCCATATCGGCCGCGGTCACGGCGTCCATATCGGCCGTGGTCACGGCGTCCATATCGGCCGTGGTCACGGCGTTCACATCGGCCGGGGTCACGGCGTTCACATCGGCCGGGGTCACGGCGTCCATATCGGCCGGGGTCACGGCGTCCACATCGGCCGGGGTCACGGCATTGACATCGGCCGGGGTCACGGCGTCCACATCGGCCGGGGTCACGGCGTCCACATCGGCCGTGGTCACGGCATTGACATCGGCCGTGGTCACGGCATTGACATCGGCCGTGGTCACGGCGTTCACATCGGCCGTGGTCATGGTTTTCATCGTCGCGTCGGGATCTTCCATGTCGCTCCTTTCAAGCGTCTTATCCTAAAGAAACGCAAACTTTCTGGAGCGGGTGAAGGGAATTGAACCCTCTACACATGGCTTGGGAAGCCAATGCTCTACCAGTGAGCTACACCCGCGAAGTCCAATGAAGAACCAACTTGGTAAAAAGAGTCTAACGCTTGGCGCGAAGCAAATCAATTGTTCTGGGCATTTGTTTTGGGTCTGGGGCCGAATCCGAGGAAGCGAAGACCGGAGACCGGCGCGAGAGCTGCATCAAGAGCCGAAGCATCGTTGCAGGGTAGGGCAAGGAGGTGGCTACCATCGGAAGCGGTTGCAAGGCGCACGAAGTTCTTGTCATTGATCGGCGTTGCCTGTTCATCGCCCTGAAAAAAGGCCTCTGAGGGTATGGCCCGTTCCGGCTCCCAGGCTCCAAGGACCAAAAAGCCCGGCCAGTCGTCGCGCGGACGGTAGGGCAAGCGTCCATGGACGCGCCAGGGTCTGCGCGACAGAAGCGCAAAGAGGTCGTCGCACCGCGATGCCAGGGGCCAGAGCCAAAGGTCGGCCTCTTGGCTTTGTGATGTCAGGTCTTGGGGGTGGGTTTCGTGAAAGGTTATCGGTGTTGACGAGCCGAAGTGGAACCGTACGCAAAGGCTAAGAGGGCTCGTCGCGCGGCCTAAGACATGAACAGAAAAGGGGGTCTGAAGCTGGGTGAAGCCCGCCATGATCTCGCGCCAGATATGCTCAAGGGTCGTAAATCCCAGACCTCCTTGATAGGTTTCGGACAGCCAGTCAATGATGGCGGCTTCTCGAAAGGGTCGGTAAGCGTTTTGCCCGCCGACCTTTCGCTTGGCTTTGATCACCTCTTGAACGGCGGCCTCACGACGCTCAAGCTGTTGCACGATGGTCTTATCGATCTGCCGAATTTCTGCGCGCGCCTGTTCGAGCGCCTTGCGATGGCCGATCGGTTCTTTTTGGCTCTTGCCTGCGGTCATTGTGTGGGACTAAAAGTCCGGATTGAGAAAATGTGGTGCCGGCGCGATTCCGGGCAAGTTCTCAGCGAGCAAGGATCGAAACGCGGGTCGGCTTTTCATCTTGGCGAACCACTCGCGTGTACGCGGGGCGATTTCCCAGGGAACATCGGAGAAATAGTCCAGCCCCAGAAACTGAGCGGCGGCCGAAAAGTCGGCCAAAGAGAGGTGTTCACCGCCGAACCACGGTCGATCTTTGAGCAAATGTTCGCAATAGGGCAGGTGGTTACGGATGTTACGCCGAGCGGCGTGAATCGCGACCATTTCGATACCTTCGCTTACGCCCTGACCGGCTCGCTGTCGCTTGTAGATTTTTTCTTCTGTCATCAGCACGGTGACTTCCGCATAGAATTTCCCGCAAAACCAGTCTACTAGGCGCAAGACCTCGGCCCGTTCGTCGGGTCGCGAGGGCAACAGATCGGGTGCGTTTAGGCGTTCGTCCTGAGTTTGGTGCAAATAGTCGCCCAAGGGTCCGAAGCCGATGACGGCAAAGCGATTCGTTTCGACCAGGACAGGCAAGGTTCCGGCCGGATTGATCGCTAGGAAGGCTTCGTTGGTCTCCCAGGGCTTTTGTGCGATCAAGGTTACGTCGCATGCATATTCGGACAGGAGCAAGCGCGCGTAACGTGAGAGGGGGCAAAAGGCGTGTTGGTAAAGGCGGATCATGAAGTTGGGGACACGCGCTCTGCCAGAGCACCGCCATCGCGATAGCGGGAAAGGTAAAGGGGTAGAATGGCATCGAGAGCGGTAGCTTCGATGCCGAGGCCGGACAGGGTAAGTCCGAGTTTTCGCGCGTGATCGCTGGGGATATTATCCTGCCTTAGCATTCGCAATTGGTCTGGTGTAAGCGGCGAGCGGGGAAGGTATTGTCCGACCCAGGCGATGGACTTGGCAAGGGGGTCGGGCAAGGGGCACAAGAGTCGCTGTGATCCGAGGTGGAATAGCATTCGTTCCATCAACATGGCGAAGGAGAGCGTTTCCGGTCCTGCGACTTCATAGATTTTATATTTTGGATGAGGTTTTGCTTTACCATTTGATTTGATGAGCAGCCTTGCGATGGCCTCACAGAGGTCTCCGACGTAGACGGGCGCGAATTTGGGTGCTTTAAGATCGTCGCTAGGATTGGTATTCCCGGATCGGTATGGCATTGCGAGTTTTCCTGATCCGAAGAGGGGCAAGCAGAAGGAAAAAGCGGAAAGCCGCGCGAAACGGTTAAACAGCTCGTCATCGGGACCAAAAACGAGCGATGGACGCACGACAAAGGCTTTTGGAAACTGGCGGAGCATATCTTGCTCGCCTACGAATTTGCTCCGACCGTAATTGGAAGGCGAGGTCTTGGACGCGCCAATGGCAGAGACGTGCACACCGCCAAGAAGCCCCTCCCGCGCTGCCGCTCGTGCCACACGCCTTGGGCCGTCGACATGGATTTCCTGAAAGGTTCCCCCGCGGCGCGAAGAAACCAGCTTACCGACCAGATTGACAAAAGCGTCGCTGCCTTTGAGCGCCGAGTTGACCGATGCCCCATTGCGTAAGTCACACGGCTCCAGCCGAATCTGCCCTGGATGACCCAAGGGCAAGAGGTGTCCTGCCAAATGCGGCCTTCGACAGGCAATCCGCAAGTGCAAACCGCGGGAGGCCAAAAGAGTCACAAGGTGACGACCGATAAATCCGCTACCGCCAAAAATCGTTATCCGCTCGATAGTGCCGAATCGCTCCGCGCTCACAGGGTCTCCTTTTTTGTCCTGTTCATCTTTCCCCCCGCTTCGCAGCGCTTTGCGTCTTGACCCCGACCGTAACTTTGATGAAAGTAGAATGAGGTCGCACGATCACGTCGCCTTCTCACATCCAAACGGCAACCCTACAGAACGCGTTTTTCTATGAAGGATTATGCAATCAAAGACATCCGCTTGGCAACAAGCGGAGCCAAGAAAATCGAACTTACCGAACCCGAAATGCCCGGGCTGATGGCTTTGCGACAAGACTATGCCGCATCTAAACCCTTAACGGGGGCACGCATTACCGGCTCACTCCATATGACCTTTGAAACCGCCGTCCTTATCGAAACCTTGATCCTTCTCGGGGCGCAAGTCCGATGGGCTTCGTGCAATATTTTCTCGACTCAAGACGCCGCCGCTGCCGCCATCGCCGCCAAATCCATTCCCGTTTTCGCGATCAAAGGCGAAAGTCTTGAAGACTATTGGAACTATGTTGATCGTCTTTGGGAATTCGACGGCCAGAAGCTAAGCACCCTCATTCTCGACGATGGCGGGGATGCGACGCTCTACGTCGTTTTGGGCGCGAAAGCCGAAAACGACCCTTCCGTCATTGAACATCCGACAAACGACGAGGAAACCGCGCTTTTCGCCCAGATCAAAAAGCGGATCGAAAACGATTCGGGCTTCTTTCATCGACTCATCCACTCCATCGTCGGTGTGAGCGAGGAAACGACAACCGGCGTCAATCGGCTCTACGGACTTGCGAGCAAAAACGAACTTCCTTTTCCGGCGATCAACGTCAATGACAGCGTCACCAAGTCCAAATTCGACAATATTTACGGGTGCCGACAAAGCCTCATCGACGGCCTGATGCGCGCGACAGGCAGCCTGATCGCTGGAAAAGTCGCTCTTGTGTGCGGATACGGCGATGTCGGTAAGGGGTGTGCGAAAAGCCTTCAAGGTCAGGGCGCGCGGGTCGTCGTCACCGAAATCGACCCCATTTGCGCCTTACAGGCGGCGATGGATGGTTTCGAAGTCTCAACGGTGGATGAGATGGCTTCCTACGCCGACATTTTTGTCACGGCCACTGGCTGTGCGCATGTCATCACGATCGACCATATGCGGAAGATGAAAGACCTCGCGACCGTTTGCAATATCGGCCACTTTGATACGGAAATTGATGTCGAATCGCTACGCAACTACCCATGGCGTTCGATCAAGCCACAGGTTGACCAGATCCTTTTTCCTGATGGCAAGCGAATTACGCTTCTTGCGGAAGGACGCCTTGTCAACCTCGCCTGTGCGACGGGTCATCCGCCTTTTGTAATGAGCACGTCTTTCTGCAACCAGGTTCTCGCCCAGATTGAGCTGTGGAAAAACCGCGAAAGCGGCTTTTTTGAGAATCGCGTTTACCGGCTCGGCAAAGACCTTGACGAAAAAGTTGCCAAGCTGCACCTTCCATACCTTGGCGTTACGTTGACCAGACTGTCTGAAAAGCAGGCACAGTACATGAACGTCAGCCCGGACGGCCCCTTCAAACCCGACCATTACCGTTATTGATATGTTGATCCACCAAGAAACCGACGCCCGAAGAGTCATCCAAACTCTTGGTCTGGAACCCCACGTTGAAGGCGGATGGTTTCGGGAAACATGGCGCGCGCCGACGCCTGCGGGAGGCCGCGCGAGCGGAACGGCGATTTACTATCTGCTTGAAGCCGATCAGGAGTCCCGATGGCACCGGGTTGATGCAACAGAGATCTGGCACTGGTATGCGGGTGCAGCGCTTAATCTCATGGTCTCCAAACATGGCGATGGCAGCGATGTCAGTGTTCTGGGTCCGAGTCTGAAACGTGGACAAAGACCCCAGATCATCGTGCCGGCTCACACGTGGCAAAGCGCGCGAACCCTAGGCTCGTGGACACTCGTCGGCTGCACCGTAAGCCCGGGGTTTCAGTTTTCGGGGTTTGAACTTGCTGAAGACGGCTGGGAGCCCGGTCCACACAGGTCTTCACGCAAAACCTAGACCGCCATCAACCATCGTCTTTATCGGGCGGCCCGACCCAGAGGAACGGATTGTAAGCAAGCTCCCACAGGTGATCGTCTGGATCGGCGACATAGCCCGAATAGCCGCCCCAGAATACGTCCTGCGGTGGTTTGCACGCAACTGCGCCTGCTGCGAGTGCCTCCGCAAACTGGCGGTCGACCTCCGCTTTTGACGCCAGATTATGGGCCAGCGCAAAGCCTCGAAATCCGCTGCCTGTAGACGCAACTGATGCGTCCTTGGCAAGCGCCTCCCACCCATAGAGACCTAGCCACGTTCCCTGAAGCTGAAAAAAGGCGACCGAGGGCGCGGACCAGTCCAACTGCGGCAAACCCAAGCCCTCGCGGTAGAAGGTCACCGAGCGCGAGAGATCTCGAACCCCCAAGGTGATCATGCTGATACGTGGTTTCATCTTTCACCTCATTCTTCAGGATTATCGAGCCAAGGCGCCCGAGTAGACCCCGCCGTAACGGCGGATAATCATCGACAATCTGCCGCGCACTTCGACAGCGCGCGCGGGGTAGACCTGCGTGGCAAAAGCGGGATTGGCGGCAACAAGTTCGATCTGCCTACCCTTAAAATAGATGCGCTTGAGCGTTGCCTCTTCGCCGTGAACCATCGCGACCACAATATCGCCTGATGCCGCCGTAGGGGTTGCTTCAATAATCGCAACATCTCCGTCCATGATCCCCAAATCTACCATCGACTCGCCGCCAACGACAAGAGCGAAATAGGTGCCGGAGCCCAGAAGGGTTGCCGGAAGCGAAAACTCGCGGTCTTTGGCCTCGAGGGCTTCCAGCGGCAGACCTGCGGCGACCTTTCCGATGACGTTGATCGTAAGCGTCTCCGTTGCGGACGCGGAAACGATCGGTGGGATCGGTGGCGCCTGCGCGCCTTTGTCCAGCGCCTCCGGACGCGTAATAATGGTCAGCGTTCGCGATCGCCCCTTGGAGCGGGCGACGACGCCACGGGCTTCCAACTCCGTAATCAGACGATGCACACCGCTTTTCGACTTCAAGCCCAAGGCCTGCCTTATCTCTTCGTAAGACGGCGTGATTCCGGTTTGTGTCTGCTCTGCGTCGAGGAAACGCAACAGGTCAAACTGTCTGGGAGTCAACATGGCACTTGCGCAAACTCTTGCGTCCAGCTTCCGTTTTTGCAATCTTAACCACCACACCGGATCACGGCAAGACCCATGGACCTGTTCTCAGACCCGCAAACCTCGGTGAATACGCCCTCCGCTCACGCCAACGCCAATGCACCGTTCCTATCGGTGAGCGAAATCTCAAGCACGCTCAAGCGCCTTGTTGAAGGCGAGTTCGCGCAGGTGCGCGTTCGCGGCGAGATTTTCAATTTCAGAGGACGCCAGCCCTCAGGTCATGCCTACTTTGCGCTCAAGGACCAAAGCGCAAGACTCGATGTTGTTGTCTGGCGTCCAACCTACAGCCGCCTCGAGCTGAAAATCGAAGATGGTCTGGATGTCATCATCACCGGAAAACTGACGGTTTATGCGGGCCGATCCACCTATCAGCTCGTTGCTTCTGCCATTGAATATGCGGGCATCGGGGCCTTGATGCAGCAACTTGAAGAGCGTAAGCAAAAACTCGCCGCGCTCGGGCTCTTTGAGTCACGCCGGAAGAAAACCCTTCCGTTCCTGCCCCAGACGATCGGCCTTGTAACCGCAGAAAAAGGCGCGGTGATCCGCGATATGATTCACCGAATCGGCGAGCGATGTCCGGCGCATATTTTGCTTTGGCCCGTGCGGGTGCAGGGGCAGGAGGCCGAGACCGAGGTGGCGCGCGCGATACGTGGGTTCAACGCGATGACCCATCGCTTGCGACCCGATGTCCTGATCGTGGCGCGTGGGGGCGGCTCGATTGAAGACCTTTGGGCATTCAACGGCGAAGAGGTTGTCCACGCCGTCGCCGAGTCTTCGATACCCGTGGTGAGCGGCGTTGGGCACGAAACCGATGTCACCCTCATTGACTTTGCCGCAGACCTGCGCGCTCCGACACCCAGTGCCGCGGCCGAATGCGTCACACCCGTCAAGCGCAACGAGATCGAGCGCAACTTTGACCTTGCCCGCAGATTACGTCACCACAGCTTTCAGGCGCATCAACAGCGCCGAACCGGACTTGTACACCTTGCCCATCTCCTCGCAGGACCATCAAACCGCATCGCGCTCGCCCAACAACACCTTGATCTTCTCCACGCGCGCCTAAGCGCACAGGTAGCGCCCGCGATGGATTTACGAAAGCGGCGCCTCGATAAGGCGCGACCCCAACGGGCACATCTGGACCATTTGCTCGTACTCGCCCGCCATAAGGTGTCGCGCTCGACCTCCGCCCTGTCACGCTCTTTCACCCACGAACGACATAACAGACGCACCCGGCTGGACCATTGGGCCGGAATTCTTAATGCCGTCGGTTACAAAAATGTGTTGCGCCGAGGCTTCGTCTTTCTCCAAAGCCCTGAAGGGGAGGTACTCACGAAAGCCGAGCGCCTTGATGCCAACGGCGCGGATTTTGCCATCGTTTTGTACGACGGCCGACGGCGTGCCAAACTCGTCAATACCGATGCGCCCGATCTGGACACGCCTTCACACCCTCAAGGTCACTTGAACTTTTGAAGCGCTTTTCAAAAAGCGGTTTCTCAACGAACAGGTCGTCAGAAATGCACACATTTTTGTGAAATCCATGCACATGGATTGACATGCATACACATTCTTGTTACATAAGATCTATATTTGGTGCATAAACGCTTTTGTTTCACCATGAGGGATGAGAAGCCATGGCTAAACAACTTGACTCATCTGCCCCAGCCGATCCTTTGCTCAGCTTTTCTGATCACGATCTCTTTGACTACATTGAGACCATTACGGGTGAACTTGCGACCCTTGTGGAAGCGTCTTGCGAGCCACAGATCGGTTATCTACTAAGGATCGCGCAGCGCGAAGCGGGCTCTGTTCTCAAGAGGCTTTCTCTTAGCAGAACTGGCACTCCTTAGGGTTTGAGCGGGTTATGGGCTCTTGGTATGCAGGATTCGTCTGCGCTTGATTCAGGCGTGCTTTTCCTGTAGAACTTCTTCGCAATCTTTGTGCTTTTCGTTCTTGGTGCTTGGAGATCACCGGCGGACTGCGAGGAATAGAAAGGAGCCATGAGGAACATCGTGAAAGCCAATATCCATAAGCCCTACCATCGTATCAAAGTCATCATGACGGACGGCGAAACGTTTGAAACCCGCTCGACCTACGGTCAGGAAGGCGATGAGCTTCGTCTTGAAATTGATCCGAAGACGCATCCGGCCTGGACGGGTGGCGGTCAGCATCTTGTTGACACGAGCGGTCGTGTTACCCGTTTCAATCAAAGGTTCACTTTTCTCAAGAAATAGGCGCGAGGGTCCGGCCTTGGAGATGATCCGGGCAAAGAACCCCTGCCCGGTGTCTTGACTCTAGGAGGGCGAGCTTTGGGTCAGTCCTGAGCGGACTTCAGACGCGCAAGGGCGCACCAGTTCTTCAATGCCGAGCAGCGTTTCGGGGCGAGCTTTGGGTCAGTCCTGAGCGGACTTCAGACGCGCAAGCCGAACCAGTTCTTCAATGCCGAGCGTTTCGGGACGGGCTTTTGGGTCAAGTCCTAGGTGTTCCAGAGAGGTTTGTGGATCGTCAAAAAACCCACGTAGCGACGAGCGCAGCATTTTTCGACGCTTGGAAAAAACCCATTGCAACAAATCAGAAAAGGTCGCCTTGTCGCAAGGCAAGATGTGGGCACGCGGCTTCAGCGTCACCAAAGATGCGTGGACCTTGGGGGCGGGAAGAAAATTCTTGGGTCCGATGGAAAAGTGGTATTCGACCTTTGTGCGCCATTGGCAGAAGACCGAAAGGCGTCCATAATCCTTTGTGCCGGGCCTCGCCAGGATGCGCTGGGCGACATCGCGTTGGATCATCACGGTGATGGAGTGGAAAGTCGGTGGCCAAGGCTCGTGATCGATCCATCGCCGTATCAATCGCGTTGCGATGTTAAAGGGAAGATTGCCAACGATCCGATGGGGCGCGCCGTCAAAAGGATCGGAAGCCTCAAGAGCGTCCCCCACACAGAAAGCAAATTGAGTCTCGTAGCGATTGCGAATGGCCTCGAGTGCGGGCACCATCCGGGCATCGCGCTCCAGAGCAAAGACCTGGGCACCGTTTTTTAGCAAAGCGCGGGTTAAGGCTCCGGGTCCGGGGCCGACTTCGAGGACGGGCAACTCGGGTCCTGCGCCGCTTGCTCGCGCGATTTTGTCGAGTAGCTGAAAGTCGGTGATAAAGTTCTGCCCCAGGGATTTGCGCGCGAGCAATCCATGGCTTTTGATCACATCCCGAACGGGCGGAAGACCATCATCAGGCATGAAGATGCCCCATCAGGACAGAGGCTTATAGCTCTTCAATGATGGCCCGACGTCTCAGATCATAGAGCAGGCTTCGAAGTTTTTCTCGCGCGCCGCCGCCGAGCAGGGCTTCGCGGGTCGAGGCGAAGAGGTCGGCTTGGCTTTGAATGTCTTTGCTATCGCATACGACGAGCGCTTCGACCGCATTTCCGACGTAAACGGGTTCGGTCACCGCGCCGACGGGCGTCACACGGAGAACCTCGACGAGCGGACGTGGCATATCGGTTTCGCGGCGGAGAACTTGTGGTTTGACAACCGCATCGGGTAAGCGCCGCACCGCCGAAAGGTCTTCGCAACCGTCGACAAGACGGCTGGTTTCACGTGCCCGGGCGATCTGCGACGTGATCACATCCTGGGTCGGCGTTTCTGGCAGCGCAAACAAAATCGGGACAATGGTGTACAAGCGCGTGGTATTGGCATTTTGCACCGCTTCGCGATCCAGACTCGCAACGACATCCTGCTCTCGGATTTGCGAGGTGTTACGCACGGCAACGCGCGAAAACTGTTGCCAAAGGAAATTTGCCTGTATCCGATCCACCAGTTCTTCCGGGTCGACGCCTTCCTGTCGGATAATCGCTTCGAAATCGCCTCCGTCGAAACCGTTTTCCCCCGCGAGGCGTAAAAATTCTTCTCGCGCGATTGAGCGCTCAATACTGATGGCATTGCGTTCTGCGGCTTGAAGAATCAGGGTTTCGTCGATGAGTTCTGAACGCGCTTTGTCCAGAAATTGCCGATGATCCAACCGATTCTCGATCATTGCCATCAGGCGCGCGCGTGAGTCAATATCGTGGTCGGTAATCACGTCTCCGTTGACAATCAGCCGGGCGGAAGCGGCGAGCGCAGGCCCCGAGATCCATAGGGCGATCACCGCGACTGCGATGGCAAATCCACGGGTAAAATCTGTGCGCATCGTCGAGCTCCGAGCTTTTGTCAGTGAGGAAGTTTACGAAGAAGCGAGCGCACAATCAAGGAGCGTAAGGTCTTTTCGCGATGGTTCAGGCGTGCACAACGCAAGCGAGGAGTCTATCAAGAGCGGCGCTGGCCGCCTGAAAACGGACCGCCCTGCGGTCGCCAGAAAAAAGCAGCCTCTCGACAGTGACTTTCTGATCGCTGGTCGCCAAGCCAAGATAGACGAGGCCGACGGGTTTTTGCAGGCTCCCCCCGCCGGGGCCTGCAATACCGGTGATTGCGGCGGCGAGATCGACGTGGGCTCGCTTACGAGTTTCCAAAGCCATGGCGCGCGCTACCGCCTCGGAAACCGCTCCCTCATTTGCGATCAGGCGGGCATCGATTCCAAGGTCCTGGGTCTTGGCGGCATTGGCGTAGGTGACATAGCCTCGATCGAAGACCTCCGAGGCGCCTTCGACGGCGGTCACGACCATTGCGAGCAGCCCTCCAGTACAACTTTCGGCGCAGGCCAACCGCATACCGTTCTCGGCGCATAGTTTGACAAGGTCTTCGGCTTTTTCCTGCAAATGGGCAAGGGTTAGGTTGGCATGGGCGCACGCACTCATTGAATTTGTCTTCTGAACGGAAAGAGCACGGAAGCGTTTACCAGAGCGGCGAGACCCTCCTCGCGTCCGGTAAAGCCAAGACGCTCGGTTGTGGTCGCTTTGATACCGACGGCATATTTTTCGATGCCTAAGAGTTCTGCGACCGAGTCCTGAATGGCGGTCTTATGGCGACCGAGCTTAGGATTCTCGCCGATCAGGGTACAATCCAAGTGGACAAGTCGCCCCCCGCGCGCCTTGAGCAAGGCGTGGACCTTCTCGACGAAAACCGACGATTTCATTCCGGCATAGCGCGGATCAGACGGCGGGAAGTGGTCGCCGATATCGCCTTCGCCGAGGGTTCCGAGCATGGCATCACAGATGGCATGGAGAAGGAGGTCGGCGTCGGAGTGACCGATCAGGCCTCTCGGGTGATCGATTCGGACGCCACCTAGAAAAAGGTGGTTACCTTCACCAAAGGCATGTACATCGAAACCTTGTCCGACGCGTGTTACCTGCGCACATTCCAAGGCTTCGATTCTTTTGAGGTCGTTTTTCACGGTAATTTTCTGGCATGATTGATGCCCGGCAACAAGATCAACACGATATCCATAAGCGCTAAGCAACGTTGCATCATCGGTAAAGGCACGCCCTTGTGCGATCGCCTGTTCATGCGCATCGCGCAGGCATTCCAAGCGCCCTCCCTGCGGCGTCTGCAAGAGCATTGTTTTTTCACGTGAAACCGTTGAGGTGCAGCGCCCCAAGGACGAAGTTTCGCTCGGCGCGACGCCACACAGGCTATCATGCAGGGGCATTGCCGCGCTGACGCCCTCGGCGCCATTGTGCAAGGCTTCAACGGCTCTTTTGATGACCTCGTCATGCAGCCAAGGCCGCGCGGCGTCGTGAACGAGTACGAAGTCGGCTGCACCTTCGAGCGCCATCAGGCCGGCATAGACCGAACCTTGACGGGTATCGGCGCCCATCACGGCTTTTTCGATCTTCGGCCACAATCCCTTTGCAACCCGCTCACGCACCCTCGGGGCGTCGATATTCTCGCCGATCACGGGCACGACCTTATGGATCGCGTCGCTTTGGGCAAGGGCGGCAAGGGCATGATCAATCACGCGCGCGCCACAGAAAGGTTCCATGAGCTTTGAGGTTTCGCCGAAGCGCCGCCCTGAGCCTGCGGCCATCAGCAAAGCCCCGACGCGCGCTCTGGAGGTCATGAGACCTTTCTGCGGGAACGGCTCTTGACAACCGCCGCACGCTTCTTTTTGTTGGCGGCATCGTATTTGCCGGCGGTCTTTCCTTTGACTTTCCGGCCTTTTGTTTGGGGGGGCGGATGACGACGGTCATCGCCGAGCACCGAATTTAGGTACGCACTGGTATAGCCTTTTCCGGAGGCCGCGACGACTTCGGGGGTTCCAACCATGACAAGCTGTCCGCCTCCGTTACCCCCGTCGGGTCCCAAGTCAATAATATGGTCGGCAACCTTGATGACTTCCAGATTATGTTCGATCACGACGACGGTATTGTTGGCGCTCACGAGTGCGTGAAGGATATCGATCAGGCGCGCGACGTCATGGAAGTGCAGTCCCGTCGTCGGTTCGTCGAGGAGGTAGAGGGTTCGTCCCGTTGAACGACGTGAAAGTTCTCTTGAGAGTTTGACGCGCTGGGCTTCGCCGCCCGAAAGGGTCGTGGCGGGCTGTCCGATTTTGACGTATCCCAGCCCGACTCTATCGAGCATTGCGAGTTTGTTTCGCACGGCCGGCACGGCGGCAAAGAAGTCCAGACCTTCTTCGACGGTCATTTCAAGGACCTGGGCGATATTCTTCCCCTTATAGACGATTTCGCGTGTTTCGCGCCCATAGCGCTGACCCTGACACTGGTCGCAGGTGACAAAGATGTCGGGCAAGAAGTGCATTTCGATTTTGGTCACGCCGCCGCCATGACAGGCCTCGCATCGACCGCCCTTGACGTTGAATGAAAAGCGACCGGGTCCGTATCCGCGCGCCCGGGCCTCCGGGAGCGCGGCGAACCATTCGCGGATGGGACCAAAGGCGCCGACATACGTCGCAGGGTTTGAGCGGGGCGTCCGTCCGATGGGCGACTGATCGATATTGATGACCTTATCGAGCAGCTCCAGTCCCAAGGCTTCGCGATAGGCTCCGTGCCGTGCCGACTTACCGGCGAGATGTTGCCGAATCGCTTGAAAAAAGCAGGCGTGAACGAGCGAGCTCTTCCCGGAACCGGAAACACCGGTGACGGCAATCATGCAACCGAGCGGAAAATCGACATCGAATGACCGAAGGTTATTCGCTGCGGCGCCTTTGATAGAGATCATGCGCTCGGGGTCAATCGGTCGCCTTTTCGAGGGCACATCAATGCGCAGGCGCCCAGACAAGTAAGCCCCCGTGATGCTTTTTCGCTGATTCCTGATCGCCGTCGGTGTTCCGGCCGCAACGACCTCGCCGCCGTGGACGCCGGCCTCAGGACCAATATCAATCACATGATCGGCGGCGCGAATGGCTTCTTCGTCATGTTCGACGACCAGAACGCTATTGCCAAGGTCGCGCAGTCGAAAGAGGGTCTGCAAAAGCCGGGCATTGTCTCTTTGATGCAATCCGATGGAAGGTTCATCAAGCACGTACAGGACGCCGGTCAGGCCCGAGCCAATCTGCGAAGCGAGTCGGATTCTCTGGCTCTCGCCGCCCGACAGGGTCGCGGAGGCCCGGTCCAGGGTCAGATAGGACAAACCGACATCGTTCAAAAAGGTCAGACGATCCACGATTTCCTTGACCAGCCCCGAGGCGATCAGGCGCTCGCGGTCATTGAGACGGCCATCGAGCTTCCCAAACCAATCGAGGGCGTCCTCGATCGAGAGCCGAGACAGATCAACGATGGATTTTTGGGCAACCCGAACGCAAAGGGCTTCGGGTTTCAAACGGCCACCATTGCAGTCATCGCAAAAACGCGCGGTCTGGAATTTCCCGATTTCTTCGCGGATCCACTGGCTATCGGTATCGCGCAGCCGTCGCTCCAGATTACGAACCACCCCCTCGAACGGTCGATGAACGCGATGCAACCGCCGCGCGCTGACAAATTCAAAGGTAAGCGCATCGCGCCCGGTGCCATAGAGCAGGAGTTTTTGGGCTTTTTCACCCAGCTCCCGCCAGGGCACGTCAAGAGAAAAGTCATAAGTCCGTGCCAGAGCTTCAAGGATCTGGGCCCGGTAGTTTGCGTTGGCCATCGTCCAGGGAGCCAAAGCGCCTTTGCGTAAGCTCAAGTTCTCGTCAGGCACGACCAGTTCCGGATCGATCTCCAGGCGCGTACCGATTCCCTCGCATCCTGGACACGCCCCGTAGGGCGAATTGAACGAAAAGAGTCGCGGCGCGATCTCGGGCAGACTGAAACCCGATTCGGCGCAAGAGAATTTTTCGGACAAGAGCAGACGTTCATGGGTCTGTCCGGTCTCGGTGAGGGTTTCGACAAGCGCGATTCCGTCGGACAGGCGCAAGGCGGTCTCGAGGGACTCGGCCAAACGAGCCTTCATGCCATCGGCGCGCACGAGGCGATCGACAAGGACGTCGATATCATGCTTATAGGTCTTGTCGAGAGGGGGCACCTCGTCGATCATGTAGATGGTGCCATCGACTCTAAGTCTTTGAAACCCGTCTTTTCGGAACTTTTCGATTTCCTTTCGGTACTCGCCCTTGCGCCCGCGAACGACGGGGGCCAGCAGGTAGAAGCGCCTCTTCTCGTCGAGCTGCATCACCCGATCGACCATTTGCGTAACGGTCATGCTGCGTATGGGTTTTCCTGTAACCGGAGAGTAAGCGGTGCCGACGCGCGCATAGAGTACGCGCATATAGTCGTAGATTTCGGTCACGGTTCCGACCGTTGATCGGGGTGTTCGCATGGCTGTTTTTTGCTCGATGGAAATGGCGGGCGACAAGCCATCGATGCGATCGACATCGGGTTTTTGCATCCGGTCAAGGAATTGCCGTGCATAGGCCGATAAACTTTCGACGTAGCGCCGCTGCCCTTCGGCGTAGATCGTATCGAAGGCGAGCGAACTTTTCCCCGAACCCGATAATCCGGTAATGACAACCAACTGGTTACGCGGAATTTCGAGCGCGAGGTCCTTGAGGTTATGCTCGCGCGCACCCGAAATCTCGATCATCGACGAAGCCATAGTCAATTCCTTTCCGCAAGCATTATGCGGGTGCATGGAGTGAAATCAATCGCGCGATCGGCGCGCGCCTTTTCATACACAGGCTGAGCGGCTCGCCTTGTCGCGATGGATCGCCGAGGTCTGGCTGATCGCGCCGGATCGTTTCAGGGGACTTGTCTGCCGTGTCCGGCTTGGGTTAAAGTGGGCGGTTGTCTAACCGCCGAAGACCAACATTCCTATGGCTCCACGGTCAAAGCGGCTCCGGCGCGACCCTCGACCCGAACGTCCTTTCTGGAAACCAACCTCATGCTGACCCCGACCGCCTCGCACAACAAACCCCTGCCGCTGGAATGGAGTCCAGAAGTCGAACAGGAGACCGCCCACCTTTACGAACGGGTGTCCAAGATTGTATCGCCGGTTGAGTGGCCCTTTTACGCGCCTTACGTTTATCGGATCAACCGCCTGAAGCACGAAAGGAACGCCGTGATTTTGGCGCACAACTACCAGAGCGCGGAGATTTACGGTTGCGTGGCCGATCTGGTGGGCGACTCGTTGCAACTTGCTTCGTCTGCGGCGCAAAGTCAGGCGGAAGTCATTGTTCAAGCGGGCGTTTTTTTCATGGCCGAAACGTCGAAGATTCTCTGTCCTGAGAAACGGGTTCTGATCCCCGACCCGCACGCCGGATGCTCCCTTGCCGAGGCGATCACCGGTGAGGATGTCCGCACTCTCAAAAAGGAAAATCCTGGGGTTCCGGTGGTCTGCTATGTCAATACGAGCGCGGAAGTCAAAGCCGAAAGCGATATATGCTGCACGTCATCGAACGTCATCGACATCATCAAGAGCCTCGGCACCGAGCG
>JAAUXV010088918.1_pt1 | contig 16600 bp, 21 predicted proteins | sample 7278181 | NCBI WGS metagenome assembly JAAUXV01 (sample SAMN14350114, study PRJNA611818) | marine sediment metagenome | isolation source: surface marine sediment (2.1m) | place: French Polynesia: Moorea | collected 2018-08
GGCAAGGCGGGTGGCGGAAAGTGGAGAGCTAGGGGACTGTTGGTGGGGAAAGGGGGGGAGGGAGAAGGGGGGGCTTATGGAGCTCTCCCAATCGTCCGCCTCTCCTGGGAACGAGAGGAAAGAGAAGGAGGAGGGGGGGAAGTGCGATCGAGGGAAACCCGCTCGCCTGTTTGCTTCTTCATGTTGCTTGGTCTGACGGCGTCATGAGGAAGTAAATACTAAGAGTGCTCTCCCCTTGCATTTCAACCAGAGGGATCCCATTTTGTTTGCTACTTAATATAGCAGAAGTAACTGAAATTGCGTTGTCCATGTACCAAAAGTTTTTTATTGTTTTCCATGGCCATGGCGGTGCTTATATTTGGAAGTAAACCAAAGTACAGTATACCTTATACATATCGTGTTTGAAGTACAAACGTGATATTGGGAAGTGACCACGAAAAAGATTTTTGCGTGGGTGGGATCGAGTGGGGTTTGGAGGAAACCTTGATGCGTGGGCGGGGGAAAATTAAGAAAAGTAGCTTGTAACTTGTGAGGAAGGTGAGGCCGTCTTGGGGGATTTTTGTGGTCTCAGTATGCAGAAGAACATCTTTTCCCCCGTAAAGTTAATTTGATGACAGACGCAGCATTTCTCTTCACCAGAAAGAAAGCTTTTTTGCGGCAGCTCGGAGCTACACCAATCTCCCCAAATGAAAGTGGAACAGGTGCTCTTTGTCGGAATTTGCCCAATTATTCTATTACATTCATGACTGGTTTCACCACTGGTATTGTGAACAAACGAGGTCCTGTTACACCGGCCGAGAATCCCTGCAGCGATCGTTCCTGTCTCTAGCGGACCCACTAATGACCTGATTGATGGCGGGGCTCTGATCTGGCCTCGTGTATACGTACGGTATGTGCGCGTGTCTGGAAAGCTTCACCCAGGTTTTTTCTCATATACCAAGGACTGAATTGCTTTCCTGTATCGCCTTCCTGCCACAAAAAAAAAGAAATCTCTGAGTTTTTGCCACAAAAAACCTTTCTCTCTCTCTCTCTCTTTCTCCCCGCGTGCCCCACTAACCTACAAATGTTTTTGTGGCAGTCCGGGTGTTCGTCGTCGTCCCCTCTCCCCCTTTCTCCCTCAATGCTGCTCCCGCTTGGTTACCTCATGTTTGCACCTCTATAACGAGGATGGAGATCCCCCTCCATTTTTCCTTTTTTTCGCCGCTGGTACGTATATGTAAAGGATAGGATAAAGGAAAAACCTCGCTGCAGCTTTTTTCCAGATCGGAAAAGAGTAGAGAAAGTTTTTTTGTCTGAAAAGTGCATTTTTCCTAATGTACATCAACTCTAAACTTACCTTGTCTTGTTTCCCTCTTTTTCACCAAGGTCGCCTAACGAGGGAGGGGGATTACCACAGGAGGAGAGAGCGCCCATGGGGGTATCACCTCTTCCCCCACGACCCCCTCCTCGCTTCTCCTCCTCCGCCATCAGCACGCAACCGCCGCCTCAGGATAATTCCGCCCATTCTTCCTCGTGCCGCCGCCGCTTGTCAACCTGGTACGGAATTCACAACACACAATACAATTTTCTTTACAACAAACATTTACCATCTCAATGCAGCCCCCTCGCCTACACATTAATGCATTACGAGGTTTGACGATGTCGAATCCCGTTGCAGGTTCATGAGGAGAGGGTGAAGGACGGAAGAGGAGGAAGAAGAGGAGGGACGATGAATGAATCATTTGTTATTCTCCACACCTCTTCTTCCCGGACGGCAGCGGCCGCTTTTGTGATCCTTCCCGCGGCGGCGGCGGCGGCGGCGGCGGCTGCGGAGCAGGAGGAGGAAGAGGCGGAGGCAGAGGCCACTTATTTTCGCGAGGGGAGGAGGAGGAGAGGATGATAGAGGGGGAGGAAGAAAGGAGGAAGGTGAGTCGGAGAAAACGATAAAACAGCTCGACATACGTACGGATGAAAAACAGTGGTTTTTTGTTTCAGGAGTTATATCGCTCCGTCATCGTCGTCCATCGCCCGCCTACAACATCCGAGAAAAAAATAAAAAAAGGAGAGTGCTTCCCCCTCACCCACGGCTCCCTCCCTCTTGATTGATTGAGATCAAGAGATGTTTTGACAAGGCCAGGGGCGTAAATACAACCCACTTCCCTTTTCTCCTCTGCTCTCTCTCTTTCTCTTGGGCGAGTGTGTATGCCGGGACTCGCCAAGGGGGGAAGGAAAGTACTACTGGACGTGCTGTGCTGTTCAAGAAAAAACCTTGAAGAATCCGTTGCCGCCGGCGTGTGAACTACTATAAGTAAAGGAAAGAAGACTAAGCGACAGGAAGGCAGGCAAAAAAGACTAAAAGAAATCCGTTAAGTTTTTTTGAAAGATATTAGCTGAAACCGCTCCTTCCCCACCTGTGTTCAGAAAAGGAAATCCAATCGGGAAATGGAATCACCGTCTCCGGAAGAAAGAGCTCAGGGGAAATAGAATTTCCACCAAGAACTGAATGCCGAGGATTCCCGAGAGAGAAGAGAACCCGTCACTGCCCCCTCTGAATACCTACACCGCACTGCTTACTACAGTAACAGCTAAAGTACATCATCGGCTCAAAGGCTCAAATTAAGGATTGTTTTCAATTAAAAACTACAAAACGGAAGGGCAAGACAAGCAATGGACCCCACCAGCTGCACTTCTAGCGGGCGGCCCCGGGTCAACCCGAGGTACCACCGCAGCTCCCACGAGTCCACCGGCATCGGCCGCGGACCCGCCGCCTCCCGGCGGCGGCGCGGCGCCAGCGGCGACCGCGGCGGCGGGGCCGACAGCACCGGCGGCCGCCCGGGAGGAGTCAGGCCTAGGTCCAACACCATATCGGCCGGCGTCTCTCGAGGAGAGCAGGTATGCATGTCGGAAGAAAGACGTTTTTTATGCTACATTTATACGGTACACGTAATTATTTTCCCTCGTCTGTCTCGCAGTAATGTAATGAATACGGTACTTACTGTACTTGCTTATACAGTACTGAGCGCTTTGGCGAAGCCTGAGTCCATGAAACAGTACGAGTGTCTGCTGTGTCCAATGTTGTATTTCTCTGTTGTCTGATGTGTCGTGCTGTCCCCCCAATGTTTAGCGGTGTTTGACAAATGAACCCGGAACCTAACATAGCAATAATCCTTTCTAACAAACGTGTTGCTGTCATAATGTGCTGTTCGTCAATTAAACGTACACGTTAAGGGCAAATGAGAGCGCGCGAGTGAACGAGAGGACGCTTTTTCTTTTCTTTTGCTTCTTACAACTCCCCATTTTTTCGCGCCACCCAAAAACACAGCAGCAGCAACGGAGGACCACCTTCCAGGACTGCCCGTTCCCCGGGTTCGACCCGGCGCGACACCGGGTCCCTCCTTACCCTCCCGGGCCACCCCCGGGTCCACTCGGGGGCATAGAGAAGGTGGTGGAGTACCGCCCGGTGCCCAACGGGAAGGGCGCCGTCGGGCTGCGCCGGGTGACCCCGTCGGCGGCGGGACCGGTGGAGCACATTCAGGCACGGAAAACAAGGAGTGATGATGGCTGGAGGGATTCGAAAGAAAGAAAATAACGCTTTGTTATGTACACAATAGAGTAGGCTGTAAGGCTTTGTACTGTAAAATACTGTACTTTTTCTGTACTTGGTCATGGTAAACGTATCGCTCCTCCGGGGAAAATTTAAGTATGATTCTTTTGAGACAAAAAACAAGAAAATGCAAAAAAAATCTGATGAGGAGAGATATTTTTTTACGATACTGTATACTGTACTGTACCTTACCTTTCTTTCCATACTGTACCACACCTGAACAGCACCACACCTTACTGTACATTTTGCACCAATGATGGGAAATTTCGGCGTTGCTCGTCTCCGCACTTAAAAACAAAGAATTCGAACGTGCAATGAACAAGATTTTCTTCAACTAGGTGGTGAACCCTTCGACCCTGCCCGACCCCACCGGGATCGCTGGCGTGTCTCACTGGGCTGAGGTGGAGGGGGCCGCGTGGCAGCAGCAGCAGATGCAACAGCAACAGCCGGCCAAGGAAAGGGGGAGGCCCAAGTACAAGAACGGGGTGCTGAACGGGTCCCAGCCTTGCTTGACGACGATGGAGCAGCAGCAGCAGCAGGAGCAGCTTCTACTCCCGCCAACGGTCTTCCAGCAGCAGCCACAACAGCAGCAGCATAAAGACAGGCGAAGAGCAGAGAGGCAATCGAGCGAACCGCAGCAGCAGCAACCTCCCCATTTGGATATGGGCCTGGGATTCTTTCCTCCCCCACCTCCCCCACCTCCGGCCGCGGCCTTCCAACCCCTTGGCTTCCCCGCCCACCCGATAGCGGTGGACGACGGCAGCGGCGCCGGAGCCTTCTTCTTCGAAGGCGCTCCCCCCGGCCCAGGGCAACCCCATCTGGTGGTTCTCCCCCCTCCGCCCGGAACGGTAGCGCCCGAGGGGACGGTGGCCGTCTTCCAGGCACACCCGCCGCCGCAGCCCTTTCCAGACAGCTACGGGGCCCCATTGAGCCGGGGCGCCTCTGGGTCTCAGCCATGTCTCCCGGCAGCAACAGCAGCGCAGCAGCAGATACAGCCTCAGATGCAGCCCGTTCCGGTTCACCATTTCGAGCACTACCGCCACGAGGCGGAGCAGCAGCAGGAGATCCCCATGCAGCTGCAGCAACAACAACCCGTCAGGAGGCAGAAAAGTCTGAGCAGGGCATCCTCGAGGGACAGGGGAGGTGGTCACTCCGCCAGGTACCTTATTTTTATGACGTTGTACGTTAGAATCTGTGAAACTTTTGCTTTTTTTCAGAACTCCAAGGCCTTTTCGGAGGTCCGAGAGCTTCTCCTCCCAACAACAACAGCAACAGCAGCAGCCTCCCATTGGACAGCAGCAGCAGCTCGTACGCCGCCCCTCCTCCGAACGCCGTCAACGCCGGCCGTCCTCCTCCACCATAACGGCCGGGATCATGCCGGCGCCGATGCCCGAGATGAGGCCGCCCTTCGACTATCAGCCTCCGCCTCAATCATCAACCAAGACCAAGAGAAAGAAGCGCTCAGCGTCGAGAGAGGCAGAAGGAGGAGGGGGACAAGAGGGGGCGGCCGCCCCTCCACAGACCCATCCATCTCAGGTCAGGGTTTCACCAAAGTTTACTTGCAGTAGAACAATTGTTTCCCACTCTGACCTTGCCCTTTATGTTATGCAAAAGGAAAAGGACATATTATATTTATCTTTCTTCTACCTTGAGCCTTTGGTGAACTTCTCCAAGAAATATCTTTATGACTTCTTCCTCTTCCCCCCTCCAACCATCTTGCATGTCCTCTCATGCATTCAGATGTCGGCGTCGAGCGAGGCCCCCCACCGATCTCAGAGCCCGCTCTCGGCAGTCAAGGCTCGGAGGGCCAACCAGGCGCAGTGGGAGCGACAGCACAGCCAGAAGCAGAGGATGAGGAGGGAGAAGGAGTCGGCCGCGGCCATCTCGCACGGGGCCACCCTCATCTCGGCGCCGCTACAGCAGCAGCAGCGCAGACAGCAGCAACAGCAACAACAACAACAACAACACCCTGAGGAAAAGCCGCGGCGGAAGCCCCCGTCGAGGACTAACTCGACTGACAGGGAAGCCACCATCCCGCCGCCGTCTCAGTTCTCCAGGGAGACGCCACAACAGCAGCAACAGCAACAACAACAGCAGCAGCCACAACCCCACCACCGGCACCGAGTGGCCAGCGGAGGAGAGCTACTTAGGAACCAGGATGTGGGTGGGGTTTTCGAGGCTGGGGACGTGGAACTGGAGGACGACGACGAAGGGGGATTCGTATTAGCTGCTGAGCAGGTGAGAAACATCCTCACTATATAAGGCAAATCCACCTTTTGACAACGTTATATTTACTTCCCAGGAGACTGACATGGACCTTGACCTTGGTGTTGCCACGGCTGAGGACGATGACCTTGAGGAGGAGGTGGCGGAGGCGGAGGCGGAGGCCGCGCTGGCAGCGGCCATGATGATTCCTCCACCCCCGTCGCCGCCCTGCACCTGCGGCAAGAACCTGGAGCTGCCGCCGACACCGCCCATGGAGAGGATGCGGCAGCAACAGCAGCAGCAGCAGCAGCAGCAGATGCTGGAACAGCAGCCCCAGTTCCACCAGCAGCAAATGGGTAAGAAACCTTCCCTGTACAGTGCAGTATACAGACAGACAGACGTAATGGTATAATCCTTATTTGTATTCTGTCGTCTCATCTTCCGCGGTCATTATTATTATCTGTCTTTCTCTCTCTCAATTACGGCGTCTGGCCTAGAGTGGCCTTTCCCATACGTACGCCTTTGTCCTTGGGGTTTCTTTTGGCTCTTCCCAGGCTCTCCCACCAAAAGAGACAACAATAAAAAAATACAATAGTTCTCAATGGCTGTCCAACTTCAAGGAAATCTCTCTTCCAAATATATTCCCGTGTACGTTGAGCACGACGAATCCCATGAACATATTCAATTTCAAAGTCGGATCTTTATACGAGGAAAAGAAAAGTTCTCACCACTTCTGCTTTCACTTTTTCCCACTATCCCCTTGCTCTCTCCTCCCTTCTGTTTCTCCCTCCTCCTTGGGTTCTCTCTCGTGTCCGATGGTCTAGAAAATTACCTGATTTAATGGCCAGATGGGATGTTCGAGTGGGAGGGAATGGGAGGGAAGGAGAATCAGAGGGGGATCGGTAGAAAAAAACGTAGTTATATAGACGAAAAGGAGATGGAGGGAATGGGAAACATTATTCTTTCAATGGTCCCTTCAGCGCTCGCGATTGAGGCTATCAGTTGCACCCACAATCTTTTCATATGGGCTTTTGAGGTGGTAGGCAACTAGTCTCCGGTAATGATTTCGTTTCCATACGTACTGTACATTCTTCTGCGCTGTTAACAGAAAGTACCCCGGGGCCTACTACTGCAGCCGGCAAGTGCGTTTTTATTGCCAAACTTTTCCTTCTCCCTCCGCGAAGGAAAGGAGTCAGGCGCGGCGGCCTACATTTGCTGTGGCACAGCCATATTCTGTCTGCTTCCTAGACTGCGAGCGTCCTTCTTCTTAAAGCCAGTGCTACGGTGGTACTACGTACAGCCCTGCTTAAGGAAAATGCCTCTGCTGCAGTCTTCCTCCTCCTCCTCCCCTTTCTCCTCCACTCTCCGGATCATTCATTCCCCCTCCCTCTTCTCCGGGTAACTAACCCCTTTCCCCCCCCACAAAAAAAAAGGAAAGTGAGTGAGTCCGGCCCACCCACCCTTCGACCGACCCATCCATTCGTCCTTGGCTGCTCCCCCTCCCCCCCTCCCGGCGGCCTCCTCGCTTGACCGCCCCCTGTTGTGTGTGTGTGTCCTTTAGCCCCACTTTCTTTTGGCGGTGGCGTGACCGAGTCAAAAAAAAAAGGAGGAAGGAAGGGTTGTTTACTCTGGCCGCCGCCGCCGAAGGAGGAGGAAGGAGAGAACATTCCCCCGGGGAGAAATGCCGCCAAGAGGGGGAGAAAGATTCAACAAAGAGAGAAAAAAGAAACATCTTTCCCCTCACCCCGCACTTGGATCTCATTTTATGGCACTTCCTTTACTGATCGAATCTACGGGAAACTGAGGGTTTCGGGAAATTTGGAAAATGTCTCTTCTCCTCTCTCCGCCGCCGATCCCGGTATAACGGCTTCGCGACACGGAACGCGGGGGGGATGAGGATTGGGGTGGAGAGGAAAAAAACTCGCCTTCAACTCTTTCTTTCTTCCTTTGGAAGAGCAGTTAATGTCCCCATCCGCCCATTCTCCACCCAAAGGAGGAGGAGGTCGGAACGAACTTTTTCTCTCCTCCCCACTTCCTCCCTTTCCAAGAGAGAGTTCTCTCCCCCTCCCCCCCCTCCTAGCTCCTGCGTTGCCATTGCCACCGTGCTGTGGAGAAAGAGGGCGTGATTCAGCCTCCTCCTCCTCCTCCGTTAGATGTTTGCCAGTTGCCACCGGTGCCAGGGGAATCCTTCCCGCCAGACCTAGTAGTACAGAAGGGGCGAAGAAAAAAAGATTTCTTGCTCACACTTACCAGTTTTAAAGAGGAATAGGGTGGAGGGAAGTCTTCTCATTTTTTTGAGACTGACTCTTTCACTGTGATATCTTGGACAGATGTGGATGAGAGTCGGGTCCATCTTCCCTCCCCCGTCTTCTTTTTCCACATGGGCGAAATTCTGCAAACAGGGTCGTCGTCGGGCACAGCACCACCGCCAACTTTTTTCTTCTTTATCATCTTCTTCTCTGATCTGGCGACTTACTCAACTTTCTTATCTCTCTCCCTCCCGGCAAAGACGAGGAGAAATTTGAAACGTCTCTTCTCGTTCTGTTCACATGGTCAGCTCCTGGGAGTCGAGGGTGGAAATTGAACTTGAATAAGCAAGGCACAATGCAAGTACAAAGATAGATAATCTTTCTTTAATTGCAATTTCTTTTCCTCTGTACTTTGTAAAGTTCTTGGCAGACGTTTGCACTCTGTGCGTTACATCTTTGCTAAAGATTTCTACCTCCTATGCTGAAAAGGGCCTTCTTCTCTCTGTATTGTACATCCCTCCCCCGGCCTCGCGTCTTAAGTAGCAACTCGCCTCTGCTTGCCTTGCCACTTCCCTCCCTCTGTTTTGAATATCCGAAATTCCCCCTCGATCCTTCCACAAGCCCTCACCGTTCGTACGTGTAGATCCCCAACCAATCAAACCCTTGCCTCCCCCAGCCCAAAACAACTTCCGATATTTATTCCCTCCCAGCCAACCAGCTCTCGTGCTGTGGCGGTGGCGGCGTAAATGCACGACCGCCTCCTCCTCCTCTTCCCCATCCCCCATCCCCCATCCTCTCCCGACGCCGCAAAGTCATTTTTCAAGGAAATTGAAAACGAAATTTCGAAGGCCTTTCCCGTCCTTCCCGCCCGCCTCTCCCGCGGGTGTTGTGGAAAGCGGGATCTGGCTCTTCCTTCTTTTTCTCCTGGAGCGAGGCGCAAGGCCTCTCCCTACTACTGGATGTACACAGCCATTTTTCTTGGTGGCAAGTTGGGTACGAAGAGGATGAGAAAACAGAGTAACTTTTTCGTATGGCATTTGCGGACTAAATCATCCTTGGCGAAACCAAAATCTTACAACGTAATTTTAAATTAGATCTCCCTCCAAACCTTCCCCTCTTTGGTGAAGGTGGAGGAGAGAAAACTCTGCCCAGATCGACAGTCAGACTCAACTCAATGGGGAGGGGTAGGAAAGAAGAGGGATTGTGATTCGGCCGCGTCAGCCCTTTTGTTAATTTGGAGCGAACCAACCTCGCTCCCTTCCACCATCTCAATTTGGCTCCCCATGCCCAATTCCCGCGGCCTAGCCAAATGTTGTGCCAGTCAAACAGGGCAGGAAAAAACCGGTGCTGGAAAGAAGGATACCCGAATTAGAGTGGTAAAAAAGCAGGAAAAGGAATCTATCTACAATCCATAACAGGGAATAAGTTTTATCGTCGTGCGAACAGGGTAAAGGGGGGAATGAAGGATTGAACGGCCTATAATTACACACACGCAGTCACTACATATTCCAAAGATACCGGGGAATAACCAAGTGAACTGCAAGTACCTAGAAACAAAGGAACAAGGAAGGGAAGCATTCTCTACCAATTTGCCTGTTTCCTTCTTTCCCCTTTCCCTTGGGACTACTCTTCGTGTTCAAAATTCACCAATTTCTTCCACTTTATTTTCGAGCAAATGGCCTATTTTTTTTGACACGGAGGGTTCTATCGTCGAATTTGGCAATTTCCTCCGAAACTATTCCCGCGGCATAAAGAGAGGAAGAGAGTGGAGAACAGGGGAAAGGGGGGGGGACAGGTCTCATTTATCACAAAACCCTGCGAGATCTAATTATGCAGAGATAGCCCAGCACACAGCACAGGAAGAAGGGAAGAGGAAGAGGAAGGCCACATCACACAATGAGGGGGAATGGTTGTATTACCAAGGGGGAGAGAGAGATGCCTCCTTCCTGCCTCGGGATGCATGCTGTACGCACCTGAGCGCAACCTGCCAGGGGGAAAAGAAGAGCAACGAGAGATTGCGCAGATACAATTACAAATTGCAGCAGGCATCGCATGGGGGTAACTGATTGTTCCTGCCCAACCGCTCTTTCCCCTGAGGTAACCGCACAAAGCATGCTGGATGGAGAAATTGCCGCGGTCTGGCAATTTGACAGACACACATTGTTGTAGTCTTCCCGTATTACCCGGCTAGTTTATGTATACCTGTTTGTTGGGTCGAAGGCGGCGGCAGATATGCCTCATCCTCTTCGTCCGACCGTCTCCATCCGTCTTCATACGAGAGAGAGAGAGAGAGGCGAACGGACCACCACAAACCACCTGCGACTCCATACTACATACATCCCGACCGTTTTATCAAGCGCCGCCGCTCCGGGATCCGACAAGATGACTAGACACTCCCTCCATGAATGAAATTTCTTTGGTCTTGTTGGGCGAATCCCCATCCATTTCTCTTCCTCTACTACTACCACATACTTTTGTCGGACATCCGTCTTACTCACAATTCGCCTTCCTCCTCCTTCCCCTTTCCCCCTTTGCGACACGCTCGCCTCAAACTTTCTTCTTTCCCTTTTTCTTCCGCCCCCCAGCTAATGAAATATGCGTCGCTGCCTCTTCTTTCCCCTTCTCCTAACCCCATCCCTCTTACATACACACACACGTACACAAAACATGAAGCCTTTCTCCAGCAGCAACTTTTTCTTCTTCTGAAATGCTAGTGCTACCCGCGACCCCCCTCCGAGATTGATGCAGAGGGGGGGGGGAAGCCCTTATTTCCATTCATATGGAAAAATGCCTCTCCCCCTTCTACTCCGTAGGCCTTTCGTCCTACGCTGCCCGGGTCCCGGCCGAGAAAGCCTCCAAATTGAAGAGGGGAAGGAGAGGGCAGGCAGCAGATGCCTCGGGAGATCGCGTGGGAGGGGGAGACTGTTATTAGGGCATACACACACAACAGAAGCATGGCTCCATGGAAGGGGGGGCGAGCGGCAAGCAAGCAAAGCAATTTTGTCCTCTCTCCGCCTCATTCTCCTTGACATTTATGGTGGAAAAATACAATACGCTCTTCCTCTCTCCAGCGGGCGTTCAAGAAAAGAAGAAAAGAGAGAAGGAGCTGCAACGCGTGTATACTTTCCCTTCAACTTTCCACTGTCATCGCTACCCAAAAAAGCTAATAAAGATATTTTTCCTCTTTTCATTTTTTAGGCCAATTTCCTTCGCAAAAGCCCCCGGATCAGCCTCCGATGCAGCAACTAGCGCCGATTGGACACGGCCAGCAACAACTAGTAGACCAACACCAGATGCAGCAGCAGCAGCAACAACAGCAACAGCACAGGCAAGAGAAGGAGCAGCAGCGGCAGTTACAGCAGCAGCAGCAGCAGAGGCGGCAGCGGCGTCGTTCAAGGAGAGATCAGACACCGCCACTTCCTCAACCCGCGCCCGTCCCGGTGTGGGACAGCCAGAGCCTGGACAGCAGGCTCAACGCCATCGACCAGCAGCAGTTTCAACATCAACCGCATCAGATGCAGCAGCAATCACAACAGCAGCAGCAGATTCCGCTCCACCAGTACCCTCCGTTCCAACCCATGTCCAGCGCGACGCTCCCTCCCCCTCAGAGGCGGGACCAGCACCAGCACCAACAGCATCGGCCGGGATCCTCTGGGAGGCAACGCTCTTCCTCCGGGCGGCAGCAGCAGCAACCCCAGCAGCATCGGAAGCCCACGTCTGCTACGTCCCTGCTCGTGCAGCCAACCTACCAGCAGCAGCAGCATCAGGCGCAGCAAACTCACCGACATCTGCAACAGCACCACCCAGCAGGCCACTTCCACGACTCCCGGCTGCCGTGTCTCTTGTGCGAGCAGGACGCCCAGCAGCAACAGCCCCCACAAGTGCAGCAGCCGCACGAATACCGCAGCAGGAGCAGGAGCAGGCAGGACCTCCAACGCCAGCAGCAGCAACAGCAGGAGAGCATAGTGCAGGTCCACCACCCTCAAGACTTTGTGGACTCCCGCCAAATGTACCCCGGCGGACCCATGCCGCCACAGCAGCAGCAGCAGCAGTTTCCCCTGCGTCTGCAGCAGCGCCAGAGCTACAGAGATCAGGTAGGACCAAGTGGCAAGCAACCAAAAAAACCATCCTGCCTCTGTTTTCGCGAGCGAAGCGAACGGCCATCATTTTGCCCTCATATCTTTCGCGGAGGAGGAAAAAAAACAGGGAAAACTCGCTTCCTCCTCCTCCGTCGATTAGCCACGCCATTGGCGGCACGTGCTGCCACGGGAAAAGCGAAAGCGGCGGCCTCGCGAGGATGCTCCCCCCTCTCCCCATAAGAGGATCTCGAGTAGGAAGGGGCTATTCGATGAAGGGAGGGGGAGAACAAATGGAGCGGAACTTTAATTGCGCCTCAGCTAGGAAGAGAGAGTTTGGAGCACACGGAAGGAAGGAAGGAAGGAAGGAGGGGGCGGCCTCGGTAATAGATCAGTTGCGTGCGTACTGGGAGGGACGAAGAATTCGAAGAAGTTTTGACGTATGACAATGAATTTAGAAGATGTAAGGCCTTTAGTTGTTTTACAGGCTTTCAGGAAAACTTGCTGGGACGTTTTGCTCTTCGCGCAATTCGGTGATTTTGAATCCCAGCCCAGTACGACCGTCTCCCAAGGCTTTTTCTTTTTTTAGCTGCCGTGCTTTCTAGTTCAGGCGCATATTAAAGGAACTTTGGAAGGGATCTCTTTCGGCCTCGCTGCGTTGCATAAGTACAAAAGATAGATGGACGAGAAAGAAATTGAAACCATTTTCATGACAGAACTTCAAAGGCCTTGACTCAGACATCTGGCCAAAGGCGGGGGCTTCTCAATTACTCTGCCTTCTCCCCCTCTGCGAAAAGCCACGAAGCGAAGGCAAGCTGTAGCATTACTCCACAAAGTTTTGGAGGAAACTTCTTGTTTTTTTTATCCGAGACAAATGAAGACGAATGGAGGCAGGCTGAGGGGAGGGTAAGGAAGTCCAAATACTAAATTTGCGCCCTCCCTCACGGTTTTCTACTTTTCCTTTTTTGGATTTTTTTCTCTGTTAGAAACTGTGTTGCGACATGAGTGCCTCCGTCCACCTCAAGCTTTCCCAACAAACTGAGTTTGCGGGGAATCAAGCGTTTCTGGGAGTATTTTCAAAAATTGTGAGATGAAGGCCAGTGAAGAACGGAGGGGAAAACCCCTCGCCACCTTATATACAGTGGCACCGAGAGAAGAAAAGAGGAGGGGCCTTGCTGCTGCGCGAATGCAAAAGCCCAGTCATCTCCCTTCGCTTTTTACCGGGACTGGGGGCGGCGACGAGTGGGACCATTATTTGCAGAGAAGGGGAAAGGAGGGGCAAAGGCAAAAAGGTTCAGAGGAGGAGGCTATCAAGGAGGAGAGGAGAGGAGAGAAGTCTCATAACGGGAGTCCGGGGAAATGGGCGGGTGAAGAGGAGGAGGAGAGAGGCGACGCCGCTAAAAGCATGGAAATGCGCTGCATATCGTTTGCTAGGTGTGGGGGGGAAGGAAGGGGAAAAGTAGAAATGGGGTCCTTTTTCGGGTAATGGGTCCGGCGGAGGCGGAGGAAGAGAGATAGGGGGCGTTAATATTGAAGGATCGCCGCCTCATACGCAATTTGTTTGTGCGAGTGCTCATGCAGGAAAAGGGAGGAAGGAGGAAAAGGACAGGAGGTGCACACCTCTCACCCTTCGAGGTAATTACGATCGATTCATTCAAGACATGTACGTAAAACGGGAAAGGGCCCACGACGACGATGAGAAAGCAACGGGGCGTGAAAAAGAGTTTCCTACTCCTCTCTCCTCCTCCCTTTCCTTTCCGAGGGAGGAGGAGGAGGAGAGACAAGAGGGGGAATTAATCCGTCCTTCTCCTTCTTCTCCCCCCTCCACTTCCTCATTTGAATGCGTACGTGGACGAAGGGGGAGAGCAGGGAGAGGGGCTCTCACTTTCATTCCGGTGGTAGCTGTCAGTTCCCTTCGCCTCGACTGGAAGTCAATTAGTTTGAATAGCGAGAGAAAAGAGACCCCCTCCTCCTCCGCCATTCCCACTGTTTGACCCGCTGACTTTGATCCTGGACACGAAAAAGGGAAGAAATTTTCGGGTTCAAGCGCAGCAGAAGATCGGAAGAGTCTGTGTCTGTATTTTAAATGAGGCCACGTTCGTTGGCGTCAGCGATGAGGACGTGAAGTTTTCTGAAAAGCCTTTGTGCACGTACGGGCAGGTACGTAGTAGTAGTACTATGGGAAGGTTCTTACAAAAGAGGTAAACGCGCTTGTCACGTACACGCACTCAATGTTCGTACTTTTCTCCTTGGGTACATTCACCGCCACGATTCACACTGCACCGATAGTACCGTACCGTAGCGTCACTGTGCCGGTAGTTGTCGCCAGACACGATAATCACGTGTAGTCCCCCCGGGAAGACGATCGCCATTCCCCGTGAACATACCGTACTGTTTGCTACGTGCATTTTCGGGTACTTAAACTAACAAAAATTTCTAAATTAGCAGACTCTTTCAAAACTTTGGTGAAGCTTGCACCGTCTTGCGGGTGATGGCCCGGAAGGAAGAGAATCAGGTCCTCAAACACTTCCCGGTTTCCGCTGTCCCTCCCATCCTCTTCGCCGCCGTATCTCCCTTCTAGGAACGAGGCGTTACGGCGCAGGGAAAGGCTGACATGTCACCTAGTTGTTTTTTCCGTGCGCCTGAATAAACCATGCATATGAAGAGGAAGTGGCAAGAAGCACATGAGTACCAGCTATATTCTTCGTGCAAGGAAGAAGGAGGGGTCATCCTCTTATGATAAGAGGAGGAGGGGTTTCTCCTCACTTTTGCGCCAGAGAAAAAGACTTGGCATGCGTGGGAGGGAAAACGAGAAAAGAGCAAGTTTCATACATTCGATGACAACATACCGTATGTAGGGGCCGTCAACGAGGAGCAAGTCTGTCTTTTCCCTTAAAGAATGATAAATTATATTATTTTGATTTTTTTATTAAACTTTCCTTCTACTACGCTGTGTATTGAAGGTTGGTAGGGCGGCGGCATCAGGTTGCTTTTACGACGTGCGCGAAGGAATGGATGGAATGAGCTGCTATATCGCCGGTCGTACAGCAGCACTCTGCTACTACGGTATAAGACCGTACATTATAGTACACACACGGGAAAAAAGAAAGGAAAAATTCTCCTTCACAACTTTTTTCAACCTTTTTCGTTTTAAAGTTCCCCAGGAAAAACTAAGAAAAGGAGTGTAATTTACGGCGATCCTGTTTACCAAAAACACAAAAGACCCTCACAGCAATTATCAGAGGGGACAAAAGAAAGCAGTAAGTGAAACCACTCTGCCGATCTATCCCCGCTTCCTCCTCCGGTTCCTCCTCGCGCAATCGGCAATGCCAATCCTTTCCTCTCCCTTTCCCCGTGTGCAGTCCGCATGTGGTTCCCCCCCCATCTTCTTTTTGCTCCTCCTCGGCAAAAGGGAATCGACAACAGTGGTTGGAGGGATCCGGGTGGGGGTCGGTCGGTCGGACCCACCCATTTGTCATCTCCCTCCTTCTCCGTCCCCGTTTCCTCCTCCGCCTTGCATCCATCTGCAAAGATGAGCAGAAGGCCTCACGCGGGCAAAAGGGGGGGGGACGGTTCCATAAAGCATAGTACATAATCGAAAATCATTTTTGCAGCCCTCCAATTCCAAATATTGGAAGGGCATGAAAATTGAAATACTTTGTACGTACACGTGAAGAAGAGAGACACGCAGTTATGTTTGTGCGTTGCCAATCATTTCATGAAATTCTGCCCAAAAACGACGGAGAAGAAAGGGATGTGAGGTGGGCCTCCGCCGCTCCGCCGCCATCATATCCATCCTCCTCCAAACCGGGAGGGGGCGAACCTCCTCCCATCACTCACGCGGATGGAAGCGTTGTTCCGCCGAGGTGAATATGCTCCGACCGAGGCAAGAGGGAAAAGGACCTCCACGCCAGGTGGGGAATGCCACCTGAGAAAAGGCAGGGGCAAAAGGGAAACGATATTTCTTTGTGCCACATACGTACTACAGTCCTTTGCGAAATGCACTGCGGAAAAAACCCTTGTGTTTTCCTTCCTTCTTCTTCTTTTCTTTTTTTGCCGCCGTCCGTTCATGCATGAATTCTCGAGACAGATCGAGGAAAAGAAAGAGGAAGATGGAGAAGCAGGAAAATCTCCCATCGCTCTCCCTAGGCGTCACGTTTTGGGGTCTCTCCCTCTCTGCGCGTATACGGCCAGTGCTCCCCACATCCCATTCCTTCAAAGCCATATTTCAGTAGTTCCTCTCTCGTCTTTTTTTTTGTCGGTCGGAGCTTTTCTCTCTCCCTCCCTCCTAGCGTTGTTGGATGTGGAGGATGGAAAGGGCTTCTCACGTTGGTGGCGGTACAACAGTGCGAAAGTGGAGGAGGAGAAGAAAAAGGAAAAAGAAAAGAAGGGAAAGGTGAGACAGTTCAGATTTATTGTTTTCTCTCTCCCTTTCTCCTTCCTCTCTTTGCTCTTCCAGCCACGGCAACTTTTGCTGGAGGGGGGAA
>JAAUXV010023108.1_pt1 | contig 16590 bp, 20 predicted proteins | sample 7278181 | NCBI WGS metagenome assembly JAAUXV01 (sample SAMN14350114, study PRJNA611818) | marine sediment metagenome | isolation source: surface marine sediment (2.1m) | place: French Polynesia: Moorea | collected 2018-08
CCTCCCTTGGCCCCCAACCCCTCCTCCTTGTGTCCCCGCTGAAAAGGAAGATTCAGCTGTTGTTATTTTCGTAAACAAAAACAGTGCAAAAGTCACGCCGTGGTCCGAGAGCACGCACGCGACGGGGGTCTCCATCAACTCCGAGGTCGTCTGGAGAGGTCATCACCTCGTGGAGGTTGACAATAACTCTCAAGATGTCGTACTCGTCCAAGGAGGTCTCCGTGGAGGTGCTCTTCGCGCAGAGGCTGGCCTCCAACGAGCCCAAGATCCGGGACAGACATGTCAAGAAGCTGTCCAAGTTCCTTGAGGCCAAGTCGGCGGCCGCAGCGGCGGGGAAGCCTGGTGTGCAGGAGGAAGAGCTGCTCAAGCTGTGGAAGGGGCTGCACTACTGCTTCTGGATGTCGGACAAGGTAAGGGCTGGGGCTATCCTTTAATTGATGATGTTAATTTTTTTTCGTCCTTCCGGGTGCTCGGCATTCTGCGTACACCATCCCCACATGGCCCCTTTTTTTTTTGGGGGGGGGGGACCCTTGACGCATTATTGCGACCTGGAGGCGGGGTATGGGGGAGATGGGCTCCAAACTTACCCACTGCAGGGCTGTGTACGGTCTTATATGCGATAGTGTTCTCTTTGCCAGGATTCGAACTGTTGATGATATTACTAAGTTAACCTTTTCCTCCAGCCACTGGTGCAAGAGGAGCTCGCCGAGCGCATCTCCGCCATGGTTCACGTGTTCCGCGCCGCCGGCGATGACCACAAGGGCTTCCTGCCCTTCGTCCGCTGCGGCCTCGTCACCCTGGGCAGGGAGTGGTTCGGCATCGACAGATGGAGGATGGACAAGTTCATGATGTTCGTCAGGAGGTTCCTCAGGCAGGTCTTGGCATACTCCAAGAGCAAGGACTGGGAGAACTCCGAGGCCCTAGCACAGGTAACAAGACAAATTGGATGTTACGTACGATTCCCTAATTCTAATACTACATTCCTCAGGCGTTTCTTGAGTCTGTCTACCCTTCCTGCCACTCTCCCGCAAAGCCCCCTTCCCGCAAGAGCGCCCCGTCTTCCTCGTCTCAGTCCGGCCCGTCCTCCTTGGGCTTCCAGCTGCACTTTGCCGACGTCTTCCTGGAGGAGCTGGCCAAGGTGATCGGACAAGAAGAGGAGGAGGAGGACGACGATTCCCTCCCTCTGGACGAGACCATCCGTTCTTTCCTTCGCCCCTTCACGGCCGTCCTGAGGGAGGCTAGGGACGCTCGGCTGCGAGGGCACGTCGAGGAGAGGGTCTTCCACCACCTCATGAGGCAGAGCGACGTGGGGATCGCGTACGACGAGGTAAGGAAGAAGCTGAATTCACTGAGGGGAAAATACCTAGTTTTCGAATTCTTCGTTCTTACAGGGAGACGACGGCGAGGAGGAAGAAGCGGCAATAGAAGAGGAGGAAAAAGAGGAGGGGGGTGACGACGAAAAGGAGGAGGAGGCTGCAGAGATGCAGTCCGACAGTGATGACGAGGAAGAGGGTGAAATGGAAGAGGAAAATGAGGGTGAAGCCGGCCCCTCTGCCCAAGATCCCCGCGCCGGTCGCGTCGACGTCACCATCCCACAGCTCATGCTGGACTACGAGAAGCTGGCCGAAGACCTCCTGGCCGCCGGAGGGGAGAAGACGGTCGGGCAGGTCCAGAGGAAAATCCTGTACAAGTACGTAAAGGCAGTTAAAACCACAACTGTACTTTGGCCAACGCTGACATCTTCTTCTCTTTTGCAGGCTATCTCGCCAGTTCCGCCAGCTCCACGAGGGCAGGTACCCGCTGGCCGCCGAGCTGAGCGACGAAGAAGAGGGAGAGGAGGATGCGCCCAAAGTGAGCGCCAAGAAGCTGCGGAAGAAGAGGGCGAGGGAGGAGGAGGAGGCGCTCGAGGCAAACAGGGAGGCCAGGAAGGAGTACAAGGCGGCCATGGCGGCGAAGAGAAAGAGGGATCTCTCGGCTCCCGAAGAGGAGCAGGAAGAAGAAGACGAGGAGGAGGAAGAGGAGGGGAAGAAGGAGTCTGACAGCGGCATGGAGGACGACGACGCCTCCGAGGAGGAAGGCAGCGGGGAGGAGAGGCTGACGGAAGCGGGAGAGGAAGAAGAGCTACCTGCTAGAAAGGCAACGAAGGGAGGCGGTGGTAAAAACACCAAGGTCAAAGCAAAGAAAAACACCAAGAATGGAGGGGCAGGGTCGAAGTCTCCGGGTGATTCAGCAGGAGACGTCGTCCAAGAACCGAAGAAAAAGGACAAGAAGAAGAAAAAGAAGAATCCTAGCCTGCACGGCGAAGCCGCCGGGGACTCTTCCTCGGAAGTTGCCCCGAAAGAAGAGATAAAAAAGAGTGCTCAAGATCATCATCATACGCCGACCGCTATCCTATCCACTCCTCCCCACGGTGATGAGGAGGAGGCGGCGACAGGAGAGGAAGGGACTCCAAAGGTTTCGAAGAAGAAGAGGAAGAGAGAGAGCGATGTGGGGACTGAAGTGGGGAAGGACGAGGAAGGCGAAGGGGTCTCCAAGAAAAAGAAGAAAAAGTTGAAATTGGATAAGGGGTCTCGGAGGCGGAGCGGGGAGGAGAAGACGGCTTCTTCTCCGGAAGGCACCCCCGCAATAAACGCAACGGCCACAGCCAAGTCGCCTAAGCAAGCACTTCTTCGCCAGAAAGAGGAGGATGAGGAGCTTCCGAAATCCAAGAGCCTTCCCGGCGGTGAGGGGCCTCCCAAGATCAGGTCGCTCAAGGGAAAGCAGGCGCCCACGCCAGTCTTTTTCAAGAAGGCCGCTTCAAAAGCCGCCGCCAAGTCGCCACAGTCCTCTTCACAAGCAGGTGGGGGAGTCACTCCCAAGAACTCCCCTTCCCCCGCGAAGAAGAAGACGAAAAAGACCCCGGCGACTGGCGGAAAGGGAAGCAGGAGGATAAGCTTCGTGGCCAACAAGTACCAGTCCGTGCTGGACCATTCCCTTTCCATCCAGGTGATTTAAGATAATTCCCACAATTTTATCCTAGTTATGAATTGATCTTTATTCCTTTCAGGAGAGCCCCGACATCCCCTTCGTCCCCGAGAGGCAGCCCAAGCACGGCCTCCTCAAGAACAAGGACGACATCAGCGTGGTCCACACCCCTTCGCCTCTGGGCGGGCTCGGGCTCAAGGCGGTGCAGAAGAACACAAAGATCAACGGGAAGGTCACACCGGGAAGCAAGGTCATTAGGAGGATGGTGGCGTCGGACTTCTTCTGAAAGATTATACTGTAAGAATGCTGCTGGAAAATTTTTTACTGGCAATAAATGATATGGAAATGCCCGCGGAGTATTTCGTGCGTACTTTGTTTGCGGTTCTCTCCTCTTGTTTCCTCCCTTGCGTCCTCTTAAGCAAGGCTTTCGTCACTGGTTCTTTTTCAAAAGGATTTTTTTCTTGCCGAAATCCGAAATCCGAGAGCTTTTTCCTGAGTGCTCTTCTGATCAACTTTGATTCAATCCATCACATCCCCCTCCTCCTCCGCTTGAGAGTACGCATTAAATCCCACCCCTCCTCCACCTTTCGTCGTCTGAACGCACGTACGCTGCAAGGGATCCACTCAGACGTAGGAGGAGCGGCAAGAGGTAAGTAAGAGCAAAGCCCCAAGCGCGGCGGCGGCGGCGGCGGCGGCGGCGGTACCATACGTGGAAAGGTAGGTAAGGGGAGAGAAAACGAGGTGGGTGGGAAAACCTCGCTTCTCTTTTTCGGTCTCCTCTCGACTGCGTGTGTGTGCGAGAGAGCAGGATCGGTCGTCACTGCAGACGGAAGAAGAGCACCTTTTTCGTCGCGCTTTCTACCTTGTTGCCCCCTTCCTTCTTCTCCCCTCCCCTTTTGTCCCTCCTCCTTGAAAGGATTGAAGGAAGCGGGGTGGGATAGGTTGGATCGAGGGAGGGAGGAAAATAGATTTGCAACAAGAGCCGCACAGCCGTCGATTCCCCATCCATACCCAGCACAGGCGGGCGGATAAGAGAGAGTCAGATCGGCGGGCGGAGGGACGGACGGACGGACGGACGCCTGTTGCTTGAGCATAAAGGTAGGTAGGGGAGAGACTGGATAAGGCTTTCTACCGCAACCAGCCTCTCTCTCCCATAAGACGAGCAAGCAGTCCAGAGGAGGAGTCACCTCTCCACGCTTTCCCGCCTCTCTCTTCACGCCGCACGCACTGATGGCCCGCACGCACGAAGGCTGCAAGCAAGGCTGCAAGGCCGAAGCCCAAGGGAACAGCCCAGCAAGCAAGCAAAGACAGAACGGGAGGGCTCACTCACTCAACAGGCAGAAGAGAAAAGAAAGGATAGCTGGAGCGAAGGCGAAGGCGGGTGAGTGAATGGCCCCTTCCGCTTCCTCCCTCCTCTCTCTTACACACACGGGCCCGATCGAGGGGGGGCAACGGCGGAGCGACGTGAAAAGAGGGGCTTCTTCCGCCTCTGCTTCCACCACCTCCAGTGCAGTCAGTGGAGGAGAGACTCGTCAAGGCTTGGAAATAGAGAAAGAAGGAGGGGGGAGAAGAACACCAACTCCCCTTTTCTCTTAGCCCACATTCTTTTTCTCTCCTCCTTGCCTGTCCGTCCTGTCCGTTCGTCCTTTCGTCTGCCCTCCGTCTCCCTTTCCCTCCTTCTCCTATTTTCTCTCTTCCTCTCCCACACTCCCACCAAAGGGAAAGAGGAAGGAAGTGAAGTCTGTCGGCCTTCTCCGCCGGCGCCTCTCTTCTCTCTGTCCTTCTCTATACCTTCCTACACTAACTGTTGTGTGTAGTGCAAGCGACGGACCAACCAACCTTGCTGTTGGTTGCTTTGCTTGCTGTGGTGTCCTTCAACGCCTCTCTCTCTCTCTCTCTCTTACTGCGTCGGCGTCGGAAGCGGCCTTCCCTCCTCTCTTCTTGACCCAGTGAAGCGAGTTTGTCTGCATTTCCTCGCGGCCGCGGCGGCCTCCTTCCTGTCCTCCTGTGGGTGCCTCTTCTCCCTCCTCGTCAGTTTCGCTGGTTGTCGCCGGCGGAGGGGGAGTAGCCGGCAACGCGGACGAACGAGCGAGCCTACAACCATCCGAAGGGAGGGAGGGAGGGAGCTGTGAAAGCAGCAAAGGTGGAGAGAGAGCAGGGGGAAGGAAGAAGGGGATTCAGATACCGAGAGAGGCTGGAGGCGAGAGGAGGGGGGAGAGAGGGAAGAAGAAGAGCGGTAAAAGAGGAGGAGGTCTTTTTTGGGAAAAGAGGAGGTGAAAGTGCTCCCTCTTACCCCTGCGACATCCCCCAAGAGAGAGAGCGGGGGGAAGAGAAAACACCACTCACACACCGCCACAAAAAAAAAGAAAAGGGAGGGAGCTGTGTGAGTCGCGGCGGAGGAAGGAGGAGGCCTTTGCCACCGACACTAGTTAACCAGAAAACTTTTTTCTTGAGTTTTGCCCCCTTGCAAAAGAAAAAGAAAAGATGGGGGAGCAACCCTCGGTGGTGGTGGCGGCGGCGGCGTCGACTTTGCTTCCGCTTCCGTCTCCAGGGGAGGGAGCTTCCTCCGGCTCCGGCTCCCAGCGCCGCCGCCAGCACCAGCACCAGCACAGGCGGAGGAGGCGGCAACAACCGACTTAGACACCAACACTTAGTTGGAACCATGAAGAGGAGGCGGAGAAGGCGAAGAAGAAGGAAGTAGCGCCTCTTCCGCCGCCGCCGTCGGGCCTCGATCTCAGCGCACGCGACGAAGAAGAGGCGGGAAAAGTTTTATTTCCCGGTGCACCAACAAACAACAACCGCCGCCACCTTTAAATACACCGCCACTTCCAGCACCACCATGCCGATGGCGGGTATGAACATCTTCTCCGAGCTGGCGTCGGCGCTGCGCAGGACCATGAGTCCTGTGCGGAAAGGAGCCTCTTCCACTGGAGGAGGAGGAGGTGGAGAGGCGGCGGGGAACGGGAGCGGAGGAGACGGTGGTGGTCTCGGAGGAGGAGGAGGGGTTGAGAGCGGTTCGGTGGCATCAGGGGACACAACAGCAACGGTCGCCGCCGCCAACAGCAGCAGCAACGGCCGAGGAGCTGCCGCCAACAACAAGCATTCACACCAGCGCCCTACCCAACAACCCACGGCAAGGGATCCCTCTCCTGAAGACCCTCCTTCTCCCCCGCACCCCTCTCCACTACACCACCCTGCCGCCCGGGGAGCTCCAAGCACACCGCTGCAGCCTAGGCTTGGAGCCAAGCGGCCCCTCAAGGCTGTCAAGAGCGCAGAGCCTCCCCGCGGAGGAGGAGGAGGAGACAACCGCCACAACGCCGCCGCCGTTTCTTCCGCTTCCAGCGTGACCGACATCCATCCCGAGCTCACCCTTGAGCAGGTGAAGCAGGGTCTGGTGCAGCGCAACCTGGTGAACCACGGAGGAGGAGGAGGGTCGGGCCAGTCGGCTTCGGGCCTGCGCCAGCACCATCACCAGCTCTACCACCACCATCACATGCAGGTGGGCAAAGAAGTGGCTCATTAATTTTGAGCGATACCATCTGCGAAGGAAGGAGGAGGGCAAAAGGCCAATTTGTCCCCTCCGCTCCATTACGAACTGTTGCGGAATGAAACATGAGTAGCAATTTTGCCTCGTCAATTTATGGTTTTTCGTGTACAGGGCGACGACGATTACGGCGGCGGCGGAGGCAATCTGGAGATCAACACCATGTTCGCCCTGGACCACGCCGCCGCTTTGGCCGGGGCCGCCTCCTCGTCCGGTGGGAGGTTCTCTCGGCCGCGGTTTCGGGAGGTAATTACTGCATGGGGGCTTCTTTTTTTCCCTCCCCCCCCCCCATTTCCCTTCCCTTCGATATTGCCGTGGTCTGATTAACTATTCAGCTTGCCTCGTGTGCTACAAGGCCATAATTGCCTTCGGTTCATCTCCCTTTTTTTGTATCGACTGAGAATGTCGTCCTTTTACGTAGGACCGCCGCTCCACCCTGCACTCTTCTGCTGCGGCGGAGGGGAGCCGCGGCCGCCAGCGCCGCAGCTCGGTGGCCGTCATGGCCCCGTCCTCCGCCGGCCAGAGGTACTCCATCAAGAGCTTCTCTGGGGCTCCAGGGGCGGCAAAGCTAAATCCGCAGAGCTCCTCCGCCGTGCATTACTTAGCAATTTCCCCGCCAAGGTACGGAATGGGAAAAATAGCAAGCAGATCGTAGCTGCAGCTGCTGTAGTTGTTGCAGTTGTAACTGCGGTAGCTGTTGCAGCTGTTGCAGATGTAATTGTTTCTATTGCATGTGTAGTGGTTGTTGTTGCATTTTTAGCTATTGTTGTAGTTGATGCTGCTGGTGTTGTTGCTGCTGTTGTTGTTTTTGTTGTTGCAGTTGCTGTTGTGGTTATGACTGCTGCTGCAGTAGTTGTTACTGTCTCAGCTGTTGTTGTGTTAATTATAATTGTTGCCTTTGCTCTTGTACGGTAGTAGTAGTTGTTGTTGTTATTCATATTGCTACTGTTGCTGCATGAGGTCTTTGCAGTTTTAATTAAGCTGATTGTGTTGTTGCTGTTGTTGCTGCTGTTGCAGTTGTATCTATTGCTAGCATTTTTTACAAGAGTATTGTTTCAATCTTTGTGTTTTTATGCTGAAGTTGTGAATGGAATATCTTTGGCACGTTTCAGGATCCACATAACTGACGAGGGCGGCGACATCACCACCTTGGACCGCGAGCGTCTGGCCAAGTCCTTCGAGGAAGAGGAGGAGGCCTCGTCATCCTCGGGAAAGAATGGGAAAGAGGAGGTAGAGGGCGAGGCAAGCACGCCAGCGACGGTTTCCCGGTCGAGGTCTGGATCCGGCAGCCGGGGAGAGTGCGCCCAAGCGGAATTAAGGGAGGAGGAGGAGGAAGAAGAAGGGGAAGGAGAAGAGGCTTCTCCCCTATTAAGTGGGGGGCGGAGGAGGGGGGACGGCGACGAGGTGGGGGAGGGGAATAAGTGTGGCGAAGGTGCTAATGAGAGTGAGAGAACAGCGGGGTCGACGAAAAGAGAGGTGGGGGAGGAAGAAACAAGCAGAAGAAGGTCGAGGGCGGGCAGTTTTCAAGAGGGGGGAGGGCGATCCCCCTCGCCATTGTCACCGCTGAACCCTCCGCAGGGTTCCCCGTCGTCCGCGGGGGCAGGATCGGCCTCGGAGATGCAGCAGCAGCTGTCGCAGCAGCAGCAAGTGCAGCTACAGCAACAACAGCAGCAGCAGCACTTTCCTCAGAGACCGTATTCGCTTTTGGGCGGGAGGGGAGGTCAGATGAGAACTTTGGAGGAGGAGCTTTCGTCTTCCTCTTCCCGTTCCCCTCGAGGAGGCGCCTCCGCCTCTCCCTCCGCCTCCTCGCCCAACTCCGTGAGCAGCGCGGCCGCCCGTGTTCTGGCCGCCGCAGCCGCGTCATCCTCCTCCAACTCCACCTCCAACAGCACGAGCAGTAGCAGCGGCGGAGCTCCAGGTGCAGGTGGTGCTGGCGTCGGAGGAGGAGGCGGAGGAGGAGTCGTTCCCCCTGGGGCGGTCGGCGGCGGGGTATTCACCCGCAGCGCCAGCAACAGCGGGAGCAGTTGGTCGCGGAGACAGTCCAGCACGGATCAGACAACATTTTCGTCAAGAAGCGTGTGGTCAAGTAAACGCTCGAGGTAAACAAAAAGTGGTTGAGGGTTGTGGGTCAATAAAGTACGAACGTAATGGCAGTAGTAGTACAGTACGATTTATACTGTACAGTTACAGCAGAGCAGCCAATTAAGTAGCAGTCACTATCCGATTTGCCAAAATATACCCAGTGACAAAAGGCTCTCTTTTGCAGTTTGGCGAGCCGGCTTTCAATAGACACCCACAACAGTTCCTTTGACGAGGGTGGAGGCGTCGGTGGAGGAGGGGGATTCGACTCCCGCCGCTCCAGCGAGGAATTCTTCCTCCTTCCCGGGGGCGCACAGGCGGGGGGGAGCCTCAAGGAGGTCATGTCGCCAATATCAGAAATCACGGCCACGGGGGCGATGGCCTCCGGGGCAGCAGGAGCGGCGTCTTCTTCGGGGTTGCCTGGAGGTGGGGTCGACAGCATGCAGTCCCGGCGCGCCTCCCTCACCCTGCAGGTGGCCGGGGCCATGCCGCAGCCGTCCTCCTCCTCCTCCACGGCCTCACACCACTCTTCCTCCTCCTCACACCACGGGGGAGGGGGGGGAGGAGGGGGACACCACCAGCCGCAGTACCTCCCTCACCCGCTGAACCGCGCCGCCTCCGTCAAGTCCTCCCTCTGCCCGTCCCCTCGCTTCAGCCCCGTGGGCGGCGGCGGCGGCGGCGGCGCGGTCGGCTCCGGCTCCTCCTCCTCTCGCCAGCGCTCCTCGCTGCAGCGGAAGGCCTCGGCGCCGACAGGCGTCATGCTCAGGACGACCTCCTCCTCGTACCTGGTGCACCACAGGATGACGGCGGCGGCGGCAGCAGCATCGGGACCGACTGCTCAGGGCGGCGAATCGGACCAGGGAGCGGGAGGGTAAGCCAATAATAAACATGGAAAAGAGTTTCTCTCCTCATTTGCATGCCCTTGTTTGCATGGTATTTCAAATGCATCTACATAGGATGTGGGGAATGTTCAAAAAGGTTATCTGATACCCTTGCATTCCAATCATGCATCTGGGAGTGGAGAAAAGATTGCCGTGTTGTACCAGAAATAACTCTTGCTTTCGCATCGAACCTTTTATTAGCCCTCTAAAGATCGAGAAAAGGTATTTTTTCGCCGCGGCGTTAGAGAGAGAGAGAGCAAAAGAGAGCGATGATCGAGAAGGAGAGGAGAGCTCGATGATGATCGGTCTGATTGATTGGAGCGGTCCACGCTCCTCCGGCCATCCATCCCGGCCCTTCTCTGCGTCCGTCCGTATGATCGCGGCGGCGGCGGAAAGTGAGACACACGGGGGGGGGGAGATGGATACTGTAAAGCATACGTAGGGCGAGAAAGTAAAGGAACGGGGCCGGAGGAGGGGTAGAAGAGGGTTTTCTAGCAGCGGGGCCGGATCGGAACGAAGCTGCATGGATGGTCCATGCAGGTCGGTCGGTCGCTCCGGATTCTGTAGGGTAGCTACCGAAAGGTGGGATTAGCAGCCACGACATCCGAGGGGGGAGGAAGAGTCGGTAATCTTCGGATGGCCATTATTTCAGATGTGGAGCAGCGTTGTACTGTATGTATTTTCGACTTTGAAAGCTATTGCTAACCATAGCTTCGGAATGGAAAGAGTTTTTCCCGAGGAGCACTCATCTCACAAAAGAATTTCACTCCCAACCATCTGAGATATTTTCTCCCCCTCGCGTATGGTACGTACGAACAGCAATATGGCGCGCGCACAGCCAACTAGAAAACTATTATGTGCTATTTTTTTCTGTCTGTCTTTTCCCTGAGGAGCGGCAAAAAGTTCCTCTACTACGGTATATTAGAGGAATTTTTCCTTCACTCTCTGCACTTTAGGAGACAAAGTGGGGGACAGCCAAATTAGCATTCCTTAGCGACTATAGATCGAGCCGGGAAAAAGGAGGGCCACTGGCTTTGACAGAAGAAAAGGAGGGGAGGGAGAGAGAAAGAGAAAAGTCAGGTGGGGGAGAAAGCCCCCGAGGGGAGAAAGGTGCAAAGGAGACGAAAGGAAAAGGGAAAAAAGAGGGAAAATAGGGGGGCGAAGAAAAAGAAGGCCCTATCGTCGGCATGTCGTCCTCCTCCTCCTCTGTCGGTGAGGCGTCACTGCTAGTACTACTACTACTTGCAACAAGGCTGATTCGACCAGAGGAGGGGCCGACGGACGGAGGGAGGGAGGGAGGGACGAATGGCTGCTGGCTAATTATTCATAGGGGAAGGGAAGAAGAGGGAAGCCACCGCAGTCCTTTTCCCTCGATCCTCCTCCTCTTCGGATCGACCAGAGAGCGGCCGAACTGACTCCCTCACTCTCCCACGCCTACTCTAATACTCCTATCTGCATGCGCATTCGATATTATTCCTTCGTTCGGCCGTGAATTCGGTACTCGAGGGAGAAGGGAAAGAATAGAAAGGACACGGCCTCCTTCGCTCTCTCGCTCTTTGGCTACTATAGCGCGCGGTTCAGCAGTGGCGATATATTCATGCGCTGTGTTCAGCACCTCCACTGCTATACTACGTACGCCCTTCTTGTCTATCTCTTTATCTCTATCTCCCTTCGAAAGGGAAAAAAACTTCTCCTTGCCTATGCTGGAAAGCTTCGGCTGCGTTGGAGTTGAGGCAGGTGCGTCCCTTTTCTCTCCTCCAGAACACGACGACGACGACGCCACATACCCTTCCTCCTTCCCCAATGCTCTATCTATCTTTTCCGCCGCCGCCGCTTGTGCGTATACGCAAAGGGAAAAGAAAGAGGAGGGGCAAAAAGCGTTTCCCTCTTCTCTTCCCCCCCTCGATCTGCCCCCGGGCTTCTTTCCACCGCCGCCATCCCCCTCCCCCCTAAAGCCGAAAGCCCACTTTGCGCTGAGCTTTTGGCTTTTGCCTCCCAGCTCCAAACGCTCTCCTCTTTCCAACTACGGAGAGTGCTCGATCACTACTTTCCTCCTCTTCTTTCCCTCCAGCGACTTCATGATGTTTTTGGCGTGTGTCTGTCTGACGTGAGTGCGGAGGAGGAGGAGGAGGAGGAGGACGGGGGAAAGGGGAGAGGGGGGAGGGATGGCCCCGATGTCTCTATCTCTGTTGGCCCTCCTCCTCCTCCTCCTCTTTGGCTTTTAACTGCTCCTCTTTTCCACTACTCTGACGTCTTTGCGCGTTGCATGCTGCGCGATCCCGCGAGGTCCGTTGGGAGGGAGGAGAGGGGGTTGAGGGGCGAGCAGGTGCGCCGCTTCCCCATCCTCGTACTATGTGGGTAAACGTATGTGTGACTGACTGTGTGTGTGCACAGTAGCTAGGTGCAAAAGGGGGGGGGGGGAAGTGCGATGCCGCCAATTACCGGAGGAGGAGGAAGAGGTGGCGACGACTCTATACGTCGAAGGGAGGAGGAGGAGAGCAAACTTGCGGTCCATCAGTTCCACGCGCGGCTCCAGATCGCGCGACACTCTTTTGGACTTTCACTTGACTTTGTAACTTTGAATGATGCCTCCAAAGCTGAAGCCTCCTCCCCCCTCCCACGGAGGGGGAGGGTCGCCCGACCGCCTCCCCGCCCCTCCCCCCGCATCGGGGATCTCCGCCACCGCCCGATACCACTACCACCACAGGAGCATCCACCTCAGGAAGCTCTCCGCTCCCCCGCTAGGGAGGGGACTCGCCTACTTCAAGAAGGGGTGAGTGATTTTGTCCACCCTTGCGAATTACATCCGGCAATGGATGATATATTTTGATCAGTCGGAGGCAGCAGGGTTGAACTTGGACGATGATGAAATAAAACTGCGAAATATATTTGGAACGGTTGAAATAGATTGCAAGTGCGATTTTCTACCGGGGACCTGTAGCTCGAATATGACGCACTTTGATACCCAAACTGGATCCTACGTGGAGAGCCAGAAGTATCCCTCCCTTTCTCTCCCGCTTTCGCCTAGCCTCCCTTTCTTCGCTATCTCGCGACTATCACGGTCCTATTAGCAGCACCTCTGCTTGCCTCCCCCCGCTTTTCAAAGGAAGATCCTCCAAGTTTGAAATGGATAAACAAACTCTCCCTCTCTCTTTCATGCCGCCGGGGTCTCCTGCTTCCCCTCCTCCTCCCGTCCACTTTTTACCTTCCGTTTTTTAGCGATTTCACCCCGCGGGGAAAAGAAACATCGTCTTTCTTTAAGGCACGCACAGTACCTAGTAGATGGGCTTTTGGCTCGGCGATTCCCAACGGTCTTAGGCTTCTTTGTCATCGCCAGAGCTAGCAAGGGTTACCCGCCTCCAATTCCCCCGCAATCTTGCAGGCAGCATCGAAGCTGACTCGGCTCGAAAAAACTTTTTTGGGTCCTAAATTTTTTATCGTCTCCTAAGAAGACGAAAACTTTTTTTGGCAGAAACAGCGCTCCTCCTCCTGCTCGCCGCCGCCGCCGCCACCCCTTTCCCTTTTATCCTCAATCATCAACCGCTTCCGCCGCCGCCGCCGCCGCCGCCGCTCCCCGCCCGTCGTCTTCTGTCCCTTCCTCCCTAGAGAGCGACGCAGGAGGAGGGGGGAGAGTGGAAGAGACTCTTCCGCTGCCCACTCCATGCACCTGGATCGTCTGATTTCATCTTTGCTAAATGTGCGATGAATCTTTTCTTGCCCTCCTCTCCCCTATACCTCCTCCTCCTCCGCGCTCGCCTGTTTAATAAACGAGGACCGTCGCTGAAGAATCTCTCCTCCGTTCTCCATCGTCTTCCTCCTCCTCCGTCCGGCGGATTCTTCACTCTCGATTTCTCTCCTTCGCTATACACCTCATTCGCCGCCTCAATATCTGAATCCCCGGCTTATCCCCTCCTTTATAAGCCGGCCCTCCTCCTCCTCCAGTAGCCAGTCGGCCTCCGGGCCCAGAACTAATCAAGAAGTCATTATTGGGCCTCGCGGCGGCGAAGGAAAGAGAAAAGGGGGGCGAGGCGGGTCGGTCGGTCGGTGGGTGGCAATGAAGGGAGACCGCGCATACATACGTTACATTCCGAACAAGAGGAGAAAGGAGGAGGGGGAGGGGCGTGTAATAATCGCCGTCTTAGTGTGTGTACGTACACCTACGTTACATGCTAGTGGACACAAGTAGATGGGGGGAGAGGGAGTGAGAGATTGCCGTTGAAGTGGGACCGGGTATAGTAGAGGATCTGAGTGTGTGTTATCCGGTCGGTGTGAGCGCAGTTCCCAGTCTTACGTACGAGGGCCAACACGGCGCGTGCGACACACCCACCTCACCGACATCGTGTGGTGTGACGCGTTCCGGTCGCGGCTTCGGCGGCGGCGGCGACACAACACCTCTTTCCCCTCTTATCTCATATACATAAAACATGCGGCATTAATTGCCGATCGAGAAGTAGGGGTCGGTTATTGGGCCTCCGCCGCTCGGCGAAGAAGGGGGGTGAGAAGGTACGAAGGTCAGTGATCGAGGAGGAGCAAAAAAGGATTGTCAGTGTGTACTGTGTACATCACCCAATTTGCGAGCAATTAATTTTCGCAATCGGCCGGCGATGGAGCATCCCGAGATGAAAGAAGGGACAGTGTCCAAGGCTACAGTGTCAGGGGCGGCAACAACAGGAGGAGGTCCTGTAACAGGGATCAACGCCGGCACTGGTACCTGGAGGTTCAAAAAGAAGAAGAAGACCAGCCTGCCGCTGAGGCACCCGGAGCTGGTGCTGCCTAGGACGGAGGAGGAGGACGAAAACGAGGTGGAAGACGAAGACTTGGATAAGGAAGGTGCTGACCAAGTTGAGAAGGACAAAAGTGTCGAGGAGGAGCAAAACCAGGAGGACGAAGAAGAGGAGGAGGAGGAATTGACAGACATGGAGGATGAGAGCAAGGACGCCTTCTGCGACCTGTACGAGAGGCTTCCCCCGCGCCCGCGTAAGCTGTTCGACCTCGGGTCCGGCGGGGAGGACGGAGGCAGCGGAAGCGGGGTGGACTCGGACGATCCCGACGGAGGAGGAGGAGGAGCGGGGAGCGGGAGGTACAGGGACAGGTCCAGGAGTCTCCCGGCCGTGCACGGGCAGTTCCTCTTAGTCAACAGGAACTGGAACTCTTGGGGGTCGAGGAGGGCAAAGTAGGAGAGGTAAAAAGGCAGCCAGAATTATTTTTCTCTGCAAATTGTCAGGACGGCATGTCGTCATACGCAAGCGTAGTTGAGTAGCTGAAAGGCTTTTCCAGTAGCAGAACACGTTTAGGCAAGGCAGCTAGCTATAATGTAGTATTTACTGTATAGCGCAGCAGGGGCGCAAGCCTAATCTCCCTGGTTAATTCGAACACCTGTTGTAAAATTTTCCGACCTCGAATCGCCGTCCGTTTGCACGAAAAGTAGAGTTGGGGGTGGACCGATCGACGGACGCTAATTAGGGGGACTTCTAGCTTTTGCACCACCGCTAACGACCTGAGAGAGGTCGGGGTAGGGAGGGGCTCTGGGTGGCCTACAAATACAGATTGGAATTGGTTTGGTTTGGGTGGGGACAATTCGACGGCGGTATGGATAATGAACTTCCACCTTGCTGTGAGGAGGGGAAAGAAAGAGCTTCCCTCTCAAAAGCAAAAGGGACTTAACGAAGCATTTGGCGACATTCGCCCTGTGTCACTTGTCGCATCTGAGAAATCGCGAAAATCGCAGCATGAGGACACGCCTAGGAAAGGAATGCGTCTTTTGGGAGTTTTTATCTGATCACTTTTAGCCCGTGTGTGTGTGTGTGCACGCACCCATGTACCTAGAGAGGGTGGAAATCTTCAAAGCAAAGGTCGAACCCGCCACCCATCATTCCTCTTCCGGACCCCTCCTCCTCCTCCTCCTCCTCCTGCCTTCGTGTCCCTCCCCCCTGCCTCCATCATCATTTCTCGAAATCTCGTCCGTCCCTCCGTCCCTCTGTCGAGTACGCACGGAGATGCAATGCCAGTCATGGGCGAGAGATGAAAAGGGAAAACGAAAAATGGAAAGAGGCAGGCGGCGGACAGAAGGAGGGAAGGGGGGCCGGGCGGGGAGGGGCCCTGTCAGAGCAGACAGACGGTCGCGCAGACACTTCTTGTTTCGTCCGTAGCCCAGAGGGAGAGCGTACCTGTTCGATCCTCTTTCTCCCCCGCGCTTTTTGAGCGCCCGTTCTTTGGGCGAGGAAGGGGCGAGGCGACCTCGGGCACCGATGAGAGGAGGGAGGGAGACCAAACTTGAAAGATGCGAGATGACCAAATGTAGAAAATGATTCCACCGCTCCCCTTTCCTGCCCCCCTCTCCCCCACACGCGATGCGCAAAGCAAAGCCAGCCCTCCGATCCCCTTTTCTTTTCTTCCCGTCTCGATCATGAGCTGTTTAGGAGGGGGGAGGGGAAGGGGTCTTGGGTTGCAACGAACCATCCAACCAGTCTCCAAATCCATGCGTTGGCGTACGCAGGAAAGGGGAACATCTCCTCTTTGCCTCCGGAGCTGTCAAAAGAAGTGCGCGTTTTCGCAAAAGAGTTTTAATAGATACAAACGATGAAGAAAGTTCCTCCGCCTCCACCGTCCTCCGGCGTCGGCGGCGTCGGCGGCGGGGGATCCCGCGGGCACCTGACCCAGCCTCACCCTCGTCTGGCGGTGGGGAGGTGCATGAGCGACGCCTCCTCCCCGGCCTCAAAGTCGCTCCTCGACCAAGTGCGCAGGGCGACGTCGCACAAGAGATACTCGTACGTACATACGCGAATTTCCGCAGCAGAAATACGCCGCCGCCGATTTCCGTATGAAGAGCGGCTGATCAAGGATCAATTCTCACAATCGCGGGAGACTAGCATACATTTCATGTATCGAAGGCATAGCAAATCTACTCTTTCCCTTCCTTAATGCCCTAAATATTCTCCCGTTCTCGCCCTCCCCCAGGCAGGCACCATAACCACTACCACAGCATATTCTGTATATATCCGCTCAGTACGTACCACTGAGTGTGAGTGAGTGGGTATAGATAGGCAAAGCGCGTAATGTGTTTACCGCCCACGTACCTACACACTTTGCTCTTTTTTTCCTCCAACGACTCTGCACGCCAAG
>JAAUXV010069835.1_pt1 | contig 16588 bp, 20 predicted proteins | sample 7278181 | NCBI WGS metagenome assembly JAAUXV01 (sample SAMN14350114, study PRJNA611818) | marine sediment metagenome | isolation source: surface marine sediment (2.1m) | place: French Polynesia: Moorea | collected 2018-08
CATGATGTGGGGTATATATCGTGGTATACCCCGTTTTTTGCTAATAACCCCCTTTTTTTGTACCCCGCGGGGCAGGAAACGTAACCCAAACATGGCAAAAACAAGTACCAAGATATATACCACGTTCTATACCCGCCATGGTTAGTTGGGAAAGAAAGAGGGAGGGAAACAGACGGCGGAGGCGGCGGAGGCGAAGACGGAGGCTAAATGAGGCGCAAAAGTCCAACTTTTTTCCCTGGCCACTTTCTCAAGGCCGCTGTTTCCCCCTGTTGCGTCTCTCTGACGGACGGGTCCGCGTTCGGACACGGCCGGGCTGCGGCGGTGACCTCGTTGTTGCACGAGCGGGATGGGATGCAGCAACATCCCTTGCGCTGCGTAGACTTGGATTTGGGGAAAGGGAGGTCGGTGGTGATGATGCGATGATAGCATCTCTCGCTTCGTCCTTGCTCGGTCCAGGGATATGATGATGATGCCTGCGATGCCTTTGCTCTTGCCGCCCAACCTAGAAACTACAGCGCGCTTCCCTTTCCCCGAAATGTAGGTGAACGGTCGTCGCGTACCCCTTGAGGTGAGCCTCCTCCGCTCCGTTCACTCCGTCCCGGGCGTGCTCAGGCTGCTGGACCTCTACGAGAGGGCGGACTCATTCATCCTCGTCCTGGAGAGGCCGGACCAGTGCAAGGATCTATTCGACTTCATCACCAGCAGGTGACTAATGCGGGGGAAACGGATATGAAACGTGATCTTGCTATATTTGTATGTTTCATGTGTCAGAGGATCTCTCGGGGAAAACTTGGCGCGCGGCTTCTTCCGCCAGGTGGTGACGACGGTGCTGGCCTGTCACAGGAGGGGAGTCATTCATAGGGACATCAAGGTGAGGAAAAAAACAAAAGTAGTAAGAACAATTGGACCTTCGAAGAGGAGACGTACAATCAGCATTAGAGTTTTTAAATGATCGAGACGAGACATAATGAAATAGCGGACCTGTAAAACGTGCTATGGCTGCGTCGGAAAAAGAGAAGTGTTCGTTTGCTTGACTTCTTCCTCCCTCCACAAGCCCATTTTCAACGCTTGTTAAACTGCAAGTGTAGCGGAAAAGGAAAGAAGAGCGGGAGAGGGGAAGAAAACACTTTCCCTCCTCCTCCCGTGGGTGCATTCTAGCTACTTCCCGGAAAAATTTATGCCCACTCTCCCCTTTCGTTCTTCTCCACAAACAGTTTCGCGGGGCCTCAAAAAGAGAAAGGAGAGGAGGGGAGGGGGAGCAATCAAAGAATGGATTTTCTGCCCTTCGAAGAAAAGGGGGCGATGCGTTGTGGGGGAAAATGTGTGTGACATTTCAGAGCTCAAACCTTCACCCTTTCTTTATACCGTCGCATTCCCCAGATTTCTCGATGGCGCCTGTGGCAAAATTCCCGACAGAAAAAAGAGGGAAAAGAAGAGGGAACAGTACAAAAAGAGAAAGCGAAAGTTATCGGTCCGATCCACTACGAGAGTCCGAATCGCGAAAAAGGAAATTTCCCGCCCCCGCGTCCGTCCGTCCCTCGGCTTGGCCCAGCGACGGCCCTTGGAGACAGCGGAGCATGTACGACGAGGAGGTGGAAGCGGCGGCGACAGCACGGAGGACGGAAGGGGGATGAACTGACCTTCAAATATCCGATTGCAGTTTTCTCCCTCCCCTCCCTCCCCCTCGTGCAAGATGCATTTCTCTCCCTCCTCCTTTGGCGCCGGCCGCCGCCGCCGCCGCCGCCGCCGTGTACTCCCTTCGTCGGACTAGAGGCCTGATGATGGCGCCGAAACGAACGGAGGACGCAGCCGACGATGCAGATGCGCCTCCCCTACCCCGTTGCCCGGGGGAGAAAAATATCGTGTAATTGGATTCTAAGAGCGCATTCCTAGGCGCAGAAGAAGAAAAATTCCGAGCTCGCAAAAAAATAGGGAGGTCTTTTTTTCTTTTGATATTGCGGGGAGGAGGAACGAGAGGGTCATTACTTTTTAGTTTCTTTTCGGCCCCGTTGCAAGAGATCCGCTTTTTTTGCTTTCTCTTCGAATGATCTTCTCTTGTGATCCCGTCAAATTTTAGAACAGATCCTATTCCTATTCAGACTTCTGAGAGATGCTGTTGCACCTTGCAAAAAAGATAATTAAATGTCTTAATCTTTTCTATTCTTCCCCAGGACGAGAACATCATCGTGGACCTTCGCACCCACCGGCTCCACCTGATTGACTTCGGCTCAGGACACTGGTGGAGGAGGGAGCAGTACAGCGACTTTGACGGTGAGTTTATTTTCAGGACTGATTCGCAGTAATAGAAATTAGTGCAAGGGACATTGAGAAGAGTTCAGTAGAACTTCTAATCAAAACGAGAATAGTAGGTACGTGAAATAAACTAGGAATAATGTGACAAGTGCAAGTGGTATTGGATGAAAAAAAGCGTTTTCCTTATAAGTTGACAGGTTGCTTGGAAAACTTGCAAAGGCTTCATTTTTGAATGTTTGCTTTTCATACAAGGTCACATACGTACTGTGCACGTATGGACAAGCCTCTATTTCCAACGAAAATGTATCACGTAACTGTACCTTGTGTACAGAAGAAAGTTTGCAAGGGACTGCAAACATGGACGAGGAAAGAAAATGGCGACGTGACAACTAAGCGAAGTCTTTTCGTCCTCTTGGAGTTTTTAAGGCTACAGTACGATGTGTAGGTGTACTGGAACAGCAGTTCCCTGCGCGACTCATGGCGACACAAAAGTTGCACAAGTGTTATGACCGTCTCCTTCCCCGCCCACGGGCGTTTGGACAATGTCTTCTATCTCGACTGCACCGCCGCCGTCGACAAGCAGGAGACGGTTTTTTTTGTCGTGAACAATATCCAGTACGTATGCAGACGGAGACGTCTATAACGCCCACCCAACCGGCGGTGTCTGTTATTAAAGGTTGTCAGAATATTCGTTTTCTCATTTTTTTGCGTTACCTGTATTTCCGTCTGCTTCCCGCCAATAAAAAAACCGTCAATACTGTTGTTTTTTCTTATAAGTCGTTTTTTCAGTCGTTAAGATGTGAATTACCACTATTTTTACTACATTGGTGGAACGTCCGTTTGGAGATCGTTGGTAACGAGTATTTTATTAAGTCGTCCAAAGGATAGTAAATTCAACAAAACTTGTTACCAACGACAGAGTGGACGGGTTTATACCATAAAAGCCATCGACTACCATCCTTTGTACGTCTTTTTGTAGGCTGTCGTAAAAGCAGTGCACAACGACTTCTTTGAAATTGTTCCTGCGTCCCAAGTGACACCGGAAAACCCGTCCGCAACCGCTTTTTTACGCCTTTTGTTACATTGTGATGTATCATTACATCTGAAAGCTGTCCGCAACCACTTTTCTGACTACTTTGTAGCAAAGCCGTCCACAACGTCCAACTCAACTACCAGTCCAGTCCAGACCCAGACTCCAGAGCCCAATCCTCCAGGAGCAGTGGCACAAATTAAGAATGAGTAACAGAAATGGACTCCCAGCTTTGACTATAGAGCCGGTAACTAGACGAGACAAGATACAAGACACTGTAGAGGGTGATCCAAGATTGGTGCAATTTTTTTGAATTTACAGTATATATTTTGCTATATATCACAGCACTTATTGACTAGAAAGTTGGTATTGACCTGCTGCTCGCAGTGCCATCCAGGGAGTCAAACAGCGAAAAAAGCTTGTACAGGTAGGTACAGGTAGGTGCTGCCACCTATAATGAAAGGAGGAAGGAAGAAAAGCTGTAAGCTGACCGGGGTTTATCTGTTGGGCTCCCTAGATGGCACAGGTGTTCAAGCTATTTATTTAATCATGTTTTATTATAAAAATTAAGAGAGATTGATGTCTTATGGTCCCCTTATTCCCTTCCCCTATTAGGCTATTCCCTTCCTTCCTTCTTTTCGCCTTGTGCGCGCACACTGTTTCTTTCTCCGCTGTGGGGAGGACGTCGACGAAAGTAAACAGCCAAAAAAGCCACTATTGTTAGTATGCCTCATATTTGGCAGGTATAATTCGGTGACGACATGTAAGTAAGAACTGTATACATCCGTCCTATTTCCAAGTTTCAGTATCCAATTTCAAAATTTAGAACCGCTGGAGGGACAATTTAAGTCACAAGAAGAGCGCATGGAAAAGGCCTACGTACATGTAACTTTTGACTATATAATTCAAAGCGTGTTTGATATAGGTCAAGGTCCTGGGTGGGAGTGCAAGTGGAGCTCCACTAAACAAACGGCTGCACTCCCAGAAGGCACCAGTAGAGTGCCCCCACCCCCTCTGAAAGTGGAGTATGTTCCATGGAGGGGGGTCGACCTGCTTTTTTTGACAAGAGATGGTTTCGAGGGGTGGCCGCACAGATGGTATTTTCCAACGTTCACCCAAAAATAATACCAGCAATTGACCAATCCGTGGCGTTGCGTGTTTTTGAGCGCACCGGCGTGCGCGTCCTATTCTGGTGGGTGCGCGTCTTTCATTTTCATCGCCCATTTCGAGTCCATTACTCGAACCGGAGAAACATTTACGTCACCAACTCAGGACTTCTCACAATTCCCACATTCTCGGGCACTCATCATCTCATCACTCGTCTCATCATTGCCAGTCTCTCCCTTCCATTTTTGGTCACCCGCTCCAGCGCCCGACTCCCTACCATTGCAGTACGTTTGCCACTCTTTGTTCTTGTTTGATCATCTCAACCTACCATACAACTGACAATGTCATACTCACACATTGGAGGTTGTACGAACAAGGGAGGGCCAGACAAGAACAAAGAATGGAGGCAGTGTGGCTGCTGCTGGGGCAGCGGGAAGGTCAAGTGCGAGGAAGGCATTTGCCACGCCACGGGTAAATAGGCTTTGACTGATATACATTCCAAATAACTTTTATTTTTTCTTAAATTAATTAAAGGTGGCCATCGACCGTGTACCAAGCACAAAGTTTATGGCTGTGACCAGTACCCCTGTTACAACCAGAAACTGGTGTGCAAAAAATGCCACGGCACACAGCTTGTCACGTGCAAGCATTGCAGGGGTACTGGTCGCAGGTACGTCGATAAAACAAAGGGATACTGAGTTTGACTGATGGAGGAATGTGGAGACACACATATACCCCTGCCGAATATGGCTTTATTGTTCTTAATCAATGAGACACGAAATTATTGAATAAAGGAGAGAAAGAACTGGAACTGCAATCACGCGCTCGTATTATTTTTTAGTTACACTTAAACGCAGTTTTGTTTAAAATCGAGAACGTCTCACGGGGTGGTCGCAATGAGAGGTGGGCTTTTATTGAATTTGCTTTATTTTACTTTTGTTCGGTGGTAGTAAAAAAGTTACGAAAATTGGCTTGTTCCGGTTTTATGCATGTCGATCGTCGTCGTACGTTACTACATTGGTGTTTACGAGTTTACGACTGGTCCACTTCTCCCTCCTCCTCCTCCTCCTCCTCCTCCTCCTCCTCCTCCTCCTCCTCCTCCTCCTCCTCCTCCTCCTCCTCCGCGGCTGCCTCTTTCTCCTTTACCTCCTCCTCCTCTGTCCCCCACGGTGTTAGAAAGCAGATGACGTGGTCATGGGTGTGGTAGTGTATGTCCGTCCATGTGCGTGTCTCGATTTTTTTTGGGGTGAAAGATGGCCACATCCAGCTCCAGATGAAGTCCACAGGCCTGTACCATGGATCGGAGTAAGTGACTCTCAGTGTCTGATTTCTGTCCGGCTTGTAGTTTATGTTGATCACGTAGGCAGAGTCCTGGCTCGAGTTGGTGTCTGTGGAGTTGGGGACGATCACGTTGGTGATGACTGCGGAGTTGGTGATGGTCACTAAGTGGACGGTCAGGATGGCGGTCACGAAGTGGATCATTTTGTTCCGGTTCCGTCCGACTCTTTTGTGTGAATGACAAGAAAATTTTCGCAACCGTCGCCGTTGCCTCTGTCCGTCCCGTCCGCGCTTACGAGAAAAAGGCGGACGCCGGTCAGGACGCGCGCCGGGAGAAAAACCAACCCAAGAACGCGCTCCTCCTTGCAGTTACATAGAAGCGGTCGTTGCTGCCGTTGCGACAAGTAAGAAGAATGATCGGCGCACAGAAATTTTTCTTTGCTATCCTCTTCGTCAACACAGTGGCTGGGTGTTTATTAATAATGCCCAGTGATGAGCAGGTATGAATCCAAATTTCAATCTCAGTCATGATCAGGAACAAGTTTTTTTAATCGTCATAGTTGACGGCCGAGACCAGCTCCAGCTCCGCCACCGCCGCCGCCAGGACCAGACGTTCACTGTCTCCCCTCTTCGGGGCTTTGGGGCATGTCATCCATAATCTCAACTCAACATCCTGTGGTGAAGACCTCCCTGCATTGGCCGAGAAGATTAAGAAGGACTGGAGAAAGAAGATGATTGAAAGAATGAAGAAGGGGAAGCTGGAGGCGAGGGAGAAGCAGGAGCAGCAGCAGGAGGTGGAGGGGGAGGAGGGGGATTAGGTTGCTGCGCCGAGCCGAACCACCAACTGGGGCACCTCGCTTGATATATTTGGACAAAATTGAAAATTTAAATCAAATCAAACATAAACTCGTAGCGAAGAAATAAACGAGCTTTTCCGTTCAATCCTGAATTTACTTTATTTTATGTGCGCGCGTTGAGTCCAGAAGGGAAAGGGTTAAGGGTGCCGCCGTTGCTGCTGCTCGTGGTGTTGGTGTTGGTGGGGAGGAGGAGGGATTGAGGGATTGAGGGAGGGAGGGAGGGAGGGAGGGAGGGAGGGAGCGAGCGGGGGAGGGAGGGAGGTAGTTTTAATCTCCAGCGTGTCCGCCCGTCTGCCGGTCCCTCCTTTCTTCATTTCCATGAAGGCGCGGGCCCGCAGAGCGCACTTCCAAATCCAATGGGGTGGGCCTCTCTTTTTTTTCAATTTTTCTTTTTCTGTTTCCTCCCTTTCTAGAATCGAACCGATCGTCAATCGTCATTCATCTGTTTTGTCCATTGCTGTATACGACTCATTTTGTCGCTCAAAATGAACTTAACGAAGCTACGCTCCATGCTGGTCCTGCTGCTGGTCGCCGACGCCTTACCCCACATCTGCGGGAGGCCAGCCCTCCTGTCCGTCAACACCTCCAACTCGAAGCAGTTGAGCCATGTCCATGCCTCCACCGTCACCGTTGAGAGGTTGATGCCAGTGGAGAAGTGGCCGCTGAAGTTCATCCTGCAGAGCGACGGAACCCTCATTGGACTGAAAGGCAATACCCGCTTCGAAACCGGCCTCATCGCAAAGAAAGAGAACGACGACGATGAGCCCTGGTACCGGGGCAACATCGACGTGTTGTGGCGCTGGGCATATCCGGTCAGGCCGATCGTTTACATCCTGGAGCCCCGCAACATCACCCTTCCAACCATAATCGAGGTAAATAAAGAAATTAAAAAACTCCTTTTCATCTGAATGAATGGTTACATAGCGCTCATTTTTTTAATTCAGGTCAGCAAGCCCGGATTCACTTATCAGAAATCATATGTCATGGATCACTCCGCCCACATCGACGCCGACGCCGACGCCGACGCCGACGCCGACGCCGACGCCGACGCTGACGCTGACGCCGACGCCGACGCCGACGCCCTTGCCCTCGCCAAGAGAATCGAGAGAATCGGCACCCTGATTCGTTCCAAGAGGGGCGCCGACATGGATCACCGCTACTCCTGCGTCCGCAGCAACCTGGATAGGTTGATGGCATTCAATGGGGACGAGAACGACGAGGGTAACAACGCTGAAATGAAGGCGGCCCTGGAGGCCCTCATCCGCTGCACCCCAATCCGCCTCGCAGTCAGCTTGGTCCACCTTCTGTACCCCAATGGTTTCCCTTTCCCTGACGCCTAAGAAAAAAAGATTCAATTATGTACAGTTTCGGGTTCAACACTTTCTACGATGCGTACTGCACATGACTAATAAACAAACATTGAACTGCACTTTTTTGCCGCTCTCAATTCCTCCCGGGTTTTTTCGAAATTTAGATTAGAAAATTGATTAGATTAATATTAGATATCTTTCCGTTATCGACGATAATATAATGTCAATGTTACAATGTAATTCTGCAATGGTAAGAATGATCTTGGAGGAAAGCTGGTGCGAGACTTCACTTTCAATGCTTTGCAAGAAGGACAGTATAACAAAGCCGCCGCCGCCGCAATCATTTCCAATGTGATTTTTTATGTTTTCCGCCGCGCTCAGGTTAAAGGCTGAGGAGATGAACTGCTGAAGTTGACTTTTTTCTGCTTTTGAGTGTTGTTCATTCAACTTGTCTTTTATTGTCGCATTTCTAAACACGTAATTAGTACACTAGTTTTGGACGTTTTGAATTTTCATTGTTATTTTTTTTGGCGGGACAACATTCCTTCTAGATGCGTACGTTGGAAAATATGAACTGCTTTCTTCATTTACATTTACTTTTTTTATTTGGTGACCTCTTCAGCTGACTTCTCGGAGTAGTCCCTTACCGCCTCCTCGGACTGCTTCGTGGTCATCGCGTCCGCATTCTTCTCCAACCGGTCCACGAAGTCGCTCGACAGGAAGTCGGGGCGGTCGACGGTCGTGCCGCTTGAACTCGAGCTTCCGATCAGTTCCCCGTTGTCGTTGAAGTAGTACTTGTGGATGTGCTGGTGGACAGGATGGGGAACAATTTATTCAAGTTCAATTGCATATTTCATGAAATCAGTCTCTACTCACCTCGTGCCTGTGGTCGTGGTGGTGTGTGTGGTTGTGGTACTCCTTCTTCTCGTTCCTGATATGTGTTGGCTTGCATCCCCCCACTTCTATGGCTGCGATGAGCACGGTGGCCATGACGAGTGAGACGAGGGCGGACCTCATTTTCTTTGGTGGCGGCGGTTTGTTGGGGTGTGTGGTGGGGTTGTTCGAGTTTCTTGGTCTGCCACCGCCGGGTAAATGATCTGAATTGGAGTTTTCCCTTGGATTTTATACCTGTTCGGATTGTGCTCGCTACAAAGTTGGAATTCATTCCTTTTTTTCGCGCCGCTCGCACAGGGTATTAGAGAGAGGGAGAAGGAAAGAAACGTAGAAAGGGGAAAATGGGGCGGGGGGTTGGCGGCGGATGAAGAGGATGATTCAGTTATGACCCTGACGTCTACGTAACTACAAGCAGCCCCAACATGATTGCCCGCGTCGGCGTCTTCCTGATCTTCGCCAGCCTCTGCTGGCTCTCCGACGCCCGCGCGACGTTCTCGTCGACGTCCAATACGACGACTGCTCTGAACACCACCATTTCAAATGAGGATTTCAACCTTTGCACAGTTAACTACACAAGCTACTCGCAAGCCTGGCACGTCTGTAGGGACACCTTCAATGCGTGTCCGCCCTCCCACCCAGGCCGCCCAAGAAGTATTTTCGTCTGCCATGTCGGAGAGAGCATCATAAATACTTACATCTCGGTTTTCGGTGGTGAAAGTGTAAGTCCACAATGAATCGTCCGTGAAGCTCTTTAGCTTGCTATAATTGTTTTACACTTATACGTTAGGTCCCCTGCTCCGTTGCCCAGCAAGTTCAGGTCCTCTCGAACACCGCAGCAGATCACCTCGAGGCAATAATACGTGTGTTGAAAAAAATCTGCGACGGTGACATTAGGCACTTGATGAAACTTTCGTTTCGTTCGAAATCCAAAGGTACGGTTCGAAACTGACTGATGAACAGTTTGAACACTGAACAGTAAACACTGAAGACTGATCCAAAAAAAGAGTAACTTCTAACTTGTAACTTCCTATTTTTTAATAAAAATTCAAAATTAATTATTACCGATGTACGAAATTGAAGTGTGTTAGTTTTTGATTTGGAAATAAAGAGCCGAGAGGACTGTTACAGCAGAAGAAAATGTCTTTCGAAACACTGCCCGACTTGATTCTAACTGAGATCTTACATGGGTTGGAATATAGGGACATACTATCGCTTGCCGCCACATCGAAAACTATGAAGGATCGGGTCAAGCGCTACCTCCAGTTCAACCGGCGCGGGAGGCGAAAGGAGGTGTCTTTCTGGGTCGGAAGCAAAGCGGAGAGGGATGAAAATGGCTTGTCTCTCGTATTGCCTTGGACACGCGATCTTCCCTTCGACAAGTACAAGGAGTTGATCACGGCTGTGAGGGATGGAATGGTGTCGGCAGCAGAGGTCAAGTCCTGGGGCAGCGAATCAGCTCTCTCGTCTCCTATGCCACCTTGGATGGATGACTTAGAGGGGCTTGTGGAAAAAACTATTTGCATCGGGCCCTACTTCTTCTACGGGATTGAAAAGTCTGGGGATGATAAGTGGTTCTACGCCTTCTGCGCAAGAAAGCACACAGGAAAAAAGGAATGGGCTGTCAAGGTTACAGAGCAAGTCCAGTCTGGAAGCCGCTTCTTCACCAAGACATCGAAAGGGTATTTCTTTGTCGGCTACGTAAATGACGAGGGGGAAAAGGAGGGCCTTTTTCCAGAGTCCCATCTGGTGATTGTCGTGATAAGGAATGGGGTTGAAATTTGCCGCAACATGGAGCTGAAAATGTTCCAGTACTCTGATATCAGGTTTGGAATCAAGAAGAGGCAGCTGGAGATTATGGAGTCGGACAAGCACCAGGCGTTTATTTCCAAGATATCGCTGGAAAATTTTAACGTGGTGACTGTGAACAGGAAGATTGTTCTCCAGAAATCGATCAGGCCCCACCGAGTAATCTACTTCTGCCGTGAATACCTGGTGGCTGTAGAAGAGTGCTTCGTATTTCACCCAATGAGGCCACGCTGGAGGGGAAAGATACTGCTGATCGACAGGGCGACGCTGGACGTTAGGAGGGTTGACGAGTTTGACAACAAGGCGTGGGACTACGAAGGGTTCACAAAGGACGGCTTGGTGGTGATGTCCAGGAGGAGGACGCTCCCCTTTCCCAAGGAACTGTCGGTGGAAATCAAGCTAGTCGCCCCATTTGATGCAACATATGTTAGGGCAAAGATTGAAGGGTTGAAAGGACAATAAAAATAGGGGATGGAGTGGAAATCGAAAACTTTTACTTCGTTGCCTTGGCTTTGTCTTTTATCGGATTTTTTTTCTCGGCGCGAAACGGATAGGATAGGATAGGAGGGTTCTCTTTCTTACAAGTGTTTTTTTCTTATCATTTATTTCCTTTGTCGATATGCCGATGTTGAGCAATATAAAAGTAAGTTTATTGCAGAAGATCATTCAGCATGGAAGGGAAAAACTAACTTGCACTACTTTCCGTCTCTTTACTTCATCCACTACAACACATATAAAAGAAATTTATTGCAGCGGATCACTCAGCATGGACGGAAAAACTAACTTGCACTACTCTTTTTTCTTCATTCACTACATTTTTCGTCCTTGTTGTCACTCTTCGTTCCTCCTCCTGTTGCTGATGACCCTGTCGAACTCGGAGTTGTCCGCCTCGGCGTTTGTGTCCTCATGGACAAGGTACTCCAGTTGGTGGTTGAGCGCCCTCCTCCCCACCACCTCGACGTATTTGCGGCGGACGAAGATGGCGAACGGGACACTGAGGAGGAGGAGGGCCGAGCCCGTGCCCACCGCCACGTACACCAGGATCTTCAGGAAGGCCACGTCGCCCTTGATGGGGCCCACTTTGACATCGACGGACGAGTTCAGTAGGGCAGCGTTGAGGGGGGCAGCAGGCGAGGAGTCTGTGTTCTGTCGGATACGATGTAGAATTTTTTAGATACATTGCAAATGCGTAAAAAAATTATGCAATTACCTGCTTTTCGTCGGCGGTCATGGCCTCGTAGAGGTCGGGGAGTAGCGTGAAATTATAACTCAGCTCATCCGACATGACCTCCACAGAGTGGTGGACGATTCCGACAGGCTCGCCTGGATACAATTCAAATATTCTATTTGGTTGATACAAACATTCTCGAGATTCTTTACCTAGAAGGACATAATCGTCCAAATTTGCAGAACAACCAGGTGGTACGGTGATCTGCGTCCTTCGCTGGATCCTAATTTGCCTCATGGGCTTGCCCGGACACTTCAGCTATAAATTAGAAGACAGACTTGGAGAAAAAACTCGTGTATGTGCCAAGACTACTTTAAAAATGTACCGTGGCGACGTTGTCGTCCAAGTCCTGGATGGCAAAGGTCCCCCCGTACAGCCACCTGACGGACTTGTCGCTGGTGTCGATCGTTGTCACACGACAGAAATGAAGTGCTGCCTCGGGGCGGCGTTTCATGAGAGACATCAGGCACTTGCTCTACATATAAAGTCCAGAAAAATCAAGCTCGGAAATTCGGAATTTTGTTTTTTTGGAGGGGGAATTCATAAGTTTATTCACTCACGTCGTCGGGGCCACCTTCGAGCTTCTCGTTGGACCCGTGATCCCTGTTCAAGATGTGCTCGTTGGCGCACACCCTGACTCTAGCATCTACTAGCTTGCACTTGTCCATTGCGACCTTTACGGGACAAGAGAAAAGAAATACACAAGGACCGAAATTGTCAACAACAGCACCCAGAATCTCACCTGATCCAAGGCCAGGTAAGCATTGCTGTGTGATCGGCCGACAAGGAGGTATTCCTTCTTCACATCAATCGACCTGAATTTTCCCTGGATGGGGACGGAAATACCCCTAAAGCGCTGGGCTCTAAAAATGTGTGCCTGATTTGCCAAGGGCACAGTCATCCTTAGAATCATGTTCCCCTTGTTCTCTTCGTCGTCGACGAGCAGAGTTGCCTCTGACGTCTTCAACAATTCGTTTGGCTCCCTGACGAGGGAAACGAGTCCTGCAAATATAGTGGACACAATGCAAAGGAAATTGCGGTAAAATCTGTGAAGTAGCCAAGTAGGCAAGTAGCGGAAGCACCAGGACTGCAGGAGCAGCAGGAGGAGGAAGAGCAAAAGCGCAACAGCAAGTCAGCAACAGCAAGAGGAATTGCGACAGAACGTAACTAGCAAAGACGAACCTTTGTCGTTTGCCTTCTCCTTGATCACCTCCAAAGCCTGCTTGGTCTCGTTTCCATTGAGAGAGCTGGGGTGTATCTCCCCCCGAAAGCCCAGGTAGATGATCTCAGTCATCTAAATGGGAGGGAGGGGGGTGAAAGGGAAAACCGGCACATGTAAAAGTTATACGCAAGGGCAGAGCTTTTGAACGCACCTCATTTAATGCAGCCTCGAACGTTGAAGTGATGTCTGAGATCTCGTTGGTGCCGACAAACGTCTCGAGGCGCTTTAATAATGCAGCGTGCTTGATTTTTTTTGGGAGAGGGAAAAAGTTTTTTTTTGTTATTACATTGAAATCCTTTTGCTTAAAAAAAGAAACGCACCACTTTATCGGTGTATGCCGCGTCGTCGCCTGCAAAACTGTTCTGCTTGGCCATCATTACATCCTCATAGTTCTTTTTCGGGCTAGTGACCAACGTGCTCAAATAGTATGAGGCGCCCAACGCCCCTGCGTTGAGCGCGGCGTGTTTTGCGATGGACTTGCCAGGTATCTTGCTAACTGCGCCACCAGCAACACCTGCTGCTTTCTTGGCTGCTCCGAGAACCTTCGGACCATGTCTGAGTACCGGTGAAGCGACATACCTCGCAGTCGCACCAGTCAAGGGGGCAAGAGTACGAAGGGCATTTACAACACCTATCATTCTTCCGTCTCTGGGAAGTTGACCTTCCCCTGGGACCAGTTGGAAATTCAAACTCTCTCGGGAGAGTCCTGGGAGAACGAGAAAACTACATAAAATGTAGAAAGAGCAAGCAAATGACTTCCTCACCTCTAATGATACTGTCGGAGGCATCGCGTAAGTGAAGGGGCTCATCAGCAGTCAGTGAGTTCGGTAGGAAGCCTAATTATGGGACAGCCTGATATTGCTACTTCCATACAGTGACATTGTTGGCCAAACTTGGGCCTGCAGGCATAAAGTCATGGGAGGGAGAGCCAATTTCATGTCATATAGATGGGGAAAGCAAAATTTTCGCTGAATATACGGTAGGGTATGCCAGAAAAAAAAACCCTTGCAAAAAGATCCCATCCTCCCCATCTTCCCGTATTAATCATTTTCTCTTAGATTGGACAATTTTCTTTCTTTCGAGGGACTTGTATTCAGGCTTGTGCGATGAACGCTAAAAGTAACTGGCTTTCGCGAACGGCGTTCATTTTTCGTAACCGCTAAAATTTGAACGCCATTTTAAAATAATTTGTCGTTCATTTTTGTCGTTCATTTTTACTGGTCTTTTTTACAAAATTTTGGATTGTTTTTAGAAAAATCTCAATAAATACCACCTATTTACAAAAATTGGAGCAATTTAAGTGAAAATATATCAAACCAACATACGAAACATATGAAACTTGAACGGAGATCGTTATTTTTGAACTTTGACCGCTAAATTTTTGAACGCGAACTGAACGCCAAAAATTTCCGAACGTGAAATCGAACTGAACGGGGAACTTTTGCGAACGCGCACAAGCCTGCTTGTATTGAACCAGGAGTGGCATTGACGGGAACACCCCCTACCCCTTTACTCCGTCCGTGCCAGCAAAATAAAACATTACCTCCATTTAAGATATTTTCGACCCCTTACAACAAAAGCGGTTCCCATGCATGGTCTGTGGTCCCATTCGTCCCCACCACTACAATCAAAGTATTTCTTGCTTACCAATCATGTAGAGCAGGCTCGCGCATCTGCGCAATACTTCTTTGACGCGGTGTATGGCTTCCTCGATGTTGAGGATGAACCGGGTCTTGTTGAGGAAGAGGAGGTCGAGGAAGCCTTTCGCGTTTCGATAGAGGTCTCCGAGGCGGATTTCCCCCTCGAGAATGCCAACCTCGCTCGAGAGGGCAATGTACCTGGCGAGGAGGGAGAGGGGATGTACGTGATATTATTGGGCTGCTCTTGCTGCTGTTCAGGTTCAGGGTGGGCTTGGACATGAGGAAATAGAGGAAGGGGAAAGAAAAAAACAGGAAAAAGTCTGGCAGAACTGCTTTTGGGCAACGCAAACGGCAGCAAGACCATTAAGACCAGCAGCAGCAACAACAACAATGAGACACGGAACGAATAGTCTTACCCTTGGTCGGAGAAGAGGACGTCAGTCAAGGGAACGGAGTCGTCTTCGGCCTTGAGGCAGGGGAGGAACGCCAGGATCACCAACATGATGGCTCGCCGGTGGGCGAGGCCAACCGAGGTCTTGTTCTTGACCTTGTTGTTCGCCATCTCGGTGGTAACTGAGGAGCCGTGATCATGTGTCTCACTTTTTATTGCCTCTCGGGGGACGCGTCTTTCTCTTCGCAGCATCCTCGCTCGCATCATCTTTTGCACACATGTTTCCGAATTAGCGTGTCCGCGAAGAAGGAGCAATTTGAGTCGCGGATTAACCGTTTCTGTTCTCAAGGATTTCCTTTTCCTTTTGCGTGTTTATTTATTTCAAATTTAATTCAACGATAGAATGGTAGCTTTGCAATTCTCTGAAATGTTTGTCACTCTTGCGCCTCAATTCTGTCCTCGAATCTTCTCCTCTTCCTGCCTCCTTCTGTCCTCCGCCCTAATCTGCTGGCCGATGAATTCCGAGATGCATAGCCTGAATTCGGAAAAGGCAAATTGAGCAATGAGATTTATTAACCGAATTCAAAGTTCTAATTGAAAATGAAGGTGGTCACACAAATTACATTACGCTACTCCTGCTTCGCAGGGACGGGAGACTCGTGCCGCAAGGGTCGAAGTATATGTCGCACACTTTTTCCGGTAGTCCAATTGGGAGGATCTGTATGGACTCGATTTCTTTCGGGGCGACATAAGGGTGCTCTTCCATTGCGGTCATGATTAGCTGCTCTTCCGCTGTAAGGTGCCAGCGCGAAATCCTTGATAGCCCGCACAGGTATCTGGGTGAAAGCAATGTATCACATGAAGTGCAATACTGTCCGAAAGGTTAAGTTTTAGGCCCTTGATCTTACCTATTGATACAGTTTGTCCTCTCTTCTTCCTTTTCGAAGATGGTTGCACAGGGTGCTTTCATCTTTGGCGGAGCCGGCGTTGTGGTGGTTGTGGTTGTGGTGACTTTGTTCCTCTTACTGCGTCCGGAGGGCTTGCAGGCGTCAGAGTGGGGGGGGAGGACGGCGAGGATGATGCAGAGGAAGACGAGAAGGTTGGACAGCTTCATGGTGATCGCTTTCGAGTGCTTGTTATGTCAGCGGTTTCGTCGGTAGTTGGGCAATGAACACTGGACAGGAGAGGAGAGGGAGGGGGTGGAGGGAAGGCTCCGCAACGGTGCAATTATCTTACCCCCTAGACCATCATTGGTTTCTAACAACCCTTCTTTTCCAGTGAGGGAGAAAAAAAGGTGTATTTTTATCCGTCGGAAAAGTAGTAAAGTGTGTATTATGGGGTCGTTGAAAACGCCGTAGCAAACGCCGTAGAAAAAAAACCCATCGGATTTGTCGTAAATTACCTAATAATGCATCGATTAGACGTTTTTTGTATTTACAACATATTGCAAACGTGAAGAAATTTCTCCACGACCGTTGGAAATTTGCCGGTGAGAGTTGGGGAGGGGGAAATCCCAACCGTCGGGTAGAAATCCGACCTGTCGGATTTCGGAGATCCTGCAGCTGCATTTCC
>JAAUXV010179556.1_pt1 | contig 16536 bp, 9 predicted proteins | sample 7278181 | NCBI WGS metagenome assembly JAAUXV01 (sample SAMN14350114, study PRJNA611818) | marine sediment metagenome | isolation source: surface marine sediment (2.1m) | place: French Polynesia: Moorea | collected 2018-08
ATCCCCTACCCCCGGCCGAAATTTGGCTGATCCCCGTCCCAGTTGCCGACCCCACGCCCACCTATGGCTGAGAAGATGTCATAGAGAAAGAAAATTTAAATGTTTACATTTTTCACCGAAAACCAAAACCAAAATACAAGTACAAAATGACAATAATACGGCATTTTGTCTTTGTCCATCTCCAAGCTTCGATTTTAGAAATCGGGAAATACAGCCAAACCAAATGTTTCAAATCTGTCAACACTGACCCTCGGAGCGGCAGAGAGAGTGGAGCGGACTCTGGAGCGGACTTTTACTCTTTTACTTCTACTATCGTTGTGGAGCGGAGAGCGGAGCCGTTTGTTTTGTCTGCTGTCGCCGAAGGAAGGAGGGAAGAGGGGGAGAGGGGAAGAGGAGGGCGCGCGCGCGGGACAAGGAATCACAATTCACAATCATACATTCATACAGAATTGCTGATATGGGCGCGGTTGATAAGAGAAGAACCGGGGTTTAAAATTTGACCCTCGCTTAACCAATCCCAAGCCGCCATCACGAAGATATTGAAAAAAACATTTTTATCTCTATTTCTCCAGAGTCAAGGCTCAAGGGTGTTGCCAAAAGGCGCCCTCTTTGGCGTGGTTGGCCCATGTGTGCGCAGAATGCGCGCAAGGAAGGGAGTCAAGGGAAACAGGAAGGGAGCCAAAAGGAAGGAGGAAGTGGAAGGGAGCCAGACCCAGACTCCAGAGGAGAAGAAAAAAAAATCCGGGGAAGGCGAAGGCCTCAGGGCCATGATGACTCAAGGGGTGTTGTGACAGGTGCGCAGGTGCGCAGGTGCGCCCAGCATCATCCCTCGACCCCATCCTTCCCAACCTGTCCCTGCTGTCCTCCACCATGTCGATCCCCGCGGCCTCCTCCAGCGTGCCTGACAGGCCAGGGCGACTGTCATGGTCCGCCTTGGGCGCCTTCCTCAACACCTGCCGTCGCCAACTGAACAACATCGACCGCCACGACCGCGCCACCGGCCTCCTCCTGAGCCTCCTGCTCACCCTCCACAACTGGGACCGCGTCGCCCTCCTGCTCCCCTTGGCCAAGTGGGGCTTGGGACTGGGCCTGCTGGCCGCCATTGGATACATGTCCTACCTGGCCTGCATCAATTTCGAGGCCTTCGTCCTGGTGCTGGGTCTCTTCCTGTCCCGGCGGCGCCTGGTGGACCTGGCCCTCAGGGTCAAGGAGGAGTGGCCGTCCTTGGTGGCCCTGTTGGCCTACGTAGTCAGCGGATCAATCTATACGGCCTTCAACATCTACTCCTCCATCCTGATGAGCCTCCACTGCTGGAACTTCCTGGACCCGCTGTCCGGAGCCTATCTACAGAAGGGACTGGACGCGTTGGGCCAACTGCCCGAGCCTTCTTTGCCCGGCCTGGCCGAGGCGATCCTTGCCAATTCCGTCTTCATCAAGAAGTCACTTCGCCGTCAAGGCCCATTCTGGAACTTTGGCATCCGCTACGACGTGGACACCATGCCCAAGTGGGCCGCGGCAGTCAGGGAAACCTGGAGGCGGCGGCGTTTGGCCGTCCTTAACAAGTCGAGCAAGCACAGCGGAGTCACCATGGACTCATTCCAGGAGAGCATTGCCAGCATGGCCCTTGACGCGTTTGGGGCACCCAAGTTGAAGACGTACTCGGGCGGAGAGGACGACCGACTGCTCGCATTGTTCATCATTGCCAGGGGAAAGAAGATGCTGCTGGATCACGACCCGGCCGCCCCTTTCAAGGATCTTCTCGACAACCTGGAGCTGGCCCGCGGATTGGCCAACCGGAAGCAGAAGGACTACGAGAATCTTCTCGTCCTAAAGGCCAATTGCGAGGCCTGCCTCGGCGACACCAAGAAGTCTCAAGCCACCACCAAGAGCCTCTATGGTCTGTTGAAGAGGAATGGAAGCATGCTCGACCGCTCCAAAGACGTGCACCATGACCTCATGAACCTAACAAGTGAGTTCATCCTTAGCCTGCGGAAAGTAGCCTCGTTTCCGCCGACGCCCGAAACACCAGCCAGGAACAAGGATCACAAAGCCCTGTCCGATGCCGTAACGGTGTCAAGAGTTATAGGCATGTCTTCCTCGTTTTGCATCACGGCTAAAAGGAAGATAATGCCGGGTGAGATCCTCTGCGTGGAGTCGCCGCTGGTGGCCGTCCCCCTCTCTTTAGGTTCCAACATTGACCCCACCTGCAGCCACTGCCTCCGCGACACCCCCGTCTTGCACTCGTTCTGCCCCCGGTGTCCATTCGCCCTCGTCTGCTCCAAAGAATGCGCCTTGGCCGCCCTGGGCTCCTACCATCCCTACGAGTGCATGACGGGTCTTCTGGGCACCGCCTTTTTAACGGGAGACAGGGGCCTCGTCGTGTCTACGGTGCTTTTGATGCTGAGGGCTCTCTTCTCACGGCCTTTGGGATACTACGTGGACAATAAGGACAAGCTCGGCCTTCTGGGCGAAACCGAGTGTGATCTCGACAGCTGCGGAGGTCGCAAGGACCAGTGGGCGCCTCTCTGGCGCCTGGACGGCTCCTGGGGCCGCCTTAAAGAGGACAGGGAAACTGACAGCCGGGAGAGGAAGGCCTCCGTAGCCGTTGTTGGCTTCGCCTACGAGCTTGCTAAGAAAGCCGGCTACGTGCAAGAAGGGACGGAGGAGCTGGTGGCCGCACTGCTCTGCCACTTTCACAGGATCATCCAGCTTCGGTCCTCCCTCCACCTGGGAGTGAGCAAGAACTTCATCTGCCTTTGTGAATCCATTCCCGACCTCATTCCTGCCGCCGGCCGCAGGGGCAGTCTGGGGATCTACCCTACCGCCGGCCTCTTCCGCCACTCCTGCCTCCCCAACGCCGCCCTCGCCTACGCCAGGGACGGGAAGGTGCTGGTGGTGTCCACCTGCGCCATCGAGCCCAGGGAGGAGGTGCGCTTCGCCCGTCACTCCAACGCCACCGTTGAGAAGATGCCGGCGGAAGAGAGGCGGAGGCTCCTTCGCGACGAGTTCGGGATGGACCCTTGCGACTGCGGCGCCTGTTTCTCCGGCCTGGGCGGGCCCGGGTCTTGCCGCACCAAGCTCTCCGAGGCGCAGAGAGAATTCGTGGGCACCCTGGAGGAAGAGAAAGACGCCGCGTTCGCAAGGCCGGCTTCACAAGAAAAGTGCTGCTGCGGTGGCGGGCAGGAGCAGCCCGAGGAGAGGTACCGCGATCTGGAGGGCCTCTTCAGGGGCCTCCGCAAGTCTGCGGCGGACTTCGCTCTGGCCTCCGACCGCGCCCCGGTGGATGGCACTGTCTGCGACGCCGTCCAGCTCTTCGGGGCCCTCCTGGCGCCGGTCTTCTCCGAGGTGGCCACCGCAAGATACTCGCTTGCCTTCCAGAGGGAGGAGTTCGAGCCCGGTGACGGGGACCTCTCCGAATCGGAGTTTGACTCAGAGGAGGACCTTGAGTTCGACGAAGTTGAAGTCTTCCGACGCATTCGGGCCATCTATCACAAGAGGGGTTGATATAGAATGTTCGTTTCGTTTCTTTACCAATCGTACTTAAGAAAAGTTTTGTTCTGGTCTCGTAACTAATTCTGGTCTTTAAGGTACTTAAGCACAGCAAAATTAGTCTTCCTGCGATGCAACGGTCCCGAAAGCATGTTGTTCGCTCACGCTTTTGTTACTTGTAGTACTCGGATTATTTCAGCATATTGAGTTCTGGCTGCAAAAATATTTCCCACCGATAAAACAATATCATGTAAGTGATGTAACAAACAATACTTCGATACTTACCAAGCCTCCAACCAAGATACTCCAAACGACCTAGCCAGTAGCTACTCGTCGCAAATGTTCAAGTGCCTTTCCTGTACAATACAATATCAAAAGTATTTTTCTATGTTATGTTTTGGTTGATTTTGGTAAAGAAATAAATATCGCCGTTTTGAAGGCTGATAGAAAAGCTTCGCGCAAAGTACCGAAACCTCAATGTGTGATTCGACTGGCCTCCACATGTTGGCAAGGGGGAGGGATACCGTCAGGCTGACTTTTTCCTTAGTACAGCCCCCTCCCTGAGGCCTCTCAGAGCCTCAGAAGGTACCCACCCAATAGAAGATTTTGCTGATCTTCCAAGGCTACCTCTTCCCTGAGCTTGTCCAAGGTTGGAAAATTTTAAAATTTTTAATAAAAAGAGCGGCTTTTACAAAAATTTACTTGTTTTTTCTAAATAATTTAAACATTATATTTTTGAGGGTATCTTTTGCAATTTTCGAGCCATTTTTCGTGGCTCTCCCCTACCATACCCCCTCCCTGGAAAATTATTTTTGTCCCCCTCCCTGGACCATTTTTTACTACCCCCCTCCGTAGAGCAAAATTTCCCTCCCTCTAAATTTGACCTCGCCCAAGTGTGCCTCCCTCATTCTCATTTTGACTACGGATCGCACAGAGAGCATTTTTTTCTCGGGTCGAACAATTATCCCCTTGCACGAGTGGTGGAGCCGCCAAGAGAGTTTTTTAGACAATACAACACCAACTGTGACCAACATGGTCTGAGTCTGCACACATTTCTCGGAAAGCTAACTTTGGTGTGGATTCTAAACGATTTTTCAAATCCAAAAGAACTTATTCAAATTTGCATCAATATGCTTTGGGGAAATCAGTTGGTGGCTTGGTGCAGAAAAGCAAATCATGAATGAAGGAGGAATAATGCTCGCAGGTACCAGTACCAAGCCGACGTGTGCAGGAAAGGTATTCGTCGTGCTCGGAGCGTCTGGTCGTCTGGCTAAAAAAGTGATCTACCCTGCTCTTTGGGAATTGTTTCAACAACATCAGCTTCCAGACCATGTTCGTATCGTCGGATACTCAAGATCAAAGCTTTCAACAAGGGATCTGAAGAACAGGTGCAGGGACTTTTGCACAGGCATAGGAACTGAAAGAGGAAAATTGCGCTATGACAAGTTTTGGAGACTTCACAAGTACGTAGCAGGAGAATACGAGAATGACAATGACAAGGGCGCTGCCCTTACGCGCGTATTGGAAGACTTTGAAAAGAATTGCTCTCAATGTGACCGTATTTTCTACCTCGCTGTGCCAGCATCCGTGTATGAACCGCTGTCGTACAGAATAGCTGAGTCGTGGAAAGCTCCGAAAGGAAATACCAAACTTGCTCTGGAAAAGCCATTTGGAGTCAATATTGAGTCTATGAAAAAGCTTCAAGATCTCCTTGCAAAGAGTTTCGTTGAGTCTGAGATATGTCGTCTTGACCACTACCTTTGCTTGGACATGGTCGACTCTATTATTTCTCTGAGATTTGCAAACAAGTTTTTCCAAGCAGTGTGGAACAAAAATCACATTTCAGGAGTCATGATTTCTTTCAAGGAAGATCTGGGTGTCCAGGGCTATGCAAAAGCTTTTGATAAGGTTGGCATAATAAGGGATATAGTTCAGAACCACATGCTGCAGGTTCTTGCATTAGTAGGTTAGGTTTGCTTCTCCATTCATAAATTACGAATATGTATATAAAGCACTATTTCTTGCAGCAATGGAGGAGCCTGAATCTTCTTCAAACGAGTTCATAAGCTTGGAAAAGGTCAAGCTACTACGGGCTGTAAGACATATCAAGGAAAATGACGTTGTTTTGGGACAATATGTAGGGAAAAAGGATGCTCTCAGACATGATGACGACAAAAATGATTACGTAAATGACCCCGACGTATCAAACCACTCAAGGACTCCAACTTTTGCCACAATTGTTCTACACATTGACAACGAAAGATGGGAAGGTGTTCCTTTCATTATCAGGTGTGGGAAGGCCTTGAACGAGGTGAAGGATGAAGTCCGCCTTCAATTTCGGCACATCAGCACGACAAAGCAGCTATTCCCCACAAAAGATGTAGAGAGGAACGAAATTGTAATTCAATTTAGGCCAGCGGAAAAAATCTGTCAGCGAATTTCTGTCCAGAACGCAGGTTTTGAAACAACAATGGAAAATGGAGAGATAGACCTCAGTTACGGGCTAAAGTACTCAAGGCTTCGTTGTATGAGCACCTACCAAAGGATCATTCAGAGTTTACTTTCCAATCCGAGCAATGCTCATTACATAGGCCGAGAAGAGCTTACCCTTTGTACGCAGCTATGCGAGACATTGAGCAGAAAATTGAGCAATAGCTACAGATGCCCAATCCCGTATGAATATGGCTCCCTTGGTCCTACAGAAGCAGACAAACTCTGCCAAACATATGGCTTGAGTCCCAGCTTCCAACATCCTTGGTGAAAGAAAAGGGACTACAAATAAATAATCGAAAACAATGTCTCCCCCCCCAAAAAAAGCATCTAAACGTAGAATTTGGCAATAAAAACACGAGAGAGATTTGAAGGGGTGGTAACTTAGGTTTTTTTCGGAAAAGAAATCTTTAGTAATTTGGGAAATTGGGAATTCCTTATTGAAATTCCGGATAAAAATTTTACGGGACGGACGTGCCTCACGGTGCCTTTGTGCAAAATTAAAAATGAAGCCGATTGAGTACGTTACATGCGAAACTACCTGTCAATGCTACTACGGCCGTATGTGCGACAACATCGTGTACACCACCCTGATGCCCCTTCTATACAAAGATTTATTGAATCGAGGCATTCGCACCTCCACAACCCAATCCGCAAAGGACTTTGCCGCCAAGGTCAGCGCGGACTATGCAAAACGAACTGCCCAAATGAGCAAGGGCAAGAGCGTCCTTCCTTGGAAACCAGTCGACGATAAACGTCTCTCCGCCCGCGCCTTCCTCAACTCCCGCAAGATCAACCAGGCCATCTTCGACATGACGCCGGCAGCCAACAAGCTATCCTTCCAAAGTAAAAAAATTTACAAGGACACCTTAAAGGTGCCAAAACTGAACGAGCACCTGGCGTCGTCGAAAAAAGGCGGTGGAGGCAAGGGTAAGCGTTCGAAGCCTGCTTCCAGCTCCTGGAACAAAGAGAGCAAGTCGAAGTCGAAAAAGGCCAAAAGTTGAGGCTTCGTCTTTGAGCCACATGCAAAACTGGGAATTTCTTCGTTTGCTGACCAATACAAGAAGAGGAAATTGCCAGGGAAAACTTATCGAGCTGCTGTGCGGTAGTGTGATACAGTATATACAGTACAGTACTTCAGAAAGAGGAAGTGAAAGATGGACGTTTCCCCCCCACAGATTTGAAATAGCTTTCTTCGCCCAAGTACCGTAAAAATATTTTCTGGTGGAGGTAGAAAGGGCACTAGCAAAATATTCCAGATTCCAGTGGCCCCACTTTCCCTTTTTTTATGCAGGAGGGGGTATGATTAGGTGGGAGTATTTTTCCTGCACTTTCTTTCCCTTTTCATTTTAATTTTCCCCGCCCAATTGCAACAGGGACTGAGTGCACTGAGAAAGCACCTAGGCTAGCTCAAGAAGTCGAGTGCTCTGTACTTATCGGTGGCAGCAGCAAATGGGCAAGGAGGGGGGATGAACAAGCATGCAGCCCTACCCACACCCTACTCTCTTTTCCTTCCTGCCTAGCGCCTGTTCTCTCTCTCCCTATTCCCAAGAGCGGTAGAGGGGGGGCATTGTGCAGTAGAGATGTTGTTTCTTCAGAGTTCCTTCAGCAGGTGCCCAAGACACATCATTCACTCTCTCCCTCCCCCACCTTTCCCTTCCCTCGGCCGTCCAAGACTTTCTCTCCCTGAACGGACCACCAAGACTCGAAATCAGCGGAACCCGCGGGGGCGGCTCCGGCGTTGAGGAAATGCAGAGAGTCCGATGAACCGAAGGGGACGAAGATGACGGTCGTCGTTTGAAACGACGCGAACGACAGGCGAGCGAGAGAGCCCCCGCCGCAGGAAGGCAGAGACGAAGAACGAAGACGCGATCTCATCTCTTCTAAGGCTTGCTTCGTTCGTTCGTCCACCTTTGCCTAAGGGAGTGCGTGTGGGCAGCATAGTACGTACGTACATACATGGGGCAGGTAACATGTCGAGGTGGACAGCATTCTTTCTCGCCTCCCCTTCCCCCCATCGCACCGGTCCTCTGAGCAATGCATATATAGGTGTGGCTGGTGTCGCTGTCCTAGAAAGTGACGGCTGTGCCTATTAATCGCCCGTGAGACCGACGCCATACACGAGCGTGCCAAACAAAAGCCGGCGGTTGAGTGTGACAGCGCACCCGATTTTCCTAGTGAAACAAAGTGATAACAGTAGTGAAGGAGAAAAAACACTGAGCGCCTAATGCCCACTCCTGCCGCCGCCGCCGAATCAAACGACAGGACTGAATATGATGTTCACCGGCGGCAACCGGAAGAAGTGGTCCTCCTCTTCCTCTTCCTCCTCCAGCCACCACACCCACAGCGGAGGAGGGGGCAGCCACCACCACCGCCACCATCACGGCGGCGGAGGCCCGCGCTACAGCAATGGGAGCGGGGGCGGAAGGACAGTGTCCGGCCGTGTCCCCTCGGCGGACGGCAGGAACCCAGGCTGGTACTACCACTACGAGAGGTGAGACTAAAAAGTGGAAGTGATAAAAGTCAAAACGGCTGTGATATGGATTCCCCCCCGACTCTTTCTCTAGTAGGCCAAGCTTTGACCGAATATACGTCCGGGAACAGCCTCGGCCGGCGGCCTCCTCCTCCGTCAATGGAGCAGGCGGCAGTCATCACCTCCAGTATTACTACCACGGCCGGGGAGAGGGTGGAGGAGGGCGGTCTTCTTCGTCGGGAGGTCAGCACCATTACGCATTACAACCTTCTCAGCGGGTGCCTCCCCCATCGGCGGCGCTCCCGAGCGGGAACAGGACCAAGGGGACCCCGGCCTCCTCCTCCTCCGCGGTCTTGGCGGAAGGGAGAAGGGCGATAGACACCGTCCCGGAAATAGGAGGCACGAAGGAGGTCTGTCAAACTATATTAGCTCAGCAGCTCTAGCTTTTCGAAAAGGGGAAAGCAGGAAAACTGCTACTAAATATCTAGTGCAAAAATAGACAATCCTAATTTCTAGTGATACTGATGGTTTTTTTGGGGGGGGAAGTGTCCTTCCTCAATTCCCGCGCTGTTGGCTTTTTCTCCTCCCTCTGCGGTCTCCATTTTTTGTCTCTTGGAGGAAAATGGGGGCTGACCCGGCTGAGTGACATACGCCGCCGAATGTCTCGGTCAGAAAAAAAGAGGGGGAGAGGCGGGGAGGATATTATTGACTGCGTTTGTCCTCTTTTGCCCTCGGCCTGTGCTTAAGTGGCACGTACTTGGATCATGGGCTTCGAGGAGGAGAAAAGGGAGGGGGAGCACTTTCGGCTCTACTTAATAGAGCACTTCTTGCCCAATTACGAGCATTTAAAGACGGCAGGCACCTCATGACTACAGAGAGGTGAAAGGGTGAGCAAATATTTAAAATTTCCTCATGCAAGGAGAGAGAAGTCGCATTTCAGCGCCCAAAATACAGTACAAGGAAACAGTTGGCAGCGGCAGGTACCTGAAATTGGAAGTAGCGTCATTTTCCCACCCAATATTGGAGCGCGAACTTCCCCGAGCATCTTTCACGCACACACGGAGACAGTTGGCGGAAGAGTAACGAGGGCGGGTCATCAGTCATCGGCCCCCTTTCGAAATGGAAACGGCGAACGAACGAAGAGCTCTGACTTTGAAGTCCCGTGCTAGCTGTTGCAGCCAGGCCTTTTTTTTGTCTCCGTGAAAGAGCCGATATTTTTCTCTCTCAAGTGAACGCGGCGAAAGAGAAAGGCCGCCGCCGTGGGCAGGAAACAACTCTACTCTCCTCCGCCTTTACAAATCAATTATCGGCCAGACCTTTCTCTTCGCCCCCCCTATAATGATATTTTCCCTTTCGCGAACCTTGGACAGAAGACAGGTAGAATGCGGGGGTGGTGTACTGCACAGTACTAGAACATGCACGGATACAGCAAGGAAGCTCGGATTCGTGAAAGTGAAAGTCGATCCTTCTACCTCCTCTTTAATTTGAACAACCGGAGAGGATACGAGGAAGAGGCGTGGGAGGATTGAAGCGGGAGCAACGCTATTTTTTCCAGGTTTTTTGAGTCTCACAACTACTGCAGGCAGCATAGCCCTGCTTCAGAATTACCTATCTTTCTGGTTTCGCAACAAACATGCAAGACTCTATTCTTTTAGCTGCATGTTTGCAACAGCTCTACTATTAAAGATACCGTCAAATTACACGTATCATGTTACTTTTTAACACAATCGTGCATGAAAAAGCATCTGCAATATAAATCGACCCTTCGTAAACTACGTCACATCTGACAGAAAGGACTAGTACGCGCTACGCACGCAGTACAGTCTTGCGGCAAACGTAGGTCAGGGCAAAAGTGATGGAAAGCAAGATCTTCCCTTTTGGGAGAGAGGAAGAAGTATCGAAAGAGCGGAAGACCCACGCGAAGATTTTCCTCCCCCTTCTCCTCTCTCTTGCGGAACAGGGTGTTGTTCCTAAAATGTAAGAACAATAACCAAAGTGCATAGTAGAACCGTTAATACCTCGACAAAAATGCAGTTAGAATTACTGCTACATACCTTTTTGCAGCACTTTCTCCTGTAAGGTGTCACTTTCACTTTACTGTCTCGCACCTGTACCTACCGTAGTATGCCTATTGCCTATACCTCTCTCGGGGGAGTTGAAAGAGAAGGGCAAGGAGGGGGAATGGGCGATCGAGGGACGGCGGAGGCGGCCTTGCAGCGACGAAGAGGTATTTATCCTTACGGCGGGGAGGGAGGGAAGACGAAGTGGGGTGAGGGCGGAAGAAGAATGATTCGCCCACTAGACAGGATAGACGGCGGCGAAGGCGAAAGTGGAGGGGGTAAGACTAGACAAGAGGGAGGGACGCAAATGTGCAAAAACCGGGACGACAAGCAGACTAGACATAACTGAGATGTATGATCGCCTTGTTCCAAAATAACCCATTTTATGCACCCATTTGCAGAGCTACCGCCAGCAGCAGCAGCATCCTCGTCGGCACCGGCACCATGCGGCTTCGTCCGCCCCTCCACCGACGGGGGCACCGCCTCAGGCGTCCTCTTCCTCCTCATCTTCAGCCTTGGTTGTTCCAGCACGAGCTGGAGTCGGCGTTGGGGTGGACAGGATCTCCCGTCAGCTGGAGAGGGAGATCAGGGCGAAGGACAGGGAGATCAGACTGAGGCAGCAGGAGAGCGAGATTCAAAAGCAGCAGCAACATCTACAACAGCAACACCGGCACAAGTCGTCGGCAAATACTTCCTCGCCGTCCTCCACTTCCCCTCCCCGGAGAAAAGAAAGTAAGTGCAAAGATGCACCCACAGAATGGCTTCTATCGGCCACATATCAACTGCTGCTAATGTTGCTCCCTCGCAGACGTTGGATCTGTCTCTCCCGTCGGCAACAACGCCGGCAGCGACGAGGGCGGCGGCGGCGGCGGCGGCGAGGGGGAAGAAGAGGAGGACTCTGCCCGCCTTGCCCGCGGCCGCCCGGTGGCCAAGCGGAGGGGCGCAATCAAGCAGGTCAAGGTGGTAAACCAGTTCAGGGGACACAGGTTCGTCGCCAAGTTCTTCAGGCAACCATCGTTCTCCTCCTTCTGCCAGGGATTCCTATGGTAATTTTGCTTTGGATCGTTCTCTTATTTGCAGAACAGAAATATATTGTACATATTGATTTTTTTTCAGGGGCTTCGGGAAGCAGAGTCTTCAGTGCACGGGTACGTTGACGGAGTAGCACTATATTTTTTATTATATTTCATTGAACGCCGGAGACTTCAACTTTAGAGTGCGCCGTGGCCGTCCACAAGCGCTGCTCCAACAAAATCCTGGTCGGCTGCGGAGGCAACGCGGAGCTCAGCCAGAGCACGATTGTGAGATAAATATATATCTGATCACGGTTTCTTTAATTTTTTTCCGCAAATGTCAATTAGCCACTAAACCGGAAGTGGACTCCACTGTCGGAACGTTTCCCTGGCGAAATCGACGGACACGCAACCTTGTTTTCCTCCTTCGACGCTTTCGATTCTTTTCCGCAGCTCGTTCGTGAGCGCTTCAAGCTTGACGTGCCCCACCGCTTCCGCCCCACCTCCTTCTCCTCACCGACCTTCTGCGACCACTGCGGGTCAATGATTTACGGACTTTTCAAGCAGGGGCTGCAGTGCGAGGGTGAGTGCAATAAAGGAAAAAAAACAATTTGAATAAAGGCTCTGTCTGGGAACGCTAGTGAGCGGCTATATTTTTCCCGAAATAAAAACTGACGCCAATGAATTTTAAATCTGGGCGATGAAGCACGCCATTTTACAAAAGGGGGAAAGCCGCCACACGCCCATATCTAAAACACCCTCTCCTCCCCCCCAGAATTTCCCACATTTTATGCGAGAGGAAAGGAGAATAATTCGAGCGAGAAATAAGGGGCGGGGAAAGGGAGAGAAGGGGAGAGAGAGAGACCGTTTTATTTTCGGCACGCGCCATCCGCTCCTCTCGCGCCCTGTCAGTAATCCGATTCCGGCGGCAGCGGGTGAGGGGGGCAAATTGAAAACGATATCTGATCGATGATGACGAATTTTCCGGCTGGGTCATATGAGCGAATTTCCTACCATCTGATTTTGGGCCGACAATTTTTTTCGTGATAAGGGAATATATATATTTTAGATGATGCATTGCAAATCCATTGGTACGAATGAAGAATGCCTCTGCTTGTAAAAACTTATGCTACCAAAAAGGTCTGTTGGATGCTTGCCGGAAATATAGGTCTACTTGAAGAAGTAGTAATTGAAGTGGGTGATGATGATGATGGTGGTGGTGGTGGTGGTGGAATGCTATGTTTGAAGGAAACTAAGGAGCTTTTCTTCTCTTGGAAAAGGGGAATAGCGGTGGGCGGAGAAAGGTCTGGCGAGAGGTGATAACAGACGAATGTCTCTTCCTCCGCCTCCCCACTTTCCAATGTTGCTTTCTCTGCTGCTGAGCTCAAGCTCAAGCTAGGGGGAAAGTCCATTGCTGAACAAAAATTTAAGCATTGATTCAGGCAACATAAAAAATCGATACATTAAGAAAAAACATAATAGCTGTATTCCAAACAATAAAAATATCTTCCCCCTCTTCCCCCTCACACCCAAAAAGAACGGTCCATCCGATCGACCGCCGCCCGCCGCTCTCATGAGATAAAAGAGAAGGGATTACCCACTTGACTGCGCTCTCGATATCAAAAGGGGGAGGATGGGGCGGCGGGAAAAGATCTTCCGAAAGAGGAAGGGAGGGAGGAAGGGATTAAATGTTTTTCCCATACCCGTCCCACTCGAAAAATCGGATGCCTCCTCCTCTTTCATGAGTGACTGCGAGAAGAGGTGTTGACTATTGTGAAGCATGAATCAAGTCCCTTTTGGGTGAGGGGATCAAAAAGGCGCGCGGGGATGCGGCGAAATGAGTCACTTTTGCTTTCGTGCAATAGCCACACTTCGCATCCCGGATCCCGAAAAAAATATTTCGAGAAGATACGGCTTCTTGGCACGCGGTAACAAAAAGCGAGATTACTCACATTTGACAAGGATGGACGAGCAGACTCCTGCTTCTCTGAGCATTTCTCGACCTCCCCTGTAGAAACTGAAGCAATGTTTGACAGGCACCGGTGGATATCTTTTTTCGGACCTTGAATTTGCCTTTTTCGTTTGTCTCCGGTGTTGCCCAAAACTTTGAATCCATATCTCTCTTTAGGCCCTTATCTCTACTTTCCTCTCTGTTGAACCCCCCCGGTCGGTGCCGTCATGGGTGGGCTCATATTCGCGCGTGCAAGCCAGGAGGGGCAGACAAGACAAATAATACTGTACTGCAGAGCATTGCAGTCTCAATACCAGAAAACTATAGCGCACAAGCCGTGGAATCGCGGAAGGTAGCAAATCAAGTAACTGAAAAACAAACGTAAGAAAACGTATAGCCAAGAGTTAATTAATTTTGTGCGCCCGCCTCCTTCGCCATGGCGGGGGAGAACCCGTTCAAGAAGGCCGCCAAGGCCTTCACCAAGTCCAGACCTGAGTGGAGAGGACTGAGGGACGAGCGGATGATAAGCTTCCTGGCCAGCTTCGACAACGACCACGAGGACGGCGACGGAAGGAGCTCCATTGGAGGGGGATCCACCGCCGGACTGAGCACCACCGCCGACAGAGCCATGCTGCTGCAAATGTTCCACTCTCGTCCGGACTTTGCCAGGATGACCCTGCTGCGGTGCGTCGAGGGGAGGAAGAGGGGAAGGCTTGGCTACTACCTGGACCTGGTGGAGGAGAGCCTTAGCATGGGCGACGCGGACAGGACGGACGGGGCAGCATGGTCCAAAGATGCTAAGGAGATCTTCTTCACCGAGATCTTCTCCAAGCTGCTGCTGGACGCCGTCGAGTCTGGCGACCGCCTGACAATGCGAGAGGTGCTGGCGAACGCGCACGACCGGCGGCCTGCGCTGGTGCCTACCCCGCTCAAGGCCTTCAACAGTCCCGCGCTGCTGGAGGCATGCCTCAGGGAGGACAGGGAGATGGTGAGGCTGCTGGTGGACAGGGGCTATAGACTCAGGTCAATGCACTTCGACGCGAAGAAGACATGGAAGGAATCCACCTGGTCCGGGCTGCCCATCAAGCGGCCGCGCGCGGAGAGGGCGAGGGGGAGGGACTGGAGGAAGGATGGGGAGGAGGACGAGGGGGATGAGGTCTTCAACATGCACGTGCTGCGGGCGATGTCAAAGCCTTGCTACGTATTCACATGCTACACCGTTGTCAGCGACGTAGCCAGAAAATTACTCAAGAAAAAGCAAAGAAATGAAAATGGAGACGTTGGTAGAGAATGCGGCTGCGACGGAGAGGTGCACAGGGGACACTGTCCAGACAACCGTGTGCGTTTCGACCCCAAGCTTGGCTGCCTGGAGCACCCGGCCTGCAACGACCCCATCTTCTGGTTCTTCAAAATAAGCAAGGTAGCTTCCAGCCACGCCGGCAAGGTGCCAGAGTACCGGGAGGAGTACGAGAGCATCGCCTCGGCCAGCAACCGCTCCGCCGTCCACCTGCTCGATCAGTGCCAGGACACAGCAGAGGTGGAGATCCTACTAAGCGAGAAGTCGGGAGTGACCGACTTTTTGCACCACTCAGCCGTCAAGAGGATGGACTACCCAAGGCTCCAGATGGCCATCGTTAACAACCACAAGGCCTTCGTCGGGCACATGTACTGCCAGCAGGTGCTAAGGAACAAGTGGAACGGAGGGGTGCCCTGGCAGGGGAAGGGGATCCTCTTCCGCTTAGTCTACATCTTCCTCCAGCTGCTGATGCTGCCGTGGTGGTCCCTGATGTACTACGCGAAAATAACCTTCAGAGATTTCGGCCTCGACGAAAAGCACCCGGAGAAGAGACCCAGCTTTATCCCTTACTCCGTGTACGAGTACATCACAGGGTCGACAAACCTAGACAAGCCGCTCAACCGGTACATCAGCTTCACAATCATGTACTTCTTCTTCCTCTTCCTCGTCCTATGGTGCATCTTCTCTCCGGTCATCGAGGCCGAAGACCTGACAAACAACTACCACTGGTACCACACCACCCTCCTTTTTATGACGGCCGCCATGTTCCTCCAGATCATCACCAGCATGCACATGTCGGTGCAGATCGGCAGCAGCACCAACTTGGTCTGGAAGATGTATGACTTCTTGATGTGCATCCTGCTGGGCTGCGCCTTCCTCGTGAGGACCCTGATGGGCAAGTTGCACGAGTGCCCGGACCAGGTGTGCGACCTGGAGACGCTGGACGCAAGGATCCCCTTCGACACCCTGTCCAACTGTTTCTTCTCCGTCTCCGGCATCATGGCCATCACCCGCCTGCTCTACTGGTTCCAGCTCCTGGACCGGGTCGGCCCCATCGTGATCAATCTGAGCAGGGTCGTTACCGACGTCATCACCTTCCTGGCCATCTTCGTGGTCCTGGTGGCCGCCTACACCGTGGCCCTCGTCCCGCTCAAGGCCATCAATTCCAGGTGCGACAACTACACCGAGTACATCGTGTTCCCGGAGGAGTTTGAGGAGCAGCTCGCTTCCACCTCCCGGGAGCTTAACGAGCAGCTGGAGGACGGTGGGTGCTGGTTCGAGTGGGAGGACACGCTCTTCGTCGACATATTCATGGACATGCTGGGGCTAATCTTCTGGGGCATGCTCAATCCAGAGTACCCCGACGCCTACTTCTCCACGGAGACCGCCGAGGGCTTCTTCGCCATCGCTATCTACGCCACCTACTGCATCTTCACCATCATAATCCTCCTCAACCTGCTGATCGCTATCATGAACACCACCATCCAGAAGGTCCACGACAGGAAGCACCTCTACTGGAAGTTTGTCAGGACCAGCATCTGGATGGAATTCTTCGGGGAGGCATACGCGCTCCCGCCGCCGCTCAGCATTTTCCTCAACATTCGCTCACTAATCAAGGGGATCTACAGAAGAAGCAGCAGGCTCTATGGAAAGGTACGTCGTCTTTCTTATTCTACAACCCAATAAAAAAATTGAACTTTTTACTTTTTCCGGGTAAAGAGGGCAAGAGACCAAATTCAATTTTCAGTTTGTGCCGCTGAGGA
>JAAUXV010027236.1_pt1 | contig 16527 bp, 9 predicted proteins | sample 7278181 | NCBI WGS metagenome assembly JAAUXV01 (sample SAMN14350114, study PRJNA611818) | marine sediment metagenome | isolation source: surface marine sediment (2.1m) | place: French Polynesia: Moorea | collected 2018-08
AAAAAAAACCCTCGTCGGCCTTTCTCCGCACTTTCGCTTTTGGAATTCCCGCCGCGTCCTCCTCGGTGCGCAGTGAAGGGGGAGGTGGAAGACTCCTCCTCTCTTCCCTCCAAATGGGCCCTTCTTCTTCGGAATTGCAACGGTAATGGCGAATTGGACCGAGGGAGGGAGGGAGACGCGACCGGGGAGTTTTATGGCAGGTTTTGGCCCGTGCGGGGAATCCCCCCTCGCTTTGCATATGTGTGCTCGTGTGTTCAAACTAAGAAAGGAGAAAACGTTTTCTAATCTGGGAAAGCAATCAAAAGCCGAGTGGAGCAATTTTTTTAATCAACCTCGACCACTTATTGCTGCAGCAACGGAAACGGGGGGAGGGGGTTGAGGCCGGCTGTTGTTTCCTCCTTCCTCTACTTCCCGCTCCCGCGGGGCCCATTCACGAATGGTAAGAAAATTGTGGCTCCCCTCCTCCCCTCCCCTCCTGCACCTTCCATCCGAACGCAAGCGGTGTTTAGTGGCGGGGGCCGCCTTTGGTCGGGGCGGCGGCGGCGGCGGGTCCGCCCTGGCTCTGCCGCTCGCCGCCGCGGCCACCTAATGGAAACGGACCATTTCTGTAATGACCTTCCTTCCCTTCCGTTCTGCCACTTCCTCCTCCCTCTCCGCCGGCCGGAACAAGGGAACTCCCCTCCCCTGGGCGGACTGGGAGCATCTCCCTTTCCCTCCCCACGAAAACACAACTAGACACGGAGAGAAGAGGAGAAGAGGAGCCCAACGAAGCGGAGCGGCAGAAGAAGAAGAAGCCCCTCTCCTCCTTCCCCTTTTCCGTTTTAAAGCCCCTCAAGCCATTTCTCTCTGTCGTTTGCTCGTTTTGCATAATTTTACTGCCTCCTCCCTCTTCAAAAAGGAGGCTTCCGACGCCCGAGCGAAGGGGAGGGAGAGAAAGAGTTTCAATGATGTTGGCTCCTCTTTTCTCTTCGCCCTCCCCCTTTTCTGCCGTCCAATTACGGGCGATAATTCAACTCGCTGCCTTCAGTCCCCCCCCCCCCCGAAAAAGAAAAGAAGATGAATAAAACTGCCTTGGGGGGAGGGCCGCGAGAAAAGTCTTCGCGACTCTTGCTTAAAAGAAGGTGGTGGGGAGAGAAAGGCACATAAGGTGAGGAAAGTTTCTTTGCCTAGGGAGCGGTGGGGGGGGGGCGATTACCTCCCTCCCTCCCTCCAAGTTACCTGCGCCGCAGAAACCAATTTTCCATTTTCTCGGCCCCGCACCTCACTTTCGCGCAAGTTACGGCTCGCCGTATAATAGGTGAGCGGAGGGGAACTTTCTCTTTTCTTTTTCGCCGCCTCCTCTCGCCACCGTGTACGGTATATAGTGCTCCAGGGAGACAATTTTGAAGGTTTCGCCGCCAACTTTCGCTTTTGCGCCGCAAGTGGAGAGTCGTGTCACGGTGCATGCATTTCAATGCGGGGACGCGTCTCCGCAAAGTTTGCATTTTTAGGGGGGTAAAATGAAATACAGCGCACTGTGCAAAAGTGCCTGAAATTTTTGGAGAGTAGTAAACAAGAAAATTGAGGCCGTCGTATGTACAGTACAATGAGTGGGTCTGGATCTCTTCCCTTCTCGATTTTACGGTCGGGCGAGCCTCCCCCTCCCCCTTTTGTGTAACGGTACCTTCGCAGGCAAGGAGATCGAAGTGGCGGAAGGAGAAGAAGAAAGAGGAGGAGGGGTTTGTAATCTAATTTGCCAAGGACATACATTGGAAAAGGAGGAGGAGCAAGTTGGTGGGTTGGAAGTAAGGGCCGGGGACACGAAGAAGGAGCAAAGGATGGAAAGGAGGAGGAGGAGACTTTGGCTGATGCAGCTCGTCCCGTTCCAAAGCCAGAGGAGAAGGAATTCAATTAAGGAGGAGGGAGCAGGTTCCTCCACCTTCCCCAAGCCCGGGCGGGAATGGCGTGTGCTCGTTTTTGTGTGCTCATTTTATACAGAGCGTGCCTCCACCTTGAACGGGCGGTTTTCCGGTGCAACATATGGGGATCGAGAAGACGGGGAAGGAAAAGGCATTGATCGAGGTGTTTTCCTGGTTCCCCCTGTTTTGGGGACGCCCAACGGCTAGAAAAGAAGTAGGGTTGTTTACGGGGTTTCCTAAGTAGACCCTTTTTTCGCACTATTGAAAGGAGAGAGAGAGAATCCAAGAGAGGAAGACCCGATCCTGTCGACATCGTCCGTCGTCGCTCCAATTTTATCTCTCGCGGCGCTGCCAACTCAATCAGACGGCCCCAATAAATGGGGTTGGGCAGTGGAATTGCAGCTTCCTCACCAGAAAGCAGCAAAAAAAGCAGCCATGTTATTAAAGTTTCAGATGACGGGGGAAAATAGTTTTAACCCGACATACTGTGTAATAGCCAGGGCTAAAAGCCCGAGGGCATCCATCTGGCGGGTATAGGCGCCTCACGGTCCATTGCCCCCTTCCTCCCCCCCCTCGATCCCCTCGCCGCCGCCGCCATCGAATGTCGACATCACAAGGCCGTTCGGACGGTCAAAGGATCAGGAGAGGGGGAGGGCAGGCCGCCATATGGGGAGGGGGGAAGGGAAATTGGGTGATGGACAGTCGGACGAGGATTCAACCATCTGTAGGTCTTATTCGTCCGCTTTCCTAGAAGATGTCTATGGGGGAGGATGAGGACATAGACTGTTTATTTTGGGCGAATGCGGCCCCTCCCACGGCCGACCTTGTCCGCGGTTATTTTTTGCCGCGGCCACCACATCGGCGGCGGCGGTGGTGGCGTCTGTTGTGCTGCTGAGGAAGAGGATCTGGCCAATGTTGTGGTCGCGGGGGAGGGGAGCAAAGTTTCTGCCCATATTGTGCAACAATATTCTCCTCCAAAAACTATTTTTGTCACAGCTAATCTTGACCAAAGCCAAAGCCACTGAGGTACAGAATCGGCAGCCTCGTGTCCCCGCCCCCTTCCCACCCAAAAGTGACCTTGGGTGCACGAAGTCCCTTGGGCAAAACGGAGGCGGTTGAGCAAGGAGTGGAACTTTGCCCCCTCCCGCCACTAATCAGCGGAAGCCCCCCTTCCTCGGGCGGACAAAAGACAAAGTTTCCTTCCTCCTCCTTCCTGCCCTTGCCCTTCCTCCATAGCGGCGTGTCCGAGTCCTTAGGGGGGGAAGGGAGCGAAGGACGGAAAGTTGTTTCCCTGCTGCGCCCTACAGAGGTCCCTCCCTGCAGAGAAAACTTTCCTGTTGGAAGTTGGGGCTTCCCCCCCCTGAGGGGTGAGTACAGCAACGCTTTTGGGCACTCATGCATTGACCGTCCCCTTTCTTGTCCATTGCAGGTGTGTGGTCTGGCCCCAACGAGCGGAGACTCATCAACGACCTGGTAGGTCCATCGATTAGCCAAACTCTTTTTTTATAACGAGAGCTTTGGCGAGTCCCAATCCCGCATATTTGCAATTCCAGATGGCCAAGTACAACAACCTGGAGCGCCCCGTCCTCAACGAGTCCGAGCCGCTGGAGCTCAAGTTCGGGCTCACGCTGCAGCAGATCATCGACGTGGTGCGTAGCACACTTCCTTGCATGCACACCAAAAACACATTATTGCTATAACACTGCTGATTTCCCCTCAAAATAAAAAGAAAATACCTTTTTTTCAATTGAAATCTTTTCGAATTTGAAAAGCAATGTGCCTCTATAGCCATCCTTTTTGAAGTGAACAGCTGCTGATGCTTAGGAGAGGGTTTAGCATAGAAGGGTGGTTAGTTGAGGGAGGGTACTCCAAAGATAGAGGTCTCAAAAATACTTTTAAAAGTGTAAGAACCTTTTGGGGTAGATTAGGCTAAAGGTCGCAGAGGGAAGTGGGAATTTGTCAGTCGTCCTCGAAACCAGTTTTTTCACTTTGTGTTTGGTCCACGCTTTGACAGGATGAGAAAAACCAAATCCTGACGACCAATATTTGGTTGAATTTGGTGAGTCCTCCTTTTCCCTTTTTTTCGAGAGAGAACTTTTTCGCAGTGTGTGAGAGAGGGACATGCAAACTAAAAAAAGGGAAAACATGGTCATGCAATTGCAAAATCCACAAAAAAATCTCGGCCTTTTCAGGTCTGCTTGCACTCTTTTCATATTTGTTTTCACATGTGTCCCTCTCGAACTAAACTTTTTCCTTCCCATTTCCATAAAAAACTACTTCTTGCCTGTGAACGCACAAATAAACACGAGGAAAGATACTACTTTGCATGGCATAATATTGTCTCTGGAGATTTAACTAAGTGGACTTTTTTGTTTTTCCTTGAGCCCTTGTGTTTGGTTTTTTTTAAAAAATCAAAAAAGAGATTTTTTTCCCCACTCCGCATATTACTAGGGCCAAGAGCAGCAGTCTTTTTGTTTTTGTTTTGTCTTGCTTTGGTTCTCTGCGTCTTCCTTTTTTCGCGGCTATCACTACTACTACTGGACCACCCTACCAACCAACTGCTCCTCTTCTCACCCTTCGTTTTCCCGTCCAGTTCGTCTAACGTTTTAATTCTTAAACGGTGGTGGGCCCCCGCGAACATTTTGTTTCGTTCTTTGTCATTCTCTCGGTGCATACTTATAAAGGAAACTGTCGGTGTGACTTTATTTCTCCTCGGTTTCGCTTCCAAAATAATCAGGGCTGTTGTTATCGCTGTACTACTACTGCGTACTTTGCCTAAGTACTGGCTTTTTTTTTAAAAAATAAAAGAAATAAACAAGAGCAATTAGCAAGCAACTCTCTCTCTCTCGTCTCACCCCACACCATTTGGGATGTAGCATACACCTCTAAAAACGAAGGGTGTGGGTGGTGGCCGTTTTGTCTCCCCCCCCCGTCTGCTTGCAACGCATACGGGAAAGCCCTCTTAATTCTTTAAAGGAGTTTAAATTAAACTTGTTTTCGTGCCTGCGGAAGGAGACACCCTTACACTAAATAACTAGAACAGTTTCTCCCGATCGTTGGGGGAACCAGTATGCTCCCTTTCTCTTTAAAAAAGATAACACAACAGTTCCTTTTTTCCGTTCTAAATGTCTTCTCTATAAAAAGAGTTAACCAAAGAAGCTTGTTTTTATATCCGTTTCTTGGTCTGGAGGGAAACTAAACAGAAGTGGAACATGGAGCACTTGAAACAGTCTAATCTACTGGATTTGATTAAAGCCTTAGAAATGACATCAGCATGCAAACAAAGCTAGACACTGGTTTATTGGAGACCTACATGAAGGAGGCTAAACAGCAAATTCTTAGCAAAATAGAACTAAAGGACAATGGCAGCTGTTCTACTGAGAAACCAAATTTCTGACAACGCTGGTACAACTAATAGGGATGCTTGTTTCCTTGTCCTTCCTTTGGAAAGTGTAGGATGAGAAAAACCAGCTACTTACTACCAATGTTTGGTTAAATCTGGTAAGTATGTGGTGACAGTATAAATTAATAGGTTTGTTGTAAAATTTCACATTGTGCTACAAATTGGCAGAAAACCCAAGTAGACACACATTTGTTGGTGGTTTCTTTGCTTTAAGGCAAACATATGTCCAAAGTAGGACTTTGGTTGCATTTCAGCTATCTTTATATGCTGGTACAAAGAAGTATGACAATATGGATTATCCATAATATTTTCATGGTACTTTGGTTTTCTTGGACAGTAATGAAGTGCCTCCTCTACAAAATCAACAATATCAAATATAGACCTACCCTTTATACAGAAAGACAACAAAGATGCATGTAGCTTGTTACACAACTTACTGCACCAAACATTCATTAATTGTGTTTGCATGTTTTGAAATGAAATTGTGCTTGTGCTATGATGATGTTATAATTTATTTATATATGTTGTGTCCACTACTTATCTTGTTTTAATTAATTTTTATGCCAGCTGTAACTTAGCAGTCTTTCACATGTTTTCATTTTTCTTCAACAGGACTGGACCGATGTCAACATGAAATGGAACGTCTCCGAATATGGGGGGATCAAGGACATTAGGATGCCTCCGCATAAACTGTGGAAACCAGATGTCCTAATGTACAACAGGTATTTTGCACTGTTAATTGTCAATTATGATTTTAATATTATTCAAAGAATGGGATTTCATGTGAGGCAATCGGATGCTGTTGGCTTACCCGTACACATAGCTTCTTGTGTTTGAACCATGAAAACAATTGTATCATGGTTCATCCATAATTGGCTGCTTTCTCCTTCAGTGCTGATGAGGCATTTGATGGGACATATCCTACCAACGTGGTTGTCAACAGCAACGGTAGCTGCACGTACATCCCTCCAGGGATATTCAAATCTACTTGCAAAATAGACATCACATGGTTTCCATTTGATGACCAGGACTGTGACATGAAGTTTGGTAGCTGGACCTACAATGGCTTCAAGGTAAAAGTCCTTTGAAACAACATGTTTACAAAGAAACAATGAGGCAAACAACAGTATATTGTATTACAACTTGAGCCATAGTCAATAATTATAAAAGTAAATTATTCTGCATAATCAAGATTTTATATTATAGTTGAACTTACAACTTAGCGGTACTGAGGGTGATACATCAACATATGTCCTGAATGGAGAGTGGGCATTGTTAGGTATGTGGTAAGGGTAGAGTAAATCTTTGGCTGCAATTTTTGTTTTTAAGAAAAACTGTATGCACCTCATCAGAGGTCACAGACCACAAAAGTTTTCTTTTGGCTGTGCACAAGTTCCCAAGTTTTCCCTAAGTGATTGCCAATGCACTACCAAATAGAGGAGCAATTTTATTTTGAAATTGCTCTCTGTTAAGGATGATACTGGAAGCTTGTTGTACATATCAGGCATATCACCCTTTGGTTGAAATGCTCATGTGAAAGATTTCTTTGGACTGAATCCAAGCATTTCACTGTCACGGCTAGAAAATGCTTTCATTTCCTATCATAGCACTCTATACATAATGGAATCATCCTATGACTGATTTTTCCAAAAGAAATCCCACCTATATTTTACTACACATTTACTGTACAAGTTGCTTGATATTTTAGCTTATTTAAGCTACACAATACTTTTAGCCTCCTGAATGAAACAATGCCTTGAAACTTGAAACTTTACACATGAAACACAATCATATTTAAATTTTTTTCTACATCTTTAAAGCTGTTTGAAAAATACCTTTTCGTAGGGAAGTAATAGAAACTAAGTTGTGAAACTAGGCACTAGGAATAGGAGTTTAGGATAGAAATTTATAATTCTTTTAAATCTTTTGGGGAATAATTTTTAAAATTTATAAGTAACAAAAAATATATTTGTATTTTGGCAAATTCTTAAAATTTGAAAGCACTCTCAGTTTGATCTTTTCCACAGTTGAACTTAGAAATGAATAATGATCTCGGTGAGGGCGACACAAGTACCTTCGTGCTGAATGGAGAGTGGCACCTTTTAGGTAAATACCAGACAAAAGAGAAATGACTGTCATGGAACATGTCTTGGTATGTCAGTGTTGGTTATTGCCATGAAATAAACAGCTATAGTTTCTCAATAATGCTAATCAAAGTCTTAGACTGTAAAGCTCAAAAAGTAAAAAATAAAGGGTGAGATAGCTAATATTTTATGCTGGTTTTATTTTTAAAAAAACAAATATTTTACTGTGTTTTGTATTTTGTAATATGAACCTTTGTAACAATTGGAATTATTGATTTGTTATAGGCCCAAACACATCTAGCCACAAGTGTTTTTTCACGGCACCTAAACAGCCTAGAATGCAAGGAAGTTAAGCTTTAAGTCCAATAAAAACATTAGGATCTCAAGTAGACATCAAACCTCCCACAACAAGCAAGCTTTTTGTGCATAACTTACATACATTTACTAACCTTATATATCCAGAATACTTCTTTGTTTAAGAATGTAGTTTAGGAAAAAGTAAAAAAAGATTTGTGTAATATTTTTATTTTATCCACTACATTATCAATATCTCCAAAAACAGAAACTGCTCTCACACTTCATTGCATGTTTTAAAGTATGATAAATATTCTAATTTTGGTTTGTCCCATCAAAGTGTTGGTAAATTTGTAATCCTAATCAACCAAAACATAGTGCCATAAAGTTTAAATTTCACAGCTTAATATGTTTCAAGGCATTTGTGCATACATAACATAGAATGTATCCTTGTTTTTTTTTAAAAAAACATATTTTTTTACATTCCTGTTGAACCCAAAAGACCATATTATTGTGTTGTACTGTACCTTTCTGCATGAATAGAGTAAGGTCAGAGTGTGTTGAACAATGTGCAACAATGAAAAATAATATTTTCTCTTTTTCAGGTGTTCCTGGAAAACGAAATGAGGTTTTCTATGACTGCTGTCCAGAGCCATATCTGGATGTCACATTTGTGATTAAGATCAGGCGCCGCACTCTTTATTACTTCTTCAACCTCATTGTACCCTGTGTTCTCATAGCTTCTATGGCTGTACTTGGCTTTACACTCCCTCCTGATTCAGGAGAAAAGCTGTCACTTGGTAAGTTCATATTCTAGGAGCAAAGAAAATATTCTTTGCAATTTTATCAAGATTTCAGGAATACTAATTTATATTTGAAGCCCCAAGCATGCTGTGTTGGTGTTTTAGTAGTGTATTTTGTGCATGTGGTAACTTTTTATCAACTGGTAATTTACATATCATTTATGAACAAGATTGTTTTAGTAGTTCAAGGTAGAAGTTTTAAATTCCTGCAATGAGCAAACATAAAATTCACATAGTCTAAACCTTTGCCTGGCAAACCTAATAAAATTGCATGTGTGTTGCATGGCTACTTTTCTAAACTAGTTTGCTTTAAGTAGCTTTCAAATGAATATGTCATCAAGATGTGAGGAGTAAATCATCAAAATCTGGCTCACTTTAAACCTTTTCTTTCTACTAAACTATTTGCTTTTAAGGTTTTGTGCTTTTTTCCCTTTGGAAGCAATAAAATGCATGTAATGCTCAAGATATGGTGAAATATGTCTTCAATGGTGATATTTTAGAATTTCAGTTTTGAGATCCCAGGAATCTCATAAAAAACTTCCTAGAAATAACGAGCAACAAATGAAGGGAACATAGATCAGTATTTAAACATACCTACTGTCTGTCTCAAAAAAAAAATAAATTTTAAGGGTTTTTTTTAAGCAGTTTTTAACTTTTGTCACTAAAATAACCACAACAGTATGGACTTGTGTTGTTCAAGTTTAAAAACTTTTCAAACTAGTAGCAGCAACAAACTCTTGTCAAAGAAAGTTGTCTTGGGCCATTTTTGAGACAGATCTTGTCAAAAATGTACTTTGTTGACTCCACCAAAAAAGTATGGTTTTGTTTTATAAGTGGTCCATGTAACCCACAGAGACTTTTAATCATTTTTTTACTTTTTAATTTAAAAATATGTGCTTAGTGCCTTGCTTTCTGTCATGTCACACTTATTTTGATTTGCATGACACAGTCATAATCTTAAATTGAGCCAGTTATGGAATCAAATCAACTTGCATGGAAAAAACTGAAAAATTAAATCATTTCATTGTGCAACACTAGCACATTTCAGTGTTCAATATGCATTGATAAAACTTAAGCCTTTCTAGATCCCAGTGCTAAAAGGCTAACAACTAAGCAGATCAGCTGTTGTCTTTGACTAAATGAGAATGGTATTGTCGCTAAATTATGTTTAACATTTTTTTTGTTTTGGGAGAAAAATGTACCATGGCACAAAAATTGTAATCTCATTTACATTCAACTGCCACTCCCAGAAACTGTTCAAAAATCTTAAGCGCTTGCTTGTTAGACTCTTGCATGTTTGAGTCTTTCAGGCAAATAGATCTTAGGACATAGTTCACAAGCTCTGTTTTCCCTTTTTCAAGTGAGTGCAAATGATGTATGAGTTGTATTTCAATCATAGCCTTTTATGAAAAAATGCTTTGATTTTGAGAAAAAGCAGTAAATTGCCTAAGAGTTGCAAAAAACCAGTGATCCTATTACAGGTGTGACTGTTCTTCTCTCCTTGACTGTTTTTCAACAAAATGTTAGTGAGGCAATGCCTGTGACATCATTGCAAGTGCCTCTTTTAGGTAAATGAGGGTTTGTTATGCAAAGTTTTGTGGTACATTCATCTCAAGCAAATATTGAAACAGTTTTTCTCTTTCTGTGAAATTGTGCCGCATTTGTTGTGAGATGAATGATAATCAAGCTGCAAAGACATGAGGGCTCTTAATTTAAAAATACAAGCAAAGGCTAATTCAAGCAAGCCCTTTTGCAGTTTGACTTTAAAAAAGTCATTAGGTGATGATATGTTACAACCATTTGAATAAAGAAAATATATCCTTGGGTTTCTGTCCTAAAATTAATCCTTCTGTACTTCTTTCAGAAAACTCCATTTCTTGGCTTTACAGACACACATTCAAAACACTACACACTTCTAGCCACGAAATGAATGCTTTCTTTTCAATAGACACAACCCTGCTGAAAAATTATTCAGACCTGCATTTTGTTTGTTCTTCCAGAAAACACTGTATTGTATATTCCATCCATTTGTCTGGCCCAACAACTTTATTTTTTCCTACATTTCCCTCACTGTGCTTGTGTGCTTGCGTGCCATGTATTTAAAAGTACTTAAAAGCTGGATCCTCTTTCCTTGTATCTCAATGTTCCTAATTTGCATACCTGGGCATATTTAAAATCAATGAATGCAAATTCTTTAGCTACACACAGTTCAAAGCTCTTTTTGTGATTTATTAAAATGGGTCATAGAAGTACTACTGACCTGTCCTCCTATTGGTTTTAAAATATGACCTGATCCCCTGCACTCTAATGTTGCCCAGGTATTTTTTAGCTTATTGTTAAAATTAAGAACAGTTAAAGGATCTAACTTTTAAGATGCTGCTTCCCCTATAGGACATTAGATTGTTGTAAACCTGCTACCTTGCTGCCTACTTTTAACATACCAAAGAAGCCATCTTGGTATGTTAATATCCTGAGTGACACTGCAGCTGACTAATGCAAAGACAAAGCTGTTCTGCAGATTCTTTCAAACAATTTAAAAGTATTAAACTAACAAAAGTTTACAATGAAAAAATCAAGGCATAAAAAATGGAACCTACAACTCAGGTTGTTAAAAATAACATATAGATTGCATGAAAGTAACACTTCACCTCACTGTTGATAACATATTTATTTTTAAGTTATAATGTTTTTTTTGCCTGCTATTGAGTTTTAAGTTAGTGTACTGCTTTGAGGCTTCTTTCTGAGAACAAGAGTGTCAACTACACCACTCTCAAAGTATCCTCTTTTGTTGAAGAGTTATTTGAGCTTACTGATTTTTACCTCCTCTATTAATACCCCAAAAGCGGCTTCTTTGGCACCAGAGATATATTATTAAAACCAAAGTCAAATTTCAGGTGTGACTATTCTTCTGAGTCTGACCGTGTTTCTTAACATGGTTTCAACCACTATGCCCGTGACTTCAGATAATCCTTTGCTAGGTACTATTTTACATGTCAGTGTATTTAGAACTGTAAAAACCTTAGAACAAGTAACTGCAACCATTTGACATCACATGCATGAAAGCAACAAAGCAACATGAAAAACTGCAAAATTGATTATAATTTTACAATTTTGTTTTACTTGAACTGTTAGTACATTTAATACATGCTGGTACCAACAGAAAAGACCAAGCCCAAAAAGCCGCCTTTTTATCCCAAGGTCAGTTTCTAATTATGTACATAACTCCTGAATTTTTCCAGGTATAGTCTTTTAATATAATTATTTATTATAAAGGGACATGTAAAGTATTTCTAACCAACTAGGTGCAGTTTGTTGAGAAGTTTTCTCCAATAATTTAGTATCCTGCTCTACGTAGATATCAACAGGAATTTTTATCTATGCCTTCCTACAAGATGACAAGGCATTTCCTAATTAGAAACCTAATATCTAAGTTGCATCACCCCCCAAAAATAAAATTGGTTGGATGAAATTAAAAGCTATGCAGTCTTATTTTTGTCATCTAATTTTACATTTTCAGGTGTCACCATTCTTCTATCACTCACTGTGTTTTTAAATACTGTATCAGAGACAATGCCAGTTACCTCTGATAACCCATTGTTAGGTAAAGAACCAATGATTGCAAAGCTTTCCATACAATTGCAGTTTGAGTACATTCTTACTGCAATTGTGTCAAAATTACAATTTAAACTACAACCATTTTGTTCATGTAATTGGTTCTGTGCCAGACAATGATCTAATACTAATACTATGCTTGTGCAATTTGTTAATATTGTCATTCTTGTTGTTCAGGTGATTCCATTTTTTATGCAGGCAAATCTGTCTAAAAAATTAAGCTAATAAAAATGATGAGTTTTATTCTTTTTCAGGAGTCACAGTACTACTGACATTGACAGTTTTTAGTCTTATGGTGACAGAAATGTTGCCAAAAAGCAGTGATGCAGTCCCAATTCTAGGTCTGTTTTAGTAATGTAACAGGGTTTGGGCATGCTTCTTATGAATGCTCATGTAACTTAGATGCCTATGGTTTCTAATCATTGAATAAACAAAGCTCTAAAATTTTAAAAGTATTCCCATAATATTTTCTGAAAATCAGTCCCTAATAAAAAATTACCACATTAGCATTGGCCAAACGCCTACAAATAATTAATAGGGTCTAAGCAATACTAGGGTTAATATTAGGAGGGTACCTATATTGAGATGCACCATACTGTTTAAAAAGTGAAACTTTTTCAGGTGTCACAATTATGCTATCAATCACTATTTTTGCCACAATAGTTGGTGATATGCTGCCAGTGTCTGATTCTACTCCTTTGATAGGTTTGAAAAAAATATTTTTAGCTTTCAGTTAGAGAAAACTGAGACACCCCACTAGTCTGCCTCTGCTTTGAAATGGGAGCTTGCTGGAAGGTGGAATAATTGTGGACAGTACTGGCCTTGCATTTTTTGTTAAACATCAATGAGGGCTTCAATTTAATGCTGGATTTTTGTAAATCCCTTTTCAGGAGTGGCTATTATGCTCTCCATCACCATTTTTGCAACTATTGTCGGTGAAATGTTGCCTGTCAGTGATTCCACTCCCTTGATAGGTCTGATCTTTTTCAAAATTTCCCCTTTCAGCAACACAGCACAGAATGCTTTTTTCTCCTCTTAATTCAATTAAGGGATTATTTATACTTTTCTCTTGAGTGCATCAACAGAGACTGATGCAAAGAACACAGGGAAGGTGTAACATGCATATAAAAATACTCAAGGGATTTGGGAACTTTTAAACAAGTTTGTAAAAATATTTGACACAAGAGACTAAGCGGACATAGATCATTGAATATAAGTATAAGTAAGAAAGTACGGAAACATGCCGTATGTCATAGGTTGAAAAATGGGGATGTTAACTCACCGGATAAAAAACGCGAATTTTACCTTCCAAAAGCCTGTGTGGCCTAACCTATACTTTTGCCTATTAAGTATGTCTTGACTTCTCCCAATAAAAATTCCTCTACTGACAACATTTGGCTTCGCTAATAAGAAATCCTGGAAAGGAAAAACATTTCTTTCTTTTTTTCTTCTCTTCCTACACGTGTCTGTGGAAGCAGGGCTTCAGTGTCTTTCGGATATATACTAAAGTAGCACACTCACTACTACTCCCTATGGCATACCAAGTGTTTACACTCCTCCCTCCTCCTCTCTTCCTCCTTTCAAACACAGCCGAAACCAGGCGCATTGCTCACCACAGTAACGCAGTATCTTTTTCGTGTAAGCTAAGCATAGAGTATTTTGCCCCCAAAGTCAAAAAATTGGGGGAAGCGCAGCCGGCGCTAGTGTTTTGCTGTTTCCCCCCCTCCCTCCGTCCCCCCATGAACGTGACCCTCCTCTGCCATAAATGTCCTATAAACACCCATTTTCTGTTCCCTAATGAACCTTTAATACAACCTCCTCCTCCTCCTTCCTCGGTCTCATAGCTATACCACACGTGGAAGCAAAAAAAAACCTAGTGATTTTTTTTTTGGGGGGGGGGCAATATTGTTCAACATTTTTAATTTACTCGCTCTCTGTTTTATTTCACCAACTCTTTGCTCCAAATACAATTACAGTGGGTAAACACCGAAGCCACCGTAGACAAAATACATTTACGTAAATATATATGTGGGGAGGCAGGGGATAGAGGCTCAGGGGTACAAACACAATGCATTCAACAACATTCAAATTCTCGCCCAACATTCTTCGTACTTCTTGCTCCCCCAAGTCGAGAACTGAGCAGGGGGGAAACATTCAAACACACCAGGAAAAAACCAAAAGAGAAACCATATGTCTTCCCTCCCCCAAAACTAAGGCGAACTCCCTCCAAAAACCATAAAGAAACTCCTTGGCTGTCCTAAACTATAAAAGAAGCAGCTTAAGCATGCAAGCACATCATACTAAAAAATACTAATTGCACAAGTACAGGAAACAAAAAACAAACGCCTTAAAAAAGCTTACTCCTTCACTCAAGGCTTTAAACAGTGGCTTAAAAAAGACATTAACACATGACCTTCTAAAAAAACCTCGAAAAAAAAGAAGCAAACACGGAAAATAAGAGAGAAAGAAATATGACGGATTCAAATGGTTGTAGTCTGCTATACTACGTTAAACATGTTCCATAACCGTGATATCACACCACCAAAGCCTCGGCTCAACAGAAAAAATATACTTTTTGCGCCATTTTCGTAAGAACAAACTCAATATTATTCTATGAAGAAAAAAGTAAATGCTTGTTGAGACGAGGCGGTGCTGTTCCATAAAAAGAACCCCACACCATAAACCCCCCGCAAAAAAAGAGATGAAAAACCAAACCACCGGGCCAAAAGGATTAAACCACGACTGATTAAACCGAAAAAAACAAAAAATACAAGGGAGAGTCAAGAACAAACAAATACCAGAGAAAAAGACCTTTCTTGCATGGCCGAATTTTTCTTTCTTTTTCTTCCACTCCGTTCATTTCCTCTTACTACTACTGCTACATTCAAATTTTTGCAACTTCCCATATGCGAAAGAAACTACCCATTTCCTCCTATCATTATCGAGTCCTTCCTTGCGGCCAATCGGTACGTTGGGGAAAGAGGCCTCCGACAGTCGCCCCCCCCAAACCAAGCTGTGCAACTTTTTTGAAATTTAACTGCGATAAAACATTTCTGGCAGAATTGTTTCTTTGAGCTGGCATGAAACTGCCGGAGTCTTCTTTCCGACCAACTTCTTGACTTTTTTCCACCCTCCACCCTCCCACCGAAAAATACCTCAACATTCCGTTGGCGAGCGAGAAATGGAGGCTCTTCGGGGCCCTGCCATTTTTTCTCTTCCGCACGCCAATCAGTTTCCCCGGACTTTGCGCCCCTAACATGTTTCATTGTACGAATCAAACCAGGCACCTACTTCAACTGCATCATGTTCATGGTGGCCTCCTCGGTGGTGACCACCATCATGATACTCAACTACCACCACCGGCTGGCGGACACGCACGAGATGCCAAACTGGGTCCGGACATTTAAAATTTCCCACACAAATGGCTAGTCAGCAAGATAACAACAATTCGAATTCAAAAATCCCAGGTCCGCACGGTGTTCCTGCAGTGGATCCCCTGGGTGCTTCGCATGGCCCGCCCGGGGCAGAAGATCACCCGCAAGACCATCATGATGCAGAACAAGATGAAGGAGCTGGACCTCAAGGAGAGGAGCTCAAAGTCGCTGCTGGCGAACGTGCTCGACATGGACGACGACTTCAGGTGACGCAGACGAAAAAGAATTTGCAATGATATCGCATAAAATACTGCTGAAAAGATTTTTTTTTAAAAAAACCGTTTTCGCAATTCCACTCTTAGGTCGTTGCCTTGATCTTGATTTGACATGCAAAATGCGGTGAAAAGTTTTAAATTTACAACTTCTATTTTTCATTTCTCCGTTTTCCAGGCCTTCGTCCGCCGCGCTCCCTGCTCACTCCCACGTGCACCCTCACGCGCCGCTCCCGCCGCTGCCTCCGGGCGCCCCGGGCGCGGGGGCGCCGGGCGGGGCGCCGGGCACCACCGGGGCGGCCACGCCCACGCCCGGAGGGGGACCCGGTGCCGGGGGCTTCATGAGGGTGGCGTCTGGGGAGTGGACCATGAACGGTGCGTTAAAATTAAGTTAAATGAAATATTTTAGCAGCAAGTGCAAGTTAGCACTTAAGAGCAACAGCAATAGCAGTATCAGTGTCAGTAGTAGCAGGACAAATTCAACACATTCTGTGCGTAGAAGAGGTAGCAACAACAATAGCAGCAACAGCAACGACGGCAGCAGCAGCAGCAACAAAGTCCTATTTCCCCCCTTGTAGGCCTCCCTCCCCCTCCTCCCCCGGGCGACATGGAGGCCACCCTGGTGGGAAACTCAACGGGCGCGCCGCCGCTCACATTGCCGCCGGTACCGCCGCCGGCGGGATCGGCCGCCGCCGCCGCCGCGGCCGCCGCGGCCTCCTCCTACCCCCCGGGCGTCCACCGCGAGCTGAGCCTGATCCTGAAGGAGATCCGGGTGATCACGGACAAG
>JAAUXV010056494.1_pt1 | contig 16455 bp, 15 predicted proteins | sample 7278181 | NCBI WGS metagenome assembly JAAUXV01 (sample SAMN14350114, study PRJNA611818) | marine sediment metagenome | isolation source: surface marine sediment (2.1m) | place: French Polynesia: Moorea | collected 2018-08
ATAAAATATATCGTGCCTGGTCTCCTGCCACTCCCAGTGTCCCAGGCCCGCTCCCAGCTCGGCCCTCGACCCCCCGCCGGTCGCCACCGCGTAGAATTCGCCGTTGCCGACGCCCTCCTCAGTCCTGATCCGCAGCCCGTCGTTTGGCGTCAGGATCTTCTCCCTGACCGCGACCGAGACGCATCGGCCGTGCGCCTTGGAGCGGACCTCGCTCAGGAGGAGCTTGTCGGGCTGGACCAGCGGGTCTTCTCCCTCAGCCGTCCGGCGGTTGTCATACAAAGTCTATAGCACGGAGAAATTTTCCATGAACCGTCCGATGTATCATTAGTTTTTTCCCCATGCCTGGTGTCCCTGGACGCTGGCGTCGTAGTAGACCACGTCCCTGATCATCTCCGCGGCTGAGTAGGTCGATCTGAGGAAGAGCTCCTCGGTCTCGTTCAGCGTCTTGCGTTTCCACCCGTCGTCCTCTCCAGCGTGATCGTCGGTGAAGACAAGGCTGTCCAGCAGGAAGTGGTTGGCGGAGGCGTTCAGCTCGCCCCTCATCTTGCCAAACCTGTATCCGACCTCCGGACAGAGGACGACGCCCGGGAACTTCAAGTCCGGATCTGGAGAGGTCTTGATAAAGTTGGTGGTCTCCCCCGCCAGGTACTTGTCGAAGTAGTCCCACACGTTGGCGACGAAGGCCGCCGCCAGGAGCAGCAGGCACAGCAGCTCGACTGAGCGGCGCAGGGGCGGGGCAGAGGTCGGGGAGGACGGCGACTCGGCGGGACCCATGTCGAAGGTATACTGATGCATGTTGTGTATTTTATACAGCGTTCCATGGACGGTACGTCATGCACCTTCGCTTTATAGTATACCGTAATTGTGGGATTCATCATCCTTGCTTTGTTTGCGACTTTTTAATTTGGTGCATGGTTTCTGCCATACAATTGCATCTGTTTTCATTCAACATATACAACATACTACATATTATTGTACAATCTTACCCTTCCGCGGCACATTCTTTAAGACAACATTTTAGTTTACACATCCATAGTGCACACATCCTACGAAACGTGTAGTCCCAAATTGCCCTCACATTGCAGGGTCTCGTCCGGGCCTTCGGAATGCTCGCAATTACGCCCAAACGATAATTTCTCATTCGCCTCTCGAAACGGCTTTCCCTTGGCCCCATTTCCCTTCTCTGTGCCCAAAAAAGGGACCTCCGTTTGATCGCCCAAACACCTTGGCACTCTCTCATTTTGGGATCTCTGGACCAACCGCACTCGGCACACCTCAGAATGAGGAGAAAGGCTCTTGGGATGCGCGTGTGTGGAAGGAGGGAGAAGATTTCGCAAATTATGCAAATTCAGCTGAATTAGTTAGAACCCGTGCCAAACTGTCTTCAAGGCAGAGGAAATAAAAGCAAGGAAGCCCAAGAAGATCGAGGTGTACGAAAGGCATTGGGGATCGTCTTTGTCGCCCTCAGAAGCAAAACGGCACAAGAACAATAAGCAAATTAAGCATATGCAGTGCACCTTCATACCTTACTACTAACCCAAATATTATCACTTTTCTTTTTTCTTTTGACCTTGTGCGTCAGAAAGCGGGGAATGGGGGAAGTTGTGATCTCTTCCCCGGACCCGGACTCTAGATCGCGTGCTTGGAAGTCCCGGCGGCCGCAGAGTCAGCGGCAAGCATATACTTACATAGAAACTTTTCCCCCAAGAAGGCGCCTCCTAGCTTGTCTGGAAAAGTCAGCCCCAAGGATCACTTCTTCCCCGCATACTTTTCATTTCCTCTCCCTCCCTCCCGCTGAGGCAGGGCAGGGGTAAATTGATATCGGGAAGAGGTAGGGGGGGGGGAACGTCCGCCGCCGCCGCGAATATAGTGGGTAGGTATAGAAAAGTTTTTTATGGGCTCTCTCCCCCTTCTCCTTCGCGGTAGACGCAGTAATGAGGGGGGTTTGTGGGGCAAAAAGGGGCGAGTCAGAAGTTTTTGACGTACGTACGTACATGGGAAGGAGGAACGAGGAAGGGGGAGCGGCAATTATCCCTTCATTGTCGACGGACAGCAGCCCCATTTCCCACACAAAAAATGTGCAGCCCATAATACACACACCAAAAAAAACCCTGAATTGCTCACCGACGTTTAGCGGCACGAAGCGACCCCTGATCCACCCGTCGCCGTCGCTCCAAAGCTCAACCTCGGGCTTTTTCCTGGCGCCCTCGTCGCTGTCCTCGCCGCTGTCCCAATTGAAAGGATTAGAAATAAATGCTTTTCCTTTTTGTGGAAAAAATGATTTTCTTGCCTTTCCTTCTCCCCCACCCCCGCGACCGGGTCCGCCGGCGCCGCCACCCTGAGCCCGAGGTCGTACTGCTCCACCTCCCTCGGGGGCCAGTCCGGAAGGCGGAGGGAGAACTCGACCGGGCGGCCGAGGAGGGCGGGGACGGAGGCGTCGGCGGGCGGGTGGGGGGAGCGCCGGTCGCCGCCGCCGTCCTCCACGTCGGAGCCGCCGCGCCCGGCGTCGCTGGACGCGGGGGAGGAGTCGGTGGTGGTGGCGCCTGCGCCCTCCAGGCGGGAGAAGAACTCCTCCACAAAGGACTCCGTAGAAGGGTCGGTGCTAGGTACGCCAATAGAATTAAATAAGAAACACGGGCCAAGGGTCTCCATCTTCTTCCTGAAACTGTATTTTGGGAGGCACACCTAATTTCCTCCGAAGAGCCGACGTCTTCCAAAATAGCCCTCCCGTCATCTGCGTTGGGGCCTTCCTCCTCTTCCCGTTCAGCCGCCGTCGCCTTTGGAGTCTCGCCTTGAATAGGGGCACAATTTTGGAGCAATTAAGGTGCCTTTTCGGGCATGGAACAAGGAGGGGGAGGACGAAAGGGGAGTTAGGTAAGGGAAATTTCATCAACGCTGCTTCAATCCAGAAAGGGGGAGGAAGAGTACAGGGCTTTTCTCTTAGGCTCAGCACTGAGGCCTCCCCGCCCCCCGTGCGCCGACATTTTGGCCTCCGTAACAGATGGTTCTGATCCCAACGAAGACGACTGCCTTTTCTTAGCGACTAGCGCACTATACTACTGATATGAATATTAATGGGGGACCTACCTTCCGAGCTGCTGGGAGGGAAGATGGAAGGATCTGGGGAGGAGGATGAATCGAGAAAATGGTCCCGGGTTTCATATTTAAATTCCGGAAACCTTCTGAGAGGGAGGGTTGAAAAATATAAAAGTACAAAGTAGGAGGTCGCGACGTTACTCGGTACTTTTTGTACCTCTGTAGTACAGCTACAGTTGGCGAAAAAAGAAAGGAGGCCGTCTCCAACCGCGCGGAAAATTTAATTAGGCCTTTCCCACCCTCCGCCGCCCGCTTCGCCGCCGGCGAAGGGACGAAGGAAGGGCCGACAAAAAAGTTCGATCCGATTGACAGAGACAAAAAGCCCCTCTCCGCAAAGGGAGAGGGGGGGGGGAGACAAAAAGCTATCGGAAATTTTTCCAATGACAGAGGAGGAAAAGGTGGAAAAAGAAAGGAAGGGGGGGAAGACGAAGTGGGGCAAAGTCCCCCTCCCCCTTTTTCTTCCAATCTCCATACATCAACCTACCGTACAGTAGTAGAGCAGAGCAGGCTTTTTTTTTCTCCCGCTCTTCCTGCTCACCTGTTCCTCTTCCGCCCTCGAATCGAATTTCGATCCCGCCCCCGTCTCCTCCTCCTCCTCCCACGGCGCCGCCGCCGCCCTCCCCATCCTCGCCCTCTTCGAACTTTGAGCCCCTCGCCGCAGCCGACGCCGAGCGAGGATTGATCCCGCCGCCCGCCTCTTCCTCGCCGCCGCGCTCGGTCGTATTTCGTCTCCCCTCCTCCTCCTCCCGCTGCAGGCCCCGATAAGTCACCAGGATCTCCAGGGAGCCGCGGCCCGAGGCCTCGCTCACGTCGACTGCAAAAAGGGGTTAAAAATAACACGGAGAAATTGGCGCCATTCATTGCCATATTGCGCCCACAAAAAAGGCCAGCTTACGCAAAGAGCAAAACGTCTGTTTGAGAGAAGATTGCGAACTTTTTTCCCCCGAACCTACAGGAGCCTTGACGCAAGAGCGACTCTTCTGTTCATTTTTATCTCTCTCCAATTCGCGCCCTTTCTCCCCTCTAGCAAATCTTCTTTGCATAACCAATGAAGCCTGCTGACAAGACAGGAGAGAGACAGGCGCAGCAAAAAAGGAGGAGGAGGAACTACTGTTGCCTTTTTCTATTTCGCCCCCCCCCTTCTCTGCCGAATGAACAAACGAGGAGGCAAAAATTTGCTTGGGTAAGGCCTCCTCCCTCCTCTTCCCCAGGCCGCCCCGCCTCAGACAGATACAGGAGGAGAAGGAAGAGAAGCTATTCCGGGAAATTCTTCTCCCCATTTTTTCCATCGCGCGAGGAAAGGAGTAGGTGGAGTAGGTAATTTCATTTTTGGTAAGAGCTCTTCCTCGCCCAACGGGGCTTCCTTCCCTTTATCAGAACGATAATGCCGTTCGATTGGCTTTTGCAGGTGTGGGAGAAGGAGGAGAAAGGGGAAAGGAAAAAGGGCAGGGAGGTCGTGAGAGAGGGACAAAAAATGAGGAGGAGGTGGATGGAGAGGAGCCTCCTTTTCTGCACTGTTCTGCAGAATTTATAATAACGGGGCCGGGCCGCCCACATCTACGAATCAGTGCAGTTGAAAGAAAGAGAGCTGGTTCTCCCTCAATCAGAAATCACCTGGGATTGCACTTTTCGCCAATCTACCTACCTACGAACATAGTACGGAACAGTATACACACTTAGGAACGAAGAAAATGAGATATCGGCCTGTAGGGTGGGCGTGGGAGCTCATTGGCACCAGCTCAAGCAACTCCTTTTTTGTCCCACTCCCACTTCGAAATGGGGGCGAGAAAAAGCACTTTTTCCCCTCTCTTTCTCCTCCTCCTCCGTCTTCATGGTTTTTCCTCCCTCGACCTCATCATTAATCTCTTTTCCGGTCGCTCCCTTGCTCTTGACTTGCCGCCGCCGCCCCCGACAAACCCTCTTTCTCTCTTTCTCTGCTTTCTTTCGTTCCCCCCTCCCGCTTGCTGTATACTATAGTTTTAGAAAGGAGACCCCCGCCCGTCGCTCTCTTCGCCCCAAACTTTTTTCCCGCCAAAAAAAGTCCTAAACATTGTTTTAGGAGGGGGCGTGCAGAGGGTGAGAAGGGGAGAAGGGGAGAAAAGAAACCCGGCAACTTTTCCATCCTTCTTCTCGGGAGAAGGGGAAGGAGGGTAAACTCTTTCTTTCTCGGGCGTTGTAGCGAGGGTGTCAATAGCACTGGTTGCGGAAAAGGGGGGGTAGGGAGGGAAAAGAAAGAAGAATCAAAGCCGAAACCCCAGATGAAGGGCTTTTCCCTCCTCCTTCCTCCTTTTCGCCTCTAGGCAACATCGTCTTTCCCTTAAGGAGATTCTTTTTGTGTCTTTACTTTGTCGCCGCAATTTTCCTTCTAGCTGCTGCTTTTGAAGGTCGGAGAAGTAAAGAAAGGGGAAATCTTGCACCTGCTGCATCTCCTCCACTTTTTTGAAAGCAGCATGTTATAAATAATACAACTCACTTAAGTAGAAGAATGACATGTAACTTCGTGTTTTATAAACTTCGCATTTACGGCCCTTACCGTCGAATGTCAGCCGCTCCACCCTTTCGTCACCTCCGTCGCCGTCTTCCGTGTCTCTGGAGGACACGACGGTCGGCCCGGTGTGGCTTACCCTCACCCTGTGTAGTCAAATTTCAAAGGAATTCTAACGCCTTGAAAATCTCCACCTCGAAGCATATCGTCTGCCAGTTTGGTGCTGCTGTATAAAAACCTTTAGCCGAAATTTGTACCTCGACGTCGCAGACTCGTCTGGCTCCTTTCCCGTCTGGGACCGCCGCCCCTCCTCTTCCCCCTCGGAGCCGTGGGGCGGATGAGGAGGGCGGATGTAGACGGCGGAGACGGACTTCTTCCTTGTGGCCACCCTCCGGCGAACGGTGCTACGTTGTCGCCTCCGTCCATCCACTGAGAAAAACGACAAGAACGCGCTTTGTTCAAAGGTCAGCGGTCACTAGAAAGTTCATCAAATTCGACGGGCAGGTCCAAAGCAACAGCATCAACAGAACTTAGTTCTTAGACCTGTGAGGCCTCACTTTTTCGCCACAAAACGAAAAAAGGGGACGGCGAAGTTGTTTTCTCTCCCTCCCCCCCAACCGTTTCCCACAGCGAAAGAACGCGAAACGATGTTGACACGCGTTGTTGGGGGAAAGGCCAAGATAAGCAATGGGAAGAGGGCGAAGGAAAGTGCACTTGATCGAGAGGGGATTGCCCCTCAGGGGGGGGGGGGGGGGATGAAGGGGTTGCTGGTGCAGTTAGATAGATTGGCACAAGTTCTTCTTCCCCTCACAATTCCTGGAAAAAGCGTTTGGACAGTTGCGGGGTTGCGGATTGGAGGGGAAAGAAAAGATTGACTGCAGTGATGTGGTTTTCGAGCTGTAGGGATGGATGGGTTGCGGATATTGGGGTGGACAATTGGACATATCTATCTCATCTATCTCATATATCGGTCCTTCCCATTCGCTAGGCTACAAAGATGTCAAATTAATTATTTTTACCTCTCTTGTTCAAAGAAGAGCTCTGTAGGTGCTCCTGCTCAGAGTAAAAAATCCATTTCAATTAAGGCAAAATCGATTTTCGTCCGTCTAGGTAATGCGCGCGCCTGATCAAAGTCCTTTTCTTGCGACGAGGAGAAGGAGGCCGAGTCCTCCTCCCCCTCCGTGGCAGTCGTGGTTCCGCCGAGGACCTCGAACGTGTCCACGGCCTCCACCACAGTCTCCACCGTCACAGCCTTCTCCTCCTTCGCCCCTCCCCCTCCGTCCTCCTCCCCGTCGTCCGTGGTGTAGAACTCGACCTCCTCCTCCACGGTGACACGGGGCAGGCGCGGGAAGGGCGGGCCGTCGTCCTCCTCCTCGTCTGCGTCGTTCAAACATTGACGAAAATAAATAGCAAGGTTTCTTTCCCGCATATTTTTATGACTTTCTTTATTTACACGCGCGGCCGCTTCCTTACTGTGAGCATCGTAGATTGCATGCAGTGTAAATTGATTGTTGGTACTTCATATGGCATTCGGGGCGGGAGGGGTGAAAAGTTGTCAATTGCGAAATTACTTCTTGGTTAATTGGGGGGAGATTCTGTTCAGCTTGCTACACGCGGGTGAATCAGTTCTGTTTTAATAAATGGACTCTTGATACATTACTTTTCCCTAGCACGCGTCGTTCTACAATATCTTCAAACCAGACTTTTTTACGGTGCAGCATATAGAAATGTGAGAGTGTTGTTGTCGGTACGGTACGGGTGCAATATGTTGTGAAGAGGAAAAAAATGGCACTCAGTGTTGTTTGTGGAGGCAAACTTTCCAGCCTCAAGAGACAGAAGCAAAAAAAAATCTCCCCACGACGAAAAACTCATCCGAAATGCAGGCGTCATATGGCGAGCTCTTCTTCTTTTTTTTGCGGAAATGTGTGTGGGGACTGTTTTTCGCATCCCTCCCCCTCCTTCTTCCTCTGCTTTTGGCCACACGTGCAGGTTTTCATCCAACATGGTTTCCCAGTCCTAAAAAATTCATGCTTGAGAATGGGGACGATGGCGCGGAGGAGACTCATTATGTTGCTGGTTCTTCTCCCGATGCTTTTTCGTTTTTTCGCGTTTTCCTCTCCAAATCGGATGCGTCGGCGGTGTCAAAGTCCCACTCCGGATCAGTAGCGGCTGGAGCCTGCGAGCAAAACAGAGAGGAAACAGGGGAAAAGCCCCGTGGTGCATCAAAAGAGAAAACTAATAAAATGTGCACAAAAAAAATCACACGACAGCGAGGCACACTGAAGACTGTCACGATGAACGTTAAGAGTGCGCGACAGACCAGGAAGAACTCATCGGTCACTACTCTTCCGCGCAATTTTACCTCTGTAGCTCCTCTCCGAAGCGTAAGTCTCGAACCTCCTGGAGGAGGAGGAGGAGGACGCTGAGGCGTTTCCCCTCTGGTCGCCCTTGTGCCTGGCGAGGGCGTCGCGGGCGCGGACGAAGCTCTCTGACAGGTTCGACGAGAAGGGCGAGCCTGCGTGATGGCGTTTAGGGGGCGAGTGTTAGAGATTTTAAAATATTAAATCAATTACGGGGGCGGGGCGAAGCACGGGTTGATTAAAATGGTTGATTATAGGATAATTTTAAACCTTTTTAATTGTATGTATCACATAAAGAAGACGTAAACATTTACTTGTTTTAACGTTACTTTGCAGCAGACAGCAGGTGTTGGAGAAGTACACCTGCTTCACACCCGTCATAGGTATAGGCGCGGTACACCTACCGGGAACTTCTTCGTCGTTGAAAGTGACCTGCACCAGGTGGTCGGAAGGGTGCTCGGGCGCGAACTCCACCCTGAAGACTGCCTCTCCCGAGCGCTCGTCCCAGGGCGCCACGCGGGCGGGGACGGAGGGGCCGCCGCCGCCGCCGCTCCGCACCAGGATCTCCAGGTTGCCCTCGCCCGCCGCGGTGGCGTCCACTGTTGTTGGTTGGCGTTTTTGTGTTGGTTATATGCAGGCAGTGAGGCGGGTGCGGGGTGTTTGAGGGGAGGACGGGGGGGATGCATCCATTCACGGCCGCGGTTGATTGGATTTTTTTAGTAGATGAGGTGTGGTTTTATTAGGGTGAGGAGGAATTTGGTGAGAATGAGTAGGGGGTGCAGCATGGTGGCATAGGGGGAGGGAGGGAGACGGTGGGAGCGAAAGGTGTAAAAGAGAAGAACAAAAGATAATTGGGTGCACTCTTCTTTATAGACAGGATGCGCAAGAGAGAGAATTTCTTTTCTAACAAAATAATCCGTGCATGTAATGTGTTCACACCTGCGAAGGTGACGGTCTTGCCCGGTGCAGACTTTGGGACGTCGGAGACGGCGACGGAGGCAGAGTCGTAAGCCTAAATATTACAAAATCGTGACTTTGTTCTATTACAATCAAGATCGCTGGTCGGTACCTTTGCGAAGAACGGCGTCCCCCCCACGGCGACCCCGTTGTACTCCACGAGCACGGTGTGGAGGCCGACCTCCGAGGGGACGAACTCGGCCTCGAAGCCGTTCTTCACGTTGCCGCTCACCTTCACGGGGATGTCCTCGTTCGGACCTGCAAATACGCAGGTCATTCCATTGTTGCTGTAAGAATATGTGCAGCCATGAATACTTTTTTTGCTCGGTCCGTGTAGCAAATTTTTAGAGCCTAACAAAAAAGTTTCCTTGACCAAAGAAAGCTTGCACGAAAACTAGGGCAGAAAGGTACATCTGGCGGGCGGAGCTGAGAGAAAAGTCCAAGCTGTGGCGTCTCCATCCCAGCTAATCGTCGCTTTGGGAGAGAGAAGGCCCAGAAGGACGGTTCAGAGGGAGGAGGAGAAAGAGCAGTTTTTTCGCGAGTCCTAGGAGGGATTCGCCAATCGACATCCGGCAATGAAAGTGGGAAAGAATTGCATTTCGTACTTTTTCCCCTTTTGGAAAGCATTGATGACTTTCATCCCCCCCCTCCGCCTCATCCCCCTTTATTTCTACCATCATCCTCTTCCGTGATTAATCAAGCCGGAAGAGTTGCTTGGGAAAAGGGAATGAGTGGGAAATTCGCGTGGGAACAGCAGCGGAGGAGGAATAGCGGGAGGGCCGACTGCCAACCCCTGTGCTGCCGCCTGCTCTCCCGATCGATGTGAAAGGATGGAAGATGCTTGTCAGAACGCTCCCCATCCACCACGCAAAAACACCTGCAGCTTTTCCGAGGAAAAAAGGGTTTCTCCCCTTCCCTTTCCCTGTTGCTCACTTTGGGAAAAATAAAAATGCTTTTTTAGTATACCTTGAACGGAAACGGCGAGCTCTGCGTCGTCCCCTCCCGCCACCCTGATGGTGAACGCGGCCGCCGCCCCGACGGGCACGAGGCTGAGGTGGTCCAGCTCCACGCGGACGCGGTCGAAGCCGGAGCCGGAGGTGTCGCTCAGCATGTCCTCGTCCTCCTCTCCGTCGGTCACGCGGCAGAGGAACGGGGAGCCTAAAGGAGGACAATTGGGCTTAATTCTGCGCCGATTTGGTGCATTTCTGTGGGCTCACCGGTGACTTGCTCCCCGTTGAACGTGACCTCTATCTCGTGGGTGATGGCCTGCTCGGGGGTGTAGGTCACCAGGCACTTACCTCCGCCCAAGACCTAGTTTGTTAAGGTATTTTTTTTTAAAAAAAACTTAGTTAAAAAGGGAAATGTTGAATTCCTTACCTGCACCGCGTTGGGGACATCCCCGTCGTTGATGGAGATCTCCAGCTGCCCTTCGCCGGCGCGGGAGGCGTCCACTGGAAAAAGACGAAAAAAATATGAACGAAATTGTTTTTTTTTAAACTCGTGTCTCCTCCCGAGGAAATCTCGACGGGGAAGGAGAGGCTTGCATATAGCATACACGTTCATAAACATCAGAACGAGCAATTTCCCTTCTCCCCTCCTCTTCCTCGTCCTCTTCCATTCGGCACTTGCAAATCGCTTAACTACGTGTAGCCCAGACCCTCTTCCCCACCCAACCAGACCCGACCGGGCGGAGCGGCATGAATGTTTTCGGAAAGGGCTCTCTTCCCTTCCTTCCTCCGGCCGTAAGGGCTCAACGAGGGTTACTCGTACGTACCCCGTACTCGTACACCCATCCCCCCAGTCAGGCCGTATGAGAAGGGGGATTCGGGGAAGGGAGGGTAAACACTATATATACACGTTGGGGAAGGGGGGGGGGAGAAAACAGCCAGTGGGCCTTGAAGTGGCCCTTCCTCCCTTCCTCTTCTTCCTTTTATGGCAAAGCCTCTTAACTGAGTCGAGTGGAAAGAGGAGAAGAAGGCCTACAACATCCTCCTCCTCCGGGGATTGGAAGCGGAATAGGGAGAGGGGGAGAGGTAAGAAGGGAGGAGGGAGGGCTTCCCCTTGAGACCCTTCCTATTCTGCACGACCAACCGAGCAAAGAGGACGGGAATTGGTAAAGGGGGGGGGGGGAGGAGGGAGGACCTGGCTTGCACCCGCCGCGCACAGCCAGAAACAGGATTTTGAAATCTTTTTTATCCCCGGTGTATCCCCCCCTTTCCCCCCCCCCTGCCCCGACCTTACCAGCCTGGGTCTTTTTGTGTATCCCTTTTCTCCGTTCGAAACAGGAGGAGGGAGAACGGCGACGAAGGTTTTGCGATCGGCCCCGAGAGAGGCCGAAAGAACGGGAGTTTTGAATTGCTTTGAGACACTTCCTCCTACGAGATAAAATTAATCGTCGATTTTTGATACTCGTCGCCCGGTTGCACCGAGGCAGTGCCACGCCTTGCAGCAGAAGTGGCTTCTCCCCGCACATTTCAGGCCTTGATCCCCCCCCTTCCTCTCCTTCACGGTCCCATATTCCCTTATTGTGCCCTAGCTCCACCTTTTTTGCCGGCTGCGCACGCTATCTCCCCTGCAGCACTGTGCAGACGTCCGACCTTACTCTTCTCGCGTCATTTAATGGGATTATGAATCTGCCCCCGGGGCCGGAAAAAAAGAGGAGAGGGGAGAATTTTGGGAGGGGGTTGGAAAAGGGTGTTTTTTTTTGAACCGCGCCCTCCCTGAGGGCGGACATATGGCGGCCTGGGGCGAGGAGTGACCTCGTTTCTCTCTTTTCTGGCGGTCCATGCTTTCACTTTGAGGCCAGGCTTCAAAAGCAGCACTTCAAAACTGTGAAGGCAATTGTGGTCGATGGTTGCGTAAAATAATTACCAGTGGAAGGCCTAGCCAACTTCCTCCTTTGAATTTCCTGCGATTACGAAAGGGGCTCGGCTTTCAGCACCAACGTTTGCTTCCCAAATGGGGATTTGGGAAGTACTCTTACAAGGTACGGTGTGAAAAGAGATCCGGGAACTGAGCTTACGAAACGAATTGAAACCCTATTTATTTGTGTGACCTCCTCTTTTATATCACCTCTGAACGTGGACAGCTCCCCGACGAGCCCGTCCTGGATGTCTGTGACCTTGATGAGCCCCGCGTCGTAGGCCTTGGCTATGAGCGGGCTGGAGGGGACGGTCAGCCCGCCCGCCACCGTCACGTCCACCACGTAGGAGCCCACCTCCACCGTGGTGAACTCGATGCGGAAGCGGGAGCCGCCCTCGTCCACCACCTTGGAGGGGATGCGCGGGCGCTTCTCGGGACCTGTTGTTGAATAAGGGGAAAATCGAATTAGAGAAAAGCATGCTGCACTCTTTACGTAAAATAGTCTAGACACAAAGGGGGCACCCTGGGGAAATTATGGAAAAAGTTTCCGAGAGCCTCCTCCTCCCCCATCTCCCCCATCCTTCAATACTTTAGCGAAAAAGGAAAGACGTTAGAAATAAGTCTGGCCGCATCGTTCTGCACTCTTCCACGTCATAGCTGAATACGAATTCCCAAGCGGCGATTTCTGTACTCTTCCCGCCCGACGGAGGGAACCATATTGCCATGCATGCAGTGGCATCGGAGAAGGAGGCCGCCGCCTTCGAAAAGGGGAGGGGGTGCAAGCGTGCGTGTCTTCAAAGGGAGACGATATAGACAGAGGCGGTCCCCCCCTTTCTCAGGAAGGAAGAAATCGAATTCCGTGCCCCGACTTTGAAGGGCCCCGTCCCCCGATGTCGTTCAAAGGAGAGCATGGAAAAGGTGCGCGGGCGCTTCTGCCGCTTTTTCTCGGCTCCCTTTTGACTCCTTGCAAAAAAGGGGGGACAACAAAAGTGTCGGGCCGAGGACGAAAAGCTATTTCTGTGATGTGGTCCCTCGAGGCTTATTTTTAACTATCGGGCCCATGTAGCGCAAAAGTAGAACACTCACTGATGATGTTGACCTCGATGTCCTCTCTCTTGTATCCGGGCGCGCGGAGCTCAAAGGTGGCGAGCTTGCCGGCGTTGAAGTGCCGGACCTGGAAAAAAAAATCATATCCTTTTTAGATAGGATTCCCACATGTTCGATGCTTTTAAACTCACCGTGTCTCCCTCGAACTTGCACTTTTCAGCGGTGCCCCTGTAGCTGTTGAGCTTTGGGCTGGTGGACCCTATGGGCCTGGGGATCTGGGACGGGGGAGACAGGGTGTCCCTTGCTCCTCCTCCCGCCTTGCTGTGGTGCTGAGAGGAGGAGGAGCTCTGGTGCACCACCTCCCCGTCCTGGATCACCTTGGTGGACTCGCTGAAGCTGGAGTAGCTCTCGGTGGTCTGGTGGTGCTGCTGGCTGTTGCTGCTGCTGTCGTCCGCTCTGGTGAGCGAGAATGAGACCTCCTTCCCCGATGCCAGGGCGGAGGTGGCGGAAGAGGTCTTCTTCTTCTTAGACTCTCCCTCGCTGTCGCTGCTGCTTGAGCTGCTGCTACTGCTGCTGCTGCTAGAGGTGCTGCTCTTGCTCTTTGACGACTCCTGCTTGCGTATTAGTGACGGTGAGTCGAGTTTCTTTCCGGGAGACGACGAAGTGGAAGAGGTCTTGGCCGCCAGCGGAGAGGTGACGCTGGTGGCCGCCCTCCTGGGCGAGGGGGACTTTGACTTGGAGTCCCTCAGCCTTGCCGCTGGCGAGGGCGAGGGGGACTTGCTGTTGTATCGTTGCTTGAGCGCGGGAGACGTGACCCTCTGGTTGTTATTTGCGGTTAGAGGGTTAACGGGTGACGCCTCCCTATGGGCTAAAGGGGAACCGGCGCGGTTGTTCTTGCCGGCGGCGGAGAAGAGCGGGGAGGAGTCCCGCTTGAGGAAGGAGGAGGAGGAGGAGGAAGTGGTCTGCTCCTGCTTGAAGAAGGAGGAGGAGGAGGCGGCGTTGTCCGTAGACACCCGCTTGGCAGCGCCGTCGTCGTCGATGCGGTAGGGGGTGGCGCGGAAGGTCACGTCGCTCAGGAGAAAGCTCTGAAAATACAAAAAAAACTATTATTATCACTTTACTTTTCGTCTGAAAAACAAATCCATACCTGTTCTCCCGCCGCCTTCTCCTTGACGGGCTGGTGGATGGTGGTGGAGTACATGCGCCCGTCGTCATCGTCGTCATCCGCTCGCTTCCCGAAGCTGGACCGGGGGTACCTCGTGGTGGTGTATTCCTCTTCCCTGAAAAAAAAATATTTTTAATTATGACGGATTTTCAGGTGTGACAAAAAATTCAAGGAAATTTGTCAGACACTTGCGCAACTTGTCTAAGGAACTTGCCTGGTCTCCGTAGTCTCAGTGCGTGTGGTGGTCGTGGTCTCCCCGTTGTTGTTTGCGTCGTTCTTCTTCTTGAGCAGCGCCGGGGCCGTCAGGATGGAGAACTCCCCAAACTCCTTGGACGGCTCAGCCTTGAACGACCTCCTGCTGTCGTCTCTGAGCGAGGACGCCAGCACGGCCGGACCGAGGTCCGACCCCCTGTGGATGATGCCGGACTGCGGCTTGGGCGCCACCGCCGGAGGGGACTTCTTCTTGCTCCTCCTGGTCAGCGACCTCAGGTCGTTCGACTCCGAGTAGACGTCGCTCCGGACCTTGGCGTTGTAGTCCGTGACGGTGGTCTCCTCCAGCAGGCTGCTGACCTTGTTGAAGTCGGAGCTGCTCTTGAGGTAGCCGTTGGAGCGCCCGTTGTAGTGCGAGGAGTCGTGGTGGCCGTTCTCGCCGCCGTTGGTGGCGGAGGCGGTCACCTTGCCGGAGACCAACCCTGGGGCCAGCAGGGGCTTGTTGGGGTCACGGACCTGCGGGGGGGGAAAGTGTTCACGATTTCAAACTTTGTCTACAACTGAAAAAAAAAAAAACTCGAAATGGAAAGCGGATGCGGTGGAAATATCGGTGACACAACTGCGACGGGGAAAAAAGGAAGTAGCGAAGTCGGCGGCTCGTTTCGTTTTCTGTTTGCATGCATGGAGGAAGGGGCAAAGGGAGAGGATGCGGCGTTTTATGTCTCTCCCGATATATTGTATTGCCAGAGTATAGGAGTAAAAGGTGCATCTCGGCTTTTGCGACGTGCTTTTCGGGAAAGAGAAGGGGATGATGGGATGTCAAAAGCAGTCGCACTATACCTGGAAAAGTATCTCTTTTCTCTTTGTGTTGCATTTTGCTTTTCCCTGTTGGTTGCAGTGGCATAAAAGGGCTTTCATCGCCTCGTTTGCATTGGCTGCGTTTGATTGCGACTCTGGCTTTGGAAGAGTGCGCGATATGAGGCCTTGACACCTTTCGGAAAAAAGGCCCTCAAGAGTGGCTGAGCTAACATTGTGTAATTGGTAGCATCATTTACGTACGGCAGCAAGTGTGTACAGTATGATACTGTGCAATATTCTTTCAGATTCCAAAGGTCGATTTACTGTCCTCACCTCAACGAACCACGGCGAGTTGTGGACCTTCTCCCCGTTGAACTTGAGGTCGACCCTGTGCCTGCCGGGCTCGTGCGGGATGAAGGAGGCCGAGAAGCGCTCGCGGCTATCCCTAGCCGAGACGTGGCTCGTCACACGCCCGCCGTTCACGGACATCTCCAGGTTGCCGAAGCCGGCGCCGCGGCCGTCAACTGCAAATTTCAAAAAGTACAGTTTAAGAGGAATCTTATTATTACTGGCCATAATTTGTTTTAGGAAAGAGCAAGGTTTTGCCGGATTCTACTAAATAAAGCGGCAAAGCGATGCCTGGGGCAAAATATTTTGCATATCGGACCATGGTCGCGTGGAAAATATATCTCCGCTATACCTTCGAATTCCACCGGGGATCCGATGAGTCCTTGCGGGATGTCGCCGACGCGGATCTTGGAAGCGTCGTAAGTGAAGAACCTGAATGGAAGAGAGATAATCATATTAATATTCCTCCGAAACCAAATATGCCAGCATACATGTACACTGTACAGGGTATACGAGACGATATTACGAAGAAATTTATTTAAGCGGAAACCAGCAGCATTATGAGATTACTTCTAGGCATGCCTCGCCTGAAAAACCGATACAGTGTAGGCATATTTTTATTTTTTAAGAAAACCGACTCGTGTCAATCCGAAAAAGTACTAAGAAGAATACCACAACCAAGGTACCGAAGTTCGGGAACAAGGTCAGTGGCTACGTACTTGCCCTTTTGAAAGTCTTGATTTTTTTTGCTCTGCGCGCACACACAAGGTACAAACTCACCTTGGTGTGACGTTGAGCCTCTCCTGTCCGAGGACGATCTCGATGTGGTGCTCGCCGACCTGCGTGGTGGTGAACTCGCAGGTGAAGGTGTGGCTGCCGCGGTTGGAGCGGACGGAGTTGTGCACGGAGCGTCCGCCCGGGTCGGTGATGCCCACGAAGATCTCGTTCTCCCCGGCGCCCTCGTCCGGGCAGTCGAAGGCGATGCGGCGGTTCACAGGGAGCAGGTCGAGGCCCTCGTCCGTCTGGGAGAAAAATGAGAAGAACATGCTGTATTCATACGTGGGCACCGAAAAAATCGTAGGGAGGGGGAGACAAAAAAGTGTGACAGGGTGGGGGGTAAAAATAAG
>JAAUXV010135312.1_pt1 | contig 16437 bp, 22 predicted proteins | sample 7278181 | NCBI WGS metagenome assembly JAAUXV01 (sample SAMN14350114, study PRJNA611818) | marine sediment metagenome | isolation source: surface marine sediment (2.1m) | place: French Polynesia: Moorea | collected 2018-08
AATATAGAGTTCAGAGATACAGGTATTTATATATCACACATTTTGGGGGAGACGTCCTTCAAAAGCTGTAAAGCTTCGTTCGTGAATTTGCGGCTTGGCTTGAGCGGCCCGATTTCAATTATGAATTTCTTCCGTTTCGCCTGCGATTACTTCCGGGTGCACCACCCTGCCCATAAGCAGGACCATCCCGCTGTAGTAGTCCCACACCATGAAGAGGAACGGGTGGTCAACCTCGAAGTACTGCTCGCCCAGGATGGAGGAGGAGGAGGAGGATTTAGCGCTGCTGCCCTCTTCCCGCCGGGCCGTATCGCCTCCGCCTTCCGATACTTCCAGCACAGACCTGGTGAAAATAGACGTGTAACTACCGGAAATGCAGAGAAGAAGTACTGTACATAAAAACATTCACACTTTTACACGTAGCTAACACGGTCGCCACAAGTCCATTCTGACTATAGTGTAAAAGTACACCTCATTTGCAGAACTTCTCTTTTCTTAATAACAGGTGTATAAAACTGTGTTTTACATCTTGCACACCTGGAGAGGTGTGGCTAGCGGTACATCAAGGTATATTTTAAAATTATACAATGTGGATGCCAAAAATCAATGCCAAAGAGAGCAAAAATTGACCTTAAAAGGTGCAAATTTAAAATAGTGATTTAAAATCACAAATAAAAAATAATGAAATTGAAATTGAGATGTACCACTAGCTGGATGTTTGAATGGTCAAGAAATAACCCAACTTTTTAAAAATATTATTTTGTATAAGAGTTTTAGTTCAAAAACTGAAGCCGATTTTTGCTGGTTTTTTGCCTTGTCGGTAAGGAATTATGGCGATTTCTGTATTATGGGGAAGGAATCTATGTAGGAAAAAGCTTTGAAAAAAACGAAAACAGAAATTGGTAGCTTGCTGTTGTTGCTGTTGCCCCTCCTACTTCTGTTGTTGTTGCTGCTGCTGTTATTGTTGTTGCTGCAGTACTGTACTGCTGCTGCATTAACCCACCTGTGCGCCACGGAGGAGAGCACGATTCCCTCCTTGTCGGTCATGAGTCTGAGGTCGGCTCTACTCCGGTCGAAGAGGTCTGTGACGCCCAGGCCGCCTTTGAGCGCCTCCTCCACGGCGGCCTCGCCGGAGACGCGGAAGCGGGGAAGGCGGACCGTCACAGTCTGGTCCTGAAACAGCGTCGAAGGAAAGTGTTTCTAAAACGCTGAACATAAAAATGTCCTTTTTTTCTTACCTCCAATGTGGATAGTAGCTTCTTGACGTTCTTTGACGTAAGTTGTCCCTCCAGCCTTGCAAGGGCGCCCAGGGCGGGGTCGTCCGGCAGGAAGACGAAGAGGGAGACCCTGCGCTGCGCAAAAGGGATCTCCAGCACCCGCACCTCCAGGTCAGAGTTGTGGCCAAGGGGGAGATCGAAGCGCCCGGACATCATGGGGATTTCTAGCCTAGGAAGTCGAGGTATTGATTGATTGGTGCTCTTACGGAAGCGTTGGACGTAATTGCGCCGATTGATTGAGCGTCCGACATCAAATTATGGGAATTAAAAGCAGAAAGCGCAAAAAGCCAAATATATGTGCGACGGCATCTTCCACTGTATAGTGTATATGTATATTCCCTCAGCGCGATCTCGTCCGAATTTTTCTAGCAGCTCCCAATTCCGGGCCAAGGGGTCACACAATCAAAATCGTCTGTCATTAAAACTTGTGGCGCCGCGGCGACGGCACACAAATGGAAGAAAGAGGCAAAGGCGGCGGCGGCGGCGATTGCAATTCACGGTGGTGGTGGTGAGCTATGGATGGGCTCCCTTTCGCCCCTTTCTTCTCCAAATGAGATGTGGCGCCAGAGCGACGGCGGAGACGGCGGCGGATGAGGGAAGAGGAGATCGGGTAAGGGAGGTGTGATGATGCCCATATGGGCACAATGCGTAGTGAGGTAGGAGGGGGAGGTACCGCTAAAGGCTAAATCAGTCTCATGGTACAGGAGAGGGAGGAAGGGGAGGAGAAGGGAAGGGGGGGGACAGTTCCGCATCCGGGAGGGGGAAAAGAGAAGGACACCGACTCGAGTCAAAAGAGGGAAGAAGAAGGGGAACAGGTCCTTTCGGAGGGAACAGGGCTTTTTCTTTTGTTTTGGTTGGGGTAGGGACAGGGTGGTCCCCTCTACTTTGACCGAGTGCGGGACCGACGATGGCGCCGTTTCAATTATCCCCCCCTTCCACCACCTTTCCTTTTCCCATCATCCCTAATGCATCATCGTTTCTCTCCCGCTGGGAGAGAGGCGGCGCGTTTGTCTCTTCTTCGATTTCCCCTCCCCAACTCAAACACACACTCCGACTTCCTACCTCTTTTCTCCTGGGAGGAAGAAGAGCCCCTTGTCGAATGTGTCTTTTGGGTCGAAGGGAAGCAACCACTCTGTGCTCATCGACAGGGCGTTCACCAACAGGAGCTCGGAGTCGACCGGAGGGCTGTGGTCAAGCATCCTATGGAGCGGGAAAAGAAAACTTTTTAATAATCAATGTTGTTGTTGCAGCTGCTGCTGTTGCTGCTCCTTCTCCTGCTACTTCCGGGCGTAGAGCACCCTTCCGGGTCTCAATGTGGAGGCCTTCCAAAATTACTTTTTACCGCAAAGTACCCATCTTTCGATCTAGTAAACTTTATCATGCAAAAAGCTCTACCTGTTCACGGCGCCATCGGTGAGGTCCTCCACCCACTCGTTGACGACCCCTTCGGCTGTGTTCCCCTCGGTGTATTCTAGCTCCTCCACCCTTGAGCGGTAGAACTGGGCCAGTGCCCTGGCGTAATGCGGCGAGAGCGGGGTCCCTGCGGCGGCGAAGACGGCGTTGGCAGAGCGAACGGACCGTGAGTAGTATCTGTCCTCGGCGAAGGAGCGGGAGACCTGCCCGAAGGCGGTGTGGGCGTCAACGTACGAGACGGAGTTGAAGTGGAGGGCTGCGCGGAGCTGGCGGGAGGAGTCGGAGGAGGAGGAGGTGCCCAGGAAGAGCATGGACAGGGTGGAGTACAGGCTGAAAGGGGAGCAAAGCAGGTTGCCCACCTCCTCCTCCGCCTCCTCCTTCGCCTCCCCGGGAGCGGCGTGTTTCGGTGGCGGCCGCGGCGGCGGAGAAGCTCTTGCCAGCTCGCGGTAGAGGTCCAGTGTGAACTCAAAGTGTGCCTTGGACAGCTTCTGGGCCAGCTCTGGGGTGACGGCGGAGGCGGCGGAGGCCGTCCCTGCGCCGAAGCCGCGGACGTGCAAGTTCAGTAGCAGGAGCGCCACAAGTGCACTCAGTTTCAAGGCACTTTTCGATTTACTGCACTGCTTAAACATCTTTTTCGCAAATTTCAACAACAGTGCAGATATTCTTCGTAGGAAGAAGCACTTCCTTCGTAGGCACAAGAGTACAATTGATAATGCCTGAGTAGAATGAACCAACAGATAGTGTCAGTGTCACAAAGAGGAAGTTTTCGTCTGTCTCCTCCGGCGACTCGAGTCAAATTATTCCGAGAGACTCGGACCGACCGAGCTGGATCCGTTCTTCCTTTCTCCGCGCTCTCCCCGCCACTTGCCGACAAAAACCAAGAAATCTTCCTCGCCTCCCCTCCTTACCTCCACTGTTCCGTCCGCCCCCTGCGAAAGACGGACGAATCGGGGGATCGGGCCGCGAAAGACCGGCGACGCAAACTTTGTACTCGATCCCTCGGACTGGACTTCAAGAAACTACTGTGGTGCAGAGATGAAGCATCTAAAGCTGAGAAAACTTAGGAGGGACAACCTTGTGTAATTGGTATGTAACATGCTTTGTGAAAAGCACGAACAGCAATTTCGGGTCTGCTCTAGCTTTTTTCTTGATTATTTGTAGAAACTAGACAAAGGTGATTGATGAGAGATGCGTGTGCTGTTTTTGGACACACGTGTTCGCCCTCGGATTCAACCTACTGGATGTGGTGGTCAAAAGCCCAGCAGTGAAATTCAATACCATGTGAGCATCGCACCGAAGGAACATCGGAGCATCTGTGGCAGAAAATGCTACCTCTCTCCCTCTCGATGCGGTTTTTCTAACCTGGTGATTCGATCTTTCGATCCTTTTTGTCCTGGTGTCATTTCAGTTCAATTCCCTCTTTTTTCCTTGACCTATTCTTTCTTTCCTCTCTCTCTCTCTCTCTCTCTCTCTCTCTCCTTTGTTGCCCAGGTGTCTAATGAGCTGCGTCGCGTTCGCTTACCCTGCTATTGAGAATCACCCTCCTTTTGTCAACCCAAAGACACACAAAAGATAAAGATTTGCGTTAAGGAAAGAAGGAGGAGCACAATATAAAATGTTGCGCGGAGTATCGATGATTTCCTACCCACCCACAAACGACAGGTCACGACTCCAGATGAGATGCATTTGAGCCGCCGCCGCCACCACCACCACCACCTAGTTGGACGATCGCAACAACCTCCTCCTCCTCCTCTTGGACTAACTCTCCAACGATAATAGGCGCCTGCCCCTTTGGCTGATTATAGTTCTCCTCAGTTTAGTCAATCTTCTCCCCCCTCCCCCCTCTTCAAGGGATTTCGTTTCGTCGGCCGCTTAAAGTGATGGGTCGCCGCCGCCGCCGCCGCCGCCGCCCGGCTACCGTGTTGTGTGCTTGCTCCAACCGTCTGTTTCCACAAGATGGAACAGGTGGACCAAAATGGAGAGAAAGGGAGAGAAAGAAGGAGGGGCGGGGAAGGGGCGGAGGAGAGGCACACCTCACCAAGTTTTTTGGGGAGGAAGAATAAGGAAAATCCAACGAGTGTACATAAGGAGAAGATAAAGGAGGAAACCTATAATAGATTTTGAGGGATGCGGTAAACTGTTTTGGTTCAATGTCTTCAAAACTAATGGGGAGCTTTTGAAAACAACAGTGGCTTTTCTTTTCTTGGCCAATCTATGACCCAAAGTGGCGCGAAAGAATACTGGTATACTCTGTTCCTCCTCCTCCTCAGTGTTTCAGGTAGTAACGGGGGGGATGGGTAGTGAGAAGGGGAAAGAGAAAGAAGAGCTACCGAGAGTCGGAAGAGCTCCCCTCCCTCCCACCTGGCCACGGTCTTTCCATCTCCCCCCTCGCAAATGGTGATAATTAGGCTACTTTTCTCCGTGAAAGAGGTACAGGTTGGTCCAAGTACGCGAGTTCTCTTCGCTCCCCCTTTTCCTATTTCAACTACGTATAAGTTATTTCGTAGATGAATGTTTGAACAATAGAATAATGCGTTTTGGGGCTACTGTTACACAAATCTGTTCATAAAGACAAAGCTCAAAGGAAAAAGTAGATTCTGCTGTACCACGTAGCGCGGTCGTTCGTTCCAACCATGGAGAGGGAGCTTCGGTTGGTAGATCTTTCAGGGGCGATGCGGAGGGGAGATAAGAGGGGTGGTGGCCCGCCCGGACTCAAGAAAAGAAATACGGGGGGTAATTTGGCCATCAACTTGCAATTGTTCCGCACAAAACAATATTCGAAGGGGGATCCCCACTTTTGTGCTCCCGCCGAACCCGTGAGAAAGGGGGATCTCTTGCTCCACCGGCGGCGGGCGGTGGCGAGAAGAAATTGGAGGCAGGGTCGGGGTAAAAAGCACCGCCCGTCTTGGGGATCGATCGTTTCGCTCTCCCGGAGCGCGGGGCCTGTGACAATTGAGCCATCTGGCTAAAATAAATAAGATCCTCCTTCCACGAGTCTACCACAATCTGTCTCCTTGTCGCACAATTAGAGTGGCTTCTTTTGGTAAGTTTCCCTCTTGGCCAACTAATTGACCTGGGAAGTGGGCGTTTGGAAGTGCAACAAGCAATGCAAAAAAGCCCCGACTTCCGGAAAAAAATTTCTTGGCAGGGTTCGACAGCGGCGAGAGTAGAAATAGGCCGGCTAGCAACAACACATGATGCCATGCTTGGGAGCTAGACTAAGGGACTTCATTCATAAATTTCACCTCCGTCCGACGTAGTAGTAGCAGCGTAGTAGTAGCAGGGTTGGTCCGTCCGACTCCTTTCGTAGTAAGGGGCCACATCTTGATATTAGCATCTAGCCAAATAAGGCCTGCCCCATCCAAGAAAAAGCCGAAAAGAAACGGTCATTAGTTCCTTTTAGGCAGAACCGGATGATGGGAAAGAAAAGGCGTTGAGGCTGTGAATATGCATTGACGCCGTGAAGCAGACAGCTTGGCGCTTTTCTTTGTTCTCTAATTTATCTTTGCTTTCAATTGTGTCCACAATCTCGATCAAAATTATTGTGCATTTGTGCTTTTCTAGAAAAAAAATTCAAATTTAAAAGTAGTTCAAGTTGTGTTTGGGAAATCGATTTTCGACTTAATTTTTATTGCTTTTTGACAGAAAATTATTTTTTTTATTTTGTTTTGTATTAAAAAAATAATGTTTGATGATATATGTGAATTGATAGTTTGTTTTATGCTAGTTTTTGAGAGTGATAATGTGTCCTTTACATTGAGTGTATGTGATTTACAAATATGCCTCCCTATAACAGTCATACGAAATCGTTTTGCGTGACTTCACGCGACTTGGAAGGGGACGAAAGCTTCGAAGCGACTATGGTTGAAGAAGAGTGCGTAGATGACGGTGACAGTGACGAAGACGAAGACGAAGAAGATGATGACGATGAAGATGAAGAAGAGGATGAGGACGAAGAAGAGGAGGAAGAGGAGGAAGATGAAGATGAAGACGAAGATGAAGACGAAGACGAAGACGAAGATGAGGACGAGGACGAGGACGAGGACGAGGACGAGGATGAGGACGATGAAGAGGACGATGAAGAGGACGATGAGGATGAAGACGATGATGAAGATGAAGATGAAGACGAAGACGAAGACGACGATGAAGATGACGAAGATGAGAACGAAAGCGAAGATGAAAGCGAAGATGAAAGCGAGGCAGCTGCCGATGAAAGCGAGGACGAAAGCGAATCTAAATCTACAAGTAAATCGGAAAACACTGGAAAATCAACCACAGAATCAGTGAGCATGTCGACAGGTAGTGATGCATCCAAATCCGACAAAAAGAAAGAAGATGATAAAGAAAAGAAAGGGAAGGATAAAAGGGGGAAAGGGAAAGGGAAGAAGGGTAAAGGGAAGAAGAAAGGAAAAGAGAAGGGGAAGAAGGGAAAAGAGAAGGGAAAGAAGGAAAAGGGCAAGGGGAAGAAAGAGGGCGAAGGAAAGAAAGGTGAGAAAAAGTTAGGAAAAGGCAAAGAAGGTCCAAAGAAGCCCGGGGAACAGGAAGGAGGCAAGGGAGATAAAGGCGACGACAAAGGCAAAGGGAAAGAGGGGGATAAGGACAAACCAGATGTAGGTAAAGATGCTAAGAAAAAAGGCGAAGAGAAAGACAAGGAGGGAGACGCAGTTCAAGGGAAGAAAGCTGTAGGTGGCAAGGAGGACGAAGGAGGAAAAGGAGACGAGAAAGCCCTACTTGCTGGTGGCTCTGGACAGCAAATTGTCGCTTCAGGTCAAGTGCAGACAGGAGAGGCCGGTGACACTGCAGGAAAGGCGGCTGGAACGAAGGATCACATCAAAATTACTATGCCTCAAACAGAGTCACAGATTCAAAGAGATAGCCTTCCCGTCATCGTGCGAAGGCGCAGCAAAGCTGGATGGTTCGATTTGCATGAGCGGAAATCTGTCAGGATATTTTTGGCGGAACTAATTGGAACTGCTATATTCATATTGTTTTGCAAGGGTGCCAAAGGGCAAGCTATTTTGGGAAGATATTTGTCTGGCAATAATGAAAATCAAACAGGTATAAGGGTGAAGTTCGAAAAGTATGCAATGTACAACCTTGTCTTTTGTTTTAAGCAGGCATGGATTCCTCCAAATTTGGGTACTTGCTGTATGGAGACATCACGGCAATTGCTCTGGGATCAGGCATAGGATACTGCTTTGGCGTTGCTGTGGCTCAAGGAGTAAGCGGGGGGCATTTGAATCCAATTGTATCTGTCGCCCTTGGGGCATGGCGTATAATCGATTTTTGGAGCGTTACTTTCTACTTATCCGGGCAGTATGTGGGGTCGTTCCTCGGGATAGTGCTTGCCTACTCTCTTCAAAGCAAAACTATTCAAGAACTGGACATTAGAAAGCCATACAAGTCTGCTATGATATTTGGACCAACTCCAAACTTTTCGATATACGGAACGTTCATATTAATATGGAAAGAGTTCTTAGGAGCTGCCTGTCTAACCGTAGCATTCTTTGTTGCCCATGACAAACACAACACTATTTCCTCGAAAAATGCTGGCATGGTACCGATATTTTTGGGTTTGGTGATGGCGGGCTTGCAATACATTACATGTTTATTAACTTTTTCGGAGTTTAACCCAGCCTCCGATATTATGGGCAGAATGTTTTACACTATATCTGGATTTGGAGTTGATGTATTTAAAGATGGCCAGTTCTACTTTTGGATTCCTCTGTTAATTCCCTACGTGGGAGGGTTATTTGGTTCTCTTATTTACCGCACCGCGATAGCATGGCACTGGCCTGATGTTAAGAAGCAAAGCAAAAAGACTCTTCCTCCTCCTATAATAAAAGAAGAAAAAATTATTCACCCAAGTAAGAGACAAATTTGTTCAATCCATGTATAAGATGGGGATATTTTTAATGCATTCTTTTTTCCACAGTTTCCACTAACGTTGGCATCGCACGAGGCACCCAGGTTGAACAAGACAAGTTGGCGGGGCAAGATCCCATTCTACCGCAGAAAAAAGTTGCAGTCGTGGAATATCAGCGAGAACCCAATTACGATGAAATCGCCAGATACATTTTCAAGGTACTGCAAAATACTGTTATGTTGGACAGGTACAAAACTCAGAGAGGACCGCCAGGAAGACGAAGATCGAGGAGATCAGGAGGACCGACCATCACATCGATGCCACCTAGATCCACAACCACAGGTAGAACTAGAAAGCCTGGCGGACGGAGGACTATGGGAGGAACGACAACAACAGGCTCGAGAAGGCCTCCAGGAGGGACAAGAACACTGGGTGGGAGGATAAGTCCTGGAAGAACAAAAACAACAGGTGCAATAAAGACGCCAGGGTCAGCCATATCTCCGAAGTCAGGTACACAAGCCGTCGGACCACCGGGCAAAGGTGGATCTCCAGAGAAGGGAGCGGCTCGGAAAGTTGGCAGAAAAGATCTGGCTAAGAGAAATAAGGGTGATGCCGGAAAAGGTCCCGCAAAACTAGCAAAGGGTAAAAAACCGGAATCCAAAGCCGAGAAAAAGTTACCGAAGACAGGCAAGAAGGAAGCAGAAGAAGGAAATGCGAAAAAGCCAGGACCCACTGACAAGGGTACCAAACCCACCGTACCGCATAAGCGTCCACCTGCAGGCAAACCTCCTCCTCCCCGACAAAAACCAGGTGCTGCTCCTCGTAAGAGACCACCTCCAGAACGAGGGGGAGGGGGAGCACGGCAACAACAACAGGGAGGGGGAGCCTATGAAGCAGAACCTATAGAAGGAGGCTACGAAGATGACTACGGCGACGACTTGGCCCAAGACTTTGGTGAGGACTACGGCGACGAAGGAGGCTACGATGACTACGGCGAGGGGGCGGGAGGTTACGACGACTACGGCCAAGAGGAGGGAGGTTACGACGACTACGGCGAAAGAGGAGGATACGATGACTACGGCGAGGAAGGAGGATACGATGACTACGGTGAAGGAGGAGGATACGATGACTACGGCGAGGGTGGAGGATACGATGATTACGGTGAGGGAGGAGGGTACGATGACTACGGTGAAGGAGGCAGAGGCGGATACGATGACTACGGTGAAGAAGGGGGAGGAGGGTACGATGACTACGAAGAGGAAGACTACGGCGAAGAAGACTATGGCGATGAAGGAGGGGATGACGAAGATGAAGGGGGTATGGATGACTTTGACGAAGGAGGTCTAGATGAGGAGGAGGACGAAGAGGAATAATTGTAGCCGATGAACACGTACAGTATGTATGCAGATCTTCCCTACTTTGAACGTAACCTTGTAGCAAAATAAGAATAGAATTATAAACGGTAGCAATAGATATGACGCTTTTAATCAGCCTGTTCTAATTTCCAGTGTTTAGGTGCTAAAATAGAAGAGTGTCTAGGGTGAATAATTTAGTGTCTTCTTTCTTCAATTTATCGGGTTTCAAGCTAAAGCACAACGCATGACACAAGAGCCAGCAACTGTGTCGGATTCACTCAGCTTAGCAGCATGACGGACAATGTGCTTCTTCTGATCTGGGTATTACACTCTCCTTCTGTACCGACTTCTGGTTTGGAATTTACTTGAAGTGTTGCACAAAGCACGCGAGTTCTTTTTCGTCTGGTTTGTCAACGTCACAGGAATATAGTGTATAGGGCGATAGCTCGTCGTGACTATAAGTGGCGGATTTCCTGGTACATGCTTGGATACATGAGCACAGAAGCCAAGACGAGAATTGATAGTAGTAGCACATGGTATTGTTCAGCTCAAAAAGAAAGCAAGAAACTCCAAACCACCATCCATAACTTTTACTTCTTTTTTCTTTTCCTGCAGAATCTTCAGGCATTCTTGAAAAAACTCATTCCAGCAGACGGAGCTTGAGTGGAGGTAATTATTAGTTTATTGTGTGCACACATCTTTCTTCCCCTCCTTGCCAAACTGCCGCATTTTCTAGTGTTGCAAGAAAGGGTGCTTGAGGCACTGATCCGCGGAGGCCCGGTCGGACGGGTCAAACGCCAGCATGGGAAGGAGCCAGTCTGCAAACTCCTGCGCAATGTCTGGCTCCCATTCGTACTTCTCTGTCAGCACGTCAAAGAGCCGCCAAGGCTTCAGCTTTGTAATGTGGCGCAGCTCACCTGGAAGTAAAAAAAAGTTAAGAACTATGTAAAACTGAAAAATGAACATTTTTTACTCTACTATACAGGTACGGGCTAGGCAAAACAAACGTTCTTCCTTTTCCAAGCCTCTCAACCTCAAAGGAAACAGGCTTAAAGACATCTCAACTTTCCCCTACCTCTCTTGTTGAAGAACTCCCTAGAGTACTTTCCAGAAAAGGCTATGTGCCTTGGAATATTTCCGATGAGTTCTATAATGTGGGCCAGATGATCCTCATCCCTGGAGTAGTCCTCCCCAGAGTGAGGCTCGAAGAGATAGTCTCCTGTTGCCATCTCAAAGGCCATGCATGCTGTGGACCAGATGTCGGCGGCTGGGCCATATCCTGCACCCAGGAGGACTTCCAAGCTTCTGTACTGGCGGGTTTGGATATCTTCCGTGAAGTGGTGGTCCTGAAGAATTGCGGAAAAATAGTTTTATTTTACATCCTATTTTCCAAAGATAAAAAATAAAAATCATGATACTAGTGAGAAGTTTCAACATACCACCCAGCAGGCGTTTCCCAGGTCTGCGATCTTGACTTGCATTTCCATGCAGACGTCCACGACGGGATCCAGCCTCTCCTTCTGCTTGGAGCTGCTTCCCCCCATGGACACGGCGCCCTCGGATCCCACCGAGAGTAGCGAGTTGCTGTCCTCGCCTCCTCCTCCTCCGACCACGGCTAGGCCGCCACCGTTGGTGGCCGCGGCCCCGACGGTCGCTTCAGAGACGTCCGTGGTGGCAGTGACGTCCTCCGCCTTGGGCGAGTCCGGGGAGTCGAAGCTGCTGCTGCTGTTGTCAGCGGCGGCGGGCTGCTGCTGTTGCTTCGGGGAAGTGGACATCTGCAGTCCGCCTTCGTCGTCGTCGCTAGCTGGAGTCGTTGCTACAGCCATTGCCCCAGTTTCCGCAGCCGGCTTTTTCTGAGGCACCACCTCCTTGTCAAAGTTAAAGGAGCCTCCGCTGGCCACCTCGGCCAGTTTCATGTCGGCAAAGGACTTGCGCTTCTCAATATCTACAAGAGATAGTTATAAGCACCTCGGCAGTACGTCCAAGCGTCCACCTATGACTTACCATCAACTTTGGCAACATCCGCTCCTTCCTCGACGAAGCCGCCTTCCTCCTCGTCCTCGTCCGCCTTCTTCTGCCCGTTTCCGTTCTGCCCGTTGACCTTGGCGCTCTCGGCGGCTCCTCCCTCATCCGCAGCGTCCTCCGGGCCCCCGTTGGAGGCGCTGTTAGCCTCGGCGGGCAGAGGTGCCTCCTTGCCCTCGTCGATGCTGCTGTTGGCGGGGTCCTGGTTCTCCTGCAGCATCTCCTGCTGCTCCTTCTCGACGATGTGTTGCATGGTCTCCTCCATCAGCGCCTGGTTCCTCTTGGCCCGCTTCTTCAGCTTCTTCTTCTTGGACTTGGACATCTTGGCAGTCATGTCCACCTCGCGGAGCTCCTTGGGAGCGGTGCTCACTGAAGCAAAAGTTCGTTTAGTGAAATGTGGTAGGGTGTTGCTAACAAAAATAAAATCTCACCAGCCGACCCCGGCAATTTGATTCCCATTTTGTGAAAATATGTAGCATCGGCAGCAATCTTCCTAATATGGGCCTCATCAACGCAGATCAGCACGTTTTCTGGCTTGATGTCAGTGTGGATGATCTGACACTTGGCGTGGAGGTATTGGAGGCCTTCCAGCACCTGAAAAGACAGTATCAAGTGAATAAACTGAAGTATTCAAAACAACAAAAGGTCTCCTTACTTGTCGCATTATGATCTTGACATTCTCCAGCGGGATCCCCTGGTAGTTGCTCCGGATGATGAATTTCAGAAGATTGTGACCCAGGACCTCGAAGACCATGCAGACATGAGTCCCATTCACACCACTGATCTTGAAGTCGTCGAGGAGTTGAACACAGCGCTCGCGGAAAGCATCTTTCTCATCACTCTCACGAACCTGTGACAATTTGAGAAATAATCCTGGTGATCAGCGTTCAATTTCAAGATTTGAACTTACGCATTTGAGCAGTTTGATCTCGTCCAAAGCCGTCTCTGTGTAGTGGGCAGCACTCTTCACCACCTTCAGAGCCACGAACTTCTTGTCCCTGAAGTGGGAGGAAATAAAATGTATTATCACGAAACCAGCAGCAATCAATCTCTCCCTACGTCAGGTCCCAGCACAGCCAGACTGTGGAAAAGTGCCCCCAGCCGAGTTTCCTCACCACGTGATACCGGTTGTGGAACAGGTCGCCGATTTTGACTGGGTGGTAGCCACCTTCATTTGGGATGGATGACAATGCGAAATACACAAGTGCTGTCCACGAAAATGAACATCTTGAACGGACTATCTACCTTTCACGTAGTCCTTTGGGTCCTCCTGCTCGTCGTCGTCGGATCCCAAGATCTCCTCTTCCTCTTCGTCCTCCTCCTCTTCAAGGGCGCGGGCGTCGCTTCTAAACACAATATTAGAAGTCATGTAGACATTGTAGATAGTCGATGAGCAGTGGATCTTTCGGATTGTTCTCAAATGGAGCACCATTCACTTAAGAGCAATCAGGACAAAAAACCACGTAACATATTAGACCGACCTGAATTGCTGCCTGTGTCCATCCCTGGCCCCTCCTCCTCCGCCCCCGGTCTCATGCTGTCCTCGGCCTCCACCTCCTCCACCCCCACCTGGCCCCGGCCCCCCCTGTCCCGCCCCTCCGTCCCCTTCGCGCTGACCCTTCCCCCCGCGGCCCTTGGGGTTCTTGCGCTTCTTCTTGGCCTGGATGGCCAGCACTAGAACAGAGGAACAAACAGGATCGACCCCGGCACCGGGCACGAGTGACAAAGGCACAACTCACCCCTTCGGTTGATGTCCCCGGTCTTGGAGCTCATGGCGCCTCCCGCGGCCGCGGCCAACCGCGAGGGCGGCGGCAACGGACGGGTCTCCTCCTCCTGGCAGGGGCAGCAGCACGGGCCCCTCCGGTGGCGGCGGCGGGCGAGCGGCGGCCCGGGCGCCAAGTCTCGGGGACGCCCTTACTCCGGGTGTGACTGCCAAGGGCGGAGGAACCACGCCTCGGGCTCCGGGCGAGTTTGCCCCCGGGTCCACCTGGGCGGCGGCGGGGAGGGTGGGAGCAACCCCAGGTGTGCTTCCCGCCGACGGATCTGCCGTGCGTCCGGTGCGAGGTGTCCCCCCGGGTGCGGGTCGGGGTCCGGGCGAAGAAAGTGTCCTTGTTGGCCTCCGGGTGGCTCGGGGCGTCGGGCGTCGGGCCTTGTCGCCTTTCGCCTTTCTTCTCTTCTTCTTCTTTCTTTGCCTTTTCTTCTTGTTCTTCTTTCTCTTTTCCTTTGAAGGCTGCGGAAGAGAAAAGCCAGGGAGGGCGGAAGAGCGGAAGAGAGAGGCGGAGGCGAGGAGGGCGGCCACGGAGGAAAGACGAAAAAGCACCAAAAGAAAGGTAAAGCAAACCCATAATATCGCCATTTTGAAACACGGTTGAAAGAAATTGTAAAAACTGATCTGCCGTAAAAAATCTGTTTTTACGCAAAACTTTTTTGGATCCATACACTAATTAAATTGCCTTGTTACAATAGGTTTTGGAAAAGAAAACGCCAAACAGCTTCAAATTGCGCAAAGTCCCAGTATATGGCACAGTTAACCGCACTGTTGTCTCGATCACGCAGCCGTCACTAAGGGAAGGGGAGAAAAGAGCAGCAACTTCACCTGGGGCGACAGGGAAAAGCGTCCAGGGAGCACTCTAAAACATAATTTCACAGCCGTAAGCCCGTAACATTGACACTCCAGCCTTTTTCCTCTTCATAATTAGCAAAATATATTAGACAAAATATATATTGGGGAAAAAGTCAGTACATGAGTTTGAAGCGTTTTTCTTGATAATTCAGTGCTAATGTGTTAAAAATTTCGTAACAAATATTTGATTGCACTTATCCATACTACTCTATTAATATGTGGCAGAAATGTTAAAATATTTATTCCGTGAGTATTACAGCTCTCTTTGGTCTTCCTCCGCGAGTGAGTCAGCGCCCAAGTGGCCTGGAAAAGAGGGGAAGAGAAAAGCACTCTCGCCCGCCTGCCTCGCTCCACTCTTTCTCTCTCTCTCTCTCTCTCTCTCTCTCTCTCTCTCCTCTCTGGGCCAATCTGGCCCAACAAGGAAGGAACGGGAGCAAAAAGACAGATTCATTTTTTCTTAGACTGCGAAACAGAGATTCCTCTAGCACTCCTCTAGCGACATCTGTAACTATCTTATTTCGTGTTTAACAAAGCGCTCTGATATAAATTGATACAAACTTTGAGGTCTATAAAACAAGGATTAATGAATATTTTTTATTAGTGTTCTTCTTTTTCGCTGAAAAGTCGACGTATTTATAGTTTTTTTTCGATGCAGAAGTGCCTTGGGAGCACTTCATTGCTGATCAAGGGACGGGAAAATATGAACGAACCTTATCATGTTGGGGAGGTGCTTTTTGTAACTTTCCACTTTTGATTTTGTTATTTTCCTCAAAATGGCCGTGACTACAAGAGCAGTCTCTTTTAAATCATTATTGAGTTTATACAGATATAAATAGCGTTTTTGTGGTGTGCTTATTTCCCATGGCGCTTTTGTTTCGCCGCACATGGAAAAAAAACCTAAACGCCAAAAAACAAAACAACTTGGTTTTGTTTTGTGAACTGATGAGTGTGGACTGTGGTGAGTGAGTGTGTTCCACCGTTGCTCCTGGCGTTGTTGCTGTTGTCCACCCACAAGATGATCCTCGCCAAGAAGAAGAGCCTCAGCACGGAAGACCAAGGGGACAGCGAGGACGACCAGGGGGAGGAGAGCAACCTGGAGAGGCACGAGGACGACGATGAGGAGGACGACGACGACGACGACCAAGATGGAGATGACGAGGAAGAAGATGAAGATGAAGAGGAGGAGAGCGAACCAGAGGATGAAGGGGACGAGGAGGACGAGGAGGAGGAGGAGGGTGGTGAGGAGGATGCCGCCAAGAGCGGTTGGGCCGACGCCATGGCCAAGGTGCTCAACACGGGCAAGACCAAGGACAAGGAGGAGGAGCAGAGGGGCCAGACCGCTGCAAAGGCAATCCTGCTGTCCAAGGCCAAGAAGGATTCTCTGTCTAGTGCGTCCCCCCGGCGGAAGGGGGAGGTGGACCCGGCGGCGGCCAGGAGGGCCAAGAAGGAGACGGAGGAGTCCTGCCGCAGGAGGCCGGACGTGGTGGCGGACAGGGCCAGGGAGCGGGCCCTCTCCAGGGTGGCCACCAGGGGAGTGGTGCAGCTATTCAACGCCGTCAGGGAGCAGCAGAAGACCCTCAAGGGTCAGCTGGAGGCGGCCGGAAAGTCCGCCAGGAAGAGGGACAGGGTCTATAAGGACATTGACAGGGACGCGTTCCTGGACGTGTTGGCGGGGGGAGGAGGGGCCAAGAAGAGGAAGGCGGCTTCCAGTGGAGCGGCCAAGATGTCTTTCGCCGTCAAGGATGAGCCCCCGGTGGACGAGAGCTCCTGGAAGATCCTCCGCGACGACTTTATGATGGGGGCCAAGATGAAGGACTGGGACAAGGCGGGCTCGGAATCGGAATGAACAGGAACCCTCTTCATAAGAAAGTCGTCGGCTGTGCT
>JAAUXV010234980.1_pt1 | contig 16420 bp, 9 predicted proteins | sample 7278181 | NCBI WGS metagenome assembly JAAUXV01 (sample SAMN14350114, study PRJNA611818) | marine sediment metagenome | isolation source: surface marine sediment (2.1m) | place: French Polynesia: Moorea | collected 2018-08
CGCCAGCCTCCTGAAGCGCATCACCGACAGCGCTTTTTGCGAAGGCGAGCACGCGGAGTGAGCACCATGGAAACCAGCACGGTCCGACTGCTGTAGCGCGACAGAAAAAAGGGGGCAATCGCGACACGAAAAACGGTCACACATTTTCTTCGCAAATTCGCGTTTTACCCCCATATATGTTGCACTGCACACCCCGAAATCGCGCGGGGGCAAGTGGCGGAGAGAGAGGGATTCGAACCCTCGAGACGGAATAACCGCCTACACGCGCTCCAGGCGTGCGCCTTCGACCACTCGGCCATCTCTCCTATAAACCATAACTAGACGCTTCCGCGATCACTGACAAGGGACAAATCCGTTTCGCTTACCTGCCGCGCTGATCTTCGTCCCGAAGGCAGAACCGTTCAACGCGCCAACTCGCGACTCTAGCCTTTTCGCTCAGCCTAGCCTCCGGTCAAGTCCGGCGCGAGAACCTTTCCCAGTCGACGGCGAAATACCGTTTCTGGCAACCGTCGTAGCGCCAGATCTCGAAGCGGTCGCACGAGGCTCCCCACGTGATAGATATCGCCTTGGCGCTTCGATTCACGCTGCACCATCGCCACGCGCTCCTGACGAGACGACTCATAAGCACGAAAGGCCTCTGTCAGCGATCCGGTCTCGGTTTCACCGGAAACATGTTTGCCCAGAGCCACCGCATCTTCAAGCGCCATCATTAAGCCTTGAGCAAGAAAGGGATAAAGACCATGCGCGCAGTCACCCAGCAAGGCGACTGGCCCTTTGGACGCCTGCCATGCACCGATTGGCGAGACGAGTAAGGGCCATCGGCGCCATGAGGCCTGGTCAAGATCGTAGCGCTGTATGAGGGTGTCAGGAAAGGCACGCAACAGGTCGGGCGTTTCCCCCGTTGCCGTGCTGGATCCGCGATCAAGCTCATATACCACGAAATTCACCGCGCGTCCCTCTTCAATCGTATAAACAACCGCATGACCGCCAGCGTTCAGATAGAGCGAAAGGTGTGCCCGTTCCCCACGATCCAAAAGCACCCGAGAACGAAAAACCGTACACGCAATGGGCATTTGCGGCGTGGGTGAGACATCTGGGTGCAGAGACTGACCATGAATGCCGCTCGCAAGAACCAGACCCGAACCCGATAGCCTACCCGCTTCAGTTTCGACCTCAACGCCTTCCTCCGAAGCCACAGCGCATGACATCACCCGATGACCGCAACGGATTTCGATTGTTTCATGGACCTCAACAGCACGCTGGAGGTGAGCCATGAGTTCGTGACGCCCCATACAGATATGCGGTTCAATCAAGGTAAGTTTGCGTAAGAGAACGCTATCCTTGCGCCGGTAAATGGCAAGATGCTTGGGGCGGCAAACGTCGGGGTTGGTTCTGGGATCGATCCCCAAGGCATCGAGTGCGAGACAACCAGCGCGCGAGAGGTTTACGCCGTAGGAGGGTTCACCGATGGTTTCACGGCGTTCAAGCACGATGACCTTTCGCCCGACTCGTGCGAGCGCGAGGGCGGCGGCGAGGCCGCCTATGCCAGCGCCAACGACAAGAATAGGCTCATGCTCATTCATCGTTGACACGCAAAGTTGGACGCACGGTATGGCCTATAGTGCATTGATGTGCCGGTATTGAAGGGTCTTGCGACCTATCTATGTTAAAGGTAGCGTCCAATGGTAGGAAAGGCAACGGTATTTTAGGGAGTTCAGACCGATGACAGCTTCAAAGATCCGACGTTTACCGTCCTTTGTGGTGGAGCGCATTGCTGCGGGTGAAGTGATTGACCGTCCGGCGAGCGTTGTCAAGGAGCTTGTAGAAAATGCGCTGGATGCCCATGCGAGAAGTATCACCCTACGTTTGCTTCGTGGTGGCAAGCAAGCGATTGAAGTGATTGACGACGGTGATGGCATGTCTGGAGGCGATTTGGTTTTATCGCTTGAACGGCATGCGACATCGAAGCTGGAAGGGGACGATGTTTTTTCTGTACGGACTCTAGGGTTTCGAGGCGAAGCTCTGGCGTCGATAGGAGCGGTGGCATCGCTTCAGATTGATACCCGTCGGGAGAAATCCGACCACGGCTGGTCGATCAGCATGGACTATGGTGTCTGCGATGATATCAAGCCTTGTTCGACCGCGAAGGGGACGCGGGTTCTGGTGGAGAGCCTCTTTGGTAAGGTTCCGGCGCGCAAAGCCTTTTTACGCTCGGACGGCGCCGAGAAGGCGGCTGTAATCGAGCTTGTGCGGCGTTTGGCCTTGACCCGAACCGACGTCACCTTTCGGCTTGAGGATGAAAAGCGTAAAGTTCTTAACTTCGAAGCCCCGGACCCAACACTTGAGGGGGGCAGCGACGAAGACAGGTTGCAAAAGCGTATCGCGCAAGTTCTCGGGACCGAATTTACAGAAAATTCTGTGACCGTAAGCGCCGAGCGGGAAGGCTTCCGCGTCTGGGGAAAGGTCTCCCTGCCCACTTACCATCGCGCGAACGGAATGGCGCAACACGTCATCGTGAACGGTCGCGTTCTGCGAGACCGGTTTCTGCTAGGCGCGGTTCGCGGCGGTTATGCCGATCTACTCGCCTCAGGGCGATTTCCTGTCGTTGTGCTCTTCGTCGCGATCGATCCCGATGCCGTCGACGTCAACGTGCATCCGACCAAGAACGAGGTCCGGTTTCGCGATCCTTCTCACGTTCGCGGTCTGATCGTTTCGGCCTTGCGCGATACCCTTCGGGGCCATCTGGGAACGTCAACCACGCTGAGCGAACGCCTCTCAACGGCCTTTTCTCAGGCCCCCATGGCCAGAGGTTCATTCTCCTCATCGCGGCATACACCTGCCGCTCCGCACCCCCGTCGCACTTCGATCTCCTCACAGGGTATCGGCAGCAAGGCTTTGCGCGACTCGCTGGCCCCGCCGTCCGTTCCCATACCCGAAACGACGAAAACCAACGACGCGCAGGTCGGTGAGGACGCACAAGCCATATCCCTAGCGCCCGAGGCCGATCCAACCACACAGATGACCGCCCAGCCAGTGATCGATGCTGAGTTTTCAGATAAGCCGCTTGGGCGTGCGGTCGGACAGGTGCATAGCAATTACGTGATCAGCGAGTCGAAAGAGGGGCTGTATATCATCGACCAGCACGCAGCGCATGAACGTCTTGTTTACGAAAGTCTCCTGCGCTCGATCAAAGACAATAAGGTCGAGCGCCAAATTCTTTTGGTGCCGGAAGTTGTCAGTCTCGACGCGGACGCGATTGACCGTCTTCTTGAGCACAAGGAAATGCTGGCGCAGTTTGGTCTTGTTTTTGAAGCCTTCGGTCCGGGCGCGATCACGATCAGCGAGGTGCCGTCGCTCTTGCGCAAGGCACGCTTTTCGGAGTTGATGCGTGATCTCGCAGACGAAGTTCAGGCACAGGGTTCCGCCGACCTGCTTGAAAAGCGGGTGAACGAAGTGGCATCACGCATGGCCTGTCATCGGGCTTTACGCTCCGGTCGCCTGCTCAAGCACGAAGAAATGAACGTCCTTTTGCGCGAGATCGAGTCGCATCCGGAAAGTTCGCAGTGCAACCACGGACGCCCCTCTTACGTTTTTTTGGGTCTGGACGAAATCGAAAAGTTATTCGGCCGACGCTAAATCCATGCCTTGCCTTTTGCGATCGTCCTGCCTAATAAGGGGTCGGACGGATGCGGAAGAAACCCTATGGAAAAGAAATCGCTTGTGATCGTTGAATCGCCTGCCAAGGCCCGTTCCATTGGCCGCTATTTGGGCCGTGGCTATCAGGTATTGGCTTCCTTTGGTCACGTGCGCGACCTCGACTCGGATGAAGGCTCGGTCGATCCACAGCGTGATTTTGCCATGACATGGAAGGTCGATCCTTCGAGCAAGTCGAAAGTCAATGCGATCGCTTCGGCGCTTAAGGGGTCAGAGCGGCTGATCCTCGCGACCGACCCCGATCGCGAAGGCGAAGCCATTTCGTGGCATCTGGTCGAAATTCTGGCAGCAAAGCGCGGTCTTTTGAAAGACAAGACGGTCGAGCGCATTACCTTCAACGCGATCACGAAACGGGCAATCAAGGAGTCGCTTGAAAGGCCGCGCGCGATTGATATGCCTCTGGTGGAAGCCTACCTGGCACGCCGTGCGCTCGACTATCTTTTCGGCTATTCACTTTCGCCCATTCTGTGGCGCAAACTCCCCGGCGCGCGTTCTGCCGGGCGAGTTCAATCGGTGGCGCTGAGGCTTGTCTGTGATCGCGAGACCGAGATCGAAGCCTTTGTCACTCAGACCTATTGGTCGATTGTGGCCGACCTTCGCGCGAAGAACGGATCTTTTCGCGCCCGTTTGGTCGCGCTCGACGAACGCCGCCTCGAAAAACTGAGCCTTGAAAAAGAAGAGGAAGTTCGCGCTCTTGAAGCCCGTTTGCGCGCCGCCCGCTTTGTGGTGCAACAGGTGGAGACGAAACCGGTTTCGCGTAATCCCTTTCCACCCTTTACGACCGCTTCCTTGCAACAGGAAGCATCGCGTCGGCTGCGGATGAATTCGGCGACAACCATGCGGCTTGCGCAACAGCTCTACGAAGGCGTCGACATCGGTGGCCAGCCCACGGGCCTGATTACTTATATGCGTACCGATGGCGTTCATTTTGCGCCCGAAGCTCTCTCGAGCGCGCGCAAAGCGATTCAAACCCATCTTGGCGATGCCTTCGTGCCCAAATCGCCGCGCATGTACAAGACCAAAGCGCGCAACGCGCAGGAGGCGCACGAGGCCATTCGCCCCACCGACTTTTCCCGTCATCCGGACGACCTCAAGGCGGCGCTCGACAAGGATCAGTGGAGACTCTACGACCTGATTTGGCGACGCGCGGTGGCCTGTCAGGCGAGCAGTGCGCGCTTCGACCGCACGGTCATCACCGTTGAGGCTCTAGATGGGCAAGGCAAAATGGGGCTGAGGGCGAGCGGTCAGGTGATGACCTTTTCCGGTTTTCTGGCCCTTTACCAGGATACCGTTGTCGAGGACGATGTCGCGGAAGAGGAACGGAAGTTGCCGCGGGTCGATCCGGGCGAGACCCTGACCTTGGAAGAGGTTGTGAGCACCAGTCACAACACCGAGCCGCCGCCCCGTTATACCGAAGCGACGCTGATCCGCGCGATGGAGGAAATCGGCATTGGTCGCCCCTCAACCTATACGTCGATTCTGACGACGATACGCAACCGAGGCTACGTGGTGCTTACGGGTCGCCGCCTGTTTCCGGAGACGAAGGGGCGATTGGTAACGGCCTTCCTGACCGAGTTTTTCCCACGCTACGTGGAGTTTGGCTTTACCGTCGATTTGGAAGAAGAACTCGATGCCATCTCGCGAGGCGAGGAAGCATGGCGCAAAGTCATGGACGGCTTTTGGAAAAATTTCTCGACGGAAATTGACCAGGCGAAAGGGTTGGAGATTACGCAAGTGATTGATCGGCTCAATGAGACGCTAAGCGATTTTCTTTTCCCTGCGCCTGAAGACGGAACCGATGCGCGCCTTTGCCCTTCGTGCAAGGAAGGTACCTTGTCGCTGAAGCTCGGGCGCTACGGAGCCTTTATCGGCTGTTCGCGTTATCCTGAGTGTACGGCGACCCGTCGCTTTGGCGAGGAGGGGCTTCACGCTGGGGTCGAAAATCGAGACTCGGGTCAAGGCCGTTTGGGCGTCGACCCGCAGACCGGCGAAGAGATCCGCGTGATCGTTGGGCGCTTTGGCCCCTATGTTCAGCGCGGCGAAAAGGACAAGGCCAAGCGCGTCGGGCTTGGCAAAGGTGCCGACGTTAACGCGGTCACGCTTGAAGAGGCGATGCGCTTGCTGAGCCTTCCGCGTCTGGTCGGCCTACACCCGGAGACCCAGGAAAAGATCGAAGCGGGTCTGGGACGCTACGGACCTTATCTTGTGCATCAACGCCGATACGTTAGTTTGCAAAGCCAAGACGAGCTTTTCACGATCGGCATCAACCATGCCGTTGCGCTTTTGGCGAACAAGGGTAAGCAGGGCCGGGGGGCATCAGAACCGTTACGCTCATTGGGCGAGCATCCGCGAGAGGGGGGCGAGGTGACGGTGCAGAGCGGTCGTTTCGGTCCTTATGTTAAACACGGTAAGGTCAACGCTTCCGTTCGCAAGCCGCACGATCCACAGACCATTTCGCTTGATGACGCGGTGGCTTTGCTGGATGCGCGAGCGAAAAAGACCCCTTCGCGGCGCGCACGGGGCAAGAGCGCGAAGCGCTGACTAGAGCAGTCGAAAGGGGTCCATATCGATCCGGATCGAGACGCCCCCTGTCGGGGTAAAGTCTGCAAGGCGCCCGCGCACGAAGGATGGTAAATCGAAACGGCGCTCGGATCGGAGGAGGAGCCGGTAGCGGTAGTGGTTTTTCAGGCGAAAGAGTGGGGCTTCGACGGGACCGAGTATCGTCAAGGGGCCGTCGAGAAGTCTCGCGAGGTGGAGTGCGGTTTCAAAAGGCGGTTGCTTGGCGCGCGCCGAGACGATAACAGCGCAAAGCCGTGTCGCGGGCGGCCATCCGAGACGCTCACGCTCATCAAGCTCGCGTTGGTAGAAGGTCTCCTGATCGCCCTTCGCAAGCGCCTGCATCATCGGATGCGACGGCATATGGGTCTGGACAAGACCAACCCCGGGTTTGCCGGTTCGACCTGCGCGGCCCATCACCTGATTCAAGAGTTGAAAACCATGCTCGAAGCTACGCAAATCGGGCCGCGCCATGCTCATGTCGGCGTCGACGATGCCCACCAGCTTGATCCGCGAAAAGTCATGCCCTTTCGCGATCATCTGGGTGCCGACGATCAAAGAGACATCGCCGCTTTCGATGGCCCGCAGTCCGCGTTGAACGGCCGTATCGCTTAAATCAGACGAAAGGCTCAGCAGCCGCGCCGACGGAAAAAGACCCGCAGCCTCTTCGGCAAGACGTTCGATGCCAGGCCCGTAGGCGATCAGGGCGTCCTTTTCGCAAGATGGACAGAGCTTCGGCCTGCGTTTCTTGTGTCCGCAGTGGTGACAGCGCAAATCGCGCCCGCCAAGGCGGTGTTCGACAAGCCACGCACTGCAAGACGGACAGGCAAAGCGGTGCCCGCACGCTCGGCATAAGGTCAAGGGAGCATAGCCCCTTCGGTTGACGAAGAGCAGGACTTGATCGCCATTTGCCAGATGATTTTCGCTCGCGCTGGTCAGGGCAGAGGAGAGATAGCGACCGGGCGGCGGCGCGTCTTGCGTAAGATCAATGAGCCGAATATCGGGCATCGCTTGGCGGTTATGCCGCTCAGGCAGCACGAGCTTTTCGTAGCGCCCGATCATAACGTTTCTCCAGGTCTCGAGCGCGGGCGTTGCCGAGCCGAGCAAGACCGGAACCTTTTCACAACTTGCGCGCAAGATCGCCATGTCACGCGCATGATGTATGACTTGGGTCTCGGATTTATAGGCGCCGTCGTGTTCTTCATCGACGATGACCAGACCCAAAGACGAAAACGGCAAAAAGAGCGCCGAGCGCGCCCCAAGAACCACAAGGGGCTTGCCCGACAAGACCTCACGCATGATGAACGCCCGCTTGGGCCCGGATACTGCCGAGTGCCAGATCAGGGCCTGGACGCCGAAGCGTTGGGCAAAGCGCTCTTGGATGCGCCTCGTAAGCGCGATTTCAGGCAGCATGAGCAAAGCCTGAGCGCCGGCGCGTAAGACTTCGGCGATCAACGCGAAGTAGACTTCGGTCTTACCTGAACCCGTGACGCCGTGGAGCAAGGTCGTAGAAAATCCGGCCTTGAGACGGCTTTTGATCGTTTCGAACGCTGCGCTTTGATGCGCATTGAGCCTGATGTCGAGAACCGAAGTGCCGATGGATAATTCTTCCCGATCTGGGGCGGCGACCCTTTTGAGCGCGCCCTGCCGGACAAGGCCTTCGACCACGCCGCGCCCGACACCACAGCTTGATACCAGTTGCGCTTTTGTCATGGGGCCTGCGTGCGAACAGGCGTCGATCACCTTGCGTCGCTCGGGGGTCATCCGTTTCGGTTCTGCGTCGCCTCTGGCGAGGTGATCCAGTTTCGGACGGTGTTCCGTTTTCAGGCCGCTCAGAAGCGTGCGCACGATCATACCGCGTCGCGTGAGTGTGTAGTCGGCCATTTTGTCGATGAAGGTGAGCAGATCCTGACGCAAGGGCGGATGGTCGAGCACCGCTTCGATCTCGCGAAGATGCAAGGATGGATCGGGCATCGCCCGGCCCAGAACGATTCCATAGCCGCGCGTGTGGCCTAAGGGGACCCTGACGAGCGCACCTTTGGGGATTTCGCTTTGCATGGCACCATAGACGAGAGCCTCGTCGAGATTGCGATCAACGCGCACCGCATAGTGGAATGGAAAGGGCATCTAAGCCAAACGAAATTTAATTGGCTCGCCGATCCAGAACGAAAAGATGCAGAACTCTGGGTCCGTGCGCACCGAAAATCAGTTTTTGTTCGATATCGGCCGAGCGAGAAGGCCCGGTAATGACCGCATGGTGTCGTGCTGGCTCTGAGGCACCGATAAAGGCCAAGCCCTCCTCGAGCGTATCGACGATGCGGGCGCCATCGACGACGACGCAGTGGATCAGCGGAAGAAGACTAACCGATGTCGGGTTCTTTGATCCGGAACTCAGAACGATGGAGCCGGTCTCGGCAATCGCCGCCGCCGCGCAGGACAGGCCGCAAATCTCCTGATCGAAAACGGGCGCCGGTAGGCAAGAGATGGGTTTGGGAAGCGAGGCGAAGGGTATGGCTCGCAAAAGCGGATCGTCGCCCGCGACGACCTTAGGCGCAAGATGGTGATGATCCAAAAGAGCGCCGATCGCAAAAGCGAGGTCACCCAGGGTCAGCAGAATGTCGACCTTTGCGCCCGAGGCCTGGGCCTTGGCCCGAAAAAGACGGACCTTTTCGCCAGCGCGCAAATGATCCTGGTCATCGGTTTCGTCCAAAGAGTTCATCCAACTCGTGACGCGCGCCTTGCGCTGCGCCTTTGACGCGCGCGCGTTAAGCCTCTGGGAAATTCGCGCTTTGAAAGCAGCTTCCTTCACCGTAACGCCTCGCGCTTGAGCCCCGCCTGAAACGACAAGGGCGCCGACGGACTGGGCAAATCACGTTCCGAAAGCCAGCTGTTCATGAACGGTACCCAGCTTAGCTTTCCGCGCTTGCGCCCCATCCAGAATAAAGGCGCGGGCGCCAGAGCAAAGACGATCCGATAGAGCCAGGGGCGCGCCGCGAAAAAGGCCCAGAGCGACATCAGCCAGCGGTCCCGAAACGAAGCCAGCGGTCGGGTTTGCCGGCGCCAGTATCGCAGGATGCGCGGGATCGGAATCCGTACCGGACAAACCGCTTCGCACCGACCGCATAAGGTCGAGGCCGAGGGCAAGTCAGCGCTCTGTTCGTGACCGACGAGGGCCGGCGTCAAAGCCGCGCCAATCGGTCCGGGATAAACCCAGCCATAGGCATGACCGCCGATGGACTGGTAGATCGGGCAATGATTCATGCAGGCCCCACAGCGAATGCAGCGCAAAAGTGGCTCCAGTTCCGTGCCAATAAAGGCACTGCGGCCATTGTCCACAAGGACGATATGGTGTTCGGCCGGACCATCCACATCGAAGGGTCTTCGAGGCCCCTGCGCAAAGGTCGTATAAACGGTAAGCTCTTGTCCGGTGGCCGAGCGAGATAGAACCCGCAAAAGAACCGCACAGTCGTTCAGTCGCGGTATGATCTTGTCAATCGCCGCCACAATGATATGGCACGGCGCCATCGTTTGTGCGAGATCGCCGTTGCCTTCATTGGTCACGAGGACCGCCGAACCGGTTTGTGCGATCAGAAAGTTCGCGCCGGTAATGGCGACATCGGCGCTTAGGAAATGCTGGCGCAAAACAGCCCGCGCCTCGGCAAGCAGAGCGGTCGGCTCGGAAAGGTCGCGCCGGGCGTCAAGGTGGGTGTGGTGGGTGCGAAAGTCCTCGGCAACCTCGCTCTGGTTGACGTGGACCGCAGGCGCGATGATGTGGCTGGGTTTCTCGCCGCGCAACTTGATAATATACTCACCAAGGTCGGTTTCGATGACCTCGACCCCATCGTTTTCGAGATGGGCGTTAAGGTTGATTTCCTCGCTGAGCATCGACTTGCCCTTGGTCACTTTTTTCGCGCCTGTGGCCCGCGTGATCTGAAGAATCGTCTCGATGGCCTCGCTGGCATCGGCTGCAAAATGCACCTGTGTGCCCTGTGCCTTGGCCTGCTTTGTGAAGCGGTCGAGATAGATGTCGAGATGTTCCGTCGCATGTCGCTTGATCGCGACAGCGCGGTCACGCAAAAGATCAAACTCAGGCAGATCGTCCCGGGCCTTGGCGCGGGCGCCTATGAACTTTGAACGCACGTTTCCCAAAGCGCTCTGTAAAGAAGGATCGTTGAGCGCACGATCGACGGCGTCGGAGAAGTCTGCCGAGCGGTCTGCCATTCTCAGAAGATAGAAAAGTCCGCAGGCAAAAGCAATCGCGCCGTTGCGAGGTCCGCGTTGCCTAAGATGTTGCCGGTTTGCACTCGCTGTGCAAGAGCTTTGCGATCAGCGCGTCGTGCAGAGCTTGAAAGGAGGCTTCGACGATATTGGGCGAGACGCCAACCGTGCGCCACGTCATCCCGTTTTCGTCGCGGCATTCCACGACGACCCGCGTGATCGCTTCGGTACCTTCGTTCAGAATACGCACCTTGAAGTCCTGGACTTCGAGGCCCTTGATATGGTTTTGGTAGAGCCCCAAATCCTTGCGCAAGGCTTTGTCGAGCGCATGGACCGGACCGTTACCCTCTGCCGCCGACATAATGGTATCGTCGCCGATGCGCACCTTGACGAACGCATCTGTATAGGTTTTGAACGCGTCAGCCTCATGATTGAGGCGTTCAATGGCGACACGAAAACGCTCGACGTGAAAGAAGTCGGGTATCGAGCCTAGAACGCGCCGCGCGAGAAGGGCAAAAGACGTCGGAGCGTCTTCATAGGCGTAGCCCTCGGCCTCGCGCTGCTTAACGATTTCGATCAGGCGCTCAAGCTGGGGGTCATCGCGCGAGACCTTGAGTCCGATTTTCTCAAGAGCGGCGATGAGGTTTGCGCGTCCGGACTGATCCGAAACGAGGAGGCTTGTCGTATTGCCGACACGTTCGGGTTTGATGTGCTCATACGTCGAGGTGTTCTTTACGATCGCCGAGGCATGCAATCCGGCCTTGTGCATAAAGGCATGGGCTCCGACGTAGGGCGCACGCGCCAAAGGATTTTGGTTGATAATGCCATCGAACTTGTTGGAATAGGAAGTCAGATTTGCCATGGACTCGTCGCTGACGGAAATCGTAAATCTTTCGGAATAGGACTTCTTTAGCTTCAATGTGGGGATCAGAGCGAGCAGGTCTGCATTGCCACACCGCTCGCCCAGTCCGTTGAGGGTTCCCTGGATCTGGCGCGCCCCCGCGTCGACGGCTGCCAGCGAATTGGCGAGCGCAAGGCCGCCATCATTGTGCGTATGGATGCCGATTTTGGACGAGGGGATCACGTCGCTCGTGGCCGAAACGGTGTCGTAGACCGCGCTTGGTAGCGCCCCCCCGTTTGTGTCGCACAGGACGATCCACCGCGCGCCAGCCTCGTGCGCGGCTTTGGCGCACTCGAGTGCATAGGCGCGGTTGTTCGCGAAACCGTCAAAGAAGTGCTCACAGTCGAAAAGGGCTTCCTTTCCAGAATCGACGATGGCACGGATGGAGTGCCGAATGGCATCAAGATTGTTTTCGAGGTCGGTTTGCAAGGCCACGCGAACGTGAAAGTCCCACGTCTTGCCGACAAGGCAAATGGCGCGTACATCGGCGTTAAGAACGTCGCGAAAAACGGGATCGTTTTCAATCGAGCGATCGGCGCGCTTGGTCATGCCGAAAGCGGTAAAGGTCGCGCGCGTAGAAGGCGGTTCGGCGAACAGATCAATATCGGTCTGGTTGGCACCGGGCCACCCACCCTCAATATAATCAATGCCCAGCGCGTCGATCAGGGCTGTCACTTGACGTTTATCCGACGCCGTAAACTTGACCCCCGGTGTGAGCCCGCCGTCTCGCAGCGTGGTGTCGTAGAGTATCAGATGTTCCCGCATCGTGCTATGAGCCTTTCCTGAAGTTGGTAGTTCCCTTGCCATCTTCCAGAATTACGCCGGCTTTGGCAAGCTGGTTGCGTAAAAGGTCGGCGCTCGCAAAGTCCTTGCGCTCGCGCGCCTCCTGACGCTGTGCGATCAGCCGCTCAATCGTCTCCTGATCCAGTGCGACTTCAGACGCCGACGCGGGTAAGGGCGGCTGATCAAGCCCCATAAAGAGCAAGGTCGCGTGCAGATCCGCTTGAGCTTTCCTATCGGTGCGCGCCCGGTTCCCGAGCGCGTGAAGAGCTTTGATCGCCAGCGGTGTATTCAAATCACTCGCGAGCGCGCGGAGAAGATCGGGGTTGATCTCGCCGTCTGTGCCGGCGCGCGCGCGGCTTTGCCACTTCGACAAAATGCGGGCGTTGCGCATCACTTTCTCGTGGGTCCACTCCATCGGCTGACGGTAGAGCGTCTCGAACATGGTCAGTCGGATCGTGCTTCCCTTGGCTTTTTGCAAAAGGCTGCGCACCGTTTCGAAATTCCCTTGGCTTTTGGCCATCTTCGCGCCCGAGACCGTGATGAGACCGTTGTGCATCCAGAAGTTGGCAAGGCGTGGGCACGAGCCGTCCGCGCAGCTTTGTGCAGATTCGTTCTCGTGGTGGGGAAAGAGCAGGTCAATGCCACCGCCGTGAATGTCAAAAGGAACGCCAAGCAGGGTCTTTGCCATGACCGAACATTCGATGTGCCACCCGGGGCGTCCGCGACCCCAAGGGCTTTCCCAGCCGGGAAGATCGTCGGTGGAAGGTTTCCACAAAACGAAATCGAGCGGCGCACGTTTGCAGGGGGCAACCTCGACCCGAGCGCCTGCCAACAGATCCTCAGGATCGCGGTTGGAAAGGCTTCCGTAAGCCGCATAAGCTCCGACATCAAAGAGAACATGACCTTCGGCCGCATAGGCAAAACCCTTGGCGATCAGCGATTGGATCATGGCGATCATCGGCGCCAGAAAGTCGGTTGCGCGCGGCTCGTGGGTAGGTGGCAGGCAGTCTAGCGCCGTGACGTCGCGGTGAAAGTCCTTGATCGTTCGTTCTGTCAGATCGCCAATGGAGATCGACAAGGCCTGCGCCCGGGCGTTGATCTTGTCGTCAATATCGGTGATGTTGCGCACGTAGGTCACCTTTTCTGCCCCATAGACTTTGCGCAGAAGACGAAAAAGCAAATCAAAAACGATGAGGGGTCGCGCGTTCCCGATATGAATCTCTCCATATACGGTAGGTCCGCAAACGTAGACCCTTGGCTTGCCATCGCGCAAGGGGGTAAAGGAACGCAGCCGACGAAGGCGGGGATCGTATATCCGGATCATGGTACGAATGGGAAAAGGGGCGGAAAACCGTTGCAGATTGGTACAAGGCGTGCCACCTTGTCAAGGTAACTTTAACTTTGTCTTGCCTTACTTCTGGTAAGATATCGACACGGTGGATTTATGTCGCGTTTAGGTTTTCTCGTTTCTCTTTCTTTCGTCCTCGTCCTTTTGGCGCCGCGAGCAGGATTTTGTGATGACGCAAAAGAAATTCTCCTCGCAGGGGTTTTGGGTCAGCCCCATGCGCCTGACAAGATCAATCTGACCTCCCGGGGCTCGATGGCGCCCGAAGACCAACGCTTTGCACAAGCTCTGAAAATCCGGCTTTCGACAGAAGATCGGCTTTATGCCTTTTACGAAAGCCGCCGTTTTGCGCCTTTGTGGTTCAAGAACGCAGAGCCGTTGCCGCAGGCCGAAGAGCTATTGGCTCTTGTGGAGCGGGTGCCTGATGAGGGGCTCGTGGGTCGTGACTATTCGGATTTTTTGCCACGGCTGCACAGAAGCGCGGTTGGCTTGGAAGGCTCTTATTTATTGGGGCTGCAAGATCAGGTTGACTATGAGCTGGCTCTTTCTTCTATTTTGCTTCATTTGCTCATTGCTCAGCGCTACGGTCAAGTGGCGCCTGAGCATCGCCCCTTCGACGTTGGGTATACGCCCGTTGTCCCCTCGCCCAAGACCCTTCTCGATGCCTACGCGCACACGCGGGATCCTGAGCAACTTTTTGTGGACTTTACGCCATCGCATCCGCTATATGCTTTTCTCAAAGACGAGCTTGCGGATGTTACACGTGCCGAAGCCCACTGGCGTGTTGAAGATAGGGGTTTGCGTTCCTGTTCCGTGGACAAGGCCCGCCAAACCCCTGTTTTTCGCCTTGAGCAGAATGCCCATAGCCGAGCGGACGCTTCATTGATGTCTGAGTCTCTGACCGATCTGCGCCACGAAATCGTTGCCAATATGGAGATGGTCCGCTGGATCCCTGACGAGATTCGAAACAGCTATGTATGGGTCAACATCCCCGAATTTAGGGTACGGATTGCGTCGGCTGGCAAGCCAGTCTATACGGGCAAGGTTATTGTCGGAAAAGCGAGCAAGCCGTCGCCGATTTTCAACGCTCAGATGAACTGGCTTGTCGTAAATCCGTACTGGAATGTTCCGGCGTCGATATTGAAAAGCAGCTTTCTTCCAAAGTTCAACGAAGGGGCGCCGATGAAAGAGACCTACGAGATCGTTTCGCGCGACGGCGAGGTTGTTCCCTATGACGAGGAGACCTTTGACTGGAGCGGTTTTCAAGGCAAGGGGTATCGTCTTCGCCAGATGCCTGGACCGACGAATGCGCTGGGTTCGATCAAGTTTATATTTCCCAATGACTATTCGGTATACCTTCACGACACCCCGAACAAAGGATTATTTTCGTTAAAGTCGCGCGCGTTCAGTTCGGGCTGCATACGTTTAGAAGAGCCTTGGGTAGTCGCCGATGAGATCACGTCGATGCAGTCCAAAATATCGTATGAGCGTGTTGAACGGGTACGTGGAGGCTCGAGCGAGTCTTGGTTTACACTAGACCAGAGCGTTCCCTTTCTCACGACCTATTTAACGGTGACACCGCATGATGGTCATTGGCAGCGTCACAGCGATCTTTACGGACATATTGCGAGTTTACGGTCTCTATTGTCAGATAGTCAGTAGTCGAGGTTAGCGACGAGCAGAGCGTTTTCCTTGATGAAATTGCGTCTTGGCTCGACAAGTTCACCCATAAGCCGCGAGAAGATTCCGTCAGCATCGTCGGACTCTTTGAGGTGGACTTGGAGCATGGAGCGCGCGGCGGGATCGAGAGTTGTTTCCCACAATTGGTTTGCGTTCATTTCGCCCAAGCCTTTGTAGCGTTGCAAAGTGATACCTTTTTGTCCGAGAGAGACGATGGCGTCGAAGAGGCTTGACGGACCGTAGATCGCGCGTTCGACTCCGCGCCGGCCGTATCGAGCGAGACCGTTTCCTGCGAGAAAGAGCGGACGGATTTCATGGATTGCCTTTTCGAGTTGCGTTGGAAGGGGTCCATTTAGCAGAGGGTGATCGAGTGCGCACAATTCGCTAACGCCTCTTATCCGCCTGGAAAAGACGACGATTTGTCCATCGAGGGAATTTTTTATGGCACCGCCCCAGGAGCGTTCTGATTCGCTTGCGGATAGGTTGAGTCGGTCTGCGATATTCTGGATCAGGATTTTAGCTTCTGGGTTATCGTGCAGGATTTCGGGCGACAAAGCGCGGGCGATGATCGCCTGTTCGATCAGGTTCCGGTCGTAACGGCTATGTGCGGTCTCGAGGGCTCGCATAAAGTTTCGCGCTTTATCGACGATTTGTCTCAGATCGGCTCCGGCGATTTGTTCGCCATTTCCGAGTGTGAGTAGTCCGTCGTCGGCGCCGTTTTCGACGAGAAAGGTTTTCAGATCGTCCTCGTTATGGAGGTAACGCTCGGAGGTTCCGACGCGCACGCGATAGAGCGGCGGGCGAGCGATATAGAGGTATCCGGCTTCGATGATGGGTTTCATGTGTCGGTAGAAGAAGGTAAGGAGCAAGGTTCGGATATGGGCTCCATCGACGTCGGCGTCGGTCATGATGATGATTCGGTGGTACCGCAGTTTGGCGATATCGAATTCATCGGCGCCGATACCGCATCCGAGTGCGGTAATCAAGGTTCCGACTTCCTGTGAAGAGAGCATTTTATCGAATCGCGCGCGTTCGACGTTGAGTATTTTTCCTCGCAGCGGCAGGACGGCCTGATTTTCCCGATCGCGTGCCTGTTTGGCGGATCCGCCTGCGGAGTCGCCCTCGACGAGCAGCAGTTCGGCTTTAGCGGGATCGCGTTCCTGACAGTCGGCGAGTTTTCCGGGCAAGGAAGCGATATCGAGGGCACTTGTTCGCCGCGTCAA